>JAEEGI010000350.1_pt1 | contig 172028 bp, 120 predicted proteins | sample 8958751 | NCBI WGS metagenome assembly JAEEGI01 (sample SAMN16246545, study PRJNA631951) | gut metagenome | biome: gut microbiome; feature: rumen; material: KS-attached | host: Bos | place: Iran: Karaj | collected 2018-10 | reverse complement strand
GCGCGGGATACACCGCCGAGTTCGACGATACGTGCGGCAAGGGAGAACGCCACATGCCCGGAAGTCTCTTCAGCGACCGTTTCGGCCAGGACTTTCTTCGCGACGACGCCGGCGGCGACGACCGGGAGCGTCAGGCGGCCGGAGAAATGGCCGCCGCCGCGCGGATCGTTGAAGCCGCCGTATTTGACATCCGCCGTGTAGTCCGCATGGCCCGGGCGGGGCGTTGAGCGAAACAACGCATAATCAGCGGAATGCGTATTCGTATTGGCAAACGCGATGGTCAGCGGGGCGCCGGTCGTATGGCCCTCGAAGACACCGCTGCGGATCAGCGGGAGGTCGGGCTCCCGGCGCGGGGTCGTGCCTTTGGCACCGCTCCGGCGCCGGGCCAGGTCCGCGGCGAAATCCGCCTCCGACAAGGCGATCCCCGGCTCCACGCCGTCAATCACCACCCCGACCTCGGGGCCGTGCGATTCGCCGTAGAGACTGACTCTGAAAATGCGTCCGAATGTGTTCATTTCTATGTATTTACGCGGGATTCCCCGCCGTTGTTTCCGAAGGATGGATCCCCTGCCGGGCAGCGGCCCGGACCGCCGCCCATGCCCGGTGGAAGCCGGGATAGGACTTCGCTACGCAGGCTTCATCGTCGATCTCCACAGGGGCATCGGCCCCGAGTTCCGCGACCCGCAGGGCCATCACCATCCGGTGGTCGCCGCGGGAGGTATAGCGGCCGCCCTTCAGCAGGCGGCCGGTCAGGAGCCGCTGCGTCAGGGACATGCCGGTAATGGCCATCTCGTCATCATCAATCCGCACCGGAACGCCCATCTGCGTGAGCATGTCCCGGATGGCTGCGGCGCGGTCTGTCTCCTTGTGCGTCAGGCGGTTAACCCCGAGCAAACGGCTTTCGCCGGGGCAGAAGGCCGCGAGGACCGCCACGGCCGGGAACAGGTCGGGACAGTTGTTCAGATCGGCATCGAAAGCGCGGAGCGGGGCCTTCTGGACATGGAGGATGCCCGTGGAGGGCGTCTCGCCTTCCAGTTGGGAAAGGCTGGCGCCGGCCTCCGTCAGGATGTCCATGACGGAAAGGTCGGCCTGGAGGGAAGCCGTATCCAGTCCGGACAGGGAGATGTCGCCGAAGACCGCTCCGGCCACGAGGAACGGCGCCGCGCCGCTCCAATCCCCTTCGATCCGGAAATCGGCCGCCTGATAGCGCTGGCCGGCCTTTATGCGGAAGGTAATTCCGCTGCAGAGCGCCCAGTCCTGCGTCTCCATGAAGGCGGCATCCCCTTCCATCTCGCTCCCGATCCGGATGCCGAACTGCTTCAGCACGTCGAGGGTGATGAACAGATAGGGAATGCTCTTGGGCTCATGGACATAGACGACGGATTTCTCCCCGCACAGCGGTAAGGCGGCCAGCAGGCCGGAAATGAGCTGTGAACCGCCCTTCCCGTTCACATCCGCCCGGCCCGGCAGGAGCGGTCCCCCCACCGTCAGCGGGAGGTAACAGTCTTCCTTCCGGCGGGTGGTCCGGGCGACCGTCGCCACAGGTTCCGCCGCATCCGGCTGCCTTTCATCTGCTTCCGCTTGCGGACCGCCGCCATTTCCTTCGGGATACAACCGGACCCCGAACGAGGCCATGATATCATGCGCCCCGGCAAGCGGACGCCCGAGCAGGGTCTTTTCCCCGGTCACCCGAACCGGTCCGCTCCCCAGCGCGGCGAGCAGCGGAATCAGCAGGCGCGTCAGGAAACCCGACTCGCCCGTATGGATGGAAAGGTCGGCCGGCAGGCAGCCGGGAGCCGCACCGATTCCCTTGATAATCAATGTATTTCCGCCCGCAGAATCCTTCCCGGACGTTTCAAACGCCACTTCGGCGCCCAGGGTGCGGATGGCCGCGAGCGCCGACTCGTTGTCGCCGCACGGGGAGTATCCTTCCAGGCGGGATGTTCCATCCGCCAGCGCCGCAGCGACAATGGCACGCTGGGCGAAGCTCTTCGACGACGGCATCGCAACCGGCTCCTCCAGCCGCCAGCGCCGGCCACCGACACGGGCCTCCATTTCCGCGGCCGTCCACTGGCCGGGGGCCGTGGTCTCGCCCGCGGTGAGGGCGGCATAGGTGAACGGGGCGCCCAGGCGGAGGCATTCCAGGCGGGATTCGCGGCCGGCAGCGCCCATCGCGAAGGCGACGAGCCGGCTGGGATCGACGCCGTCCCGGTTGTAAAGCGAAAGGACGAGGGCGGCGTCCGACGGCGAGAAGGCCGTCGTAACGATTTTCACGATATCGGCACCGAAATGAAGACAGCGGTCCAGGGTGGCCTGAAGCGCCACCGCCGGAGGTGTACCGCGGAAATCATGGCTGGAACGGATCAGGCGGGTCCCACACTCCCGGCATGCGTCGCGGACATGCTTGGCCGTCAGCGCCGGGGCCTCGATTTCAAGGTCGGCATACGCCGCACCGGCACGGATGGCCGCCAGCAGACGCTCCTCGGCCACTGCGACGGCAGACGAGCCCGGCCGGCCGGACGCCATTTCCGCGATGCGGCAGGTGGCGATGAGGGGAACGTCGGTCCCGGAGAAGAGCGCTTCGATGTCCGCTTCGGAGAGGGGGCAGCGGTCCAGGCGGATTTCCGCCATTTCGACCGCCCCGCTGTCGAGCAGGGCAAAGATCTCTTCGAGGTTCCGGTTCTGTATCGATGTGCAAATCATGGGGTTCCAAGCATATTGATGACATCGGCGACATCCAGTTCCGCCTCCTCGACCCGGCCGACAGCGACCGGAATCTGGAAACGGACCTTGCCGCCGCCGGCCTTTTTGTCCTTCTCCATGGCCCCTGCCAGCGCGGCAAGGGGATACGGGCAGTCAACCGGCAGACCGGCTGCGGCGAAATCAGCACGGAGGCGCGCCTCCATCCCCTCCGCACGAGGGCATCCGGCGCGGTCCGAACACGCTGAACACCAATTGTTTCCACCCTGATGCGCCAGCCGGTCCGAGAGGCGCGCGGCCAGGATGATGCCCATCGACACCGCTTCGCCGTGGGTGATATCATCCCCCGCGAGACGGGCGTTGTGCTCGATGGCGTGGGCGAAAGTGTGGCCGAGGTTCAGCCGTCGCCGCTCCCCGTGCTCATACGGGTCCCGGCCGACCACCCCGGCCTTCACCGCCGCAGCGGCGAACACCAGCGCCTGCAGTTCCCATGCCCGGTCCTCCCCGTCCCCATCCCGCTCCGGGGAGGAGAACAGGCGGACGGCGCGGGCATAGTTTCCGTCGCTGTCTTCGATAAGGAAAGTCTTGAGCAGTTCCGCCACACCGGAACGGACATCGCGCCGCGGGAGCGTGCGGAGCACCCCGGAGCAGATATAGGTAAACACCGGCTGGACGATGACACCCAGCATGTTCTTGTAATCCAGGAAGTTGACCCCGGTCTTGCCGCCGATCCCGGCATCGACCTGGGCGAGCAGCGTGGTCGGGACATTGGCGTAGCGGATACCGCGCTTGTAGATGGACGCGGCGAAACCCGCCAGGTCGGTCGTGATGCCGCCGCCGATGGCCACAAGCAACGCTTTGCGGGAGGCGCCCGCATCCATCAGCCAACGGCAGATGTCCAGCACCGTGGCCATCTCCTTCCCTCCTTCCGTGGCCTCCAGCGCCCGCCGGCCGCGGAAAACGGCCGCCGGGAGCGCCGCCACGACGGCATCGGCCACCCAGGCCACATTCCGGTCATGGACCAGGAAAACCTCGCGCTCGGCGGCGAGAAGCCCGGACAGGCAGCCGGGGCTCCCGTCCCCGACGATCCGGCTGACGGCCCTGCCGTCGATATGGAGTTCAATCTGCTGCATGCACCTTCCTGCCGCCGTATCAGCAGCAAAGACAAATATAAGCATTTTCCCGTGGAAAGAGAAAATTTTGCAATTCCCTGAAATTCCCGTAAATTTGCAATCCGTTTCCCACCGAAACCCATCCTGCCCGGATGGCGGAATTGGTAGACGCGCTGGACTCAAAATCCAGTGTCCCTTAAAGACGTGCGGGTTCGATTCCCGCTCTGGGCACGGGAACAAACGCCAACAAGCTGATTTTTAGCCGATTGGCGTTTTTCTTTTTTATTATACCAAAACGCAGGCAACTCACGGCATGGGATGCCAGAACCGAACCCTTCCCGAAACAATCCGATTGCGACCACAAACACGATTCAAATAACAGCGGTCGCAAAATTTGCGAATATCAACTTTTATCACTACCTTTGTCAAAAGATTAGATATGGTTATTGAGTTTGATAAAGAATACCTCTCTGAACTATATTTCAATGGCAGGACAAGCGATAAGAAGCATCGTTTTCAGCCACAGGTGATTCAGAAATACAAGAGGGTTGTCGATACCCTTGAATCAGTTGATAGAGTGGAGGATTTGTTTCGGTATAACTCTCTGAACTATGAGGTATTATCGGGCAAGGAGGCCGGAATCGAATCTGTCAGGGTTGATTCAAAGTATCGGGTAGAGTTCAAGAGCCGTATCGTATCGGACGAAACGATTGTAACGATTTGCAGGATATTGGAATTGTCGAACCATTATAAGTAGAGTCATGGCGGAACTGATTTTCGGATACACCCCTACCCACCCCGGAGAGGTTATCAAAGAAGAAATCGAATACAGGGGTATTTCGCAGCGGGAACTGGCGAAACGGATTGGCATGCCCCATTCCGTCGTCAATGAAATCCTGAACGGCAAGAGGATTGTCTCTACCAGAACGGCCTATCTGATGGAAGCAGCGCTGGGAATTCCGGCGTACTCGCTTCTACGGCTGCAACTGAAATACGACATTCAGACTGCACAGGCAGACGCATCCCTCCAAGAAGAAATCGCTACGGTGCGTCGGATGGCATTTACTGGGGTTGTAGCGTAAGAGCACCGTAAAATTTGGAATAACAAGCGGTCATCGGATGAAGACTGCTTGTTTTGTGTTGAAAGAAAAACAGTGAATTCTAATTAGACATGCAACACACGGCGTAGAATCTAGCCGTGTTGCCCGGCAGATTTTATGTATATTTGTGCTGTATGAAAGAAAGACTGGCATCACTGGACATCCTGCGCGGGGCCGATATGTTCCTGCTGCTGGCACTGGGACCGGTGGTCAGGAGCATCTGCAAGCTTTACCCGGACGGAACGGCATGGCTGGCCCACCAGTTCCGGCACGTAAGCTGGGAGGGGTTCGTCCTGTGGGACCTCATCATGCCGCTGTTCCTGTTCATGTCCGGGATTACGATCCCGTTTTCGATGGCCGCCTACAGGGACGGACGTGCCAGGCCGGACCGGAAGTTTTACCTGAAACTGCTGAAGCGCTTCTGCCTGCTGTTCCTCCTCGGATGGATCGTGCAGGGGAACCTGCTGGAATTCAGCTGGAAGGATTTCCACCCGTATGCCAACACGCTGCAGGCCATCGCCGTCGGCTACGTGGTCGCGGCACTGCTTTTCGTGTACTTCAGGCCACGGTGGCAGATCGTGGCCGGCGTCGCCCTCTTCGCCGCCTACTGGATTGCCTTCGCCTGCACGGGGATGAACCTCGACCCGCAGGACAATATCGCCATGGTGGTGGATAAAGCCGTTCTCGGATCGCACCGCGACGGCGTCCGCTGGGCCGCCGACGGCACCTGGCGCTTCGGCAAGAGCTACCAGTACACCTGGATCCTTTCCAGCCTCAACTTCGCCGTGACGGTGCTCCTCGGCTGCTTTGCCGGGCAGCTGCTGAAAAGCGGGAAACACGCACCGGCCCGGCGGGCGCTATGGGTCGCCGTGACGGGTGCGGCCCTTGTCGCCGCGGGGCTGGCCATATCACCCATATTCCCCATTATCAAGAAGATATGGAGCAGCAGCATGACGCTATTCTCCGGCGGGATATGCTTCCTGCTCACGGCGTTTACGTATTATCTGGTTGACGTGCGCGGATGGCACAAGGGAGCCGACTGGCTCAAGATATACGGAATGAACGCCATCACGGCCTACTGCATCGGGGAGGTGGTCCGGTTCACCTCCGTGTCGGAGTCCCTCCTCCACGGCTTCGGCAGTCTCCCCTGCTATCCTGTGATCATCGCTTTTGCCGACGCGGCCATCCTGTTCGGCATCCTTGCCGTCATGTATAAGCACAAAGTGTTCCTGAAAGTATAAAATGAGCCCTGTATTCGCCGCATTGATGATTCCGTTCCTGGGGACCGCCCTGGGTTCGGCCTTCGTGTTTTTCATGAAACGGGAGATGCCGCAGATGGTGCAGAAAGTGCTGCTGGGTTTCGCCTCCGGCGTCATGGTGGCGGCGTCCGTGTGGTCGCTGATCATCCCGGCCATCGGGATGGGGACCGGCCCCGCGGCCGTGGTTCCGCCGACCGTCGGCCTGCTGGCCGGCTTCGCCTTCCTGCTCCTGATCGACTACATCACGCCGCATATCCACGCCAGTGGGGAGGCGGAAGGCCCCCGGAGCCGGCTGTCCCGCACCGCCAAGCTGGCCCTGGCCGTCACCATCCACAACTTCCCGGAAGGGATGGCCGTCGGCGTAGCCATCGCCGGGGCCCTGACGGCCGATTTCAACATGGCCGGCGCGCTGGCGCTGTCGCTCGGCATCGCCATCCAGAATGTCCCGGAAGGGGCCATCATCTCCATGCCCCTCCGCGCGGAGGGCAATTCCCGGTGGAGAGCCTTCGGCATCGGCGCGCTCAGCGGCATCGTCGAGCCCGTCGGCGGCGCGCTCGTGCTGCTCCTCGCCACCTCCATCCTTGGCATCATGCCCTACATGCTGGCATTTGCCGCCGGAGCGATGCTGTATGTCGTTGTCGAAGAGTTGGTTCCGGACTATTCACAAGGGAAGCATTCCAACATCGGAACGGTCGGATTCGCCCTCGGATTCGCCCTGATGATGGTGCTGGACGTCGTCCTCGGATAGGCCTCAACGGATCGTGAAATCCGCATAGACCGGGAAGTGGTCGGACGGATAGAAGCCGCCGTAACGGCTGTCGTCGCAGACATAGCAGAGCGGGGTGACGCCCTTGCCGCGGTAGTAAATAAAATCGATCCGCCGCTCCGGGACGGCATGCAGTTTCCATCCATTGAATGTTCCTTCGGGGCCGAGCCGGAGACCCGGTTCGGCGTCAAAGGCATGGTAGGTATCCGTCCATACCGCACGATAGACCGCACTGCAGTCATCCGTCTCCACGGCATTGAAATCCCCCAGGAAAAAGGACGGAAGCCCCTGCGGGTTATACCGCTTCTCCATCTCCACATAGACATGGGCGTTCTCCGCATGCATTTCCTTGTTCAGGGGGGCATGCGTAACCATCACGAGGAGCTGCTTCCCGGTCCGTAAATCCTTCAGTATCTGGCAGAAACCACCCCGGATAAAAGGGTGGTCCCGCCAGCTGTCGTTGTACTGCTTCACTTCCGGCGGGTCCGAAATCCAGAAGTGGTGCGGGTCGCCGACGGGCGCGAAGCGGTCCTCCTTCCAGAGGAGCCCGTGGGCCTTCGTCCCGACGCCGTCGTCGGCATAGGGCCCGAAGAAATGGACGCCGCAGCGGAGTCCCCGTTCCGCGAGGAGACGCGGGAGACGCTCCTGTTCGGCGGAATCGACCTCCTGGACGCCGCAGATGTCGAAATCGTTGTCCAGGAAGGACTGGATGAGGCGGGGCTCCCGGGCGGCCCAGTTGTTGTCGGGATCCTTGTCGTCCAGTTTGGCCCGGCGGAGATTGTAGGTACCGATGCGGACCGCGGCGGGATCCCGCTCAAATAACAGCACTGCCATATCGAATTGTCCAAGTTTGACCCGGTTGCCGGATACACGGCCGGTGCCGGTCGCGTCGGCATCGGCAAGCCGGAAGCCGGGCGCCTTGACGGTCGCAGACCGGCGGCGGGGGCAATCCGGGTCCTGATGGGCCACGACGACGGCCATCTTCCGGCCGTCCGCGCTCAGGAAGGAGCGGGCGTCCAGCCGGGGATTCGTCAAGGTGAAGCCGAAACAGTCGTTGTAACGGCCGAGAAGCAGGCATTCCTTATACTTGTCTTTCAGCGCATTGACCTGCTTCAGATAAGCCTGATAGACGGGCGCGTCGGAGATGATGCCCCGGCAGCGGAAGATTTCAATGTCGTTCCGCTGACCGTCGAGGACCGTGTTGTTCACGTGCCGGACCGCGTCCACGTCGTCGCGGAGGCCGCGGTCCGTGAAGATGAATTCCGGGAAGGTATAGCGGAAGAAATTGATCCAGCGGTGGGGACCGTCGTTGGCGGGATAACCGTGGGTATAGTCGCAATACTGGGCGAGAGCGTCCACCGTCGCCTCGGCGCCGAGGGCGAAGTCGGGCGCCTTCCCGGCATAGCGGTCCCGGAGGAGTTTCAGGCACGCGGCCCGCTTGCGGATGCCGAAGACATCGGGGACGGGATATTCCCGGGATGTGTCCCAGTTGGCGCTCTCCTGCTCGATATAGCCGAGCTGGTCGAAAAAGACGCTGTGGGCGCCCAGCGCGTAGGCGCGGTCCTGCAGGTCGAAGAGCACCCGGTTCCAGTCCGGGTCCATCATCGTGGCGACAGCGAAGGTGCGCTGGTCGTATTCGCCGAGCCAGGTCCCCTGACCTGTAAACTTGTATCGCTCAAGGATTTCCGAGCCCGTGTTGTCATGGCGGCAGACCTTCGGGCCCATCCCGCTGCGGTAGAAGCGGCTTTCCCGGTCGATGAGCTTGCCGTTGTAATAGAGCAGCAGGTGGTTGCCGGCGGCCTGGTAGCGGGCGATTTCCGCCTTCAGCGCCGCGTCCCCGCCCTGGCTCTCATCCGGGGAATAGTCCGGATTGCCATGGTCCATGCCCTCGGCCCACCAGCCGAAGAGGAAGAGGGCGTTGCAGCCCACGCTCCGGCCGGCTTCGTCCACGACGCCGTTCATGTCCGGATACCGGAACAGGTATTCCCCGTACTGGTGCTTGAAAATCACGCGCTGCCAGCTCTTCATTTCCTTCACCCACTGCGGGGGCTCCCGGTGGTCCCACCAGGTGTCCACCCACTTCCGATAGATCCGGGAGGCCACGTGCCAGGTGCCTGAATACGGGGCGATTACATTGGCATCGCAGGACCAGCTTTCGCCGCAGAAACAGTGGGGATACTTGAAGAAACCGAACTCCAGTTCATCATACTTCCCGGCGGCGCCCCGGTAGGCGCGCAGCCCGTGCCAGGTGTCCTGGAAGGTGTCGTCATGGGAGCCGAAATACAGGCCCTGTTCCGCCCCGAGCAGGCCGAAGCAGTTCATGAACACCTTGGCGCCGTACTTGACGTCGCGCTGGCGGAAAAGCTGCTCCGGACGCTTGTAAGGCGAGGTCTGGACCGTATTGATGGTCTTTTGCGGGTTGTCGAACAGCATGCCACCCGCCTCCGACGTGTACAGTTTATGGTCCGCCGGCAGATGCGCGCCGTGCACCAGCGGGTAATGGAACTCGCGAATGACGGTATGGGGCTCGTCGTTCTCCAGCCGGGCGCCGAAACGGACCTTGTCCGCCTCCAGGGTGACCGTGAGGGTCATCCGCATGTCCAGTTCCCGCCCATGCGCACGGAGGGAACCGTATCGCAGGGTAATGACCCGGCCGTCCGACGACACCTCCGGCCGCTGCTCCGAGCCGAGGATCTGAATCTCCTTTTCATACGGGGCGTCGTAGTAGAGACGCCACAGCAGCGCCCCTCCGGCATAGTCCTGCCCGGTCTCCACATTGCGGAGCGAGGCGAGGGAGCCGTCCGGGGCGATGGCGACCGCCACCTTGTCGTTGGCAAGGGCCAGCTCCCCGTCCGCATGAGCGGCAGGAGCCGCAAGTAAACATGCCAGTAACGTGAGAATCAGATAGTTTCGCATGATCATTTCTTGATTTTCATCTCCGCCCACAAGGGGAAATGGTCGGAGGCGTAAAGGCCGCCGTACAGCCGGTTGCTGCAGGTATAGGACTGCGGCGCCACACGGTCGCCGCGGAAAAAGACATAATCGATCCGGGATTTTCCGGAGGGATAGGAATAGGCGTTATAGGTCCCTGTACAGCCGTTCCGCCGGGATACATCCAGCACGGAAAAACTGTCTTTCCAATAGGAAGCATAGGTCATATAGACCGAACCCTCGTCCGATGAGGAGCCCGCATTCATGTCGCCGACGAAGAAGGAAGGAAGCCCGTCCGGGTTGTAACGCTTCTCCATCTCCGGGTAAACATGGGCGGCGCGCCTGTTGCTTTCCCCGTCCAGGCAGCCGTGGTTGTTCATCAGGAAGACCTTGATACCCGTGGCTTTGTGGGTCAGGACGGCGCAACAGCCGCCCCGCTTGTAGGTCCCGGAACTGCCTGTATCATTCGCACTCATGACGTCGGGGGTGTCCGTCGCCCAGAAGAAGTGCCAGTCGGACAGCGTGAAAGCGGATTTCCGGTAACCGATGCCCTGTGCCCGGTCCCCGCTGCCGTTCTGGGCATAAGGGCTGAAGAACTTGAAGCCGTACTGCCCGGAAAACTCGGCGGACAGCCAGGCCTGGGCCTCGGAACTGACCTCCTGGAGGCCGAAGATATCGAACGCCGCATCCAGGACGGACTGTTTCAGCCGGTCTTTCCGGACCGCCCAGGCGTTCTCGCCGGTCTTGTCGAGGGTGCTCATCCGGAGGTTATAGGAACCCACCCGGATGACGGGCTCGTCCGGGATATCCTCTCCGCCTGCCTTCCCCGCCTGGTTCAGGGTGACGGCCGCCTCGATACCGCCGCCGGTCCGGAAAAGGAGGACGGCGGTGCGCGGGGCCGTGTACCGGTTCTCCTGGACCCTGAGGGTCACCGTGGCGTCATCATGTCCGGACGTGCGGTCCGGAATCACCCATCCATCCTCCGTCGAAAGAGTCCATCGGGTGTTCGAAGCGACCTCAACCCTGTAGCTGTCGAGGGCCGCGTCCGCCTGGATGACGGAAGGGGTGACGGCCAGCTCCTCGGGCGCGGTTTCCGGCCGGCAGGCGACCGGAAGGACGCCTGCCAGCAGGAAAAACAGAGCCCTGACACCCGTCCGCATCGCTATTTGGCGGGGTTGTACGTCAGTTCCAGCGTAGAAACGGCACCCTTGGCATAGGCATAGATGTAGTACCGGGTGTTCGCCGCCGTGCCGGAAAGCGTGTAGGTATAGGTCCCGCCGCCGTTCGCATCCCAGCTCTGCAACTCGCCCCCGGCGACATAGGCCTCATTGGCCGGGTGCGCCGCCGTGGAGTTGATGAGCGTCGTGATACCCATACGGGGAGTTACCGTCGATAACTTGACGTTGTTGCACACCACCTTGAAAAGCGTATATCCCTCAATGGCCGGCAGGCCGAGATAGCGGTACTGGGCGTTGAAGGAGAAATAGCCGGCCGCACCGCCTTCCACCGGAGGCTGCCAGAAGGCCTGTCCCGCGGAAGCGGTGCCGCAGTCGGCGGGGACGAAGACATAATTGACGCCGTTCAGGGGGTAGATGCATTCGATCCCGCCCTCGACGTGGGTGTACTTGGCCGCGGTCGGCCAGCCCTCGAGCGGGGCCCCGGTGAAATCGAAGGTCAGCGTGATGGCGTTCGGATCGGGGGTCGGGTCGGTGCCCGGGTCCGGGTCGGTGCCGGGATCCGGGCCCGGATCGGGCGTCGGATCGGCGGGTTCGGGTCCGAGCGGCGTCTCGCTGCCGTCCGCATCGTCATAATAGAGCTTCAGCGACTTGATGATGCTGGCGTTGGTCGGGGAATTCAGCCAGTAGACGGTGTTGGGGGCCGTTCCCGTCAGTTCATAGGTATAAGTTTCGCCGTTGGTCACCTGGTTCTGGGGCTCACCGCCCGCGACGTACTGGATCTGGTCTACGGGGATATCCTTGTGGTAAACCCATTTGGCGACGCCGACGTTGCGGGTGAACTTCTCCGGATTCTGGGTGCTCGCGTTCTGGACCATCTCGACCTTGACGATCTTCTTGCCGGCGAGGGCCGGGAGGCCGAAGAAGCGGAACGTGCCGCTGTAGAGGCCCTTGGCGGGATCCAAGCGGATGTTGTGCTTCTCCGCGCCGTTCGGATCGGCCAGCGTGAAGTCATAGCCGGTGCCATCCAGGGTGAAGGTCACCTGTGCACGCCGGTGGGAGTTGGCCGTCGCCGTACCGTCATTGTCGGTGGCGCAGCCGGAATCGACGTTCTTGAGTGTCGCCCAGGACTGGTCGTTGGCCGTCGGCCAGCCGTCCAGTCCGCCCGCGGTGAAGTCAAAGGAAAGCGTCAGGTACTGCGGTTCGGGTTCCGGCCCCGGGCCCGGATCGACGGGATCGGGGGCGGGATTGGCCGCCTGTTTCACGCCGATGAAGGCCTTCACGTCGCCGGAGAAGAGGGTCACGGTCGCGCTGCGCTCCTCGCCCAGGGGGTTCTTCTCCACCTTGATGCTGAACTTGAGGTCGCCTTTGCCGTTGGTCCTGTCACACTTGACCCAGTCCACGGCGGCCCCTTCGGCATCGGTCTTGGAAAGGGTCCAGCTGCAGTTGGAAGTCACGGTGATTTCCGTCACCTGGCCGTCCCATGCGGCATCGACCCGGTCGGGCGTCACCTGGATCCTCGGATCTTCCTTCTGCTGGCCCTGCGGATCCTTGTTGCAGGCGGCAAGCGCCAGCATGGCGGCCATCGCCATCAGTAAATACTTGGTTTTCATACTATCGGGGGTTTTTGATTATTGCCATTGCCAGCCCTCGTTCTGCCCGAGGGCGGGATTCACGTTCAAGGCGGCCTGCGGGATGGGATGGAGGTACATCTTGTCGTCCCAGACCAGCTTGTAATGATAGACCAGGTAGCCGTGGCTGCCCTCGGACAGGCTCCAGGCGCCGCTGGCATTGCCGGTGATCTTGTAGTTCGTCTCGCTGGTCCCGCGGGATTTGGATACGGTATAATGCTTTCCGGCCCAGTCGAAGCCGGAGACGGCCTCTTCTTCCGTGATCCAGATGCCGCGCCAGCCCTCGTGGTTGTAGCGGCGCTCGATCAGGTCGCCCAGATGCCAGCGCACCAGGTCGTCGTAACGGCTCTGGCCCTCCAGCATCAGTTCCGTCACCCGCTCGCGGCGGATCTCCAGCAGTTCATCGGTCAGCGCGGCGGGATGGAGGACATCCTTCGTGTAATAGTCCCGCAGCCAGGTGTCGGCCACATAGCCGTCCGTGCCGGGACAGATGCTCCTGACGCCGGCCCGCCTGCGCAGGGCGCCGACGGTCTTCTCCCAGAGCGCCGGGTCCATGTGGCCCAGCTCCGCCGCCGCCTCGGCATAGTTCAGGAGCACCTCGGCATAGCGCATGATGGGGACGGAGTTATAGGATTTGTTGTCGGCGCCGAGCGGCACGTCTTCGAGCTGGACCCATTTGATCCACAGGTATCCCGTGCAGGTCCATGTCCAGTTGGGGGCGAACTCCGGCGTGGTGCCGTCGCTCTTTTTCACGGTCTGCCCGGGTGCGAGCACGGTGGCGGAGAGGCGCTTGTCGCGGCCGTTGAACTCCTCCGTCACGCTGAGCTCCCCGGAGGCCGGCGTACCGTCGGTCCGGAGGAACATCCGGACATACTCCTTGGTCGGGCCGTACAGGAGCGAGGAGGTCGTCGAGCAGTATTTGTACGTGACGCCGTGTCTGACGCTGAGGTCTTCGGAATAGGTGCGGCCCCAGATGACCTCCTTCGGGTTCAGGCCGGGCGATACGAAGAGGCCGCGGTAGTCGCTGACGAGCGAGAAGGCACCGGCCTCGACGAGTTCCTTCGCATATTTCTCCGCGCGTTCCAACAAGTCTCCGGCACTCTCGTATTCCCCGCTCCAGGGCTTCCCGGTCGAGGGATTCACGCTGTGGTACTTGCGGAAGGTCCCTTCATACAGGAAGATACGCGAAGCATAGGCCAGGGCCACATACTTGTTGACGTACACCCGGCCGTCCGAGTTGATGCCGTCTCCGGAAGCCAGGCAGTGCCCGCAGGCGAAATCCAGGTCTTCCGTCATGCGGTGGAAAATGTACTCCCGGTCCTGCCGCCCGCTGTAGAGGGTCAGCGTATCCGTGGGGTCGATGACCTTGTCGACAAAGTAGCAGTCGCCGAAGACCTTCATCCGCTTGAACGTGATCCAGGCGCGCCAGAAGCGGGCGACGCCCTCGTAATGGTTATAGGTGCTTTCCAGGACCTTATCCTTGCAGCGGGGCATGTTCTCCAGCATATAGGCCACGCGGCGCGGAAAACTCCAGGTGCTTGTGGTCCAGTTGTTTCCCTTCGATGCCGTATAGGTCCCCCAATAGAATTCCTTGGAATTCTTCGTCCCGCACAGGTCGGTGAAACGGTCCTCGCCGAGCGCCATGTCGGAAGCGTCCGGAAGGGCTGTGTCGATCAGTCCGTCGGCATACAGGCGCAGGTCCGTCTCGCCTGCGAAGAAGGTCTCGGCGGCGAACTTGTTGGCCGGGGTCCGCTCCAGGAAATCGCTGCAGGCGCAGGCCGCGAGGGCCGCCAGGAGGATGGATATCGTCTTTTTCATAACGCGCTCAGAATGTAAGGTTGATACCGAAAGTATAGGACTTGAGCATGGGGTAACTGGCGCCGTCGCCCATTGTCGTGGAGGTCGCATTGCCGAAGTCGGAGTCCCCCTTGTCGATGACCTCGGGGTCGAACATCGACGTGTGCCGGTAGATCGGGGACCAGGTGAGGAGGTTTTCGCCTGAGAAATAGACCCGCACCTTCTCCATTCCGATCCTGCGGGCAGCCTTCTCCGGGAAGGTATAGTCCAGCGTGAGGTTCTTGAGGCGGAGGTACGCCGCATTCTGGAGGAAATAGTCGCTGTACGTGTTCATCGTGCCGATGCCGCTGCCGGCCATCGCCATGCCGTAGAGGCGGCGCGGCCAGTACGGATGGTCGGCGGCGTTGGACACCGTCCAGTTGGGGGTGCTCTTGTCCAGGATCACCCGGTCGAGCTGGTCGTAAAGGGCGAAGTTGTAGGCCCGTTCATAGCCGCCCCAGAACAGGGACGAGCCCTCCGACGGATACCAGTCGCGGTGGCCGATCCCCTGCAGGAACACGCTCAGGCCCAATCCGTTCCACTTCGCGTCGAAGTTGATGCCGAACTGGTAGCGGGGCATGATGTTGCCGATGCGGTCGAGGTCGCCGTGGTCCTCGAGGGTCCCGGCCCCGGCGGTGATTTCCTTGTTGCCGTCGACATCGACGAAACGGATGTCACCCGCAAAGGGGATGGTGGAGGTGCCGAGGTTGTGGTACCGGTCCGGATACCAGTTTTCGGCCTCCTCGTTGGTCAGGAAGAGCCCGTCCGTCACGAAGCCCCAGAGCTCGCCGAGTTCCTTGCCTTCGTAGAAGCCGAAGATGTTGTGGCTCTCGTTGTAGAAGCGGGTGACCCAGGTGCGGTTGTCCCAGAGGCTGCCCTTGACGGACCAGGCCAGGTCCTTGCCGCCCAGTTTGAAGGCATCCCGCCAGGAGAGCGTGAGTTCCCAGCCGTTGGTCCTGAGCTGGCCGTAATTGCCCTTCGGCGTGGCCGCGCCGAGGATGGCGGGGAGTTCCGGGCCGGTAGAGTACATATCGTCGGTGAAACGGACGTAATAGTCGCCCGAGAAGGAGAGGCGGCTCCGCAGGAGGTCCATGTCGAGGCCGATGTCCCAGGTCTTGACCTTCTCCCAGGTCAGGCTGTCCGGGACGATGGAGGGCATGCCTGCGATGTTGGCATAACCACCGTCGAAGATGACCGAACTCTTGCTGACGCCCATCGTCTCGAGGAAGGAATACGGGGAAATGCCGCCGTTGCCGAGGGAGCCCCAGTTCCCGCGCAGTTTCAAGTTGTCGATCACGCCCTTGGCACCCTGCATCCAGGGCTCCTCCGAGACCCGCCAGCCCGCCGAGGCGGACGGGAACCAGCCGCCGCGCTGGTTGCCCGGAAAGCGGGAATTGAGGTCATAGCGGACGGATCCTTCGAGGATATACCGCCCTTTCAGCGTGTAGTTGGCGCGGGCGAAGGTGCCGATGGTGCTCCAGTCGCTGTCATATTCCTTCAGGTCGATCTCGCTGCCTTCGAACATTTCGAAGCTCGTGAGGCCGGGATAAAGCATCCCGAGGCGGAGGATGGTCTCGACATCGTACCGGTGGTCTTCCAGGTTCCACCCGGCCACCACGTTCAGTTTATGGTCGGGGCCCAGCCGGGGGGTGAACGTCCCGACCACATTGGCGGACAGGTGGTTCGTCGTATAATGGTATTCCTTTTTATAGGAGTCGGCCTCGCTCACATAGTAGGTGATGATGCCGGGGGAAAGGCTCTGCGGCGTCGGGGCGACATAACGCTCCGTGAACCTGGAGGTAAACTTGAAGGAGACGTCCGCGCGGAGCTTGAACACATCCTTCACCGGCTCGAGGTTGATGCCCGTCGTCGTTATGACGGTCGAGGTGGTGGCCTCCTGGGCGGAATTGCCCTCGTTGAAGGCGGCATAGCCGGAAGCGGCGCCGCCAAGGGTGTACGTCCCGTCCGCATTGGTCACCGGAAGCACGGGAAGACCGATCACCGCGATCTGCTGGACCTGGCTGCCCACCTTGTCCGAGCTCTTGGAGAAGATGGGCTGGATGTAGTGCACGCGGTACAGATAGGTATTGTTGTCGACTGAGAGCCAGTCCCTGAGCTTGAGGGAGACCTTCGAGCGGAGGTTGTACTGCTTGTAGTCCTCGTAACCGATCTTGTAGATGCCGTCCTGCGTATAGAAACGGCCGGACAGCGAATAGGACATCTTCCCGGAAGCGCCGTTCAGGCTGACGGAATGGGTGCGGGTGGTGTTCATCCGCTTGTAGAAGAGGCCGAAATAGTTTTCCGAGCCGAAATAGAGGTAATTGGAGCCGTCCATGTCATAGACGTCCGTATTGCCGGCCCTCCGCCGCACCTCGAAGCGCTGCAGGTAATCGGAGGGGATGGCGTAGGTGTTCATCTTGGTCGGGAGGGCGCCCGCCGCGTAGGGGGTTTCCGTCCGGCCGATCCAGAAATCATAGAAGGTACGCGTAAACTCCAGGCCGTCGGTAATCACGTGGTCCTCCCACTTGACCGTCCGTTCGTTGAGGGAGAAGGAACCGCTGTAGCTGATGGACAGTTTGTCGCCGGATGCGTTCTTGGTCGTAATCAGGATCACGCCGTACGCGGCCCGGGAGCCGTAGATGGCGGATGAAGAGGCATCCTTGAGGACGGAAACGGTCTCGATGTCCTCGGGGTTCACGGAAGAAAGCTCGCCCTCGACCCCGTCGATCAGCACCAGCGCACCACCGCCCTGGCCGATGGAATACTCCGTCATGTCCTTGGAGCTCAGGTTCTTCTTCATCACGTAACTGGTCGCGCCGCCCCGGATGTAGACGGAGCCTCCGTGCGTCGGTTTGCCGTCCGCCTGGAAAATGCTCAGGCCGGGCACCTGGCCCTGGAGCGTACGGGACACGTTGGCATTGGTACGGCCTTCCAGGTTTTCGCCTGAGATCTGCTCGACACTGCCCACCAGCTGGGACTTCTTCAGCGTGCCGTATCCCACGACAACCGTCTCCTCGAGCATCTCGGAATCCATCTCGAGCGCGAAGTCGATTTCCGCGCGCCCGCCCACGGCCTGTTCCATATCGGTATAGCCGATCAGGGTGCAGACAAGCGTCGCATCGGAAGCGACCTGGATGGAATAAGCGCCGGAAGCGTCCGTGATGACACCGCCCGTCCCGCCTTTGACCAGGATGGCGGCGCCGGGAACCGGTTCGCCGGTAGCGGCCTCGGTCACCCTTCCGGTGACCTGCTGCTTCTGCGCCCAGGCGACAGTGCCCGCGAGAAGGAGGATGGCTGCGAGCGCAGTGGCGCGTTTGAACAATTGCTTCATATGGTGCAGTTTTTTAGTGCCTGTGGTCCACTGTGGTCCACTGTGGTCCGTCTCTTTTTTTGCAAAAGTATCGAAAAAATGGCATCGCCGCTATGGCCGATTTCCCAAAACAAGGTATTACAAAGGGAAGGAATACACTTATAAAGCTGTATATAAACCATTTACGAATAAAGTACAATATATGAAAAACAAGATAATATTTGTATCTTTACAGCATGAAAAAAGCTTGTTTTTTCCTGCTGGCCGGCCTGGCCGCCGTTCTGTCCTGCTCCCGGGACCGGCAGCGGGTCTTCGAAAACCTGGACAACGCCATTGAGTCGCAGCCGGTTTACGACTCGGCTTACGTCCGGAAAAATGACGGGCTCCGCGCCCTGTTCCTGGACGCGGACACGGATTCCGTCCGCTGGGAAAGGGCGTACGACCTGGAAAGGATCCTGTACTATCACGATGTGGATTCCTGTTACCGGTACATCCGGGAGATGCGGCGCCTGCAGAGGGGGGATGCACGGCAGAAGGCCATCAGCGAATCCTGCTACGCCAACATCCTGTACAAGATGGATTCGACTGGCACGGCGCTCCGGGTGCTCCGGCAGATCGACACGACGGGGATGGGCGCCGAAGCCCTGGACATCTACTGCTTTGCCGGATATCATATCTATGGAAGGCTGGCCGCCGGGCGTCCCGAATTCGCCGCCGCACAGCAGGCGGTTGTCGAGAAATGGTGGCGAAGCGACAGTTCCCGGATTGAATGCGCATTCTATTACAACGAACTGCACCGGAAGGACGGAACCCCGGACGAGGCCGTCGCCCGGCTGAAGGCCTGTACGCTGAACAGCCTGAACGACACGGCCAAAGCGAATTATTTCCTGGCGAAAGAGTCCCTGTACAACGGGGACACCGGGCTGGCCATCCAATACTTCGCCAACTCTGCGGCATGCGACATGCGCCTTTCGGTAAAGGCCTACAACGCCCTCTATGAACTGGCACGCATCCTGTTCCGGACGGGCGATATCGAACGGGCGGACCGCTATATGCGCATCACCCTCAAGGACGCCTACTCCTCCCACTACGAATCCCGTTATGAAGACGTGATCCGCTCCGAGATGGAGATCATGAACGTCCTGCTCCGGCAGCAGGAGCAGAAAAAACGCGCCTACCTGCTCCTGGCCCTCGCGGCCGTGCTCCTCCTCTCTGGCGCCCTCGTCTCCGTGTTCCTGCTGTCCCGGTATTCGACGCGGCTCAACCGCTCCCGGATGAAACTGAACGAACTTTCTTCCATCAAGGACAATTTCCTGGCCTATTACATGGAGAAATGTGTGGACTACCTCAACAAGGTGGACGAGTACCGCTCCTCGCTTCGCCAGACGGCCAGGACCGACGGCCAGGCCGCGGTCATGGCCATGCTCCGCAAACCCTCCTTCGCCGACAGCGGGTTCCAGGACCTGCTGAACGCCTTCGATTCGACCTTCCTCGGCATCTTCCCCGACTTCGTGGAAAGGGTCAATGAACACATGCAGGAGCCCTACCGCCTTTCCCTGACGGACGGCGGCGCCCTTTCGACCGAGCTCCGCATCCTCGCCCTCATCCGCATCGGCATCCCCCAGCGGCGCAAGATCGCCAAGGTCCTCAACATGTCCGTGACGACCGTGTATTCCTACCACAGTCTCCTCCAGAAGCATTCCCTCCACCCCGACGCCTCCTTCGACCGGATCATCGCCAACCTGTAAACGGCTGGGACCGTTGTTTTTGTATCCGATTCTATTTATCTTTGCTTCGGAACAAGTTCAAAACGTCCGACCTATGAGAACCCTTTCATGCCTGGCCATCGCCGCCGCCCTGTGGGTGCCGATGGCCGCATGGGCGCAAGACACGCCCACGACGTCCACCAACAGCACTGAAACAGAAGAGGTTGCAACACCGCCCCGGATCATTCCCAAGGTAGAATTCTCCTTCGGCGGCGGGGCCGGCATCGGCGGCTATCTCGCCTCCTTCCCCACCGATCCCTGGCTCATGCATGTCGGCCAGTCGGATGACATGCAGCAGGATTATCTGAAATTCTATCCGCCGAAGGCCTCCCTGATGCCCGCCGGCCAAGCCGGTTTCTTCGTGGACTTCAACTTCACGGAACACTGGGGCCTGATCACCGGCGCCGAGCTCGGACTCTATTTCAGCCGGGTCTCATCCGACATGCTCCTGAATGTGACCACCAATGTCGTGACGGGCAGCGGCTCGGCCGGAAGCTACAAGAAAGAGCTCTGGATCGGCAGCAACCTGCCCGGCTTCCTGGAGAAACACCGGATGTTTGCCTTGCAGATTCCCTTGATGCTCAAGTACATGACGCCCATTTCCCCTGCCGGTCACCAGTTCTATATCGCCGGCGGCGCCAAGTTCAGCCGCGGGCTCCTCACGCAATATGCCCAACAATGGGACAGCGGCGGACAGTATACCGTTTTCGCCAGGACGGACTATCCCGCCGAAGGCCTGCCGGATTACATCCTCACCTTCAACAGCGGCCACATCAAGATCGTCCCGTCTGAGGACTACGGGCACCTCTCGGGGAGTACGGCCGTAAAAGAGGATACCTTCCTGGAGCGGGACAACTGGAAAAAACTCCAGGTCCCACCCTTTGACGTGATGGCTTCCCTCGACCTGGGTTTCCGCTGGAATCTCGGCAAGGGGAAAGGAATCTATACGGGTCTTTACTGCGACTTCGGACTGCTCCGCCCCCTTTCACGGTGGCATGGCAGGAAAGTGCTGGATTTCGCTTCGAAAGATATTGTTTATCAGACGCCTTACGACGCCAACGGAGATCGTCCGCTCATCTCGCTGGCACATGCCGAAAGACACTCCATCCTTGCGGTGGACGCGCCGGACTACGCCACCTCGGACCTGGTGGAAAGCCCTAACTCAACCACCCTTTTAGGGCTCCACAAGAATTCCGATCCGATGGCCGCCACCCTGCACAAGATGCAGGCGGGCATCAAGGTCCGCTTCGCTTTCGGCCGTGTCGGGGCACGTCCCAAAAAAGTCAAGACACCCAAGGTGAAGCCGGTGAAGGAACCGGAACCGCCGACGGTCGTCCCGGAGGATATCCAGCGGACCATGATCCGCCTCTCCAACGCCCTGTTCGCCTTCGACAAGTTCGACCTGAACGACGAAGCGCGCGCCATGCTGGACGAGGTGGTCGCCTGGCTCCGGGATAATCCGGAACTGACGGTTGAAATCGGCGGCCATACCGATAACCGCGGCAGCGATGAATACAACCAGAAACTGTCCGAGAACCGCGCCAAGGCCGTGTACGACTATTTCGTCCAGCACGGCGTCGAAGCCAGCCGCCTGAGCTACAAGGGCTACGGCGAGAGCCAGCCGATCGCGACGAACGACACCGAGGAAGGCCGCCAGGCCAACCGCCGCGTCGAGCTGAAACTCAAATAATTACAAGGCCTCCGCCGCCCCGTCACGCGAGGCCGGGGCGGCAGGGCTTGCCGGCGAGACGCCGGTAATGATAATAGAGCTCCTCCGTTGCCAGGGCCATCTTGGTGACGGAGAAGTCGCATTCATAGGGGTAGATGTACCAGGTGTCCTGCAGGGTGTTCAGGTCCACGCAGTCGCCGTATTTGCCCAGATACTCGTATTCGATGTGGCAGGAGTACAGGGACGGGACCGGGATGGTCATTTCCATCGGGTCGCCGTCCACATCCGTGCCGCGCACCTTGAAGCCGTCCATATCGTGCAGGAGCGTTCCCTCGCCCAGGTGGATGAAACGGGCGGCATTGGGCAGGGAATACACGCGCACGGGCAATTCGCCGGTGGAATAGCGGCCCTCCTCCACCTCCCTCCGGACATTGGCCCGTTCCCATTCATACCAGTCGGGAATGTGCGCGAATTCCGTCTCGCCTTCCAGCGCACGCAGTTCGCCGAGTTCGGTCATCTCCCACTCCTTGCCGCAATGGTCGCAGCGCAGGATGGTGCCCGCCGCGCTCATCCGATACTCCTTGCCGCAATGGGGGCACTGGTATAGCACTTTCTGGAGCCCTTCGGCACGCTTCTCATAGGTCACCCGGATACCGCGCTCCTTCTGCCAGGCGAAGTCATCGTACTGGAAGGCCTTGACAATCCGATCGTTGATCTCGTCCACCTCCATCGCCTCCAGCTGCTCCGGCGTAAAGAGCAGGGAGAACTCCGCCTCCGTCGGCTTCACATGGCGGTCATGCAGGTTCCAGAACGGGGAATTCACGTGATGACCGTGGCAGATGAGCGACGCCACCGGCGCCTTCATCATCTTGCACAGTTTTCCGAGCGAGGCGGGAAGGACGGCCGTCGTCCCGCAGAGTGAATAGCGCGCCTCCGGGTAAATGACGGCGATATCCTTGTTATCCAACACCTTCCGGAGCTGGCGCACCAATACGGTGTCGCTGGTGAACTTCCGTTTGCAGATGCAGCCGACGTTGCGGAGCAGCCACTCCCGGCCGATGAAGCCGTCGATGGCCACCACGTAATTCGCCCGGCGCGGGAAGATGACCTGGGTCGCCACCTTGAAATCCATGAAGGCGTTGTGGTTGCAAAGGAGGATGAACGGCGGCTTCAGGTCCTCCGTCCCCCGGCGCGTGATGACGGGACGGTGGGCAAGCATATCCGGGAAGCTCAGGAGCTTCGTAATCGGTTTCAGATACCAGCGCGTACGGATCGGATCCCGCGCCATATCGAAGCGGATCGGTTGTTTTTTCATTATCGGTCAAGCGGTTAAACCGTCAGCAAAGATAACTGTTTTTTTCCGGACGGCAAAGCCGGTCCCTAGCGGGACGGGTCGCCCCGGCGGGCGGCCAGGGCCTGCTGGACCTCCTTCATCCGGCCTGTCGTCAGCGGATAGAAGCTGAGGCAGAGGATGCCGAGGAGCGCGCCGACAGCCGGGATGAAGCTCATCATCCCCTTGATGGCGGAGAGCGTCTGCGGCGCCTGCGCGGCGAGGTCCTTGTCATAGCCGAACGCGCCGAGCAGGGCGAGGAGGAGGAAACCGCCGAGCGCGCCGCCGAATTTCTGCGCCATGGAGGACGAGGAGAAAATCAGGCCCGTGGAGGCCGTCCCGTGGGTGTACTCGGAATAGTCGGCCACGTCGGCGAACATGCTCCAGGTCAGCGGGGCCGTCACGCCGAAGGCGAGGCTGATGAGCACCTGGAGGATGACGAGCCCCCACACGCCGGCGGTCGTCGGCGGCAGGAACCAGACCGCGCAACTGAGGACGGCGGCGACGGCCAGCGCACCGATGAACGTATTCCGCTTGCCGAAACGCCCGGACAGCGGGACCGCCAGGGAAACGCCCGCCATCTGCCCGATCTCACCGATGGTCAAATAGATTGCGCAGGTCAGGAAGATATTGGCACCCAGAATATTGGCGAAGTAGTACGCCGCTGCGCCGCCGCGGATGGAGAGGCAGAGCAGCTGGCCGATGGCCGCGCCGAGCAGGAGCCACCAGGGACCGTTCGTCCCCAGCGCCTTGAGATCGGCCCGGATGGAGCCCGTCGCCTTTTTCTCCACCCGTACGCGCTCCTTCGTCATGAAGAAGCACAGCACGAAGAGCACGGCACAGATGGCCGCGACGATGGCAACGATTCCCGTCCATTGGAGCGGATCCGCGTCGCCGACGCCCTTGACCAGCTTCCCCGCGGCATTGGTCCCGCCGATGACGGAACGCTCGAAGAGCCAGAAGATGCCCATGGCGACGAAGCTGCCGATGTAGGCGAAGAACATCCGGAAACTCGAAAAGACGCTCTTCTCGCGCGAATCCTCCGTCACCACCCCCAGCATGGCCCCGTACGGCACATTCACGGCCGTATAGGCCGTCATCATAAGGATGTACATCACATAGGCATAGACATGCTTGAGCGCATAGGTGGTATTCGGCACATAGAACGAGAGGATGCCGATGACGGCAAAGGGGATGGCCATCCAGAGCAGGTAGGGACGATAGCGGCCCCACTTCGTCTCCGTCCGGTCGGCAATGAGGCCCATCACCGGGTCCGACACGGCGTCATAGAGCTTCGTCACCAGCAGCAGGGTCGCCGCATGGACGGGCTTCAGCCCGAAGACATCCGAATAGAATATGGGCAGGTAATAGGAGAAAATCTTCCAGAACATCGAGGAAGACATGTCGCCCAGGCCATAGCCAATCTTTTCCGAGAGTTTTGCCATCTTATTGGTCTTTAAGGATTTCCATTGCTTGCAAGCACATCCGTGCATTGTGGTACGGGCATTTCCAGAAGCCCGCCTTCGGATTCGTGGTGTCCGGTGTCCCGTCCGGGAACAGGCCCCAGTACCACTCGCCGCCCGCCCGGTCCACCAGACGGTCACGGATGAAGGCCCAGGCCCCCTCCGCCCGGTCCAGCCCGGCCGGGTCGCCGAAGGCCTTCCACAGGTGGAGGTTGCCCACCACCGTCTCGGCCTGGACCCACCATTGCCGGGAAAGGTCCTCCGTCCCGTCCGGCAGGCGCTCATAGCGCATCGAGCCGTCCGGAAGGAGCCCTTCGTTGCCCGCCGCGCCCATCCGGAGCGCCGCCGGGCGCACCGTCTCCCCGAGCGACGGGCCGCCGAGGAAACCGGCGCATTCCTGCACCAGCCACGACGTCTCGATGTCGTGACCGAACGAAATGCCGCCGGGAAGCGCCGTCCAGTCCCGGCGGAAGTACAGCCCCAGGTGGCCGGACGGGGCCATAATCGTATCGCAAACCAGGCGCAGAAGCCGTTCAGAAGCGGTTTTCAGCGCCGGATCCGGCCAGACACGATAGAGATTGGCATACGCCTCCAGCAGATGGAGGTGCGAGTTCATCGTCTTGTCCGCATTGATGTCGTGGGCGCTCAGGGACATGTCCGGAAGGGACGAGAAATCACGCGCAAGCGCTTCGACATAGCCCCCGTACGCCGGATCCGCAAAATGCTCTTCAACGATGCGAAACAGGCCTACAGCCGCTTCCAGGGCACTTTCATCCGGATGGACGCGGCACCATTCGCTGAGCCCGTAGATTGCGAATCCCTGGGCATACAGCTGCTTCTTGTCCTCCAGCGGCGAGCCGTCCGCCGCCACGGACCAGTACACACCGCCGCAGCGGGTGTCGATGAAGTTCTCCACGAACCAGTCCTTCGCCCAGGAGGCCGCTTCCAGCAACTCCGGACGGCGGAGCGCCCCGTAAGCGGCCGAGAAGGTCCATACGAGGCGTGCGTCGAGAACGACGCCCCGGGGCGCGTCCTTCCGGACGTGCCCGCGGGCGTCCACTTCTCCGAAATACCCGCCGCGGGGATCCTTCAAGGCGAGCCACCAGGGCAGGATATCCCGCTCCAGCTCATCCCGCACCTCTTCCCGGAAACGGACGATGTCCTCTTTCCTCATCAGGCGGATAAATTCTTGTCAATCAGTCGGTTCAACCGCTCGACCGTCAAACCTGTCCGCAGGCCGTCCGGGGCCGTATGGAGGCAGTAGTCCACCAGCCGGTCCACCGTCGAGGTCGCGACATGGACGCGCGTGTCCGACGAGGCATAGTAGATGAACACTTTCCCGTCCGGATCGGCTATCCAGCCGTTGCAGAACAGGACGTTCATCACGTCGCCGACATACTCCTCCCCTTCCGGGGCCATGAAGAAGCCGGCAGGCGCCGCGATGACGCGTGCCGGGTCGTCCAGCGCCGTCATGTACATGTAAAGGACATAACGGAGGCCGCTGGCACAACCGCGCACGCCGTGGGCCAGGTGCAGCCAGCCCTGCGGGGTCCTGATCGGCGCCGGGCCTTCGCCGTTCTTGCATTCCTTGACGGTATGATAGGCACGCGCGTCGATGATCCGTTCGTCGCGGATGACGGCGCCTTCCATCGTGTCCACAAGGGCCCAGCCGATGCCGCCGCCGCTGCCCGCATCGATAAAACCGTCCTGCGGGCGCGTGTAGAGGGCATATTTGCCACCAACGAACTCCGGATGCAGGACGACATTGCGCTGCTGGCTCGCCGAGACGATGTCCGGCAGGCGCTCCCAGTGGACGAGGTCCTTCGTCCGGGCGACACCCGCCGCGGCCACGGCCGCCGACAGGTCGCCGGGCCGTGCCGCCGGGTCCTTCCGCTCGACGCAGAAGATCCCGTAAACCCAGCCGTCCTCGTGGGCCGTCAGCCGCATGTCATAGACATTCGTCGCCGGCTCCCCCCATTCGGGCATCGTCACCGGACGCGGCCAGAACTGGAAGCTGTCCACGCCGTTCGGGCTTTCCGCCACGGCGAAGAACGACTTCCGGTCGGCGCCTTCCACCCGGGCCATCAGGAGGTATCTGTCCCCCAGCTTGATGGCCCCGGGATTGAAGACGGCGTGGATGCCGAACCGTTCCAGCAGGTAGGGATTCGTCTCCTCGGAGAGGTCATAGCGCCACGCGAGCGGGGCATGTGCGGCCGTCAGGGCCGGATAGGCATACCGCTCGAAGACGCCGTTCCCCTCCAGGGGATGGTTCGGCCGCCCAAGCAAGGCCCGCCAGGCGGATTCCAGGCGGGTCTTGCGTTGCAGGAATGACTCCATCAATTACTCCTTTTCGAAGATAATGAAATACTCAAGCGGATAGAACATGAACCGGTCGATGTCCTTGCCGTAGAAGGCGCCGTTCTGCTCCTTGTGCATGTTGCCCAGATGGAACTTCATCGCAAAGCAGCCGTCCGGAACCGTCAGCTTCTGGGAGTTGCCGTCACCGTCGCAGATCTTGTACACGCCGGGCGTGAGGATCTTCGGCTTCTCCCCGTTGTTGAGGGTCGCCGTCATCGTCGCGAGGTCGAGGGTGAACGCGTACTTGCCCTTCGGGATCTTGTTGTAGAATTTCGACAGGTCGGTGCCCATGTACGGATCGTACGTCGTCGGATCGGCGGAACTCTTGAAGTTCCAGACATAGTCCCAGAACTTGCCGTCTGCGCCGGACCACCAGTTGATGGTACCGGTAACGGACGTTCCCTCCATGCTTGTCACGGCGATGGACAGGCCGTTGTCGGACTCACGGTAAACCGAATCGTTCCAGTCCCAGGTCTTGTCGTAGGGGCAGACCAGGCGCGGATCGCTGCCGGAGCCGCCGAGGACATAGATGCCGTTCTTGGTCGAGTTATTGCCGAGGACATTCCAACTGCCTGCGAGGGTACTGATGTCCAATGCCGCACCGGGGGTCATCAGCTCCATCGGAGCGGCTTCGCCCTGCTCACCGGGGTCCACAGAACCGCCTTCCTTCTCGAAGATGATGATGTATTCGAGCGGGCAGAACATGAAGCGGTCGATGTCCTTGCCGTACCATTCGCCGGCCTGGACCTGCATGTTGCCCAGGTGGAATTTCAGGGCGAAGCAGCCGTCCGGAACGGTCAGCGTCTGGCCGCTGCCCCCCTCGCAGAACTTGTAGACGCCGGGCGTGAGGATCTTCGGGGTCTCGCCGTTGGAGAGGGTCGCCGTAAAGGTCATGATATCGATGGAAACGGCATTCTTGCCCTTCGGAAGCTTGTTGTAGAACTGCGACAGGTCGGTACCTATATACGGTATGTACTCCGGCTTGTCCGCGCTTGAGAAGTTCCAGACATAATCCCAGAACTTGCCGTCCGCGCCGGCCCACCAGTTCATATTGCCCTGGATGGACGTCCCGGAGATGCCGGTCATTTCGATGGTCAGGCCGTTGTCGGATTCGCGGTAAATCGAATCGTTCCAGTCCCAGGTCTTGTCATAAGGGCAGACCAGGCGCGGGTCGCTGCCCGTGCCGCCGAGAACGTATATACCGTTCTTGGTCGAGTTGTTGCCGAGGACGTTCCAGTCGCCCGGAAGTGTCGTGGGATCCAGCTGGGCGCCTTCGGAGATCTTCTCCATCGGGGCCGGATAACTCGGCTGCCCGCCGTCGAAGACGACGCCTTCGGTGGAACCGCCCTCGCCGAGGGCGTTCTTGAGCAGGAAGTCGCGGTAGTTATCGGCCGTCATCTCCGTGGCGGTGCCGTTGACCGAGACGGTCGCCGCCTCGATCTTGCCGGTCATTTCCGTAACGATCTGGGTATCATTGTCACCGATGATCAGCTTCGCATCACCGGCCCCCGTGACCTCCAGAAGGACATTCTTCGTCACTTTGATGTCCTTGTAGATGCTCTGGGAACCGCCGCGCATGCCCAGCATGCCACCGGCACGACCGGCGCCAGCCTGGGAGATCTTGCTGTTCTGGGTGCAGCCTTCGATGATGAGCTTGGCAGCCCTCTCGGAGAAACCGACGATACCGCCGATGTGGTTGGCGGAATTCGTGCCGATGTTGGAGATTTCACCGTTGTTGGTGCAGTTCGTGTATTTCCAGTCCGTACCGCTTTCCGAAACGCCCTGGTTCGTGGCGTTGTCATCCGTCATGCCGGCATAGGCGGCGATACCGCCGATGCGGCAGCGGATGTTGGTGTTGCCGAAGGAAGAGAGCTTGCCGTTGTTGACGCATTCCGAATAGACCACCTTGCAGCCTGCAACCGGGCTCCCGTAATAGCCGGTAATACCACCCTTATAAGCATAGCCGCCGCTGCGTTTCCACTCGGAGAGGACTTCACCATTGTTCGTGCAACGGATGAAACTGGCATCCGTGACATCATTGACATAGCCGCAGATACCGGCCATGCGGGGACCGTTGTCGCCAGCATGGAACTCGACATTGCCGTCATTGACGCAGTCCTCGAACAGCATGACGCCGTTGGCCTGGCCGACGATGCCGCCCACCTGGGAGTTCTTGCCCGCAGCCAGCTCGGCGAGCGCATAGATGACATTACCGCTGTTGTGGCAGCCACGGAAAACGGAGCCCGTCGCGATATCGCCGGCAATACCGCCCAGATGGTAAGTGACACCGGCCACATTACAGAGGATGTTCACCGCGCTTTCGCAGTTCTCGAACGTGACATTGGCACCCACCTTGCCGCCGATGCCGCCGGTGGAGACCTTGGCGCTCTTCAGAGAGCCGGCCACCTTCAGGTTCTTGACGGTCAGGCCGTCCTGGATATTGGTGAACAGGCCCGCACTGCGCGTGCTTTCCTTCGGGATGTCCAGCGTGTAGGTCACCTTGTGGCCCTGGCCGTCGATGCTGCACCAGAGGGTATCCGGTTCGAAGGTCGCCGGGAGTTCGATGTCGGCCGTGAGTTTCACCCCGTCGGACCCGGCATACAGTTTCGCATTATCGACGAACGAGAGGAAGTCCTCCGCCGTCGCGATTTCCGTCTTCAATTCCGGAGCAGCAGGTCCCTCGTCACCGAACAGTTCGGAGCGGATGGCGACATCCGCGCCGATGCCGTCGGCCTTGTCGAGGTTGTTGTCCAGCATGTACTTGAAGAAGAACGCGTACGTCAGCAGTGCGCGCTTTGCGCTGAAGCTGCCCGCGTAGTTCGTGATCGGGTCACGCGGATACGTGCACATGTTCGAGATGTCCTTGCCGTGCGAATAGTTCATCGCACGCATCACCTGGTTGTCCAGGATCGTGACATCAACCTGGCTGTGGACCGCCTGGCCGTCAACGATCTTGATGAGGTGACCGTTGTTGCCGGAGCCCTGGCCGGTCGCGATGTCGTAGGTCCCGAGCTCGTTGTACGGAGCGGACCCCCACGTGTAATTGTGCGTGGCGGGAACCTCCGTCGTGCTCATCGCCTGAGCGCCGCCCGCAAGGGCCGCGATCTTGCCGGCACCGTAGTTCTCCGTGTCGAGGCCGTTGTAGCCGCGGACGAGGAGGTAGCAGCGGGAGGCCGTCTCGTACATGTCGGCCGTGTTGTAGGTCTTGTCGCCGACCGTGATCGTCGTCTCGTCCGGGATGTAGTGGGCGTTCGGCGTGGCATCCACGGAGGAATGCATCTTGATTTCGCCGACGGTGGCTTCCCAGATGTCGATGACCTTCACGAACTCCTCGGCGAAGTCCCTGATGGTCGCACCCGCCTGGACGCCGCCGATCGGATCCATGAGGATGAGCGACTTGCGGTCGACCTTGATGGGGTTCGTCGTCGCGATCTTCGTCCCCTCGACGGCAGCGCCGTCCTTCTGGAGTTCGACCGAGAACTTGTATTCGCCCGTCGGAACCGGGATATAGAACGCGGCGGGATTCGAACCGGCGGCGAAGGTAACCTTCACCTCGTCCGTGCCCGCGCCCGCGGCGATCTTGCCGTCAGCGATGGCGAAATCGCCCGTGATCTTCGCCTCAGCCTTGAAAACCAGGGCGTTGGCATCGGCCGGAATCTCGGAATACGTAATCTTGATGATACCGCCGAGGTGCTTGAAGCTGTTGACTTCCGTCAGGCTCACCTGTTCGCAGAACATGACCGCGTTCGTCTGGCCCTCCTTCCAGGCGTACTCCGCCGGGAGGGTCACCGTTGCGTCATCCTTGGCGGCAGAAGCCGGATAGACGGCCACCGTCGCGGAGGTTACGTCCACCAGTTCTCCCTGGAAGGTACCGGAAGCACTGCCGGCTCCGGAGGCCAGGGTGAAGGTCTTGAAACCGGCGTTCGTGGAAACGGCGATCGCATCGCCTTCCTGCCAGCTGAATGTACCCTCGTCGGAGAAAGCGACGCGGGAGGGGGTTTCAATCGTTGCACGGAAAACGCCCGCCTCCGGTGCGGGGGCGTCGGTTTCCCGGTTACAACCCGCGAGCGCCACCGCTGCGGCGGCCGTCGCGATGATCCAAATCTTTCTCATAACGCTACTCCATTTCAAGTTCGTCGAAGAAAGACCACGTGCCGGGCGTGGGCTCGGCATTCTCACCCTCGCCGCTGGCGAGGAAGTTCCGCTCCGCGCGGAGACTGGTCTCGCGGAGGGTTGGGGAGAGATAGTTTAACTTATTCATAAGCGCTTATGTATTAAGTTGTTGAAGATTATTTCCTTTCAAAGATCATCACGTATTCCAGCGGGGCGTTGATGAAGCGGTCCACGTCGGTCCAGCGCTCCGCCGTCGCTGCGACCGGCTCGCCGAGGTGGAAGGCCAGCGCGAAGCAGCCGTCCGGCACCGTGACGATCTTCCCATAAGCGAATTCATGGGAGCCCGGCGGGAGGAACTTCGCCTGCTCGCCGTTCCCGAGGGTGATGGTCAGCGTGGAGAGGTTGAGGGAATAGTTGCTGACTCCCTTCGGAATCTTGTCGTAGAAGCGGGACAGGTCCTCGCCCGTCTTCTTCCAGATGTAATCCCAGAACTTGCCGTTGTCGCCTCCGGTCCATTCCGTCGTTCCGGTCATTTCCGCGGCCGTTTTCGCACCGACCGTAAAGGTCAGGTCGTTGTCGCATTCATACCAGATGTTGTCGTTCCAGTCCCAGGATTTGTCGATCGGAGACACGAAAGCGGGATCGTTGCCGGAGCCACCCAGGACAAACAGGCCGTACGGGGCGGAATTGCCGCCATAGACCGTCCAGGTTCCGGGCAGGGTGTCGAAGTCAAACCCGACCGGGACCGGCTCGATGTACTCGAAGTCCGCATCGACGGTCCGGGATTCGGACGGGACATGGAAACCGACCGGCATCTCTTCGAGTTCGAAGAGCATGGCCCGCGGATGGCAGGCAAAGACGTCATAATCCGACGCCGGGCCGCTCCAGTAGTCCTTGCCGCCGGTAATCGTGAACATGAGCCCGGGGTGCGTCGTCGTCACGGACAGCGCGGGCGTGGTTCCGGCCAGCGGATAGGTCGCAGGAGGAAGCAGGCGGCCGGAGGAGGTCGTGCCGTCCGGCTTGCGGAACGTCATGGCATCGCCGGCCAGGGTATAGGTCCCCTCCGCCCGGGGAATCACGTCGTAGAATGCCTTGAGGTCCAGCGTCCGGCCGCCGGCGGAGAAGACGAACCACCAGTTGCGTCCGTCCGCGCCGGCCCAGTTCCGGAAGGTCCCGTCGGGGGCGAGCTCGAAGTAATTGTCCTTGAGCGCATTGACGCCACGCCCGTCCGACGGGTCGAAGCAGGCGGCCTTGTCGGCGTTGTTCAGCAGGTCATAGACCTTGGTGCAGCCGAACTCCGGCCCGGTCCCGCCCCAGACCCACAGGTTCGTGATCCGGTAAACGGTCGCCGAGGGATCGACCCCGGCCAGTTCCGCGACACCGCCCGGGGCGAGTTCCAGGTTCTTCCCGTCGGATTCGGAAACCTTCTCGTCGCCGATATAGGCGGAAACGGTGTATTGTGCCATCCGCCCCGGCGCAAGCCGGAGGGCATATTTCCTGTCTTTTTCCAGCGGTCCCTCCAGCGTGAAGTCCGGGCAGGAGCCGGAAGGGGTCGCGGAGAACGACTCCCCGTCGAAGGATACGGAGCATCCGGCGGCGGCATCCGCTGCATGGAACACGAGCTTCGTCACCCCTTCAAAGGTGACGGACAGCAGCACCGTGGCGAATACATCCTTGAAATACAATTGCTTATCGCCACTGACCGCGACCCGGCAGGCCGGGGCGGGCGCAGCGGCGGACTGGACGGCGGGCACCGTCAGCGTCAGGCCGTCGAGCGAGGGGGACAGTCCGTCCATCGCCGGGCTGACCGCGACGACGTGTCCGGCCTGCTCCCGGATCCGGGCCGGGAAGGAAGCCAGGACACCTTCCGGTCCGGCATTCACCAGCGTCTGCACGGAAGTCCCGTCGGACAGGACGATGGCCTCCCCTTCCTTCCACACGGGCTGGGTCCCGTCGGGCAGGGCCGCGATGGTCGCCGAGAAAACGACGTCGCCGCCGAAGACCGGATCGGGGTCCACGACGGCCGGATCATCGCTGCCGGCGGGATCCGGGACGACCGGGATCTCGACGGGCTGCCGGCAGGAGAGGGGCATCAGCGCCGCCAGGGCGGCAAGCGGTAAGAGGAACTTTCTCATGGTCATCGGATTTCAAAGACTACGCCCCCGTCCCGGGAGGCATCGGCCGTAAACGCGATCCGGCCCCCCGCGGCGCGGACGCAGCCCTGCCGTACGAAACGGCAGGCGTCGGCGTCGAGCGCGCGGACGCAGGCGCGCCGGAGGGGATAGTCGACACGCACCTCCACGGTCTTTCCTTCGGGACTGAAGACATATACATAGGTACGTTTCCCGCAGCGGATGGCATACGCCTCGGCGCCTTTCGCCTCCGCAGCGACGGGGATGAAGGAACCCTTCCCCCGGCAGAGCATCCGGTCGGAAACGAAGCGGACCGGGCGGAAGGTCCCGTTCACGCCCTTTTCGTCGAACCATTCCCACCACCAGCTCATCGGAGTCACGGGCGTCGGGTTGAAGACGCCGTACCAGGGCCCGCGGCGGAAGTCGGTGACCATTCCCGCCTCGAATTCCCCGAAATTCTTGAACCAGTTCCACTCGTAGCTGTATTCGCCGATCACATAGGGCTTTCCGTGCGCGGCCTCATACCGGTGGATGGTCGAAGGGATCGTCTCGGTCGCACAGTAGATGTGCTTCTGGTTGATGTCGATGTCCGGGACGTCGTTGAGTCCGGCGAGGTCGCGGTGGGAGATGGACGTCGTGACCACATGGTCGAAAGGATCGAGTTCCTTCAGGTAGGCGGCCATTTCGGTATGCCAGGCGACGATATCCTCCGCGGGAATCGGGTTCTCCTTGTCGTAGAACTGGATATTGTCGATTTCATTGAAGAATTCCCACATCGCGACGGAGGGGCTGTATCCCCAGCGGGCGACGATGTAGCGGAGCCGGTTGCGCATGCGGGCCCTGGCCTCCTCCGACAGGAAGAAGGCATGGTCGGCCGTCACGTCGCCCTGGCCCATGCAGAGCATCACCCGGATGCCGAGTTCCTCCGACAGGGCCATCACGTGGTCCAGCCGGGCGACGGCGCTGGGGTTGTAATACGCGTCCGAGGGCTCGTAGCGGTCGTTGTTGAAGTCGTCGTGCCGGTCGATGGGGAAATTCCAGGGGCACATCCAGAAGCGGGTGAAATTGCCCCCGTTCTTCGCAAAGGCGGGCAGCATCGCATCGTAGTTGAAGCGCTCATGCTGCTCATGCAGGGCGGCGAAGAAGCGGTTGTCGTCCTTCACGCGGGACTCCCAGCAGAGGTTCTCGCCGATGCCGCGGAACGGGGTCCCGTCGTCATAGACGAGGGTCCAGTTGTCCCGGACGTGCAGGATGCCATGCTCCCCGCGCCGGGGGCGGCGGGCCTCGAAAACGGCCTCCTCCGATGTGGAGACGGCCTCTCCCCCTTCGGAATAGCGGAAACAATACGAATACCGACCTTTCTCCTGCGGCATGATCCGGGCCTCCCAACGGCTCTCGGCGCCGCTCTCCCCTTCAACATAGAAACAGGGCACGACCAACGTCTTCCCGGAAGGGGCGGTCAGCAGCATCTCCAGCGCCGCTTCCTCCTGCAGGAAGGGATTCTCCCAGCTGCCCTTGAGCGTGACGGAGAAATCGGCCCGGCCATATTGACGGATCCGCCCCTCCGGCGCATCGACCCGGAGAATCTGCCCCGCCGCAGAGAGCGTGGCAAAGAGAGACAACAGAATGACAGTCAATTTCTTCATAAGCGGACAGGTTTAATAACCGGGGTTCTGTTCGAGGGTTCCGGCGGAATTCTGCACCTCGCTGCGGAGGAAAGGCAGGTAATAATTGTTCGGATGGAAGGTCCGGGAAGCGACATCCACGACCCGGTAGGCGTACCCGTCTCCCTGGCGGGTGATCTTCACCCCCTGTACGGGGGCGTTCAGCACGGTCATCGCCTCCTTCCAGCGGAGGAGGTCCCAATAGCGGTGATCCTCGAACGCGAGTTCGATCCGGCGCTCGTGGCGGACGGCGGCACGGAAGGCGGCGACGCTGCCCGCATCGACCTTCGGCAGGCTCATGCTCGCGCGGTCGCGCACCTTCTGCAGCGCCTCGGCCGCGCTCATCGGGAAGCCCGGCGGCACCACGCCCGGCCCGTAGGCCTCGTTCATCGCCTCGGCATAATTGAGCAGGACCTCGCCGTAACGGAAGGTCACCCAGTTGTGCTGGGCCTTCTGGTCCTGGGTCAGGTTGAGCCCGTCGGTGAGGAATTTCTTCAGGTAATAGCCTGTCTTGCTGGCATTTGTGCGCGCCATGTCGTCGGACTCGCCCGCCGCCTCGGCGATCGTGCGCCCGTTCCAATAGCTGCCGTTGTACACGATGGACGCCTCCAGGCGCGGATCGCGGTTGGCATACGGGTCCGACGGATTCGGCGTCCCGATCCATTCGTAGTCCGCCACCAGGTTTTCCGTCGGGCAGACGCCGCTCTTGCCGCCGGAAGTGGCAATCGGGTAATTGGCGGCCTCGAGGGTATTGGTCGTCGCCCGCCGGACGGCATGGATCGTCTCCGGCGAGGTCAGGGAATAGCCGCCGCGGAAATAGGAGGCATAATCCCGGTCGAGGGCATAGCTGAGGTCCGGATCGGCGATCAGGTCCGCCGCGGCCTGCGCCGCGCGGGCCCATTTCGCCACGTCGTGCGAAGGATTGTGCAGCGGACTCGCGGCGTACAGCAGCACGCGCGCCTTGATGGCCAGCGCCGCACCGCGGGTGAAACGCCCCTCGTACGTCGCATGGTCCGTCCAGTTCACGGCCAGCCCGTCCTTCCAGTTATCTATCTCATTGACAATGTATTCCACACACTGCTCATAGGACGAGCGGGCGATCTTTTCGCCGCCGGAGGACTGCATCGTCTTTTCGACGATCGGCACGCCGCCGTACATCTTGATCAGTTCGGAATAATAGTAGGCGCGGGCGACGTGCGCCTCGGCGATGTACCAGTTCAGCGAAGCCACGTCGCGGGCGTAGTTGACCGCATCGGTGACCAGGTTGCGGTTTTTTTCCAGCAGGGCCATGCCCTTGCCGTCGGCCACATAGTCCAGGAAGTAATTCGCGGCCCGGATGCCTTCATAGGCATTGGTGTAGGCCGTCCACAGCGGGTTGACGCTGCTGTTCACGATGCCCAGGTTGAACTGCAGCGCATTCGACGAGGCGGCCGTCTGCTCGGCTTCGTCGGAAGCCGCGGCGAACAGGTTGCCGTCGATGACCGAATAACCGTAGAACATCGGGGAATAGAAGGCGCCGGCGAATGCCCAGATGCTGCTCCGGGCCGAGGCGACGCTCTCGTCGGTCTGGTGGGTATCCAGGGCCGTATCCAGGAAACGCTCGCAGGAGACCGTCAGGAGAACGGCTCCGGCAAGGCAAAGGAAAGTGCGGAAAGTCTTCATCTCGGGGCGCATTAGAAGGTCACGGCAAGGCCGGCGGTCAGGGACCGCAGCTGGGGATACAGGCCGGAGATGTTCTCCGGATCCAGCCCGTATTCGGCAAGCAGCGGGCTGAAAGTCAGGAGGTTCTCTCCACTGACATAGAAACGGAGCGGCTGTTTCGGGAAGGTGTAGCCGACCGTGAGGTTCCGGAGCTTCAGGAAGGAAGCGTCCTTGACCCAGAGGGAACTGAGCCGGTAGTTGTTCTCATTGCCCCGGGTCGTGAGGCGGGGATACTTCGCTCCGGCCCGGTTGTCGATGCCCTCGACGGGGTAATAGGCCCAGGCGTCTTGCGCCAGGGCGTAGGCATTGCCGTTGTCCACGAAGGCGATCGTCTGGTTCTTGTTGTCCAGCAGGTTCGCCGCCATGCCCGCAAGGCCCTGGAAACGGATTTCCAGGTCGAAGCCCCGGTAGCACAGCTTCGCGCCGAACGCGAAGTTCCATTCCGGGAAGCGGCCGTAGCCGATCCGGGTCACGTCATTCTGGTCCACGATGCCGTTCCGGTCGAGGTCCAGGTACTTGACGTCGCCGGGCTGGACGGCACCGAAAGCCGGCGTCGGGAGGGAAGGGACCAGGCGGCCGTCGTCATCGAAATCGCCCGTCCCGAAGAACCCGTCCGCCACCAGGCCGATGTAGGTGCCGTAGGGCCGGCCCGTCGCCGCGCTGAAAGGATTGGCCGTCGGCACCTCCGCCATCTCGTCCACGATGTCGCGGCAGAAGAGGAGGTTCCCGTCCAGCCGCCAGGAGAAATGACCGGCCTTCCCCGACCAGGCGGCGGAAGCCTCGACCCCGCCGCTGCGCATCCTTCCGAGGTTGGAGAATGCGTACTGCTTGCCGTAATAGGCCATCAGCGAACGGTCGAGCGTCAGGATGCCCGACCGGCGGTCGAAGAAGACGTCGGCCGAGAGGTGGAAGCCGCCGGCCAGATCGGCATCGAAGCCGGCATCGAGCTTGAGGCTCTGTTCCGGCGCGATGTCGGCATTGCCGATGAACATCGGGACCAGGGTGTTCTGCCAGGAGGACGGATTCGTCCCGGCGTAGAAGGTACCGATGTAGCTGTAGGTGTAATAATCCTTGTACAGGAACCTTCCGCCGGAATTGAAGTCGCTCAGCACCGAGGTCGCCCCGGACTCGGAGGCGCCCGTCAGGCCCGCCGAGGCGCGCAGCTTGAGGAAGCGCACCGCGCGGGAATCCTGCAGGAACGGCTCGTTCGACAGCACCCATGCACCGGAGACCGCCGGATAGGGATGCCAGCGGTGGCCGGGGGCGAAGGCATCGTTGCCGAACATCGACACCGCCGCCTCCAGGATGTAGCGGTCGGCGAAGTTATAACGGAGGAACCCGTTGAAATTCAGCGTATTGTTCTTATAGGAGAAATAACCGTCGCCCTTGTAGGCGGAAATCAGTCCGTTCGCCGCCGCCGTCAGGTGATGCCGGCCGAAAGCGTGGTCGTACCCGGCGGTGATGCGGCCCTGTTTCCAGTCCTGCATCCCGGCGGAGCCGTAGCCGCTCGCCGTGATGGTCGTCGTCTCGTTCGTCGTGGTGGTGGCGCCGTTCCGCCAGCGGGCATAGTCCCGCGTCTTGGAATACGTGCTCCGCGTATAGCTGTAGAAAGAGACCGCTTCCTCCAGGTAAAGACCTTCTGCAAGGTCATCCAGGCGTTCCTTCACGGAAAGGTTCGTCTGCAGGCTCCGGGCCTTGGCGGAGAACCAGCCGAGGCCGGTGATGGAGCCGTAGGGGTTGTTCGGGAACACGCCAGTACCGCTGTAATGCTCCCCGGCCTCATCGTCGAACACCGGATAGATGTTGGACGGATAGCGGGCCAGGTTGCCGAACAGGGTCGATACCGTATAGTTCGGACGGTGAAGGAATTCCACGCGCCCGCCGATGTCCATCCGGACCTGGAAGATCCGCAGGACGTCGAAATCCAGGTTGGCCCGGACGTTGAATTTCCGCGCGCCGAGGTTCCGCGTCTGGTCCGTGTCCCGGACGTTCAGGAGACCCTTGCTTCCGAGATAATCCAGGTTCACGTTGTACCGCGCCGCGGACGAGCCGCCCTGCAGGATGACGTCGGCATCCATGTAGCTGCCGAAGCGGCGGAGGGTCTCGGCGTACCAGTCGACATTGACCCCTGCCCCGTCGTGGTAGGCATCCAGCTGCTCCTGGGAATAGGCCGGCGACCAGACCATCCCGTTGTCGTTCGAGACCGCCTGGTTGTAGAGCATCGCATAATGGTAGGCGTCCAGCGGCTTGTTCAGGCTCGACGGGGCCTGTACGCCGTAGCGCACGCGGGCGCTCACCGTGGACGGACCCGCCACGCCGCGGCGCGTCGTAACGGCGATCACCCCGTTCGCGCCCCGCTCCCCGTAAAGGGACAGCGCGGCGGCGTCCTTCAGCACCTCGACCTTCTCGATCTCGGCCGGGGCGATGGAGGCAAGATACTCCTTGTTCACTTCGAAGCCGTCCACGAACAGGCGCGCCTTCGACCATTCGTCCACGCCGAAACTCCCCATCCCGCGGATGAGGTATCCGGCCATGTTGCCGCCGATCTCCCCGGAGCCGCGGCGGACCGCCATCCCGGAGAACACGCCGGGGAAGGTATTGGTCAGGTTCACGTCTGCAGTCTTGTAGAGATCATCCCCGGAAGCGACTGAAACAGCGGCGGTTCCGTAGTCCTGAGCCAGCAGGGGGAGGCCCTGCGGCAGCAGCGCGCACGCCAGGGCGAGGCATTTGAAAAACTTACTCATACATTCCCTCCTTTTGCGTCATAACCGGGGTTCTGGGTAAGGGTCCCCTTGTTGATCTCGAGCTGCGGGAACGGTTCCAGGAACATCGCGTCGCTCCAATAGGAGGTATAGACGACCGAATCCCACCAGTATTCCACCCATTTCGCCGCATAAGGCCAGACCACGCTGTCGTCATTCTTGATGCTGAACTGGAGCATGCGCATCGGGCCGCCGCAGATGCCGTCGGCGATGTCCGCCCGCTTCCAGTGCTTCACGTCGAAATACCGGTGGCTCTCCTGGAAGAGTTCCACGGCGAATTCCCGCTGGATCATGGCCCGCAGTTTCTCCGGGTCGCGTTCCGTGACGGCGGGCAGGCCGGCGCGGTTGTGGACCTTGTTGAGATTCTCGAGCGCGCGGTCCGGATTCCCGTATTCATTGTAGGCCTCCGCCAGGTTCAGGTAGGTCTCGGCGAGGCGGAACAGCGGCGGCTCGAACCAGGTCCGCCCGCCGGCGTGGTAGAAGAATTTGGTGCGTTCGCCGCAGCCCTTCTCGACGCTGATCGGATTCGGGAAGACGGACGCCTTGTTCTTGTCGGCGGCGTAACCGCCTCTGTTCCAGCCGATATTCTGCCAGTTGTAGTCGCCGGGATTATTGGCCGCGTCATGGCCGCCGAACTTGATGTCGGCGAGGGCGCGCGGCTCGATGATGGCGACCTTCGCCGCCCAGTCGGCGCCCGCCCGCGGCGCGCTGTCCCCCACCTTCGGCCAGTCGATCTCATTGCCCTCCGCATCGAGATACTGCTCGAGGTGGTTCGTCAGAATGCCGCTGCAGTCGGTGTCGAAGCGGTTGTAGGTCACGTAACGGGAACAGTTGATGAAGTTCACCAGCGGGTCCTGGCCGCCCGTGTCGTTGAATTTGTAGCCCAGGATAATCTCCTGGTTGGCAGGGACCGACGTGGCGCGGGCATAGTCGTCGAAGGCGTTGGGGTTCGGTTTTCCCGCCCCGGCGCCGCCGGTATTGATCAGCTCGACCCCGGCATCGACCGCCCAGGCGAGGACGGCTTCATTGGCGTCGATGGCGTCCTTCCAGCGCTCCCGGTCGGCATTTCCGAAGCAGATCAGGTCGTTGTGCTCCCCGTTGTCCAGATACGGCGTCGCGCTGTTGAACAGCGGACGGGCGGCGAACTGCAGCACCCGCGCCTTGATGGCAAGGGCCGCGCCCTTGGTCATCCGCCCGGTGTTGGCCTTGTCCCACTTGACGGGAAGGACTTCCGCCGCTTCGTCGCAAAGGCCGGTGATAAAGGGAACGAGTTCCGACAGCGGTGCACGGCCGGCCGACAGGTCGTCAGTCGCCGCGAAGGATTTCCGCACGATCGGCACACCGCCATAGCGGTAGAACATGCCCATGTAGCGGTAGGCGACCAGCGCGGTCGCCTCGGCGGCCATCACCTGCTTCTCCGCATCGCTGAGGTCGGCCACCGCCTGGACGTTCTCCCGGACCAGGTAGCATTCCCGGATGACCGCCCAGTTCTGGGCGAAATTGTCTGCACCGGCATCGGAACCATCTGTGCCATTGACGGACAGCCCCTGCTGGGAGATATGGTAGCTTCCATGCCAGCTGGCTCCGCGGCCCACCTCGCCGGAGATGGCCCCGAGCGTGCTGTGCCCGATGCCCATGGCCCCCGGCCAGCCGTGCCGGAGCGAATTCCGGTAACAGGACATGAGGGCCGCCTTCGCATTCTTGGCCGTGGAGAACACGGCTTCCTGGTCCACGGTGCCCGTGGTGTCCGGCTTCTCCAGGAACAGGCTGCAGGAGCCCAGGAGGAGCGCCGCCGTCAGGATCTGTATTGCGTTCTTTCTCATACGGTCAGGCATTAGAACCGGAAACTGATCCCCGCCATGAAGATCCGGGTCAGCGGATAGACATACGTGTTGCCGTCCCGCGTCTCCGGATCGATGCCATAGGGGGTGAGGGCATTCCGGAAGGTGTAGATGTTGTTGGCGTTGGCATAGACCCGGAGAGCCTGCAGGATGCTGTCCCGGCCCTTTTTCCCGAAGCCGAAGGTGTAGCCGAGCTCGACGTTCTTGAGCTTGATGTGGTCGGTGGACTTCATCCAGTAGTCGCTCACGAGGTAATTGTTGTGGGTGGAAGTCGCGTCGAAAGCGGCGCGCGGATAGGTTATCTCCTCGCCGGCGAGGTATTTCTCCTCGGTCCAGCGGCCGTCGTACTGCCACTTCCAGGCGTTGCCCGCGCTCTTGAAGAACGGGATCGTGAAGCCGCTCGGGAGATAGTAGGAGCCGTCCTTGCTGCCCGTGAAGAGCACCCGGACGTCCAGCCCGCGCCAGCTGAGCTTCGCCTTGAAATTGAAATGGTAGAGGGCGTAGTTCGGGAAGCCGATCGGGCCGATGTCGTTCTGGTCGATGACGTCGTTGCCGTCCAGGCTCTTGTAGCGGATGTCGCCGAGGGCGGCGAGGTTGCCGGTGTAGGTGTTCACAGGGCGGGCGTCGAGTTCCTCCTGCGTGTTGAAGAGGCCGTCCGAGGTGAGTCCGTAGCGCTGCCCGATCATGTGGCCGGTCTTGTTCATCCAGGGATAGGGGTTGTTCGCCTCGGCCATGTACTCGATATGGTTCCGCGAGTAACTGAGGTCGGCGCCGAGCGAATAGACCAGGTCGCCCTTCTTGTCCGACCAGCCGAGGACCAGTTCGTAGCCGCGGTTCGTCGTGATGCCCACGTTGGCCGGCGGGACCGACGAGGACAGGACGCCGTAGATGCCCGGGATGATTCCGAGGGTGGTCAGGATCTTGTCGCGGTACTCGTAGAACCAGTCGAAATCGATGGACAGGCGGCTGCCGAAGAACTTGGACTCGATGCCCACATCCGACTTCCGGGCCCGCTCCCAGGTGATGTCCGGGTTGCCGAGGCTGCCTTCCACGGCCCCGGTGAAGTAGGCGTTCGGGGCCGTTCCGTCACCGGCGCCGAGCCAGTAGCCGGAGGTGTTGATGCTCCAGGTGCTCGGCAGGTAATAGTAGCGCCGGCTGGCGCCGAGCTGGTCGTTGCCGACCTCGCCATAGGATGCGCGCAACTTCAGGAATGTCAGGAAGTTGTTCTTCGGGAACCAGGGCTCGAGCGTCGGCACCCAGCCGGCCGAGAAGGCCGGGAAGAGGCCGAAGCGGCGGCCTTCCGCGAACTGCTCGGTGCCGTTGTAGCCGAGGTTGACCTCCGCCATGTAGCGGTCGGCGAAGTTGTAGGTGACGCGGCCGACGAAGCCCATGATGCCGGAAGGCACATGGTAGCTGTCGGAAGGCATCGTGTACTTGGAGGCCTTGCCGAGCAGGAGGGCGGACCAGTTGTGGGAGCCGAAGGAGGCCGCCCAGTCCAGGCCAGCGTCGATGTAGAACTTGTTCCAGTTGGAATAGCCCCAGGACTCGAAGGATCCGCTGCCCATCGAACCGCCGAAAAAGTCATATTCGAGCGGGTTGTCAATGTTCCGCTGGATGGAGTAGCTCGGCAGCGAGGGGGTGTATTTCACGTAGCGGTTGTAATTGTCCTGATAGGAAACCGTCGCGTGGGCGGAAAGCCCCTGCAGGAGGTAATCCATCGAGTGGGTCAGCCGGAGGGTATTGTCCAGCAGGCTGTTATAGATCGTCGCCGTGCCGCTGTTCAGGAGGTTGTACAGGGCGTTCTGGAAGCCGAGGTTGCTGTGGGTCTTGGTCGCGAGGGGGTTCTGGACCGAGCCGGCGATGCCGGAGAAGCCGCTGATGAGTCGGCCGTCCACGATGCCCGGGCTGATGAAGGGGTTGCAGTCGTAGATGTACTGCATGATGATCTTGTAGCGGGCCGAAAGGTCGTACGCGTCGGCGCCGTTGCCGGGGCCTGTCGTCTCGCCGAACTGGCCGGCGGAATTCACCGTGAGGGTTGTCCGCTCGCCGAGACGGATGTCGAAGTTGGAGCGGAAATTATAGCGGTTGAACAGCGAGCGGGTGTCAGCCCCGTAATACTGCGTGCTCCGGGTGATGCCCTCCTGCCGGAAATAGCCGAAGGAGACGAAATACTTGACCCGGTCCGTGCCGCCGCTCACATTGAGGTTCGCCTGGTACTGGGGAGCGACGCTGTCGAACTGCTCCTTGAAGAGGTTGTGGTCGGCGTAGTAGAGGGCCGGCGTGGCGTTGAGCTGCGCTTTCTGCTCCGCGGTCAGGCCCGTCATCGCCTCGACCTCCTGCGGAGTGAAGTCCCTGTTGTTCTTGAACTTCCAGAGATCGTAATCGTCGAAGATGTAGGTGGAAAGGCCTTCGTTGCCCGGGTAGGACCGCTGCTCGTTGCGGATGGCTTCGTTGCGGAAGAGGGCGTATTCATAGGCGGTGCAGCCTTCCTGCAGCAGGGTCGCGGACGTCAGGCCGTAATTGCCCGAGAAACTGATGACGGGACGGCCCCGGGCGCCGCGGCGGGTCGTCACGATGACGACGCCGTTGGCGCCCCGGACGCCATAGACGGCCGTCGAAGCCGCATCCTTGAGGATGCTGATGCCCTGGATTTCGTTCGGGTCCATGGCATTGAACTCGCTCATCGCCTGCTCGCTGGCCTGCTCGACCCCGTCGATGATGATGAGCGGGCTCGCCGTGCCGTAGGTCGAGACGCCGCGGACATAGAGGTTCGTCGCATTGCGGCCCGGCTCGCCCGAGGTCTGGAGGCCGGAGACGCCGGGCGTGTTGCCGATCAGGGCGTTGGAGATGTTCGAGACCGGGGCGGCGAGGATATCGCTGCCGCTGACCGAGGAGATGGCGCCGGTCACGTTCACCTTCTTCTGGGTGGCGAACGCCGTGACGACGACCTCGTCCATCAGGTTCGCATCCGGCTCCAGGACAACGTCGAACACCGCCTGCGAGGCGCCGATGCGGTGGACATAGGTCCGGTAACCGATGAACGAAACCTCGAGGACGGTCGCCGCGGCGGGGATCCGGATGGCGTATGTGCCGTCCGCGCCGGTGGAAACGCCGTTCGACGTCCCCTGCTGCAGCACGACCGCGCCGTAGAGGGGCTCACCGCTTTCGTCGACGACCTTGCCGCGGACGGTCCGCGGCCCCTGGCCGGCGGCCGGAGGCGCAGCCGCCCCGAGCAGCAGGGCGAAGACGAGCGGGAGGAACAGTTTCAGGGAATGGGACATCGTATGGAAAAGGGTTTATTGCACTTGATAGCCCGCCGGCATGGAATACATGTCCGGAAGGTCCTTGCTGAACAGCGTCCGCTCCAGGGCGTACATCTTCCGGAAATCCTCCTCGGAGGGATGCCCGGGATAGACGCTGTAATAATGCTTGTCGGACTCGTTGCCGCCGACATACTTGTTGCGCCACATCGTCACGAGGGAGATCCTGCGCCCTTCCGTGGGATTGACGACGAAGCGCGTCCAGTAGTCCTTCTGGGTGAAGGATTCAAGGCCGTCCTCGGTGACGCCGCAGGGCTTGCGCTTGGCAAGGGAGACGGCTTCGAGCGCCTTGAGGTTCTCGGTGAAGGCGTCGTTGTTGGCGCCGTGGTAGCAGTCCATGCCGATGAAATCGACATAATCGTCCCCCGGCCAGCGGAAGCGGATCCGTTCCTTCGCGTCGGAATAGATCCCGTCCATCTGGGGAGAAACGGCATAGAGGAGGTTGTGGACCCCCTTCGTATCGCGGAGATAGGTGACCGTCAGCTGCCAGAGGCCGATGAACTCGCTGGCACCCGTACAGGACGAGCCCCACCAGGACCAGGACTGGGTATGCTCATGGAAAGGCCTGAAAATCACGGGGATAAGCTTACCCTCCGCATCCTTCAGCCCGTTCATGAAAACGGCGAGCCGGTCCAGCCAGGAAAGGAAGGTCTTCCGGGTGGCGGAACCCTCCGTCAGGATTTCCGAGACGACGGTCTTCGAGGAATTGTCCCAGGCGTCCTTGCCGGTCTTGGGGTTGTTCAGATGGGCGCAGGCGAGGATGACCTCGCCCCGGGCGCGGGCTTCCAGGATCACCCGGCGCCGGATGGCATTCTCCGCATTGTTGTAGCGGGTGTCCATGATTTCGGCAAAATCGACGCTGAAAACGCCGGGATAGTCCCCGCAGACGGCCTTCGTGTCCGATCCGCCGGGCTCATTGTACCAGTAGCGGCCATACCAGAGGTCGTCGTGGTGGCCGAACAGCCAGCCTTGGTCCGCGACGGCCCAGAGCCGGGCGAACAGCGCCTTCGTTTCGGGAGTCGCCTCCTTGTCCACGATGGAGAGCGTCACCTTGTCGGAAGTCGGAACGCCCTGCGTCACAGTCACTTCCTTGAAGAAATAGCGGTCAGAAACATCGACGAAGCGGAGGGTGGCGCTGCGCGGGGAGGCATAGGGATTCCGCTCCGAGCGGAAACGCCGGAGGGCGGGCGTGCCCCCGTCCTCGGAAATCCAGTCCGCCTCCGTCCGCACGGCATACTCGAAATTCGCGTCCACGGCGATCTCGAACGCCCCGCCCTCCGGGTCGGCGGCGACCTCGGTCACCCCCAGGGAGAGGCGGCGGGTGTCGGCGGGTTTCACTGGTTCCGGCTCCCGGCCGCAGGCGGCCAGAAGCAGCAGCGGAACGATATGCAGGAGGAAACGTCTCATTGCTTCTCGGCCAGGATGAAGAAGAACTTCGGATAATTGTAGAACTTGTCCTTGTCGGAATAGTCGGACGAGGCGAGGACGGTCAGACCCGGGTAGTCCGGGGGGAACTTGAACGTGAAGGCGCACTGCCCCGCGGGAATGGTCAGTTTCTTGACGTTGGGCGCGTCGGTCCCGTCGCCGAGCGCGATGGCGTCGGCATAGATCTCGGCCAGCGGGCTGTACTCCCCTTCCGGCCAGATGCTGCAGGTCTTTTCCAGTTCGACTTGCTGGCCTTCCGCGCTGGTATAGGTCCCCTTGAAGGTGATTTCACCCGTGGAGGCCTTCGTGGAATAGGTGCCGTCCCCTTCCGGAATGCAGCGGTAGAAATGCTGGAGGGAGCCCCAGTTGCTGTCGAATGAAGCGTACTTGCCGTCGGCGCCCGCATCGTTGCGGACCGTTCCCCACGTGTCCCCGGTCTCCGGGTCCGCGCCGGTGCAGACGAGGGTCAGGGTGTTGTCATCCTCCCACTTGTAGTTGGAGGAGGGGAAATTCCAGTCCTTGTCGAAGAAGGACATGATGTGGGTGCCGCCCCAGGCCGCCACGTTGCCGCCGTACAGCCAGCAGCAGTGGGTCACGAACTTGTAAACACCCTCGACCGCATCCACAAAAGGCTCGTAAGTAACCGTGTAGGTGCGCGTTTCACCGTTGTAGGCAGTCACGACGATGCTGGCGCTGCCGCCGGACAGGTCGATCGTGTCGCCCGCCTTGACGGATGCCGTCGGGCAGTATTCGCTCTCCGGATAGGCGAAATCGATGGCCTCGACAGGCACGCGGGAGAGGTCCAGCGAGCCGGAAATCAGGGTCACGAAGATCGTCCCCTCCGCGTCGTTCCGCCAGTCGGAGGTGATGGTCGCGGCGCCGATCTGGGACTGGAGCCGGAAATTGACCGGCGTCCGCTCACGGAGCCAGGGATCCACGAGCGGTTCCGTGTTGCGGGGCTCCTCCGAACAGGCGCACAGCGCACGCAGGAAAAGGGCGGCAAGGAGCCCGATCTTGACAGAATGGGTCATAACGCAGTCTGAATCGTTCTTTACCTCGCAAAGGTAAAAGGATTCGGAGTGCGTAACAAATATATATTTAACAATTATTGATACTTTCTTGACATCCGCCTTCCCCGGGGCCAGCCGCCTACACGAATACGCGCTTTTTCCGGAAAATGGTCCGGAAATCGCGCGGCGTGTAACCGCGCTTCGCCTTGAAGATACGGTTGAAGTTCGAAAGGTTGTTGAATCCGCAGGCGTAGCAGATTTCGGAAATGTTCTGGGCCGTGTCCACGAGCATCCGCGCGGCGTTCCCGAGCCGGACGTCGATGATGTAGTCCACCACCGTCCGTCCGGTCCGCTGGCGGAAGAAGCGGCTGAAAGCCGACGGCGCCATCCCGACCAGCGAGGCGAGGGTTTCGAGGCGGATTTCCTCGGCCGCATGCTCAGATATGAACTGTTTGACTTTCAATATTCTCCGACTCTCCTTGTCCCGGTCGGCGTGGGCGAAGGAACTGCTTGCGAGCACCCGCGCCTCCTCGGATTCCGCCAAGTCGTTGAGGATCTTCAGGAAGTGCAGGAACTGGTCGAAGGAAGACGGTTCGGAGGCCAGGGCGTCCAGCAGGGAATAGACCTTCATGATGGTCTTCATCGGGAAGGTCAGGCCCTGCTCGGCCCGGGCGAACATCTTCCGGATGGCCGAAAACTGGCTGCGGTTCAGCGTCGCCTCCGAAATGAGGTCCGGCGAAAACTGGATGGTGATCTCCCGCACGTCCTGTGCCGTGCAACGGCCTTGTTCCCAGGCATGTTCCAGGTCCTTTCCAGTGATCAGCGTCAGTTCGAAGGGCCCGATCTCCTCCACGCTGTCCCCCACGACGCGGCGGACGCCGGCCCCGTTCTCGATAAAGTTGAGTTCGTACTCCCGGTGCGCATGCAGCGGGAACTGGAACTCGGACTTGTGCCGGTCCACGATATAGAGGCAGTCCTTTTCGGACAGCGGTGTGATTTCCTCCAGGATCATGATACTATTTTTGCCACAAAGGTAGGAAAAAAGCACGCACCACCCAAGTTTCCCTCGCTCTGCGGCCAAGCTTCCCTGGCTTTGCGACCAAGTTTCCCGCTCTGTAACCAAGCTTTCCTAGCTTTGCGGCCAAGCTTCCCGCTGTTGCGGCCAAGCTTCTCTGGCTTTGCGACCAAGCTTCCCGCTCTGCATCGGTCAAGGCGGGGTAAAGCACGTTCAGCACGGCGTGACGCACGTATTTCAGCACCAGCGCACGATTTCGTGCCGCACCCCACCCCTAAGCCACCGAGTGAGGCACGATAACCCGCCTCAAATGGCCTCTTTGTGTTTCACCTTTTACGCAGTCAGGCTTCTCGCTGCCCCGCATCTATCCCTTTGGCGATGCTTTTCTACGTAGGGGCGTAAAGCGCGTTCAGCACGGCGTGAAGAACGGTCAACACGGGGTGACGCACGTTTTTTTAACACCAGCGCACGATTTCGCGAGAAGCACGTTCAACACGAGGTGACGCACGTATTTCAGCACCAGCGCACGATTTCGTGCCGCACCCCACCCCTAAGCCCCCGCGTGAGGCACAACACCCCGCCTCAAATGGCCTTTTTGTGTTTCACCTTTTTACGCAATCAGGCTTCTCTCTGCCCCGCATCTATCCCTTTGGCAATGCATTTCTACGCTGGGGCGAGAAGCACATTCAGCACGGCGTAAAGCGCGTTCAACACGGGGTAAAGCGCGTTCAACACGAGGTAAAGCGCGTTCAACACGAGGTGACGCACGTATTTTAACACCAGCGCACGATTTCGCGAGAAGAACGGTCAATACGGGGTAAAGCACGTATTTCAGCACCAGCGCACGATTTCGTGCCGCACCCCACCCCTAAGCCCCCGGGTGCGGCACGATAAGCCGCCTCAAATGGCCTTTTTGTGTTTCACCCTCCTCCACAGACAAAAGGTTGTGTTGTGCCTGGACTACAGGAGCCGGTCCAAGTCTTCTTTTTTCAAATAGAGGGCTCTGGCCAGGCCTTCGGACTTGGTCGCCTTCCGCTCCCTGAGCAGGATTCCCGCAATCTTCAGACGTTCCGCCGGAAGCGTGCTCCGCAAACCCTTTTTGAAATAGCGGCCGGACAGTTTCTCTCCATAAGAACGGATTTCTTCCAGCGTCCGGTACGCCAGATATTGTTTCCCCATCTGCTGCTTCATGGCCGCTTCATCCTCTTTCCGGACATAGAGGAACGCAATGAAGGCCTTGACGGAGCCGAACAGCCGTTCGACATGCCGGTAATCCACAAAACAATCCGGCATCAAGGCCCCGTCCTCATCACAACGCCAGTCCTGCGGCAGTTTCTGCGTTGTCCGGAACAGTTTCCTCTGCCACCTGACCGGAATCCCCGACAGGACTGTTCCCTTCCCCCTTCCTGCTTCCGAAAAATAGATGCTCCCAGCCCCCCAAGGGTAGTCCCCCGGCATCATCGGGAAGAAGTCCAGACAGTTCCTATAAACATACATAAACTTTTGCATCAGTTCTTTCCGTGTCCGGATCGGGTCGCAGGCGAGGAACAGGCCCGAACCCGTCTGCGCAGTCTTTCCACTTTTCGCAAAATACGTTTTCAACCGGAGAACAAGGCTTCGACGATACTGCTCCATCCGTTCTTCCGCCCCGAATCCAATCAAGTGGAAATGCGTATCGTTTACCGTGACGACCAGGATGGTGATACCCTGTCTCCACGCGCAGATGGCGACGGCATTCCGGCAATAAACCTTGTCTTCATCCGTCAGGAAGGGGATGTCCGCCCGTTTCCCGTCCGAATACAGATGCCAGTAATCCCTGACGATTTCGCTGAAGTTGTCCATTTCTCTTTTTCATCAAAGGTCCGTCACAAGAACCGTTTATAAAAGATAAAAACGTTTAATGGCAGAAATCTTTCCCTCATGCAGGTCAAAGGCCGCTTTTGCAAACGCACCCGGTCAAAAAAGCGGAAATAGACGACAATGGGGGAACAGCGACCCGCTCAGAAAGACGAACGCATTGACTGTGAACGCTGCCGCGATAAATCCGTTGTATCAAACGTTTTCCAGCCACGTCATTACAGTTCAAGCACGATAATGGCCCTGCAATGGCGTTTTCGTGCCGCACCTCGCCCCTGAGCCCTAGGGTGCGGCACGAAAACGCTCTTCTAACGGCACTTTTGTGTTTCTCTCCCCTCTGCGGGTCCTTCCCCGCCGAGATGCAACGCAACGGGGGCCCGGAAAGCATCCCGGACCCCCGTTCTTTCGCTTGCATCAACCAGCCGGGCCGCTACAGGGCGTCGAAGGCGAAGATATGGGCCTCAGGGGCGCCCCAGGTTGATTCGACGACCACGCGGAGACCATAGGCCTCGACGGGGGCGAAGGAGACCTTGCGGAGGCGGACATAGTTGTCCTTCTCGGCGAAGACGGGCTGCCACTCGTAGCTGCGGCGGCCGGTCCTGACCTTCGCCTCGAGGCGCCAGTCGCGGGTCATCATCGGCGGCACCTCGACCCGCTCGGTCGTCGCCTCGAGCTTGCGCATGCGCTTCGAACGGATCTTGAAATGGGAGTCGAAGATGAGGCGTGCGCCGGAAAGCGTCACCGGCTTTTTCCATTCATAGGCAATGGCTTCCGAGCCCGGAGAGACCCAGACGCCGTTGTCCGCGCCGTCCCACTCGCGGTCGATGCCGTTGCGGAGCACCTCGACCGCCGGAGCGCAGGTCGCGGCAAGCGTCAGCGGGGAGACCTTGCGCCAGCGATAAGGCAGCATGCAGTCGTCATCCTCGAGGATGTCCTGGACCTCGGCGATGTGGTCCCGGCGCACATCAGCGGGCGTAATCCCTTCACGGAGCGCCACATATGCACCGACGCCGCAGGCCTGGCCGAGCAGGGCGCAGGTCGCCATGACACGGGTCGCGGAAAGGCCCATGTGGGTGCAGGAGATATCCCGGCCGGCAAACATCAGGTTCGGCACGTTGACCGAATAGAGGCAGTCGAACGGAATGCCGAAATAGTCCGGCGTGGAATATTCCACGCTGATGCGGCCTTTCTTGTGGAAGGCCTCGGGATCATGGTCATCGAGCGTCCAGCCGCCATAGGCGACGACGTCCTCGAAATGACCGCCCGACAGGACATCGTTCTGGGTGAGGATGTGCGGACCGATGAAACGGGTGGATTCCCGCTTGCCCGGCAGGGACCCGATCCAGTCCAGGTCATAGCCCTTGCAGCGGCCGTCCGGATGGTTTTTCATGTATTCCCAGATGCCGTAGGCGATGCGCTTGAGTTCAAACTGGATGTCCGGTGCGTCGAAGATTGTGTCGTACTTGCCGCCGAACTCGATCCACCAGAAATTGTTGTCCTTCGGGCTGTAGATGCGCTTGTAGTTGTACTTCACCCCCGGAATCGTGGATTTCGGCGTGTCGTAGTTGAAATCGTCGTCGGTGAAATGGTAGGCCCATTCCGGCGCCACGAAGGGATGGTCCTCATCGGTCTTCCGCAGCTGCAGGAGGATGGAATTGCCCATCGTGCGGGCATCGCCGCCCTCGCTCAGATGGTCCTCATTGAATTCGGACGGGAATTCGCGGCCCCGGCGGAACTTCGCCCCGGACAGGCGCAGGATGCCGTCGCCCGTGCAGTCGGCGAAGAGCCGGCCCTTGATTAGATAACGCGTATAAGCATTTGAATTCCACGCCTTTACCGCCGCGATCCGATCGCCATCCATCACCACATCCTCCACGGAGGTGTTGAGCAGCAGCCGGATGTTCGGCTCGGAAATGACGGTCGTCAGGATGGCATCATCCCAGAGCGTATAGCGCTGGAGCGGATTGAAACGGAAGTTCCGCAGCTGCATCTCCTCGAGGATGCCGGCCTCCTGGTACTGGTCCTTCAGCACGCCCACGATGCCCATCCGCATCTCGCTGGAAGCGTTGCCGCCGAGCATCGGCCGGTCCTGGACGAGGATGACCTTCGTCCCGTGCCGGGCCGCCGCCACCGCCGCGCACACGCCGGACAGCCCGCCGCCGCAGACGACAAGTTCCGTTTCGAGGGTTACGTCACGGACGACCGGGGAGTTCTGTTCCGTCCGCATCGGGACCGTTTCCTGGGCGGCCGCCGGAAGAAAAGCCGCAGACATCGCGCATAAAGCAAGAAGAATCCGTTTCATATTCAAAAATTTCCGTGTTATCCCCACAAAGATAACCATCTTTTTCGTACTTTTGCAGGTCTGAAGAATGAAAATCGGGAATCTTGACATAGGGGACCGGCCACTGCTGCTCGCGCCGATGGAGGACGTCACGGACGCCTCGTTCCGCATCCTCTGCAAAGAGCAGGGCGCCGGCCTCGTCTATACCGAATTCATCTCCTCCGACGGCCTGGTCCGCGACGCCGTCAAGGCCGTCGCCAAGATGAAGACCTCCGCGGAAGAAGCCCCCATCGGCATCCAGATCTACGGCAGCATCCCCGAGGCGATGGTCGATGCCGCCCGGATGGCCGACCGTGCCGCGGAAATCGCGGGTGGCCACGGCGCCGACCTCATCGACATCAACTTCGGCTGCCCGGTCTCGAAAATCGCCGGCCGGGGCGCCGGCAGCGGCATGATGAAGGATCCCGACAAGATGGTCGCCATCACCCGGGCCGTCGTCGAAGCCGTCGGGAAGCCGGTGACCGTCAAGACCCGCCTCGGCTGGGACGAGGGCTCCAAGATCATCGTCGAGCTGGCCGAGCGCCTGCAGGACGCCGGCATCGCCGCCCTCACCATCCACGGCCGGACCCGCTGCCAGATGTACAAGGGCGAGGCGGACTGGACCCTCATCGGGGCGGTCAAGGCCAATCCCCGGATGCACATCCCCATCATCGGCAACGGCGACATCAACACGCCCGCCAGGGCCCGCGAGGCTTTCGAGCGCTACGGGGTGGACGGGATCATGATCGGCCGCGCCTCCTTCGGCCATCCCTGGATCTTCCGGGAAATCAGGCATTTCCTCGACACCGGCGAAGAACTTCCCCCGCTCGGGGTCCGCGAAAGGGTGGCCCTCGCCAAGCGCCATTTCCAACTCTCGCTGGACGTCAAGGGGCCCGTCACCGGCGTCTATGAGATGCGCCGCCACCTCTCCTGCTATTTCAAGGGCCTTCCCGGTTTCAAGGAGACCCGCATCCGGCTTGTCACCGAAAAAGACCCCGCCGAGGTATTCCGCCTCCTCGATGATATCGCCGACCGCTGGGGCGACACCCCGCTGGAAACGGCGACCTCCGTATATGGACTCTAACGCTTGTACACCGATGATAGACAAGATCCTGCTGTTCCCCTACGCCATCACGCTCGCCATCCGCGACCTGTTCTACCGCAAAGGCTGGAAAAAGGCCCGCAAGGCCGAAGTCCCGACCGTTTCCGTCGGCAACATCACCGTCGGCGGCACGGGCAAGACCCCGCACGTGGAAATGATCCTCCGGACCCTCCTCCAGAGCGACGACTGGGCCTACAGCAACATCGCCGTCCTCTCCCGCGGCTACAAGCGCAAGACCAAGGGCTTCCAGAAAGTGACCCGCGAGGGCACCGCCGCCCTCTACGGCGACGAACCGCTCCAGATCGCGAAGAAATTCCCGTCCGTCACCGTCGCGGTGGACAAGGACCGCATCGAGGGCTGCCGCTTCCTCTGCCATCCGGATGAACTCCAGACGTCCAAAAAGGCCAGGAAATGCGCGGACAAGGACATCCCCGCCGCCGGCATCATCGTCCTCGACGACGCGTTCCAGTACCGGAAACTCAAGGCCTCCGTCAACATCGTCCTCGTCGATTTCTACCGCCCGGTCCACAAGGACATGCTCCTGCCGCTGGGACACCTGCGCGACCTGCCGGGGCGCCTCCGCGACGCCGACATCCTCATCGTCACCAAATGCCCGCCCTACATGGACGAATGGGAAAAGGGGAAATGGGCGGCGAACCTCGGCCTCCGGAACTACAGCACGGCGACCTGCAAGGGCAGGACGGCCGACGGCCGGGAACAGACCCTCCTGTTCTCCTACATCGGCTACCGGGAAATGAAGCCCGTCTTCAGCGACGAGGCGGATCTCCGGTACATGTACGCCCGGCGCCTCGTCCTGTTCACCGGCATCGCCAAGGACACCCCGCTGCGGAACTACCTGTCAGACAAATACAAGATCGTCAAGCACTTCCACTTCCCGGACCACCACAAATACACCCACGCCGACATCCGCACCATCCTCTCCGCCGTCCACCACAACCCCACGGCCGTGGTCGCCACCACTGAGAAGGACGCCCAGCGCATCGTCGATACAAAAAAGGTCCCTGCCGAACTCAAGGAGCGCATCTTCCAGGTCCCCATCGACGTCAACTTCCTCTCCGAAAGCGAAAAGGCCGTCTTCGAGACGACCCTTCTTGGTTTCCTGCATCCGGAGGCATAAGGGGAGGGACCCTGCCAAGGAATTTGAAATTGAAAAAGAAAAAGCTATCTTTGGCGGACACCCGAATCGAAGGACGTGAAAGAAGACAGTATCTTGATGCAAGGCCTTGCCGCGGGGCAGGAGAATGCTTGGCGTATGCTTTACGAAAGGCATTATCCTTTTATGTGCTATCTCGCCGCACAATATGTGCATGACGATTTCCTGGCGACAGCCCTTGCATCTGACGTTATTTCCCATCTTTGGGAAGTCCGTTCCATCGTCCGGATCGGGACCTCCCTCCGGAGCTATCTGCTCCGCTCCACCCGCAACCGCTGCCTGGACTATCTGAAGTCCAGCCAGGGGCAGAAGGGATTCACCTCCCTGAACGGTGCTGCCACCGCTCCGGTTTTTGACAACGAGCACCCGCTGGGAATCCTCCTCGAGAAAGAACTGGAGACGCAGCTCGCCGCCGTCCTGGAGCAGATGCCCGAAAAAACGCGTCGAGTCTTTGAGAAAAGCCGGATCGAAGGCTTTACCTATGAACAGATCGCCCAGCAGATGGGGATATCCCCCAATACGGTCAAATACCATATTCGGCAGGCCCTGGCCTTCCTTCGGAAAGAGTTCGGAGAATACCTCGGACTGGCCTTGCTGTTCCTTTCCTCTATGAAATAAAGAGGGATTGAGGGGATTCATATGGCGCATCCCCAAATCCGGGTGCGCCTATTTTGCATAAAATAACGGTCCTCCCCTACCCGGAGGTTGGGAAAAATCGTCTATTGGATAGATTACGGCACAATGAAAACACAGAATCCCAACATCGATGAATGGATCCTCGCGTACCTGAACCAGGAAATCGGGGAGGAGGATCGCCAGACCCTGGACACCTGGGTCATGGCCTCGGAAGAGAACCGCGCTTATTTCCGAAAAACATGCGAGGTGTGGCTGTTGTCCGGATCCGGAACCATCCGGGACCGCTACGATGCCCGCCGCGCCTTTGAACTGTTCAAGGCTGAACATGCGGATGAATTTGCCGCGGACCGGCGGAAATCCACCCCGGCCCGCCTGCTCCGCTACGGGGTCGCCGCCTCTGTGGCTGCGCTCATCGGAGTGTTTGCCTACTGGGGCGGCAACCACCGGGGAGCAGAAAAGGTCAAGGGACAGTTTGCGGACATCGTGGTGGAAGCACCGCTTGGCTCCCTGACCCATCTGACGCTTCCGGACGGAACGACCGTCACGTTGAATGCCGGCTCGCGGATGGTTTATTCCCAAGGCTTCGGGGTCAGCGACCGGACGGTCTCCCTCAGCGGGGAAGGATGGTTCGAAGTGGCGCGGAACGAGAATCTTCCAATGATCGTCGCCTCGGATGACATCCTGGTCCGCGTCGTCGGGACCCAATTCAATTTCCGGGATTATCCCGAAGACTTCGAGGCCATCGTCTCGCTGAAAGAAGGGAAGGTCGCCCTGACCAATAAACTGCGTCCTTCCGATGCAGGGAAATACCTCAATCCGAACCAGCGGGTGGTCCTGGAAAAGAACAGCGGGGAAATGCATGTCGAGTCAAAGGACGCATCCAAGGCCATGCTCTGGACCACCGGCGACCTGTTCTTCGATGAAGAACTGCTGACGGATATCGCACGGGAACTCGAACGTCATTACAACGTCAAGATCACCATCCTGGGAGACAAACTGCGCGACCTCCGGGTTTACGGGCATTTTGTCTGCCGCGAAATGGGTATTGAAGAGATCCTGGAGGTGCTTTCTGCAACCAATCAGATTGACTACTCCATCGACGGCGGGATGGTCACCATGCGTGAACATCAATGAACTGAAACAACCCTATTGTTATACTCACAATCACAACCAGCATGAAGAATAAAGGAAAGAACATGCTGTTGGTATTGACAGGAATCCTCTTGAGCCTCTCGATGACGGCACAGACGGTTTCGTTGAATCTGGCCAACGTTACCGTCAAGAAAGCCATCACCGAATTGAAGGAGAAGAGCGGATACTCCTTTGTGTATGTCGCGAACGACCTCGATACGCAAAGGATCGTCAACGTCAAAGCCAACGATCTGCCAACGGCAATCAACCAGATTATCGAAGGACAGAACCTGACCTATGAAATCCAGGGGAAGAACATCATCATCTCCAGGAAGCAATCCCCCGATACCAGGGGAAACGGTCAAGCAAGGAACGCAAATGGACAATCCCCGGAGGATGGCGGAGCACGGACCCGGGAGGTATCGGGCCGCGTTTCCGATGCGGCCGGACAACCTCTCGCAGGTGCGGCCGTCGTGGTCACCGGGACGATGACAGGGGATGTAACGGACTTCGGAGGCTCCTTCAAGCTCAGGATCCCCTCGGGAGCCGTCACCTTGGATGTATCCTGCCTTGGATTTGTTTCGAAACGTGTTACTGTCCAAGCCTCCACCAGCCGTCTCAGCATCATCCTCGAAGAAGACAACCTGCTCCTCGACGAGCTTGTCGTCGTAGGCTACGGTACCCAGAAAAAGGTCAACCTCACCGGCGCCATCTCCGTTGTAGAAAGCAAGGAACTCGAGGACAGGACGGCACATAACCTGACCAACATGCTGCAGGGTTCCGTCCCGGGCCTGAACATCACCACCTCCGCCGGCAATCCCGGTTCCGCCGGTTCCATCAACATCCGGGGTATCACCTCGATCAATTCTTCCGCTCCGCTCGTCCTGGTCGACGGCATGGAAGGGGATATGGCCCGCGTGAACCCGAATGATGTCGCCAGTATTTCCGTCATCAAGGATGCTTCCGCTGCCGCCATCTACGGAGCGCGGGCAGCCTATGGCGTCGTCCTTATCACGACAAAACTGGGGACCGACAAGGGCGGCAAGGCTACGATCCGTTACAGCGGCCGGCTCGGATGGGAAGAACCAACCGTCTCGACGGATTTCGAAACGCGCGGTTACTGGTCCGTCTACACGGTCGACAAGTTCTGGATGGCCGATGCAGGAAACAAGTACACGACCTATACCGACCACGACATGGTCGAACTCCTCGCCCGCGTCAATGACAAGACCGAGGATCCGGCCCGTCCCTGGGTCGTCGAGGAAGTCCGTAACGGGCGCCTGCAATGGATCTACTATGCCAATACCGACTGGTATCATGAGCTCTACAACGACCGCCACCCGGTCCAGAACCACAACATCTCGGTCACAGGAGGGAACAAAGACTTCAAATACTTCCTCTCCGGCGGCTATGACAAGCAGGTCGGTATGATAAAGGTCATTCCGGATGTCTTCCAGAAGTATAACCTCCGTGCGAAATTCGATGCCCGGCTGAACCGGTTCATGAGGCTCTCCAACAACACCTCCTATTATTATTCTTCATACGACTATCCCGGCGGAAGCAACATCGAAGACTCCTTCGGCTACTCGGCCCGCCACGGCCTGGCGTCCTTCCCGCTGAAGAATCCGGACGGCAGCTGGCTCTATGCCACCCCGATGACCAACGGCGGTTATAACGTTGCGACCGGGCGTCACATCATGTTCGGCAACGGAAAGCACAAGAACCGCCAGGTCCGGACAGATTTGGCCAATACGACCGAACTGGTCGTCACCCCCTTTCCGCATTTCTCGCTCACCACGAACTATACCTATCGTTTCTACCAGAACCAGAATACTTACCGGATCTTTAACATTGACTATAGGCAGAGTCCCGGAGCGCCCATGGAGTATTATACTGCGGGCGCAGGCGATGACCACCTTAGCGAGCGGGTCACCTCCTATATCCGTCACACGGCGAATGTGTTCTTCAATTATGACAACATTTTCGCGGAAAAGCACCATTTCGCACTGACGGGCGGTATGAATATGGAAGAGTGGCGGAGCAAGTCCGTTTACGCCTACGGGAAGAACCTCCAAAGCGAAACGCTGATCGACCTTGACCTTGTCGGACCGAATGAACAGGGGCAGGTCATCACGGAGGTCGGCGGCGGACAGGAACAATATGCCATCATGGGCTTTTTCGGCCGCGCCAACTACGACTTCATGGGACGTTATCTCTTTGAGGTCTCCGGTCGTTACGACGGGACCTCCCGTTTTCAGAAGAATCACCGGTGGGGCTTCTTCCCTTCTGCCTCCATCGGCTGGCGGATTTCTGAGGAGCCCTTCTTCGCCCCCCTCAGGTCGACAGTCGATCACCTGAAACTCCGTTTCTCATATGGTAATCTCGGCAACCAGAACCTCGGAAGCAACTACTACGCCTATCTCCGTCAGATCTCAATCAATGACCTGGATGGGTACACGTTCGGGGAAGGCGTCACGAAGTCGAAGTATTCGTCACTCGGTGCTCCGGTCGATGGGGCCCTGACCTGGGAGACAGCTGAGCAATATAATATCGGACTTGACTTTGCCGCTTTCCGCAACCGACTGGTCTTCACCGCCGAGGTGTACCGGAGAAACACCCTCAACATGCTGACGACGGGTCCGGACCTTCCTGCCCTATATGGCGCCAACTCGCCGAAAACCAATGCGGCCGACCTGAAAACCTACGGCTATGAACTCTCCCTCGGCTGGCGGAGCCAGGCCGGTCTCTTCGGCCACCCGTTCGGCTACAGCCTCCGGGCGACCCTGAGCGACTACAGGAGCTACATCACCCGCTTCAACAACCCGACCAAATCCCTTGCCATGAGTTATTATGAAGGCATGCGGTTCGGCGAGATCTGGGGATACGAGGTCGACGGACTTTTCAAGACCGATGAGGAAGCGAAGGACTATATGGCCAATGTCCTCGACCAGAGCATGATCAACAGCCGTATGACCGGCGGCTTCCTCGCAGGTGACCTCCGATTCGTGGACCAGGACGACAACCACGTTCTCTCGAATGGGGCCAATACTGTGGACAATCCCGGAGACCGTAAAATTATCGGCAACTCCCTTGCCAGCCTCCAGTACGGATTTACGCTCGGTTTTGACTACCTCGGATTCGATGTCTCCGCATTCTTTCAGGGGACCGGCAACCATTATTGGTACCCAGCCGGCATGAACCAGATGTTCTGGGGCTCCTATAGCTACCCCTACGCCTCCTTCCTCCAGAAAGACTTCATCCTGCGCTGCTGGTCGGAAGAGAATCCTGACGCCTATTTCCCGCGGCCAAGAGCCTATGCCTCCACCGGCGGCGAACTCAAATACGTGAACACGCTGTATCTGCAGAACATCCGCTACCTTCGCCTCAAGAACCTGACGGTGGGTTATACCCTTCCGGCAAAGCCGCTCAAGAAAATCGGTGTGGAAAAGGCCCGGATCTATTTCTCCGGAGAGAATTTGGAATATTGGTCACCACTCAAGAAGAACTGCCGCTATATTGACCCGGAGTCCGCCTTCACGCGTTACACAGATTCCTCAGACGTCCATGACCATATGAGTTACCCGTGGCAGCGAACCCTTATGTTCGGTATTGACATCACATTCTAAATCAGGGGGAAAGTGATATGAAAAGAATCATTACAGCAACCTTTGCCATCCTTGCCTGTCTGACTTCCTGCAACTTTTTGGACAGGGATCCGCTGGCGACCATTTCTCCGGAGAACTATTTCCGCTCGGAAACAGACCTGCAGCTCTTCTCCAATACTTTCTATGACAACCTGCTGGACAAAGAACCATATCTGGAGTTGAGCGACCACTACCTGAAACGCAACCTCACCGCGGTTATCCGCGGCGGAAACGCCCGTACCGTGCCGATTTCCGGCGGCGGCTGGAGCTGGGGCAATCTCCGGAAAATGAATACCCTTCTCGAGTACATCGATAAATGCGAAGACCAGAATGCCGCCATCCAGTATGCAGCCCTGACCCGTTTCTTCCGCGCTTATTTCTACTTTGAAAAGGTCCAGCGGTTCGGTGATGTCCCATGGGTCGAAATCCAACTCAACAATACGGACGGAGACATCCTCTACGCCCCCCGCGATTCCCGCGAAACCGTCATGCGCCATATGATCGAGGATATTGATTATGCCATCGGGAATCTCTCGGCAGACGTCAGTACCTATCGCGTCAACCGATGGACAGCCCTGGCGCTCAAGGCCCGCTTCTGTCTCTATGAGGGAACGTTCCGGAAGTACCAGAATCCCCTGCAGTATCCAAGCATGTATATCGAGCCGCTGCCTGCCGACAGCCACGATGCAGACTATTACCTGCAGCAAGCGGTCGACGCCGCCCGCGAGATCATCAATGACGGACCCTACAAACTGGCATCTGATTACCTCATGCTTTTCGCGAATGAGGACGCGGATACCGGGGAGTACATCCTCGCCATCCGCAACGATACCAACCTCAGCATTTTCAATAATTCTACGGGCTATGTCACGATGGCTTCCCAGGGAGCTCCCGGACTGACGAAGAAATTCGTCGACAGCTTCCTGATGGCGGATGGAAGCCGTTTCACGGACAAGCAAGGCTGGAAGACCCTGCCTTTTGTCGAAGAGATGACCGGTCGCGATCCGCGTCTGGGCTTCATCGCAGTGACCCCGGGTTACAAGCGGATTGGCAGCAAAGAAGTCACTTCACCCGACTTCGGATGTACCGTAACCGGATACCAGATTGCCAAGTACGTCCAGGATATCAACCTCTATCAGATTGAGCATGTGAACCACGGCACGAACGACATGCCGGTGTTCCGCCTCGGCGAAGTATATCTCAATTACGCGGAAGCACTTGCCGAACTCGGCTCCCTGACCCAGGCCGATCTCGACATCTCGGTCAACCGTCTCCGTGACCGTGTCGGCATGCCGCATCTGGACATGACCGCGGCAAATTCCGACCCCGACTGGTATTTGAGTTCCGCGGAATACGGCTATCCGAACGTCGACGGACCCAATAAGGGGGTCATCCTAGAAATCCGCCGCGAGCGTGCGGTCGAACTGGCCCAAGAGGGGTTCCGTCTTGCCGACCTCGCCCGCTGGAGAGCCGGCAACTGCCTCAACCAGGAATTCTATGGCGTTTATTTCCCCGGTCCGGGCGAGTATGACCTCAGCGGTGACGGGAAAGCTGATATATGCCTGTATGTCGGAACGAATCCTAAGCACAAGAACATGGCCGACATCCAGATCGGCGATGCGACAGGCGTCCTTCTCAGCGATGGCACGTCCGGATTCATGGATTATCACCAGATTGTAGAGCACTCTTTCAACGAGGCCCGCGATTACTACTATCCCATTCCGACCAAGGAGCGCGAACTCAACCCGAAGCTCAAGCAGAATCCGGGATGGCTCGACGGTCTGGACTATTAACCTTTAATGCAATCCCTTATGAGACTGAATCATATTCTCCGCCGTGCTTTCCTCGGTTCCTTCGTCCTCGGCTTTGCCCTCGTGGGTTGCCAGGAGGAAGGACTGAAGGAAGCGCAGGCTGTCCTGACGAGTGAGACCACCCTCTCCTTCGAAGCCGTTTCAGGACAGCCGCAAGTAATCAATGTGTACTCGGACGGTTCCTGGAAAGCCCTTGTTGACCAGGACTGGATCACCGTTTCCCCGATGTCCGGCGACAAGGCGATGGAAGTCACCATTTCCGTTTCGGACAATGTCGCTGGCGGGGAGATGGATGCTCCCCGTTCGGGCCTTGTCATCTTCCGCGGCGCATCTATCGAGCGCCAGGGAGAGTTGACCGTCAAACAGAAAGGAGACACCTACAAGGGTGTCAACAAACTGACGCTCGGCGAAGTCGCCGTTCTCGAAGATGGTCTTGCAGCCAAGATTCCGGAAGCGACGGTCGTTGCCGTAACGACAGCCGGTTTCGTACTGGCCGACAATACCGGGAACCTGTATGTGCAAGGAACCCGCGATGTCAACATCGGGGACAAGGTATCCCTCAACGGAACGAAATCGACCTTCAACCAGGGGCCTTCCTTCCTCGTCGATGAACTGACGGTAACGGGCAGCGGCAGCGTATCCTACCCGGATCCTGTCGACGCCCAGTCCATCATCTTGACTTACAACGGCGGTCAGACCCCTTATGTCAAGGTGTCCGGTTCGTTGGTGGTTGACAGGGTATCCCTTCCCCCGTCAACGATTCAGATTATCGATGCACCCGAGTCCCTCGGTCTCGAGGCCGTGGATATCCATAAGGTCAATCTCTACGGTTATTTCGTCGGCATGTCCGGGACAACCGGCTATCTGGTCGTCACATCCTTTGACGACCTAGGCATCGATGAGAGCCTCAACGTGAAGAAGAACGACTTCATCCAATGGGGTTTCTCCGCAGCGCTGATGGGAACCTACAAGAGTGCCTTCGAGAAAGGCGGTTCCCTTCCCGCCAATCTGGCCGGAACCGGTTACATTTCCTGGAACAGTCTTCCGGAGAATGTCGCCCTCGATGCCGCGGCAAAGAAGAGCCAGATGGTTGACGGGGCCGGACAGCCGTACGTTACGGGCGCATGGCCCGGCGATTATTGGGAGTTCAGCATCCCCCTGTACAATGTTACTGCAAACGCGTCTGTCCTTTTCAGTGCGCTGCACCAGATATCCGGGACCGGTCAGAAGTACTGGAAGATGGTCTATTCCTTCGACGGAATCGAATGGACGCCCGCGAGGGCACTGGAGAGCGAGACAGAAACCGGGACTTCCGCCCAGTATACACATATCGCCGCGACAACGGAAACCCGGATTGAAGAGACGATTCCCGTACCCTATGACATCGAGGAAGGATTGCTGAGGATCCGCTTTGTCGTCGCTGCCAACTGGCAGGGCAACGGTGGTGCCCTTGCCGCGCCGGATAGCGGTACCCACCGCTGGGCTGGAGATGAAGGAACAGCTCCGGTCATCAAGGTCGTGAAAACCTTCTTCGAAGATGATTTCTCTTGGCTGCTGCCCTATGCAGATGACTATATCGCACAGAATGAGGGCGTTACGCCGCAGACAATGGATCCGGTCGGCAGCGACCTGTCTTCCCATACCCAACCGGGTGTCTGGAAAGTGGAATCGCTTACCGCAACGCTTGGGGTCGAATTCACTGAGCGCGGCTATGTCGACCTCAATCCCAGTGTCCAGACCCTCTATCTGCAGTATGGATACTTCAAGATGGGAGCGAGCGGAAAGCCGACGGGACTCCGTCTTCCGCCGATTGACTTCGGAGTAACTCCGACCGACGCCGTCATCAGTTTCAACTGGTGTGCCCATATGAGCAATGCGGGCAAGATTGACGGCGTAACAATCGTCGCAGAACTGGAAGGCCCCGGAAAGTGCCTGGCGACAGGCTTGGCCATCAGCGAGGAATGCCTGACGACCCAGGAGAACGGCAACCTCGAGTGGCAGGATGCCCGGGTCGCTTTGACCGGCGTCACGAGTGATACGCGAATCCTTCTCCGTCCGACGCACATGAGCGACGGACAGGGTCCGAATTCGCAGCGCTGGCATCTGGACAATATAAGGATTACGAACCATTAGCCGGTTGACACCCTGGTGTTTTGCGGCCCGATTCACTGGGCCGCAAATACCTGGGGGCCATTGCGGTAATATCTTTGTATTGCAGTATCTTTGTAATAAAGATGAACACAAAAGCGATTGGCATGAAGCAACTATTCTTCCTCAATACGATGCTCCCCGTCGTGCTACTCGTGTCCTGCGCCGGTAATGATAAGCCCGCCCCTGTCGACCCGCAGGAGCCAGAGGCCCCACGGGAGGCAAAAGTCGGGGAAACGCTCCCGCCGTGGCAGCAGGGGCATCTCGACATCCACTCCATCAATAGCGGTCGGGGTGAAGCCTTTTATTATATCCTTCCTGACGGGACAACCATGCTGGTCGACGCTGCCGGAGAGGTTGACTATGAAGTGAAAAACGAAGAGGAGGAAGAGGAGGGATCCGGTATTTATTCCAAGCCATCGCAACTGTTTTCCAGCGGCAGCGTGATTGTCAGGTATATCAAGCATTTCGCGCCATCGGTCGCCGGCGATGGCCTGGACTATTTCATGACCTCCCACTACCATAGCGACCATATTGGGGCTTTCACCAAGGGTTTCGCGAAATACGGCTGGAAGGTTGTCGACCGCAATGGCGTGGTCACACCTACCATCAACCTGAATTCCGGTGGATTCCTGCTTAACGGGCTACCTGAAGTCGGCTATTCCATCCCTATTAAGAAACTGATAGACCGAGGTGACTGGACCGACCGACCGTCCGGCGTGTACCTGACCGCGCCCCTGCGCATGCAGAACTATCTCAATTTCATCGACTGGAGTTCACGGCAGAACGGAACAGTCCGGGAAAAGCTGGCCATCGGCCATGATGACCAGATTGTCCTTCTGCACAATGCCGCGGCCTATCCGGACTTTTCCATCCGGGGAATTGCCGCCGGTGGCGACATCTGGACCGGAAACGGGACCTCTGTCAATACGACGTATCTCCCTCCCGCCGAAGAGTGCATGGCGAATCTGGAGAAATGGGATATCAACGAAAACACCATGTCATGCGTTTTCACACTGCGCTACGGGAAGTTCGACTGGTTCAGCGGAGGCGATATCTGCTATGACGGATCTTCCACCTTTTCCTGGAAAGACATCGAAAAACCGATTTCCAAAGTCGTCGGAAAGGTGGAGGCCATGAAGGCCTGCCATCACAGTACGAAGAATACCAACAGTACCGCCCTGCTGGAAGCCCTGCGGCCGGACCAATTCATCATCGGTGTATGGACCCACAACCAGCCCAACCACGCTACCCTGCAGCGTCTTTACGCCGCCAGTCCAAAGGTCGGCATTTTCGCCACCAATCTGGCTGCAAGTCGGATAGCTACCCTCAAAACGAACGGGATTGATGTCTCTACCTTCTCTGCCAGAAGCGGACATATCGTCCTTCGTGTCCTCCCGGGCGGCGACTCATATTATATCTATGTACTCGACGATTCCGATTTCCAGTACCGCGTGTCTGCCATCCATGGACCGTTCCCGTGCAGTTAGCGCCCTGGGGACATCTCTGATCCGACTCTCTTTGAAGCATTATGAAACCTTTCTTCCGTTCTGCATGTTTTTGGGTAGCCATATATTTGCTTTTCACCGCTTGTAAGACGTCCTCAGGAACCACTGTCGGTATACGTACGGAAGCTCTCCCGGATTCCACTTGGGAAGTCTCCTCCTGGATATCCGTCACGGATGCTCCCGTCGTGACGCATAAGGTTACGGACAAGAACTGCCGCTCCGCAGACGGGGCGTCCTGGTTTGTTTCGACCATCGAGAATAACAAGAAGGTCATTTCCGCGAAGTGGATGACGGCCGGGCTCGGCGTTTACGAGCTTTATGTCAACGGGAAACCGGTCGGAAAGGAAATCCTCAAGCCGGGATTCACGCATTATGCAAAGACCAAACGCTCTTTTACCTATGACGTTACGGAGGCCTTCCGAACGAAGGCCGGTGCGGAGAACGTCCTCGCCGTCCAGGTAACCCCGGGCTGGTGGGCGGACAAGATTGTGACTCCCCGCAACCATAAAGGCATGATTGGAAAAAAGTGCGCATTCCGTGGCGTTCTCGAACTGGCTTTTGCCGACGGGACGAAAGAGTACATCGGCACCGATACGGAACATTGGAAGGCGGGGATTGCCGGTCCGGTCAAGCATGCCGGCATCTTCGACGGCGAAACGTATGATGCCCGGGAGCGCCCTGGATTCGAGACACCCAAACGGCTTTCCGTCCCGGAAATCAATACGGAATTCACGGGAGAAATCCTTCCTTCCGAGGGGGCGGAAGTCTATCTCCGTGAAGATCTCGCCCTCGAGCCCGTCAAAGCCTATGTCTGGAAGGACATCGATGGAGCAAGCGAAGACGCTTATGGGAAAGTAGTCATTACCAGAGAGTTCGCCCCTGGGGCGGAAATGGTCGTTCGTCCCGGCGAGACCCTGGTCGTCGATTTCGGCCAGAATTGCGCCGGCGTACCAGACTTTGTCTTCAAAGGGGAAGAGGGCACTGTCCTGACTTGTCTCCCCGCCGAAATCCTCAATGACGGCAATGGGGCAATGAGTCGCGGCATGGACGGTCCGGAAGGCAGCTGCCATCGCCTGAACCTTCGCATCCCGGATGAGCTCCTCATCCATTATACCTTTGCCGCGTCCAGGGGCTTTGCCTCTTATCATCCGCACTGCACCTTCTTCGGATATCGGTACATATCTGTTACCGCAACCGGTAAAGTCCGCATCAAGCGTCTCCGGTCCATCCCGGTTACCTCCATCGCGAAAGATCTCGAGACCGGGACGCTCACAACCGGCAACGAACTTGTGAACAAACTGATATCCAACACAATATGGGGAATGCGATCGAACTATCTCTCTGTCCCGACCGACTGCCCGCAACGCAACGAGAGGCTCGGATGGACCGCAGACACGCAGGTTTTCACAGAGACCGGCACCTTTTTCGCCAACACGGACGCCTTCTTCCATAAATGGATGCGGGATATGCGGGATACCCAGAGCGAGACCGGCGGGTTCCCCGGGGTCGCCCCACGGTCCCAATCTGACGGAGGGAACAGAATGATGCGTCTCGGATGGGCAGATGCCGGCGTCATCGTCCCCTGGACCATCTGGAAACAGTTCGGAGACACCGCCATCATCGACGAGAACTGGGAGGCGATGGAACGGTTCATGAACCATGTGGACGAGACCCGCTATGACCATGAAGTCCTGAGTTCGGAAAACGGGTATTCCCAATGGGCGGACTGGCTGAGCTACGAACCCCTGGAGAGCCACAGCGGCGGCGCTTTCACCAAGAACGCTGCCGGTAAGCGGATTCCCCTCCCAGAAGCCATCATCTACTGGAACTACCTGGGAGCGTCTTACTGGGCCATGGATGCCGCAATGATGCGGGATATGGCAGCTGCGACCGGCCGTGACGCAGCCAAATATGAGAGAATGGCAGAAACTGCAAAGGACTTCCTCCGGGAATCCTTCCTGGACGTGAATGGCGGATTTAAGACGGAAATCCTCAATACTATGCAGACTCCCGCCCTGTTCGCCCTGCGGAACGGACTGGTGGAAGGAGCTGACAAGGAGAAGCTGAAGGCCCGTCTCCGTGAGAATTTTGCCAATCATGGACAGTGCCTCCAAACCGGCTTCCTCGGAACCTCCATCCTGATGGGAACGCTGACGGAAAACGGTATGGCCGACATCGCTTATGACCTTCTCTTCCAGCGGAAGAATCCCAGTTGGCTGTATTCGGTCGACAACGGTGCAACAACGATTTGGGAGCGCTGGAACAGTTATACAAAGGAGTCCGGAATGGGGCCGAAGGGGATGAACAGCTTCAACCACTACGCCTATGGCTGTGTATGCGAGTGGATCTGGGAAACGGCGGCCGGCATCGCCGCCGACCCTGCAAATCCCGGGTTCCGGCATATCCTCATGATGCCCGTCCCGGACAAGCGACTCGGCTTTCTTACCGCCGAATATAAGTCGGCTGCGGGTCTGATCCGGAGTGCCTGGCGCTACGAAGGGGATAAGTGGATATGGGATTTCACGATTCCTGCAGGAGCGACAGCGACGGTTACCTTACCGGGTGATACCTGTTCCACGGACTATTCCGCTGGTTCCTATACGGTCTCCACGGAATCCGGTATCTGACACACAATCATGAAAACCAACTTGATACTTACCGAAACATGAAACTTTGCCCTCATTTGCTCATTGTCGCCTTGACGGCGACCTTTGTGGCCCCCGTGCTTCGGGCCCAGGACACCCAGTTGCTCGGCAAAATCCGCCAGGCGCATTATGTAGCCCCATCCCCAGAGGTCCAGTCCCTCGGAATCCTGCACTATTCTGATATCCATGGCGACGATTTCGCCGTTGAGAAAATCCAGGACATCCTGTCGGAATACAATCCTTTCATCGATGCGGTCATCAACACCGGCGACGCCGTCACCTACTACGCCCAAGCCACAAAAAAGTATCCTAATGATGCCCAGTGGTGGCGCAACTGTGGACTTGCAGAGAAATCGCTCTTTGTCCTTGGAAACCATGACGGAGCAGTCCGCTCCAATAAGAATGGACGCCAGGAAGCATCCGCAGACTGGGATTTCTATGGCAAGGAATGGGATTTCGATACTTTCTTCGCCGACTTCATCGACAAACTCGGCGTCACAATGCCGGAAGGATATGACGACCCCACCAGCATGTTCTATAAATCCTGTTTCTGGCTGAAAGATTTCGAAGCGGCTAAGATACGCATCATCGGACTGGATGGAATCCATTTCAACGACAAGTACCGTTTCTCGACGAGCGAGCAGGAAATCTGGCTCCAGGCCAGTCTTAATGAGACGCTGGATCCTGCCAGCAAGGTCTTCGGATACTCCGTCATCATCGCATGCCATTATCCGCTCGACGATTTTGAAGGGGACAACGTCCGGTATGACGAAGCCTCCCGACTCCCGGTCTATAACAAGAACACCAATGGAGGACGGGTCATGAACCACCGAACCTCAGATGTAACGAATTTCCACACATGCATTTTCGACTCTTTCAACGCAGACAAACGGTTTTCCCTCAGGGTGAAGGTCGACGCGCCATCGGAGCAGTACGGCTATGTGTCCGGAGACACGAACCCCCTCGGAGATATCGTCCAGACGTGGGTTGACAAGGGCGGCAAGTTCATCATCTGGCTCTCCGGCCATACCCATTATGACCTCCTCTTCTATCCGGCCAGGTATCCCGGACTGCTCTGCCTCGCCGTCGACCAGGCCGGCAACCTCCGCAGCAGCCCCTTCTCCGACCGCCCGGAGAACTCCGAATCCCGTTTCTGTGCAAATTATTACGGCATCGACACCCAAAACGGCCTTTTCAAAATCGTCCGGATCGGCCTCTCAAGAGACCGCTACATGGTCGAAAAAGACGTTCTCTGCTACGACTACATCCATAAGAAGGTCCTCTACGAGTAGGCTTGGTCGCAATAAACACCCCGGACCGAGGTACCTTCCGACACTCTACGCCGGCGCTCCCCTACCCGCGGCGCTATAAGCAATCTGTACCTTAACGCATTGACACGACAACGTGCCCCGTAGCACGTTCAATGCCCTTTCCCCGTGTCAAAGCGGTTGGGAGAGGATTTCGTTCTGCTTGCGGACGGACTCCTCGTGGATGGCCGTGAAGACGGTCGTGATGAATTCGTCCGAAAGGCCGTAGGCGGCGCCGCGCGGCGCGGTCAGGCGTTCAGGGCGTCCGCGCTCTCAATAAGTGCCCCCACTGCGCCTGGCGTTTTCCAAGGGGACCGCGAAAAGCGCAATAACCGATGGCATTGTGCCTGGCGTCTTCCTCTGCAGTAATCAATGTTTACAGAAAGGCCGGAAAACGTAAGCGTCGCCGTCCATCCGGCAGGCAATCTTTACGTTTTTCGGCCTATTCGTAAACCATGGTTACGATCCGGCGCGCCGGGCGATACTGCGACACGTAACGGCCCTGGCACCGCTCATTCCCCCACGCGCCCCTTCTGGATCACGGAATGGAAGGAGATATAGCCGCCCAGATAATGGGCACAACCGAAGCTTACCTTGCGCTGCTCAGACGTTGTGTTCTCTGAAACAGAAACAAGTATCTTTCTCGGGCGTTCGCAATCCCATTGGATCTGATACCATCCGCCATCCAAAACCAAAAACTTTACCGTCATCCTTTCTTTCCGGCTCCTCCGGATCTGAGGATCCGCGAGACCATTCTATGTCAATGATGCCATCTGCCGTCGCCGTGAATACAACCTCCCCGCCGACGGATGACAATTCATATTGCTCGGGATTGATTTCAATCTGTGGCGCCACATCGCAGGAAAATGCGAATAAGACCATTAGAAAGAAAACCACTCGTTTCATACGCAGGACACCATTGTTTGTACAAAAATACACTATTTTACAAAAAGACACTATAACAACTTCCCGCCACAGTTATTTCAATGGTTATAGTTGCCCCACGCTGCGAAAAACCCTCCGTCGCGGAATGGTTTATTACATAGGCATCCGGACTACTCTTCCCAGTCCACTTCGGGCAGGAATAGCATATCACCCCAACAGATGTAGAAACACTCATCATCCTCATAATAGGATGAGGAGGTCTCGGAAGTGTTGAATAGATTCCAAAACCAACTCAGGATCAGAGGCCATCGCTCCTCATTCCGAGGCTTCAGAATAGGAGTACCATGATCACTGGTAATAACTGGTTCAGGTTCATTTGAAGCAAACGACACACCGGCAAACAGGATTGCCGCAAGAATACAAATGCACTTTTTCATAATAAGATGGATTGGGTTTTCGGCTTGAAGTTCGGCAATCAAGCCAAAACCATCTTATTACAACCACATTTGTAGATTGTTGATTATCAGTTGTTTACAAAATGTAAGATTTACAGGGCCAAAAGATGCCCCCGAATCGCAAAGAAACGGGGGCATGTAAGACTATTCTTTGTAACCAAGGTTATCTATGAAGAACTGACCCTCCGGAGAGTCCAGTTTTTCAAAGCGGTTTTTATAGCGCGTACGACGGGTATAAACCGTTCCGGAGTCCATCCCGGTCAGATAACTGATCGTTTTGACTGGCAAACCGGAGAAAAACAGAATCAGGAGCTTATAGTCCAAGTCATCCATCCCCTTGCCATAACGAGAATGAAGTTTATAGAGTATTCCGTCCTTATATAGATTCAACGCCTGCTCAAGACCATCCAGATAACTGTCGTTTTTCCGTAGCAAATCCAAAGCCTTCGCATATTCATCCAAAATCATATCTGCAGAGCGCAAACGAATGATATCATCTGCATTGTCCTGTCGGATAGAGTCCAACGCATCGTATTGTTCCGAAAGCATCTTGACCGTTTCCAGCTTTCCAGAGACTAATTCAAATACGGTCTGAGCGATATTGGTATTGCTCTTTTGCAATTCCATTAACTGGCTCTCGACTCCAGCAATCGTTTCAAGATCCTTTTTTCTCAAAAGTGCTTGTCGCCTGATTCTTTCCGCAAAAAGCAGAATCAGCAAAACAATGACAGTCGTACCATATAAAAACAAACTCCTGAGTTTTGTAATACGACCCTCCTGAAACAATGATTCCTGTCGGTAATGCTCCGCTTGTGAGAAAGATAACGACTGACGCATCTTTTTTAAGACCCGCTCATTCTGAATATCCAGGGTCTGTTCCAGGTAAGCATCCGGCAAATCTCTTTTCGCTTCATGCTTATTAATCAGATAAAGGCTGTAAAGATACTGCGCTGTATCAACATCAGTTTTTTGATGAGATCGTGCCAAATCCAGGTAATAGGCAACTGAATCTTTCTCACCAAAAAGTGAAAATGCGTAAGCGGCATTCCCGTAATCATTCGTGGTAAAATGATCTCCCGATAAATCTCTCGCCTTTCTAAAAAACTCGAGCATGTTATCTGGAGAACAGCCCTGTTTTCGCCTCTCCATTCTTGCACATATGCGGAACACCTCTGAAAGATACAACGGTTCCTCCGAAAAAACCTCCATCAAATACTGGAACAAACTATCGGCTTTCTCGTTTTCCAACTGCCCCATATAATCAACCGCCAGCATCAATCGGGAACAATTCGCATAAAGCGGTGGGTCCCCGGCCTGTTCAAAAGCATCGATGGAACGAATCAGAGCCTCCCCCGCGTGAAAGAAATCATCGTTCCTTTCATATAGTTCTGCTATCTCACGCGTAATCAGGCCGAGATAATGATGCTCTCCCAATTGCGATGCAAGATCCTCCGAGGTTCGCAGATTCACAATAGCCGCCGCATCATTTCCCATATCCTTCTGCGCAAGTCCCAGGCAGAACCACGCCAGCATCCTCTGCTTCTCCGGCTTATGGAAACGATAATAGTCCACGGCAACACGCGCGGTCGAATCCTCCGAGGCCGGGACATAGCAACGATAACGCGCCAGAGACAATAACAAAGCATGGTCCCCTTTCATGCGAGGGGTGAACAGCGCCTTATAAGGAATCTGCTCCATCATTGCAAGAACAGAATCCGGCCGCGAGTCCATCAACTCCCATGCGTCATGGAACTTCCGGTCCGAAGGAAATATGCCCGAGCAGGAGACAAACAAGAGGAATGTCGAAAGCAGAATTGTGGTACCAGTTTTCATATAGTACAAAAATAAAAAAAGTCTTCCTCAGTTCAAACGAATACCACAAACAATCTTACACGCCCCCCTTCCTGCAGCGATGGCATGCGGTTTCCCCCCATGTAAATCTTACAATTCAGAACAAACTGACTATCAAGTACTTTTAACAACAATTGTAAGATAAACAATCAAAGAATAATGATGAAATTGTAACCGTAAAACTGTTATTATACTCTTTTTATGAAACAAATCGTCACCGCCGTTCTCGTTATTTTTGCTATAGCGGCATGCATAAAATCTCCTGAATCCAACGATGAACTATCATCGGCTTCTGATCCCGTTTTAATCTCTCACATGGACTCTATTTGTTTCTTCCACAATCGTGTTATGGATAATATAAAACTTATGACAAGATCTGGAGAACTGTCTGTCAATCCTCCCATACATATCTTTGTCGACAGGGTTTCCGATTGCACAGAGGATGTCTTGTTGTCTAACGACATTAATTATAGGGTAACCACAGATCAAAAAAGCAAGATGACAGAATCTGTCAGCCCATTTATATTTGGACTTCTGGACAGCAACAACGACTCAATGAAGCAGATTAATAACATCATTGACAGTAGTTTTTCCAAGTCCTGCGCTCAATGTTTGAAGCAACTGATTGAGACTGATTTTCTCATACAACCAGACATTTCAATGATTTCAGATGAAATTGATAAAGAGATCATTGAAGCCTTTTATTCTATTGGTGTTACATCCAAAGACTATTGGAAAAAAATCGAACCCTCCGGAAAAATAAATAAAACTGCATACTGTGCTGATTCATTAGGTGGAGCCCTGTCAATCCTGTTTTCGTTCTCAGGTCCATCGGCATGGTTTATGCTGGCAGTCTCAAATGCATGGTCAGCTGCCGTGGATAATTATGACCCGACAGAACCGGTCGAATGGACTAACTGTGATTAAGTATGAGCCGAATCAAAAAGTTTTGTTATCGTGTCATCCAGTTCACAGTCATCACGACAGTGGCTTATGGATTGACAATGGTATTATCATCCCGATTCAACATGCATGAATGCCTATTGGTATTGGGCGTGTCATTTTGCATTGGCTTGATATTGTCATCTATCATAGATTTAATCCAGAACCGTAAATGAAATACACCATCTCATCCGTGCTTCTTTTTACCCTGCTCGTGTCCTTCGGGTTTGATGCCGCCGCGCAGCAGAAAACCGCGCAGTTATATAACACGTTAGCCGTCGAAGGAGCCACGGCACGGTGGGCCGGCAAGGATATGAATGTTTCCACTGTCCGGGTGGCGCCTGGCGTCCGGTTCGGGGGTCATTGGATCCTGTTTATGCCGTTCGATGTCAATATCGACATGTACAACACGCAGACAACCAAGAACTTCCAGGTTCAGACCCTGATCGGCGCGGGTGCCGGATACGGACAGGAATACAAAAACGGGTACTTCTGGGACGCCACCTATTCGTGGAGTACGACCCTCCAGAAAATGGAGATGAACTACCAGCAGCATCACATCAGTTTCCGCCTGGGATTCCACGCGGCCAAAGGCGACCTCTTCTGCCAGGCGGGCGTCGCACTCCGCCGCGACTGGCAGACCGGGGGCAACCTCTGGATGCCGACCGTCGGTATGGGCATTCGGCTGTAAAGGGCTTGCTGCCTGGCGCCTGGCTCTGAAAACACGTGGCGGCTAAAGTGCTGGATATTAGCGCTTTATGCAAACTTTCGGCACGTTTTTCCGTCCGAAGAAATCACGATTTCGCTCACAGTCAGACAGTTAGCCGCCACGAACTGACGCCCTCCAGCACCTGAACGCCATCGCGGAGCGGAGAAAGCGGAGGAACAGGGTTCAGACCGTATTTCTTCTGAGGTCTGAACCCTGTTCCGCAGCGTCGGAGCGTGTGCAGACGCCCATTCCGGAGCGGAAAAAGCGGAGGAACAGGGCTCCGGGCGAATTTCTTCTGAGCCCGGAGCCTTGTCCTGCAGCGTCGGAGCGGCGCGGTCAGGCGTTCAGCGCGTCCGCGCTCTTGATGAACTTCGCGAGGTCCTCGTCGGAGACGTGGTAGTTCTGCATCTCGCCGGAGAAGTAGCTGTCGTAGGCGGCCATGTCCACGAAACCGTGGCCGGAGAGGTTGAAGAGGATGGTCTTCGCCTCGCCGGTTTCCTTGCACTTGAGCGCCTCGTTGATGGTGGCGGCGATGGCGTGGCAGGATTCCGGGGCGGGGATGATGCCTTCGGTGCGGGCGAACAGGACGCCGGCCGCGAAAGAATCCTTCTGCTCGATGTCCACGGCTTCCATAAGGCCGTCCTTCATCAGCTGGGACAGGATGACGCCGGCACCGTGGTAACGCAGGCCGCCGGCATGGATGGAGGCGGGCTTGAAGGTATGGCCGAGGGTGTACATCGGCAGGAGCGGGGTCATGCCGGCCTCGTCGCCGAAGTCATATTCGAATTTGCCCCTGGTCAGTTTCGGGCAGGAATAGGGCTCCGCCGCGATGAAACGCGTCTTCTTGCCGTCCTGGATGTTGTGGCGCATGAACGGATAGGCGATGCCGGAGAAGTTGGAGCCGCCGCCGAAGCAGGCGATGACGATGTCCGGATACTCGCCGGCCAGGGCCATCTGCTTCTCGGCCTCCAGGCCGATAATGCTCTGGTGCAGGCAGACGTGGTTGAGGACGGAGCCCAGCGCATACTTGCAGTTCGGGGTGCTGACGGCCAGTTCGATGGCTTCGGAAATGGCGCAGCCGAGCGAACCCTGGTCGTTCGGATTCCGGGTGATGATGTCCTTGCCGGCGCGGGTCGACATGGACGGGGACGGGGTGATAGCCGCACCGAAGGTCTGCATGATGGAGCGGCGGTAGGGCTTCTGCTCATAGCTCACCTTCACCATATAGACGGCGCAGTCGATGCCGAACTTTTTCGTCGCATAGGACAAAGCACCGCCCCACTGGCCGGCGCCGGTCTCGGTGGTCAGGTTCGTAATCCCCTGTTCCTTCGCATAATACGCCTGCGCGATGGCGGAGTTCAGTTTGTGGCTCCCGGCCGGCGAAACGCTCTCGTTCTTGAAATAGATATGGGCCGGCGTGCCGAGGGCGGCCTCGAGTTCATAGGCGCGGACGAGCGGGGTGCAGCGGTAGGCGGCGTACTGTTCGCGGACGGGCTCGGGGATCGGGATCCATTCATCCGTCTGGTTGAGCTCCTGGTCGGCGCAGGCCTTGCAGAAGATCGGATAGAGGTCTTCGGGCTTCAGCGGCTGCCGGGTCGCCGGGTGGAGGAACGGGAGGGGCTTGTTGGGCATCACCGCCTGGATGTTGAAGAAATGGGTCGGGATTTCACTCTCCGGGAGCATGTACTTTTTCTGCTTCATGACTGTATTTGTTAAGTGTTTGACATTGTTCAAAAAAAAGTGGCGCGCTGCAAGTCAGCGTGCCACCTGTATCTCATAAGGTCTACCTACGGCGATGCGACTTACAGCTTGGAACTGCAAGGGCGCCACCAGAAGTTATTGACCATGTTGCTTCTCATACCGAAGGCAAAGATGAGCGATAAAAACGAAAATTGCAAGAAAAATTTTAAAAACTTGCAAGGATGGCCTGCGTGTACTCGTGGGAAGCGGTCAGGAAATTGCCCTCGATGAAGGCATTGACGGCCGTCGCCACGAACAGCAGGACGATCAGGGTGCTGACGATGACGCCGATGACCCGGAGACGGCCCAGCCACTTCTTGTTGTTCCAGCCGATGGTCTGGAACATGGACCAGAAACCGTGGTTGAGGTGGAGCCACAGGGCGATGAACCAGACGATGTAGAGGGCGAGGACCCACCAGTTCCGGAAGGTCGCAATCAGCAGGTAATAAGGATTTTCCGCTTCTCCGCCAGTGAATTCCTGCAGCTGCATCTTCGCCCAGAAGTGGGTCAGGTGGAAAGCGAGGAAGCCGAGGATGATGATCCCGAGGACCGCCATGTTGCGGGAGGACCAGGAATCGGTCTTCGCCTTGCTGGCCACTTCGTAGCGTTTCAGGCCGCCGCGCTTCTTCACGTTCTCATAGCTCAGCCAGATACCGTAGCAGATGTGGATGAGGAAGCCCAGGGCGAGGATCGGAACCATGATGTCGATGAAGGGGGTGGACATGAAATCGCAGCCGAGCTGGAACCATCCGTCTCCGGTGGAGAACAGCAGGTCGTCGGCCGCAACCTTGCCGAAAACGCCTTTCAGCGAGTCGATGACCGAGAAGAAATTGATGGTGCCGTGGAGCAGCAGGAAAATGACCAGGAAAGCGCCGCTGACGCTCTGGATGAACTTCTTGCCGATGGAGGAGGTCAGGAAATTTGCCATTATTTCGGGTTCTGTTTGGTCGGTTTACACATTTGTGCCTTGCAAAGATAGGAATCTTTCTTGGAAGTTTGCCAATATTTCAATATTTTTGTTTTCCGTGATAATGTCGGATTGATATGTACAAGAGAGTTCTTCTGAAGCTCAGCGGCGAAAGCCTGGGCGGACCGGCCGGAAAGGGCCTGGATACGGACAGTCTGCGGGCGACGGCCCGCGAGGTGGCGGCGGCCGCGAAGGCCGGCCTCCAGGTGGCCATCGTCAATGGCGGCGGCAACATTTTCCGCGGCCTGCAGGGCACCGGCAAGGGTTTCGACCGGGTGGACGGCGACAAGATGGGCATGCTCGCCACGGTGATCAACTCGCTCGCGCTCTCCATGTTCATCAAGGAAGAAGGCGTTGACGCGCAGGTGTTTACGGCGACTCCGATGGAGCCGGTGGCGAAGTATTACATGCGCGACGACGCGGTGAAGGTCCTCGAACGGGGCGGCGTCGCCCTCATCTCCGGCGGCACCGGCAACCCCTTCTTCACGACCGATTCCGGCGCCGCGCTGCGCGCCCTCGAAATCGGGGCCGACGCCCTGCTGAAGGGCACCCGCGTGGACGGCGTCTATACCGCCGACCCGGAGAAGGATCCCACGGCCGTGAAATATGATGAACTGACCTTCGACGAGGCGATTTCCAAGCGCCTCAAGGTCATGGACCAGACGGCCTTCGCCCTCTGCTCGGAAGGCAACATGCCCATCATCGTCTTCAATATGAACACCCCCGGGAACCTGACGAAGATCCTCGAGGGCGGAAAGGTGGGCACGCTCGTGCACGTTTAGTCCTTCTTATAATAATCGGGGACGGTGACCTCGGGCGGATCTTCCCAGAAGATGGACCAGTAGATCTTCCGGAAGGTCCCGTCTTTCCATGCCTGCACCAGTTCCTCGGTGTTCTTGTCCGCGCCCTCGGGCTCGTACTGCGACTTGAGGTCGTTGTCGAACATCTTGGCGATGAACTGCCAGAAACCGGCGGCCATCCCGCTCTTGTAGTCCTTGATGATGGAATAGGACGACTGCCCCGTCTCGCGGTCGATGAGTTTCAGCAGCAGGGCGCCCTGGGTGATGGTCATGTTGCGGAGCGCGCCTTCGAAGTCCTGGAACAGCTGCGACTGGACCTTGGTCATGTAGCGGTCCTTCTGGAAACGGTTCATGTTCTCCGCAGCGATGGTGCTGTCCACGATCTCCTGCAGCCGCCCGGAGGCCTCGGCGTAGGGATAGACCTTGGCGAAATTATAGACGAGGCGGTAGTATTCCCGCCAGTTCTTCCGGGCGTGCTTGCCGTAGCCGAAGACCCAGACCGGGTCGATGGTGTCGAAATAGACGGTGTCCCCGTTCTCCACCCGGTAGGCCATGTAGCCGCTCTTGCCGGAGCCCATCTCGCTGAGGATTTCCCGCGCGGCCATCGACTCCCGCTGGGCGCGGGCGCGGTCCATCGCGCGGCGGACATGGTTCTGCCCCGCCGCCGTCCCCGCAAGGACCGGCAGCAGGACCAGGGCCGCAGCCAGGTATTTCCATCCTCCGTTCACGGGCGCAAAGTTAGAAACTCCGGGGGTTTCTTGCAAAATTCCCGCCATTTCTTTAATTTGCGGTCGAAATGCACGTTGGCACCATGGACAATCTCTATGCAGGGCGGGTGGAATCCATCCGCGAAATGATGCGGGAACACGGGTGGGACGCCGTCATCCTGACGGGCGGCGATCCCCATGGGAGCGAGTACCCGGCGGACCGCTGGAAACAGGTGGAATGGGTGTCGGGTTTCACCGGCGAGGCCGGCGACCTGGTCATCACCCTCGACCACGCCGGACTCTGGACCGACACGCGCTATTTCATCCAGGCCGTCCGGCAGCTCGGAGGGACCGGCATCGAACTGCACAAACTGCGTGTCCCCGAGGCGGTTCCGATCCCCCGGTGGCTGGCGGAGTATGATTATCCTTCGGCCCAGGACGAGGCCTGCGCGTATATCGTCGTGGACGGGCTCTGCCAGGGCGTCGGCGCCGTCAATGCCCTCGAAGACGCCTTCGCGGAGGCCGGAGGCCGGCAGGTCCGCATCGTCAGCATCCCGGACCTGCTGTCCCGCCTGTGGAAGGACCGACCGGAGGTCCCCTCGACCTCCATCCTGACGCTCGGAGATGACCTGACGGGCGAATCCCGCGAGCACAAACTGCAGTGGCTCAGAAAGTTCCTGCTGAAAAGGGGCTGTGACGCCATGCTGGTGACGGCCCTCGACGAAATTGCCTGGCTGCTGAATGTCCGCGGATCGGACATCGCCTACAACCCGCTGGTGATCTCCTACCTGCTCGTCACCCTGGACAAGGCGTTCTGGTTCGTCCGCAAGGAGCCGGTCGCACTCGACGAGGAGACCCGGGACAGTTTCTATGAACTCGCTGCGGACGGCGTCGAGATCCGGGAATACCGGAACGACCTCGAACTCCTGCTCTCCGGGCTGGTCGCCGGGGAAGCCATCGACCGGCTGTATGTCGATCCCGCGACCCTGAACTATTATATCTATACGCAGATTCCCTATCCCGTCGAGGCCGGCCCTTCGCCGGTCCCGCTTCGGAAGGCCGTCAAGAACAAGGTAGAAATCAGCGGGATGCGGGAAGCCCACCTGGAGGACGGACTGGCGATGGAGCGGTTCCTGTTCTGGCTGGAAGGGGAACTCGCGCTCGGCCACACGGTGACGGAGCGCGCGGCGGCGGACCGGCTGGACAGCCTCCGCGCCGCCATCCCCGGCTACCGCGGGAACAGCTTCGACACGATTTCCGCCTACGGGGAGAATGCCGCCCTGCCGCACTACGTTACGCCCGATGATGGCGGCGCTCTCCTGCGTCCGCGCGGTCTCTACCTCGTCGATTCAGGCGGGCAGTACCTCTTCGGAACGACGGATCTGACCCGGACGGTCCCGCTCGGCCCCTGCACGCCGCTCGAAAGGGAGGATTACACGCTGGTGATGAAAGGCCATATCCAGTTGGCGAAGGCCGTGTTCCCGGCGGGGACCGCAGGCTGCCAGCTCGATGTCCTCGCCCGCGGCGCCCTCTGGTCCTCCAAGCGGAATTTCGGCCACGGAACGGGCCACGGCGTCGGTTCCTTCCTCTGCGTCCATGAGGGGCCGCAGGACATCCGCCAGAACTTCAACCCCCAGCCGCTCCTGCCGGGCATGGTGACCTCCGACGAGCCGGGCATCTACCGGGAGGGGCTCCACGGCGTCCGCCACGAGAACCTCGTCCTGACCGTCGATGCCGGCACCAACGATTTCGGCTCCTGGCGCGCCTTCGAGACGCTGACGCTTTGTCACTATGATACTTCCGCGCTTGTGACCGAACTGTTGACCGCCGATGAAACCGCGTGGCTGAACGCTTATAACGAACGCGTCTACCGCGAACTCTCTCCCCACCTTCCCGCGGAAATCGCCCGCTGGCTGCGGGAGAAGACCCTGCCGCTATGAAACTGAACCGGACCGAACTGCTGCCCGACCGGCCGGGCGTCCCGCCGATGGCCGAACTGCCCCCGGCGGAAAACATCGAGCCCGCCGCCCTGGCGGAGGCGTGGCGGAAAGGAGACATCGACCTCATCTGCGTCCTCGGCCCGACCGCATCGGGCAAGACGCGCTATGCCGTCGGGCTCGCCCATGCCCTGGACGCCCTCCTGCCGGGCCACCGCGCCGAGATCCTCTCGGCCGACTCCCGCCAGGTGTACCGCGGCATGGACATCGGCACCGGGAAGGATCTCGCTGAATACGGGGATGTTCCGTATCATCTGATCGACATCGCCCCCGCCGGTTCCCGCTACAATATCTACCAGTACCAGCAGGACTTCGAGCAGGCGTACCGGGCGGTTTGCGCCCGGGGCGGCGTTCCCATCCTCTGCGGCGGTTCCGGCCTCTATATCGAGGCGGCCACCTGCGGCTACCGGATGCCGCAGGTTGAGCCCGATTACGCCCTCCGCGCGGCCCTGGAGGCGGAGGAGCACGACGCCCTCCGGGCCCGCGTCCTCGCCCTGCGGCCGGATACGCCGGAGGGGGTCCTCCAGTCCAAGAAACGGACCATCCGCGCGCTGGAAGTAGCTCTGTTTGAAGAGGAAAACCCGGCCGTCCGGACGGCCGCCCTCCCAAAAAAGACCTTCTACATCGGCACGCTCGTCTCGCGGGAAGACCGCGTCGCGCGCATCGACCGCCGTCTCGACGAACGCATCGAAGAGGGCCTCGTCGAGGAGGTCTGCGGCCTCCTGGCGGGCGGCATCCCCGCGGAGGACCTGGTATATTACGGCCTCGAATACAAATACGTGACACAGCATGTCCTCGGCCTTCTCTCGCTGGAAGAGATGAAGGTCATGCTCGGCAACGCCATCCACCAGTTCGCCAAGCGCCAGATGACCTGGTTCCGCGGCATGGAGCGCGACGGCATCCGCATCCACTGGGTGCAGGTGTAAGCCCCACTGCCGGGGCGCATCCATCCGGCGCATCCTGCAACCCCTGAACGCAGCACACCCAAGATGTAGGAGAATCACGCAAACCGCCATGAGAGCCCGATTCTGTGCCGCAGTCACGGGTTAAAGGGTGGGGCGCGGCACGAAAAGGGCCACCCACGGCTGTCTGCGTGCTGCAGTATTGCCCTGCCGCCCGGGCCGGGAGGGGCGTTCCGTCGGTCCGAAAAAGTCCCTCCGCAACCACCCTCCCAGCCTCAACAGACGGCGGATTGCGGGAAAACCGGCGATTCTTGCACGATTCTTGCCAAATTATCATTATATTTGCATGATTGACAATGATCAAAGCACGATAAGACTATGTTACCGAAAGCGAAAGAAATCGTCGAGGCGGCCGATTTGAAGATGCAGGATGCCGTCGACTTCCTTGAGGAAGACCTCAAGTCCTACCGTGTCGGCAAGGCGACGCCCGCCATCTTCAACGGCGTCAATGTCGACTATTACGGCACGCCGACCCCGCTGAACCAGGTTGCCTCCATCACCACGCCGGACGCGAAAACCATCGCGATCCAGCCCTGGGAGCGCAATATGATCGCCAAGATCGAGAAGGCGATCCTCGACGCGAACGTCGGCCTGACCCCCTCCAACAACGGCGAGATCATCCGCTGCGTCGTCCCGGCCCTGACCGAGGAGCGCCGCCGCGAACTGATCAAGAAGGCGAAGGCCGCCGGCGAGACCTGCAAGGTCACGGTCCGCAACGCCCGCCGCGACGCCATCGACCAGCTGAAGAAGGCCCAGAAGAACGAAGGCCTCTCCGAGGACGGCGAGAAAGAAGGCGAGGAAGAGCTCCAGAAAGTGACGGACAAGCGCATCAAGGACATCGATGCCGTCATCGCCGGGAAGGAAAAGGAAATCCTGACCGTGTAGGCTTGGACTTTAAAATTTTTTATTATACCTTTGTCCGGACGAACTTTCAGACAAATGCGATTTTACGACTACGGTTTCTACATGCACTATTATCAGAGTCGATAATAGACCGGACGTCGTAACATCATAGGTATACAATGATTTATGTTGGGCTGTCCGGAAGCGGATGGCCTTTTTTATGCACCGGATATGAAAAAAGCGGCGATTTTGGGGCGGAGAGGCAGTTTCCACGAGGAGGCGGCACGGGCATTCTACCAGGATGTCCCGCTGGAATTGCAGGGCTTCGACAGTTTCGAACAGATGCTCGCGGCCTACGATTCGGCGGATGTCGATGCCGTGGTCATCGCGGTCGAGAATACGCTTTCCGGCGGACTTGTCCGGAATCTGGAACTGATCCATTCCGGCGGATACCAGGTTGCCGGCGAGGTCCATATCCCCATCCATCAGTATTTGCTGGCGCTTCCCGGACAGTCCCTGGCATCCATCCGGGAAGTCCGTTCCCACGAGATGGCACTCTATCAGACCCGGGCGTTTCTCGAAAAGAATTGCCCCGGGGTCACCCTGACCCAGACTTCCAGCACGGTGGCGGCCGTCGAGGAGATCGTGTCTGGGCAGCTGGAAGGCGTGGGCGCCGTCGCGTCCCGCCTGGCCGCCAAGGAATACGGGATGGATATCCTGGCCCGGGAGATCGAGTCTTTCAAGGAGAACATGACCCGTTTCTTCGTGCTGGACAGATATTTCCGGCCGGAGAAACCGGACAAGGCGTCCTGGTGTTTCACCCTGCCCCACAAGGCCGGTGCCCTGGCCCAGATCCTGACCATCCTGTCGTTCTATGAAATGAACCTGACCCGCATCCAGTCCCTGCCCATCCCGGGTTGTCCGTGGGAGTATTTCTTCTATGCCGACATCCGGTTCGATGATTCCGTCCGCTACCGGCAGGCGCTTTCGGCGGTCCGGCCCCTCCTGGCCGACCTGGATGTCATGGGCATCTACAAAGGCAGTTTTTAAGTTCAAGTATATTTCCAAGCTATGAATGAATCGAGCGTATCCAAAAGAATGACCCGTCTGTCCCCGTCCATGACCTTCGCCATGAACGCACTGAGCAACGAATTGAAGGCCAAGGGGATCGATGTCGTGAACATGAGCCTGGGGGAGCCGGACTTCAACACCCCGGCCCATGTGAAGGCCGCCGCCTGCCAGGCGATTGACGGGGATTATACGCATTACACCCCCGTCCCGGGCAGCCTATCCCTGAAAGAAGCGATCATCGGCAAACTGCAGGGAGAAAACGGGCTGACGTACGGGCCGGCGGAAATCCTGGTCTCGAACGGCGCCAAGCAGAGTCTTTGCAATGCGGTCATGGCCCTCGTCGACGAGGGGGACGAAGTGATCATCCCCGCTCCCTACTGGGTGAGTTATCCGCAGATGGTGCTGCTCGCGGGCGGGGTGCCGGTCCATATCGACACCGGCATCGACCGGGGATTCAAAATGACGCCCGAGCAGCTGGAAGAGGCGATTACGCCGCGGACCCGGATGCTCATTCTCTGTTCGCCCAGCAATCCGTCGGGCGCCGTGTATTCGCAGGAGGAACTGGAAGCCCTGTCCGAGACGATTCTCCGGCACGAAGGCCTGCTGGTCCTGTCCGACGAAATCTACGAGCACTTGAACTATGTGGGCGCCCATGCTTCCATCGCAGCCTGCAAAGGGATGCGGGAGCGGACCATCCTGGTCAACGGCGTCTCCAAGGCCTATGCCATGACCGGATGGCGGATCGGCTTCCTGGCCGCCCCGAAATGGATTGTCTCCGCCTGCAGCATGCTGCAGGGACAATATACCAGCGGTCCCTGCTCCGTCAGCCAGAAAGCGGCGGAGGCGGCATGGCGCGGCCCGCAGGCGTGTGTCGAGCAGATGCGCCAGGCCTTCGAGCGCAGGAGGGACCTGCTCGTGAAGCTGATGCGTGAAATCCCGGGGCTGGAAGTGGCCGTCCCGGAAGGGGCTTTCTACCTTTTCCCGAAGTGCTCTTCCTATTTCGGGAAGACGGATGGCACGCGGGTGATCAGGACGTCCACCGATCTCGCCATGTACCTGCTGGAAGTGGGGCATGTGGCCACCGTGGGCGGCGATGCCTTCGGCGCTCCGGCGTATTTCCGGCTTTCCTACGCCACCTCGGAGGAAAATATCGTGGAGGGCACGAAGCGGATCGCGGAGGCCCTGGCTCTTTTGAAATGACGCGATGGGAAATCAGATAAAAACGATCGGGATCGTGGGCCTGGGCCTGATTGGCGGGTCCATGGCCGTCGGCCTGCGCGCCCGCGGCTATGCCTCCCGTTTCATCGGGACGGACAAGAATCCGCTGAACGCGGAAGCGGCCTGCCGGCTGGGGCTGGTGGACTGCATGGTCTCTTTGGAAGCATGTATCGATGAAAGCGACATCATCGTGGTGTCCGTTCCGGTCAGTGCCGCTGCGGGAATCATCCAAACGGTGCTGGACAGCTTCAAGGCCAGGGGATACACGGACAAGATTGTCATGGATGTCTGCTCCACCAAGTCGCAGATCGCGGAACGGCTCAAATACCATCCGTGCCGCAAGCGTTATGTCGCCACCCATCCGATGGCCGGCACGGAGCATTCCGGCCCCTGGGCGGCGATGCCGGGCCTGTTCGACGGACGGGCCTGCATCATTGCCGACCAGGACGAGTCGGATCCCGCGGCCGTGCGGGTGGTGGAAGACCTGTACCGGGCCTTGAACATGCGGATCGTCTACATGACCTCGGATTCCCACGACGTCCATACCGCGTATGTTTCCCACCTGTCCCACGTATCGTCCTTCGCCCTGGCCCTGACGGTCCTGGACAAGGAGCGCGACGAGAAACACATCTTCGACCTGGCCTCCGGCGGCTTTTCCTCGACCGTCCGGCTGGCGAAGTCCAATGCCGACATGTGGGTCCCCATCTTCATGCAGAACCGCGACAACCTCCTGCGCGTCGTCGACACCTATATCGAGAAAATGACAGCGTTCCGCGAGGCTATCGCCGGATTCGACGAGGACCGGACGCGGGAACTCATCGAGGAAGCCAATCGGATCAAAAAGATTATCAGATAGTTATCATGGCAAAAACACTGGACCTCGTCCCCGTCGGAGAATGGGGATTCTTTACCCTCCCGCGCCCGATGGTCATCGCGGGCCCCTGCAGTGCGGAAACGGAAGAGCAGGTGATGGAGACCGCCCGGGGACTCAATGAATTCGGCATCCACGTCTTCCGCGCCGGCATCTGGAAACCCCGCACCCACCCGGGCTGCTTCGAGGGCATCGGGACGGAAGGCCTCAAGTGGCTCCAGAAGGTCAAGAAGACCTACGGGATGAAGGTCTGCACGGAGATCGCGAGCGAGAAGCATGCCTACGAATGCATCAAATACGGCATCGACATGGTCTGGCTCGGCGCCCGCACGACCGCGAATCCCTTCCTCGTCCAGGAAATCGCCGACGCCCTCCGGGATACGGACATCCCGGTCCTGGTGAAAAACCCGGTCAATCCGGACCTCGACCTGTGGATCGGCGCCCTGGAGCGCCTGAACCGCGCCGGCGTGAAGAAGCTCGGCGTCATCCACCGCGGCTTCTCCACCTCGGAGAAACAGGCCTACCGCAACGATCCGGGCTGGAAAATCGCCATCGAACTGCGCACCCGCTATCCGGAGCTTCCGTTCTTCGCGGACCCGAGCCACATGGGCGGCAAGCGCGAATACCTGCTGGAACTCTCCCAGCGGGCCATGGACCTCGGCCTGGAAGGCCTGATGATCGAGTCCCACTGCAACCCGGCCGCCGCCCTTTCCGACGCCGGCCAGCAGCTGACGCCGGACGGGCTCCGCAACCTGCTGGAATGCGGCCTGAAGGTGCGTGACAACGATTCCGACAGCGAGGCATACCGCGAGGGGATCGTCCAGCTCCGCGCCCAGATCGACATCATCGACGAGAACCTGCTCTACTCCTTCGCCTCCCGGATGGGGGTCAGCAAGAAGATCGGCCAGTACAAGAAAGAGCACAACATCGCCATCCTCCAGACCTCCCGCTGGGACAGCATCCTCGCCGCCATGCGCGAGCGGGGCGCCGCCTATGGCCTCTCCGACGAATTCATCACGACCGTCTTCACGGCCATCCACGAGGAGTCCGTCCGCAAACAGAACGAGATACTGGAAGCTTAATCCGACCCTTTGGCAGGCTGGTGGCTGAAGGTCCTTCGCGGGCCTTCGGCGGCACGCCAGTAGTCGGCGTCGAAGTCCACGGGATGGACATAAGGGCCCTCCTTGCCGATCCGGAAGGCCATGTACGTGATTGGAAGGCCCATCTTCAGGAACATCGACTCATAGAAAGTCTGCACCTCGAAAACCGCGCGCGTGTCCGTGAGGGGACCGGAGACAGTGATACCCCTGAACCCTTCGGACCTCCGGTCCTCGTCCCTCCCACAGTCCTTGCAGGCCTGCGGGCCCCTCCCGTTCATGAAGCCACGGGCGGCTACAGGTTCCGGGGCATCACTGTCTCCGGCCGGACACGCGCAGAAAGCCGTTTCACCGCCGGCGGCAAAGATTGAGAACCCTTCCCTATAGATATCCGTGCCGGAGGCCAGGAGTTCCAGGCCGTTGGCGCGGACGACCGCCGCCGTGTATTCGTGGAGGAAGCGGCTGTCGGTCTTGAGGTGGATGATTCCGCCGGGGGCGAGGAACTGCCGGTAGCGCTCCAGGAAGACGGGACTCGTCAGCCGGGCGTTCTCGCTTTTGAGTTGGGGATCGGAGAAGGTCAGCCAGATCTCGGAAACCTCGCCTGGAGCGAACAGCGCCGGGAGGAATTCGATGCGGGAGCGCAGGAAGGCGACGTTCGGCCGAGCCTCGGCGGTCGCCTGTTTCGCGCCCTTCCAAAGGCGGGCGCCCTTGATATCCACGCCGATGTAATTGTGCTCGGGATGGCGGGCGGCGAGGGCCAGGGTGTACTCCCCTTTTCCGCAGCCCAGTTCCAGGACGACCGGCTGGTCCGCCGGGAACATGCGGCCGTTCCAGCGGCCTTTTACCGGATGGTCATGGAGGATCAGGCGGCGCTCGGCGTCATGGCTGACCAGGGTCGGGGCATCCGGCTGCAACAGGCAGGCAAATGTCTCGTTTTCAGCGAATTTCTTCAGTTTTCCGTGTCCCATGCGTTCCTTTTGATGACCAGGCCGAGGCCGCGGAGGCCGGGGACGGATACCGGAAGGGCGGCCCGGAGCTGCCAGGTCCCCGCTTCAGACGGCACGACACCCGCGCGGTAAGGGGTCCGGACCTGACGGGAATAGAAGGTCTCGTTCGAACCGGAGAGCGGGACATAGACCGTCTCGACATAGAGCGCCCCGGAAGGGGCGGTCCAGGTCACGGTCAGCGGCATTTCCGTATCGGAAAGGAGGTCCCGGTGACGGCCGTCAAGACGCGTGTAGAAATCGAAATCATACGTCGCCGTCGTGTCGGACAGGTCCAGGGAGAAGGCGAACGGGCCCGCGTCCCCGGGGACAAAGAGCTCCACGGAGCCGGGCTGCCGGCAGGAAACCGCCGCCATGAAAGCGAACAAAATGATTCCCAGCGCCTTACGCATCCTGCTTCTTCGATCCGTTGTTTTGCCGGCCTCCATTGCCCTGACGGCCGCGGTTCCGGCCGTTGCGGCGTTTTTTCTTCCGCGCCTCGTCGAAGCGGGAGATGCTGTCGTCCCCGACGGCGGTCACGAATTCCGGCGCCGCGGGCACATAATCCGGCTTGAGCGTATCGGGCTTTTCGCCCCGGCGGTTCATCTGCTGGATCTCGCGGACCTCTTCCGCAGAGAGCGGATAAATGTTCGAGAGGGAGCCTTTCTCATAGGAAAAATACATCGTCTCCCGCAGGATGTCCGTCTTCACGAGCCAGGCCTGGCCGTCCATGAATTCAAGCGGTTCCGGAACCCGGGGGATCCGGGACTGGGCGTCCTGGTAGGCGGCGACCTCGTAATTGAGGCAGCACTTGAGCTTGCCGCACTGGCCGGCGAGTTTCTGCGGATTCAGCGAAAGGTCCTGGACCCGGGCGGCCGCCGTCGTGATGGACTGGAAGGAGGTGATGTAGTTGGCACAGCAGAGCTCTCGGCCGCAGACGCCGAGACCGCCGATGAGGCCTGCCTCCTGGCGCGCGCCGATCTGCTTCATTTCCACGCGGATATGGAACTCTTCCGCAAAGTCCTTGATGAGCTGGCGGAAGTCCACGCGGCCGTCGGCGATGTAGTAGAAGATGGCCTTGGTGCCGTCCCCCTGGAACTCCACGTCGCCGATCTTCATCTCGAGGCCGAGATTGGCGGCCAGCACGCGGGCGCGGATCATCGTTTCCTGCTCACGGGCAATCGCTTCCTGCCATTTGTCGATATCATAGGGACGCGCCTTGCGGTAGATGCGCCGGAGCGGATTCTTTTCCGTGTCGATCCCCTTGGCGGCCATCTGGCGGGCGACGATCGGCCCCTCGAGGGTCACGATCCCGAGATCGTGGCCGTTCTGCGCTTCGACGATCACCAGGTCGCCGGTCTTGATGCTCTGTCCGGAGCCGTTGACATAGATGCCCTTCCGGGTATTCTTGAACCGGACTTCAAAGTAATTGCCGTACTGCTCCTGGCTGACCCCCGTGAGCCAGTCATAGACTTCCAGCTTGCAGCAGCCCTGCCGGTAGGTACAGCGGGTCTCCCCCGTCTTCTCGTCCCGGGTGACCGCGCAGCCGCGGAAGCAGTCGAACTGTATGTTTTCGTTCAGTGTCGGGTCCATCATACAATCATATAGAGTCGGTTGACCAGGTCGGTGAAAAGGATCTTCTGGTTGACGTTGCGTCCCAGCAGCAGCATCGCCCGGTCAAAGTGGTGCATGGCGCCGCGGGCGAAGGTCGGGCGGACGCGTCCGGCCATCCGGACGACGAATGCGCGCTCCTCGTCGGAGAGCGCGGAAAGCTCGCCCAGACCCTGCTGCTGGAGGAAAATCCCCCGCACGGTCTCCACGGCAAATTTACAGAAAGATTTTTGTTTTTCCCGGCTCTCCAGGCCCGCGAGGGCCTCGCCGGTTTCGAGTGCCGTCAGGAGGTCGCGGGAGAGCAGCGCCTCCATCAGGTCGGCGAAAAGGTCCAGATACAGCGTCTCATCGGCCGTTCCGGACGGGTGCACGGCCGCTTCGGCCGTACGCGAAAGCGGCAGGATGCGCATCAGGAGACAACGGGAGCGGATGGTGGAAAGCACCTTTTCGGGCTCATGGGTAATCAGCAGGAAAAGGGTGTTCTCCGGCGGCTCCTCGACCATCTTCAGGAGGCTATTCGCCGCCGCCTGGTTCATCTTTTCCGGCAGGTACATCACGACGCTGCGGTAACCGCCTTCCACGGCAGAGAGGGACAGCTTGTCCAGCAGGGAACGGGCTTCATTGACGGAAATCAGCACCTGCTTCCCATCCAGGCCGAGGGAACCGAAGAGTTCGTTCTCATAGAAATAGGGCTGCTGCAGCGCCAGCTCCCGGAAAGCGGGAAGGAACTGGCTGGAAACCGGTTTGTCCGAGCCGGCGACGGGGAAGACGAAATGGACGTCCGGATGGATCAGCTTGGCGATCCTGTTACAGGAAGGACAGTCGCCGCAGGCATCCCCCGCCGTCCGGTTGCGGCAATAGAGGTATTGCAGGAAAGCAAGGACGATCGGGAAAGCGCCGCCGCCGTCGTTCTCGTGCAGCAGCATCGCGTGCGGAATCTTCCCGCCGTCCACCATCTGGCGGAGGGCGGAGACGACCGCGTCATTTCCCTGTATGTCCCGGAAACGTTTCATCAGTTGTTGCGGGCGCCGACGAAGTGCGCCAGGGAAGCAAGATACGATTTTTCTTCGGAATCCGGAAGGATTTCCAGGAAAGAAACCGCTTCGCGGATCAGGGCGTCGCGCCGCTCCGCCGCGCGGGCGAGCCCCTCATGGGCCCGGACAAAGGCCTGGACGGCCGCGGCTTCGGCGGGATCATCCACGGCCCGGGCCACGCGCTTGCGGATTGCAAGGTTCTCTTCCGCAGACACTTCCGACAGCGCGCAGAGAAGGGGCAGGGTGATCTTGCCTTCCCGGAGGTCCTGGCCCGTCGGCTTCCCGATGGCGCAACCGTCGCCATAGTCCAGCATATCATCCCGGATCTGGAACGCCAGGCCGAGCCGGCTTCCATACCGGGCAAGCGACTCGATGTGCGCCTCCGGCGCCGAGACCGAAAGCGCGGCCGAGCGGCACGCCGTCTCGAACAGCGAAGCCGTCTTGCAATAGATGATCCGGAAATAGTCCTCCTCACCCGTGTCGCAGGACGAAGCCTTCTGCAGCTGCAGGATCTCCCCTTCCGCCAGGTCGGAGAGCGTCTTCGCGAAGAGGCGGATGACCGTCTCGCTGTAGCGGTCGGCCCCCAGCAGGCAGTCGATGCACTTGACCAGCCAGAAATCGCCGATCAGCACCGACGCCGGACCGCCGAGAAGCGACATGACCGTCGGCAGGTTCCGCCGCTCGGCGCTCCCGTCCACGACATCGTCATGCAGAAGCGTCGCATTGTGAAGCAGTTCCACGGCCGCCGCGAAGCGGATGGAATCCTCGTTCCGGGGGCCGCAGGCGCCGGCGGAGAGCAGGGACAGGACCGGACGGAGCAACTTCCCGGCATGCGTCAGCAGGGACCGGTTCGTCCCGTCCAGCAGGGGGATGTCGCTCCTGAGCAACGTCTCCATCCGGGCGACGGTCCGTTCCAGATCCGCTCCCAGGAACGCTTTGGCTTCTTCGAGGGTCATTCGGCCAACAGGGTTGTCAGTTCATCGGCGGTACGCGGGAAGGCGATCAGGGCACGGTCGTGCGGCTCCAGCATGCCCGTCGCGACGTAATGGTCGAGAAGGGCGGCCAGCGGGTCATAGAAACCATTGACATTCAACGCAAAAATGCGTCCCTGCCACCGGTCGAGCTTCCGGAGCACGAGGGTTTCGATGAGCTCGTCCAGGGTGCCGATCCCGCCCGGAAGGGCGATGACGATGTCCGCGTCTTCCCGCATCTTCTCCTTGCGGGCGGACATGGTCTCCGTCCAGACGGTCCCGGAGAGGGCGGGGTGGACCAGCGGCTCCATGAAACGCGGGAGCACGCCGATATGCCTGCCTCCGCAGGCGGCCGACGCGTCGGCGACGACCCCCATCGTCCCCTTGACGGTCCCGCCGGAGATGACGGTCCATCCCAAACGATGCAGCGCATGAACGGTTTCACGCGCTGCCTCGTTGTATATCGGATCGATGGTGTAACTGGCCGAGCAGAAGATGCCCGCCTTCCTTTCCGTCATCAGAAGATGAAGGCGAGGGAAACCTTGATGCCCTGGAAATTCTTGACACCTTCGGACACCGTGCCGGCGACGTCCGCGATCTCGGTCGAGGGCTTGCCGTCCGCACCGGTGGTCTCGGTGAAGAGCTTGCCGAAGTTGCTGAAATACTGGGCGGAAAGCTGGAAATGCTTGATGATCTCGACGCCGGCGCCGAGGCCGATGCCGTACTCGATCTTGGTCTTGGCATTCTGCGCCCAGGTCTTGAAGGCGCCGCTTTCGCCGCTTCCGAGGATCTTGTCATCCGAGGAAACCGCATAACCGATGAACGGCTCCGCGAAGAGGTAGGGACGGAAAGCCAGCAGGTCCGGACCCCACTGCAGCTGGACGGGGACCTCGATGAATCCGGTCTTGAGCTGGAAGTCCTCCGCCTTGGTGTCCTTGCCGATATCACCGAGGTTGGAGCCCTTCACCTGGTAGATGAGGGACGGCTGGATGGCGAAACCGAGGCCGAGATTGGCCTTGAAGGTTACACCGGCATGGTAGGTGTTGATCGACTTGACAGCCTCCATATCCTTGACACTGGTCGTGGAAGAAGTGAGGCCAGCGATGATGCCGGGCTGGGCAAATGCATTGACGGAAGCCAGGAGGGCAGCCGCAATGACGATAACGATACGTTTCATAAATTGAGTTTATAAAAGGGAATTGATTTTCTCAACGAGGGCGGCCTTCGGGGCCGCGCCGACATGGCGGTCGACGATTTCGCCGTTCCGGAAGAACAGCAGGGTCGGGATGTTCATGATGCGGTAGCGCATCGCGATGTCTTCACAGTCATCGACATTGCACTTGACGACCGTCACCCGGTCGGCCATCTCCTCGGAGATCTCCTCGAGGATGGGGCCGATCATCCGGCAGGGACCGCACCAGACGGCCCAGAAATCGACAATCACGAGCTTCTCGTCCTGGAGCAGCCCGTCGAAAGTGGTATTGGTTGCTATAACTGCCATAACGCAAATCTATTATCAATCGGACAAAGATAAGTAAATTCCCAATGAAATGCAACAAGTCCTACAAGGCCTCGTCCACGGGGAGGGTCCAGGCCCGCAGGCCGAGCTTCGGGAAAGCCGCGTCCTTTTCCCGGAGGGCGGCCATCACCTGCGGGGCGACGTCGTCAGGGACGACGCTCAGCACCGCATGGTTCTGGGTGGGCCAGGCATGGGAACCGCGGTGGGGCTCGCCGTCCACGGAACCCCGGCCGCCGATCTCGTTCCACTCGGTGAAACCGCGCTGGCCGAACGAGGCGAGCAACTCGATGATTTCCTCGTTAAAAGCCTGGTTATAAGCTATAAAGATCGCTTTCATGCTGCTATTTTTGCTGCTTTGCGGGCCTTCCGCTTCTCACGGTGCTCCGTGAAGCCGCAGTACAGGACCGGGATGATGACAAGGGTGATCAGGGTGGAGATGGACAGGCCCCAGGCGACGGTGACGCCGAGGCCGTTCCACATTTCGGAACCTTCCCCGCGGCCGAGGGCCATCGGGAGCATGCCGAGGACCGTCGTAAGGGTGGTCATGAGGATCGGGCGGAGACGGCTCCGGGCCGCGACGACGGAGGATTCCCGCACGCTCATCCCCCGCTCCTGGCAGAGGATCGTATAGTCGATCAGCACGATGCCGTTCTTCACCACGATGCCCAGCAGGATGATGATGCCGATCATGGACATGATGCCGATGGCCATGCCGTGGAGCATGTTGCCGAGGGCCACGCCCACGAGGGCGAACGGGATCGAGGCCATGATCACGAACGGGCCCATGAAGGACTCGAACTGCGAGGCCATGACCATGTACACGAGGATGATGATCAGCAGGATCAGGAGGATCATGTCCGAGAACATGTCCTGCTGGTCCTCGTAGTCGCCGCCGATCCGCCAGTCGAGGCCGGTCGGGAGCGGATTCGCGTCCATGATGGCCTGGGTGGCCTCCACCGCCTCGCTGAGCGCATGGCCGCGGGAGACGATGCCCGTGACCATGATGTAGCGGTCGCGGTTCTTGCGCTGGATGGTCGGAGGCACCTTCGACTCGACGATGGTCCCAAGGTCACGGACCTTGATGCCGCGCCCCTGGGTGTTGTAAATCACGATGTTCTCGATGTCCTCGATGCTCCGGCGGAACTCCGGCGCATACCGGACGCGGATGTTGTATTCCTCGCCGGCCTCGCGGTAGAACGACATCACCGAGCCGCTCATGGCCGCACTGACGGCGGCCGCGGCGGTCGTGGAGCTCAACCCGTTGAGCGCCAGCTTCTGCCGGTCGAAATCGACCTCGTATTCCGGCGTGTACTGGTCGCGGCTGAGGATGACCTGGGCGAAGGACGGACTCTCCAGCATCGCCGTGCGGACCGCACGGGCCGCCCGCTCGGTCTCCCCGAAGTCGTAGCCGTAGATTTCCAGCTGGACGCTCGAGGCGCCGCCGCCCATGCCGCCGCCTTCCGTCACGTTGAACTTGTTCAGTTCCGGGAAGAGGCGCAGGTCGGCGCGGATGATGTCGGCGATCTCGCCGGAGGAGCGTTTCCGCAGCTCCCGCGACCCGATGTTGATGTTCATCGAGATCAGGTAGGTGCCGTTGTTCTGCATGCTCGCGAAGGCGTTGTCGGTGTCCGCCTGGCCGAAGCGGTAGCTCAGGACCTTGATCTCGGGGACATCGGCCGCGATTTTCTCATAGATGCGCGCCGCCACGTCGCGGGTCACGTCCTGTGAGGTGCCGATCGGCAGTTCGATCGAGGCCTGGATGCGGCCCTGGTCGGATTTCGGCATGAATTCGGTCTTCATCCGGGGCACGTACAGTCCCAGCACGACGAAGAACACCACGACGGCGGCGAAGAGCACGATGCGCTTGTGGCGCATGCACCAGTCGATCATCCGGGAATAGCCGTGGGAGATGCCGTCGAGGACCTTGTTGACCGGTCCGAAGACGGCCTTGTAGAGTTTGCCGGTCTTGGGCTTGTTTGTCAACAGGACCGAGCAAAGCATCGGGACGAGGGTGAGTGCCGCGGTCGTCGAGACGACCATGATGATCGAGACGATCCAGCCGAGCTGCTTGAACAGCATGCCCGCCATGCCGGAAATCATCGTCAGCGGGATGAACACGCAGAGCATCGTGAGGGTCGAGGCGATGACGGAGATGCCGACCTCGCCCGTACCGTGGACGGCGGCCTCCCTCGGCTTCTCGCCCCGGTCGATGTGGGTGGACACGTTCTCCAGGACCACGATCGCGTCGTCCACGACCATGCCGATGGCGATGGATAGCGCGGACATCGAAATGATATTCAGCGTGTTCCCTGTCGCAAGGAGGTACATCAGCGAGGCCAGGAGGGCGATCGGGATCGAGAGCACCACGATGAGGGTGCCCCGCCAGCGGCCGAGGAAGAGGAACACCACGAGCATGACCACGAGGAAAGTGATCAGGATGGTCTCTTTCAGGGAGTTGATGGTCCGCAGGATGTTGTCGGAGGAATCGACGACCCGGGTGATCCTGATGTCGGAGGGGAGCGTCTTTTCAATCCGCTGCATCTCCTTGTTGACCTTCCGGATCACATTCACGGTGTTGTAGCCGGACTGCTTCTGGATGATGATCTGGGCGCCGCGGACGCCGTTGGTGTAGGATTCCTGGGAGCGCTCTTCCAGCGTGTCGTCGATGCGGGCGACATCCCGCAGATAGACGGCGCTGCCGTTGTAGGAGCCCACGATGACGTCATAGAGCTCGGACGGGTCCTGGAACTCCTTCTTGATGCGGAGGGAGTAGGTGTCGGAGCCGATGTCGATGCTGCCGGAGGGGACGTTGCGGTTTTCCGCCGCGATAATCTGCGACAGGGCCGCGACGCTGAGCCCGTAGGCCTCCAGCTTCGCCGGGTCGCAATAGACCTGGATCTCGCGCTTCGGCGCACCGGCCACGGAAACCGTGCCGACGCCGGAAACGCGCGCGAGCGGGGTCGCCACGCGGTCGTCCAGGATCTTGTCGAGGGCCGACACGCTCTGGTTGGCCGTCGCGGCCATGATCATGATCGGCATGTCATCGACGCTGAACTTGAAGATGAACGGGGTCGAAGCCCCGTCCGGGAGGGTCTGGCTGACCATGTCCAGTTTGTCCCGGACATCGTTCGTCGCCACGTCGATGTCAGTGCCGTATTCGAACTGGAGGGTGAGGATGGAGATGTTCTCCCGCGAATTGGAGGTCAGGTCCTTCAGGTCGGCGATGCCGTTCAGGGAGTTCTCCAGCACCTTCGTGAGGTTGTTCTCCACGTCCTCGGCGCTCGCCCCCGGGTAGGAGGACATGACCATGATGACGTTCGACTCGATGTCCGGGAAGTTGTCCACGGGCAGCCGGGTCAGGGAGAACACGCCGAGGATCGCGAAGGCCAGGAAGATGAGGGCGGTCGTGACCGGCTTATTGACGGCTGTTCTGTAGATGCTCATAAACCGCTATTTGTTAAGCACTTCCACCTTCATGCCGTCCTTCAGGCCGGCCTGGCCCTTCACGACGACGACCTGGCCTTCCTCCAGCCCGGAGGTAATCTCGTACTCGGAGCCCATGTGGCGGCCGGCCCCGACCGGGATGTAGCTGACCGTGCTGTCCTCATTGAGGATGTACACGAAACGCTGGCCGGTTCCCTCCTGCTTGACGATGGCCTGGTCCGGCAGGACGATGTGGCGGTCGACGCCGAAGGTCACCTTCACGCGGGCGTACATGCCCGGCCGCAGGGCGCGGTCGCCGTTCTGGACGATCACTTCCGCGTTGAACGTGTGGGTGCCGGGGTTGATGGTCGGATAGAGCCGGCGGACCCTTCCGGTGAATGTGCGGCCGGGAAGGGCGTCGGCGGTCAGTTCGACCGTGTCGCCTTTCTTGACCTTGGTGTATTCGCTCTCGGAGATGCCCACGAGGAGCTTCACCGGGACGACCTGCTGGATGGTGAACAGGGGCGCGGTCATCGCGAACATGTCCCCGACATCGAAGTTGCGGGCGGTGACGTAGCCGTTGATCGGGCTCCGGAGGATCGTGTTTTCGAGCAGGTTCTCATAGTTGCTCCGGCGGACCTTGTAGCCGAGTTCCGCGGCCTCGAAATCCGACTGGGAGACGCCGCCCTTCTCGTAAAGCCCTTTCAGGCGGGCATATTCGATCTCGTCGTTCTGGATCTGGAGGGCCAGCTGGTCGAGCTGGAGCCGGTCCATCTCGGCGAGGATCTGGCCGTTGGTCACATAATCGCCGACTTCCACGTTGATCTTGCGGATGCGGCCGCCCTGCTGGGGCATGATGTTGTTGGTCGCATAGGCCTCGACGGCGCTGGAGTAAACGCTTTCCTGGGGAACGTCGCGGGCGGTGGCCGGCGCCACTTCGACGGTGCGGAGTTGTTCCTGTGCCGGCGCGGCGGGGGCGGGCGCCTCCGCCTTCTTTCCGGCGTTGCCGCAGGAAACGGCGACGAGCGCCGCGGCGGCAAGGATGCAGATCTGTTTCATATCGTGTTCTCTATTTTTCATAAGGATTGGTCAGGGAGGCGTTTCCGGCCCCGTCGCGGAAGTCGTAGCCGAGCGTCTGCTCCAGGGAGGCCTTTGCGACGATGAAATTGTAGATGGCCTGGGAAACGGCCAGGCGGGACTGGGTCAGCACCAGCTGGGTGTTGGACAGGTCCGTCAGGGTGCTGCCGCCGAGCCGGTAGGACTTCTCGGCGATGTCATAGGCCTTTTCGGCGCTCTCCAGCCCCTGGCGCGAGGCCTCGTAGGTCTTCATCGCCGTCTCCATCGTGGAGAGGCCCTGGCGGATGCCGATCTTCAGCTGGCGCTCGGCATTGATGCGCTGGAGGTCAAGTTCGGCCGCCTGGACGCGCGTCTGCTTGATGTCGTGGTACCGCTTGCCGCCCGAGAAGATCGGGATGCTCAGCTGGAGGCCGACAAAGGAATACGGCGTCCAGTGGTAGTTCTTGAACTGGAAGTCGTCCGTCATCGCGTTGTAGCTGTAAGCGAAGGACAGCGAAAGGGTCGGCAGGTATGCGTACTGCTGCATCCGGACGGTCTTCGCCAGCATCTCAGCCTGGAGGGCGAGCTGGCGGAGGGAGCTGTTACCGTCAAGGGTAATGTCGTCGAAATCATGCATTTCCGCGAGCATCCGGTCGGCATAGTCGCCGAGCCGGCCGGCCACATCGACATCCAGATCGAGGTCCACGCCCATCACGGCCTTGAGCTGCCACAGGGCGAGCATCACGCCGTTCTCGGCGTTATAGACGTTCGGGATGGCCGCCGCGACATTGGCCTTGGCCCGCGTAAGATCCAGTTCGGAGGCCTTCTGGGCATTGAAGCGCATCTCCGTCTGCTTGAAATTCTCCACGGCGTTTTCATAGACCTCCTTGTACACCTCGAAGGCCTCTTTCGCCATCAGGACCGCGTAGAAGGCCTGCTTGACGGAGGTCACCGTGCCGAGCCGGGACTCGCGCGCCTGTTCGACGGAAAGTTCGACCTGGTCGCCGGTCAGCCGCAGGCTCTCCCAGAGCTGGGCATTCACCAGCGGCATGGCCGCGTTGATTCCCGCGCTGTACGTGTTCAGGCGGCCGACGGCGAAACCGCTGTCCGAGGAACTGCCTTCATCCGGCTTGACGGGAGCCACATACGGCGGGATCATGTATCCGCCCGCCTGGATGATCTGGGTGATATAGTACATGACCGGATCCAGGATCCCGGCCATCATGCCGGCCATTCCGCCGCCGCCTTCCTCGTCATCGGACCCGCCGCCCATGTACATGACCTGCTTCTTGATGGTCCGCTGGTAGGACCCGCTGCCGTTGACCTGCGGCAACAGCGCGGAATAGGAGCCCTTCCGGGCGTATTGCTGCCGCTCGATCTCCATGTCCGCCACCTTGACGGACACATTTTCCGACAGGGCGATCCGGAGCGCGTCTTCGAGCGTCAGCACGACGGTCGAATCCGCCTTCTGCGGCGCTCCGTCGCGGTACTGGGCATATGAAGCAACCGGCAGCAGGCACAGGGCCGCCGCCACGATCCCAACTCGTATTCTCATTGTTCTGACTGTTTTCACTACGTAACTTCCCCTTGTCCTATGGACAAAGGGACGCAGGGGTACTGCAAAAATTGTGCTGAAAGCACATGGTGTGAATGATTACCGACTTGCAGCTGATCTCCAATTATTTGTTTAACTTTGCACAGTAGCCCTTTATTTGTTATGGAGAAAAAGCGTTACCTGCATCCATCAATGCGCATCTGCCCCTTCTTTCCCGACCGCAGTTTCTGCGAATCCGGTCAGGAGAACGGGCAAGGACGCGGAGATGTTGAGCATGTCGAGTATGTCAACTGGTTAGATTTGCTTTCGTAATGAAAAAGATGCTTATCCTTCTTACGCTGGCGGTCCTGCCCGTGACAATGGCCTGCTCACGGCTGGCGGAGCCGGAATCGTCCGGAGAAATGACCCTTCGCGCATCCTTTGCCGAAAGCGGCGGAACCCGGACCCAAATCGGTGCGACGATGTTGGGCCGATGGGACTGGCAGATTACGTACGATACCATCTTCTGGAACCGGACGGACGAACTCAACGTCTTTTCCGGATCAGGGGCGGCCGGGAAGTTCGCCTGGAGCGGTTCTTATGGCTCCTACGGCGTCGGAGCTTTGTTTACCGGAGCATTGGACGGTCCCGTCAGCGAAACGGACTCTCCCCGGTTCTGGGCTTTTTATCCATACAACCCCGACAATACCTTCGACGGAAACAGCATTACCTTTTCACTTCCTTCCGAGCAGCGCGCATACCGGGGGTCTTTCGCCCCCGGCACGCTCCCCCATCTGGCCACGTCGGAATCACTCGACGAGATGCCCTTCTACAATGTTTGCGGAGGAGCCTGCTTCAGCGTCACCCGGACGGCCGTCCAATCCGTCGTTTTCCGTTCAAACGGCGGAGAGCCGCTCTCGGGAATAGTCCGGTGCGGAATTGACGAAGACGGCATCCCCGTCATCAAAGAAGTAATTGAAGGAATTGATTCCGTGGTCGTTTCCGCCAGCCCGGATGTGCTCATCCCTGACAATCGCTTCAATTACTACTTTGCCGTCATGCTCCCGCAGACGCTATCCGGGGGGATGACCATAACGCTGCGGCTGACGGACGGGAAAGCCTTGTACATCCCCATCCGGAAACCCGTCGAAATCCGCCGGAACGTTTTCGGATATATGCAGGACATGGATCAATATGCACAGGATGAAATCCCGTCCGTTCCCATCAAGGATATCCATATCCGCGAAGCGTTCATCAAGGCTTTCGACACGGACAAAGACGGAATGCTAAGCGTTTCAGAAGCGGCGGCCGTCTCTTCGGACCGGTTCTTTTCCGTTTTGAACGGCATCTATGTCGACGGACTCGGCAATATCGGACAGGTTTGTACCTCCTTCGAGGAGTTCCGGTACTTTACCGGCGTCACGTCCATTCCTGTCATGGGCTTCCAATACTGGTCCAAAGCCACTCAAATCACTCTCCCGGAATCCCTGCTGACGATCGGTACCGCCAGCTTCTCGTATTGCTCATCCCTGAAAAACCTGACCATTCCGGAAAAAGTCCGGAAAATAGACAATTTTGCATTCGCCGGCTGTAATCCCGGATGGGTCGTCGTAAAACCGGTCACGCCGCCCTCCGCCGGGACCGACATTTTTGAAAAAACCTATTCTTTCCCCATTTACGTGCCCGACGCCGCCGTCGATACCTATAAGAATACGGAAGGCTGGAGCACTTACACCGACCGCATCCGGCCGATGTCGGAGTTCGTAGAGTAACGCTATCGGGGACTTACCTTACCCCAACTTCGCGAAAAGGGGAAAAGCATCAATAAACCTTACAAATCCATTTCTCCAGGAATCGGTCGGCCACGCTATACGTTTTGGATTTGCCCGTGTCTTCGTAGGTCAATATCTGCTCATCAAGAAGTTGGGAAATAGCATACTGAACGGAACTGGGAGATTTAAGCGCGTGTTTCCGAACAAAGGCCACAGAGGTGACCCCGCGAGCCTTTTTTTCCTTGGCAATGGCAATCAACGTTTCTTTTTGCTGATAATTCAAACGATTCATCATGGAGGAATAGGCCCGCCCTTTTTCTTCCAGGATGTCATTCAATACAGCGAGAATATCATTCTCGTCGATGGTTTTTTCCGGCGGGACGAAAGCGAATGCATTGTGTAGAACGTTATGCACATAGTAGGTATGTCCCTCGAATAAATCATACAGGAAAGATGCCGCCAGAGCGTCAATCTGTCGCCTGTTCATACTGAATTGTTCCAGAATGAAATCAGTATAAGCCTTTTTAGGAATCCGGTCCAGATATAGTTGTTCGGTGCTGTTATAGAAGGGGCGCGACGGCGCATTGAACATATTCTCAAGCGTATGCCGGTTGCTGCCGGCAAATATAAACTGACAATTGTTCATCTTCTGGATATGGGACCGAAGGAGAGCTTCTACATTCTTTTCCGGGTAGCGGGAGATCTGCTGAAACTCATCGATGGCAAAAATGCAGGGATCATCAGCTTGTTCAAGGTACATGAAGACCTCTTCGAGCGTAAGCTCCGGGGTATGGATATCACCCAGTTTGACATCAAAAGAGGGTGAGCCTGTGACCGGATTGTAGCCGAAACTTCCTGAAAGGGAGCGCAGGAAAGCGAGAAATCTGTCCAATGCCGTTTTTCCCTTGGGGACCAGTTTCGAATAGATCTCCTTGCTCAGGAACAAAACCATCTCGTGCAAACTGGTCGTAGCAAAGATATCTGTGTAAAAAGTGATGATATTGTCTTTGATGACGGGCTGGTTGAATACGTGCCGAATCAATTGTGTTTTCCCCATCCTCCTGGGTGACGTGAGAAGCACATTGGCCTTGTTCCTGAGTGTTCTGACAAGCCAGTCGGTCTCTTTTTCCCTGTCGCAAAAGTATCGCTCCGGGATAATTCCTGTAATATAAAATGGATTCTCCATCTTTTTTTTGCGAAGATACGGATTTGAAATCAATTATACAAATTCTATAATAGAAAATCTATAATTAATTTCGGGAAAGTCTCGCCACTGCACGGGCAATCGGCCCTGGAAATCGGTCTCGGCGTAAACTTCTGACCTACCCCCGCTTCGCGCCGGTCATGCGGTACTTTTCGACCAGGAGGTCGACGGTGGGCGTGACGGCTTTCGGGAAAACTTTGCGGAGGTCGATTTCGTCGGTGGTGAGGAGGAGATTCTTAAGGGCGCGCATGAACGTGTCCTTGATTTCCGTGGCGAGGTTGACCTTCACGATGCCGTTGGCGATGGCCTCCTGCACCATCGGGTGCGGGATGCCGGAGCTGCCGTGGAGGACCAGGCAGACGGGCGTGGCGGCATGGATGGCGGCGAGGCGCGGGATGTCGAGGTGCGGGGGCTGTTTGTAGAAGCCGTGGGCGGAGCCGATGGCGACGGCGAGGGAATCGACGCCGGTCGCATCGACGAAACGTTTGGCGTCCCCAGGCGTCGTGAAGCCGCCGCCCTGCTCCTGGCCGAGCTTGGCGACATAGCCGAGCTCCGCCTCGACCGGAACGCCGTATGCCTTCGCCATTTCCACCACCTTGCAGGTCGTTTCGACATTCTCCTCGAAGGGCTTTTCGCTCGCGTCGATCATGACCGAGTCGAAGCCGGCGTCGAGGCAGCGCTGCACCAGTTCGACGGAGCCGCCGTGATCGAGGTGGATATAGCCCTGGAGGCCATAGTCCGCGATGGCCTGGCGGGCCATCTTGACGGCGACGTCGATGCCCATGTAGTCAATCGAACTCCGGGTCAGCTGGAGCATGACGGGCGCATCGGCGATCTGCGCGGCCTTCATCACCGCGGTCAGTGTCTCGAAATTATAGAAATTGGTGGCCAGGACCGCGGTCTTTTCGCGCTGGCACTTGAGGAGCAATTCTTTGATGGTCATAGGCATGGATGGCCGGCTACCGGCCGGTCGGTTTGGCGTAATGGGTGGGCTCGGCCTTCTTCGGGGCCGGCGCGTCGCGGACAATGCGGCAGGGTTTCCCCTTCTTCAGGCTCCAGACGAGGATGACGATGCCGGCGAGGATGAACGGGACGCTCAGCCACTGGCCCATGTTCAGGACCATCGACTCCTCGAAGCCGACCTGCGGCTCCTTGATGAACTCGATGAGGAAACGCATGCCGAACAGGACGATGAGGAAGATGCCGAAGATGGTGCCCCGCTTGAGCTGGTCCAGTTTCTTCCAGTAGGCCCAAAGGAGGCCGAGGCCGAGGATGGTATAGCTCAGGGCCTCATAGATGGCGGTCGGATGCTTCGGCTCGGTCTCGCCGCGGCGCTCGAAGATGAAGCCCCAGGGGAGGTTCGTCACGTCACCGTAAATCTCTGAGTTCATGAGGTTTCCGAGGCGGATAAAGGCTCCCGCGAAGCAGACGGTGATAACCAGCCGGTCGATGATCCAGAGGAAGTCGAAACCCTCCTTCTTCCCGTATTTGTTCGAGAACCACCACATCGCCAGCAGCAGCGCGATGGCGCCGCCATGGCTTGCCAGGCCGCCCTTCCAGGGCATGAAGATCTCCCAGAAGCCCTTCCAGCTCCCCAGGAAATAATCCGGCTGGTAGAACAGGCAGTGGCCGAGCCGCGCGCCGACGATCGTCGCGATCAGCAGGGTATAGAGCAGCGGATCCAGCAGCTTCTCGGGCACGCCCTCCCGGCGGAAGAACCAGCGGAAGATGTACCAGCCCAGGATGAACCCGGAGATGAACAGCAGCGAATACCAGCGGAGTTCAAAGCTTCCGATGCGGAAGATGGCCGGATCGACGTTCCAGTGGACAAACAGCATTTCCATTCTTTGCGATATTTTTGCAAAGATAGCATTTCCTGCGGGAAAAAGTGCAGCAGAATTGTTATCTTTGACCCATGCGAACCGTTATCCAAAGAGTTGCTTCCGCTTCCGTGTCCATCGGCGGCACGGTGAAGTCGGCCATCGGGCCCGGCCTTCTCGTCCTGCTCGGCGTCGGGCCGGATGATACGGAGGAAGATGTCGACTACCTCGTCAAGAAAACCGCCGCCCTGCGGATCTTCAATGACGAAGCCGGCGTCATGAACCGGAGTGTCCTGGAAACCGGTGGTGAAGTCTTGGTTATCAGCCAGTTCACCCTCATGGCATCCACCCGGAAGGGCAACCGGCCCTCCTACGTCGGGGCCGCCGGCCACGAAACGGCCGTACCGCTCTATGAGCTGTTCTGCGAGCGGCTTTCCGCCGCCATCGGCAAAGAAGTCGGCACCGGCGAATTCGGCGCCGACATGCAGGTCGCGCTCGTGAACGACGGGCCCGTCACAATAAGCATGGATTCGAAAAACCGCTGACGCCCCGGAACGGAACGCCTACAGCAGCCCCTCCAGCACCGGATCCACGCGGCCGAAATCCCCGTAAACCTGCTCCGAGGCGGCGCGGCAGCCGCCGTTGCAGCGGAGAAGGTCCCGGCAGCCGCGGCACATGTCCGGCACGGCGCCGTAGCGGGCGGCCGCGGCGGGATCCGACAGGATCTCCCCGACCGGCCGGTCGAAGATGTTGCCGAGTACATGCGGCGAATGGTTGCAGAAGCGCACGTCGCCGTTGTACGACAAGGCGACCGGGCGGCGGTTGAAGTCCGTGCTGCAGGCGGTGAAGCGGATGTGCGGATAGTCCCGCGGCTCCAGGAGGCAGACCGGCGTGCAGACGCCGCTGGCGAAGCGGATCGCCGGCCGGGCGGCAGCGAAACGCTCCACGGCCGCGAAGGCCGCCCGGAGGCCCGCCCGGTCCAGCACCAGGTCCCGCGCATTCCGGAGCCCCAGCCCGCCCAGATTGAAACGATTGACCATCACGGTTTTAACACCGCTGTCACCGATGAATTCCAGCGTCCTGTCCAGCCCCGCCGCATTGACGCGCGTAATAACGAGCACGGCCACAGCCCCTTCCGGCATCGCTGCGACGACGCCGCGTAACGCCGCGGAAGCCTTCGCCCAGGAGCCCGGAAGACCGGTCAGGGCGTCATGGACCTCCGGCGAGGCGGACAGGACAGGGATCTGGATGGCCCCCACGCCGATGCTGCAGAAATCCGCGACCGCCCCGGGGGTCAGCAGCGTGCCGTTGGTGAGGACATGGACCTGGCAGCCCTTGAAGCGGGCGTGGAGGGCCAGGTCATGGATGTTCCGGAGCAGGGTCGGCTCGCCGCCGGAGAAAGAAAGGGTCCCGACGGTGGCCTGCGAAAGCAGTTTCCGGAGGGTACGGCGGGCCAGCCGCGGGTCCGGCGGCGGAAGCGGCGACGCACCGTCCCGCCAGTAATTGTAACAGAAACGGCAGTGCTGGTTGCACGCCTGGGTGAGTTCGAAGACGAGGTTGTCCAGATGCGTCATCCGACGATGTTCACGGCACGGTTGTACATCTGATATTCAGACGTTTCGCCGTTTTCCTGCTTATACGTGACGTAAAACAGCAGGACGGCGTCGCCCCGGGTCCCTTCGGGAAGGTTCAGCGTGATGGCATAAACGACCTCGGAATCATTCTCCTCCAGGGGCGAATTGAGCGGGAAGGACTGCAGAACCTTCTCATTCTGAACGATTTCGACACGCAGGGCCTCATAGGGACTCAGCATGGTCCTGTCACACTCGACCCGGATGACATCCCCATTGGACACATCCAGCCCCTCCTTCCCCTGCACGGTGCAGGTTATCGGTTCCGGTGGAACCGGATCGTAGCAGGTGACGAACGGCCCGGGGCCCCCGCAGTTCGACGAAGACAGCAGGGCCCACACCGTCAGCATGGCCCCGCCGAGACGATACTTTGTCCGCACGGCCTTCGCGCTCCGGCCGCCTGAGAGCAGGACCCACAGCGACACCGCCAGGAAGGCGGTTCCGAGGCCCGCATAAAGGAGGATGTATTTCGTTTTCATACCGCTGAAATCCAGAAGGGAGCTTTTCTTGCTTGCTCACCCCGGCAAATTTACCTATCTTCGCGGAAACGACAAAAAAATCTGACCGTTATGAAAAAAGCCCTCTGCTGGATCCTCGGCATCCTTGCCGCCGTCTGTCTCGCCATCGGATGCATCTGGGGCGGCGAAATCGCCACCATCCGTTCCATCTCCCCCGTGGCGGGGAACAAGTATCTCTACAGGATGGAATACAAGGCCGCCTATGACCTCGATGACGTCATCGCCCAGGACATCGACGAGAACGCCGAACTCCTGGATTACGTCGTCGGCCGGATCGGGAAAGGTCTCCCCATCAAGATGAAAAGCGCCCAGGTCGCGGACGAGAACGGGGAGATGGCGACGCTCAACTGCACCTCCTTCCAGGCCCGGAAAGCCGACGGCGAGGGGTTCTATTTCGGCCGCAATTACGACTTTTTCAAGAACCCCACGATGGTGACGGTCACCCATCCCCGGAAAGGATACGCCTCCATCGCGGTCAGCGACATGTCCCATTTCGGCTATTCGCTGGAGAAGATACCAACGTCCACGATGGCCAAACTAAGCTGTCTGGCAGCCATTTACGCGCCCGTTGACGGAATCAATGAAAAGGGCCTCTGCACCTCCGTCATGGCCCTCCCGAAACAGGCGTCGCAGCAGGACACCCCGAAGCACGATGTCGGCACGACCATCATCATGCGCCTCTGGCTGGACCGCTGCGCGACCGTGGACGAGGCGCTCGCGCTGCTGGAAACGGTCGATGTGCGGCACGATGCCGCCGTGGGCAGCGGTTACCATTACATGCTCGCCGATGCCGCCGGGGACTGCGCCGTCGTCGAGTTCGACAAGGAGGACGGCTGGAAGACGATGGTCGTCCGCAAGGCCCCGGGCGAGAACTGCATGCACGTCACCAACCACCTGCTCTCGGAGAAATACTACACCACCGAGCCGGATCCGGCCGTCGGCAATCCCCACAGCAAGAGCTGGTGGCGCTATGAGACCGCCGGTGCCTATCTCGCGGAACACGAGGGCGCCGTCACCCTGGAACAAGCCCAGGAATGCCTGGCCCTGGTCCACTGGAAGGACTTCGTCTGGGACAACGGGACCGTCGAGGACACGCAGTACAGCAATGTCTATGACCAGCAGGCCGTCACGCTGGCCCTCCGCCACTGGAGCGATTACGGGACGACGCACCGGTTTACCCTGTAGCCGTCGAAAGGAAGTATTTGCCACATAGTAGATTATGAAACGGTTCATCTGGCTCGCAGCACTGCTGCTATCCCTCCCGCTGCAGGCCCGCGAGGCGCGGTACATGGCCGCAGCGGACCCCGCGGCGGACAGCACCGGTTCCTGGACGGCGTTCCGGAAGGATGTCCGGCTCGGGAGCGTCCCCGAATCCCTGACGCTGAAGATCGCAGCCGATTCGAAGTACTGGCTGTGGATCAACGGGGAGCCGGTCGTCCGGGAAGGCGGCCTGAAGCGGGGACCGGCCCGCGGGGAAGGGTATTACGACGAAGTGGACATCGCACCCTTCCTGCAGAAGGGGGTCAACAAGGTCGCCGTCCTGCTCTGGTATTTCGGGAAACAGGGTTTCTCGCACCAGGACAGCGGGAAGGCGGGCCTCATCATCGACTCGGCGAGCGAAGCGTTCCGGAGCGGAAAGGGCTATTCCGCCCGGCTCCATCCGGCCTTCGGCATCGCCACGGAGCCCCTGCCGAACTACCGCCTGCCGGAATCCAACATCCGTTTCGACCAGCGGAAAGATATGACGGATTGGCAGACGGCGGCCCCGAAGGCGCTCGGCTTCAGCCCTGCGGCCGAACGGGGACGCTGGGGCGACGCGCCCTGGGGGGCGCTGACCCGCCGCCCGATCCCGCAGTGGAAGGATTACGGCGTCAAGGAGGCGGCATGGACCCGGGTCCCGGGCGACCAGACCGACAGCGTCGTCGCCCCGCTTCCGTACAACATGCACATCAATCCCGTCGTGACCCTCACCGACCCGGAAGGCGGCCGGACGGTGAAGATCGAAACCGACCACACCTACCATGGGGCGACCGCGAACATCCGGGCCGAATACATCACCGCACCGGGGCGCCATACCTATGAGAACCCCGGCTGGATGAACGGGGAGGAAATCATCCTCCTTGTTCCGAAAGAGGTGGAAATCAACGGCATAGCCTACCGTGAAACCGGTTATGACACCGAATTCGAAGGGACCTTCAACTGCGACGATCCCTTCCTCATGCGCTTCTGGGGGAAGGCGCTCCGGACCCTCTATGTCAACATGCGGGACACCTTCTTCGACTGCCCCGAACGGGAACGCGCCCAGTGGTGGGGCGATGCGACGGAACTGATGGGCGAGTGCTTCTACACCCTCTCGCCGTCCACCCATGCCCTGATGGGCAAGGCCATCCATGAACTCTGCAACTGGCAGAAGCCCGACGGGGCGCTGTTCTCCCCCGTCCCTGCGGGCAATTACGACAAGGAGCTTCCGGCCCAGATGCTCGCGAGCGTGGGCCTCTACGGCTTCTGGAACTACTACATGAACACGGGCGACTGGAAGACGATCCACGACGCCTATCCGGCCGTGAAGCGCTATCTCGGCCTCTGGAAGCTCGATGAAACCGGGCTGACGGCCTATCGCAAGGGCGGCTGGAACTGGGGTGACTGGGGCAGCGACAAGGACATGCGCCTGCTCTATGCCGCATGGCACTACATCGCCCTCGACGCGGCGGCGCGGATGGCCGGCCTGCTCGGCCTCCCGGGAGACGAGGCGCGGTGGCGCGGGACCATGGAGGTCCTTCACGCCGGCTTCAACAGGTACTGGAACGGCTGGTGCTACCGCCACCCCGCCTACCTGGGCGCCACGGATGACCGCGTACAGGCGCTCGCCGTCGTTTCCGGCCTCGCCGGACCCGATAAGTACGGGCGCATCGCGGAGGTCTTCCGGACCCAGCGGCACGCCAGTCCGTACATGGAGAAATATGTGCTGGAGGCGTATTTCAAGATGGGCATGGGCGAAGCCGGCCTGGCCCGGACCCGGGAACGCTACGCCCCCATGGTGAACGACGCCCGGCGGACCACCCTCTTCGAGGGCTGGGCGGTCGGACAGAGGGACTTCGGCGGCGGCACGTCCAACCACGCCTGGAGCGCCGGTCCGGTCATCGTCGTCGGGGAGTATCTCTGCGGCATCCGTCCGCTGGAAGCGGGCTACCGCCGCTTCGCGGTCGATCCGCAGCCCGCCGGCCTGCGGCAGGCGGCCATCTCCTTCCCGACCGTCGCGGGCACCATCGCCTCCGCCTGGAAGGTCGACGAAGGGAGGACGGACTGGACCCTGACCGTCCCGGACGGCACGGAAGCCATCATCTATGTATCTGAAGATGAATGGATTGAGGAAGCGGTCCCTGCAGAGGCAGGCGCCGCATCGACGGCATACGGCAACATACAGACGCAGTCGCTGCCGGACAACGCCCGGGTCACCGACCCGGCCCTTGACCGCCCCGGCCGGAAGGCCTATCGCTGCGGTCCGGGCACCCATCGCTTCCTCGTCCGACCGATTCCGGTCGAACGGCGGTAGCACAACGCGCGGGAAACCTTTGGTTTTCCGCGTCGTTTTTTTTATCTTTGCACACCATGTTCAGAGCCACCGCCCGTCGATTCAGGAGCTTCATGCTGGTCTTGTTACCGGCTTTCGCATGGCTCCTGACGGGGCCATCCGCCGCCGCACAGCCCAAAGATCCTTCCCTGACCCTCTCCCTGACCATCCTGTCCGACACCGATGGCCAGCCCGTCGCCGGGGCATCCTGCCTGCTGGCCGATTACGGCATTTTCGGCATCGCCGATGCGGAAGGCCGTGTCATCCTGCAGAAGGTCCCCGCCGGGAAGGCCACCGTGCTGATTCAGATGCTCGGCTTCGAAGACTGGAAGGAAACGCTTGATTTCCAAAAGGATGAGACGCTAACCTTCCGCATCAGGGAATCCTCCCTCGCCCTCGAAGAGGTCGTCGTCACGGCCAAGCCCAGTGCGGCCGGGTCCTCGACCTCCTCCAGCATCGGCCGGATGGCCATCGACCACCTCCAGGCCACCAGCCTCAAGGACGTGATGCAGCTGCTGCCCGGCGCGCTGATGGTCTCCTCCGACATGACCTCGGAGGAAAAACTCACGATCCGCACCCTCAGCCAGTCCACGGCCAACAACGCCTTCGGCACGTCCATCATGATGGACGGCGTGCCCGTTTCCGACAACACGTCCCTGTCCGACAAGGTCGGCGGATCCGGCGGCGGCACCGGCGTGGACCTGCGCCAGATCAGCGCGGACAACATCGAGTCCGTCGAGGTGATCCGGGGCATCCCTTCCGCAGAATACGGCGACCTGACCTCCGGCGCCGTCATCGTGAACACGAAGGCCGGCTACACGCCCGTCGAAGTCCGCACGAAAGTCAATCCGACCACCTTCAACACCTCCTTCGGCAAGGGCTGGAAATTCGGCGGCGAGGCCGGCAGCCTCAACGTCCATGCCGACTATGCCCGGGCTTCGGGCGACCCGCGCGTGAAAAACCGCTCCTTCGACCGCGTGAACGGCGGCCTGACCTACAGCAAGACCATCGCCCGGATCTGGTCCACGACCACCAAGCTGAACCTCAGCGGCATCGTGGACCTGCGGAGCATCGATCCGGACCTGCTGGCCGAGGGCACGGAGACCAGCCAGAAACAGACGTCCCTGCGGCTGACGCACAACGGACGGATTTCCCTGAACAAGCCGCTCTCCCGCTCCCTGACCTACGCTTTCGGCCTCACCCTGTCCGACTCGGAGAGCTATACCTCCAGCATCGTTTCCGCGGACGGCGGCATGCCGGTCATCACGTCCCTGACCGACGGCTACAGCCTTGTCCCCTGGATCACAGCATCTTACCGGGCCGGCGGCGGCACCGTTTCGCGGCCCCTGACCTTCTATTCCAAGATCGGCAACGTGTTCACGGCAGGCAGGGGAAAGGCCCGTCAGCGCTTCAACATCGGCGCTGAATACCGCTTCGAGTCCAATAAGGCCCGGGGCTTCTACAACGATGACGATGCCCTTCCCCTGCGCCCCAACAGCAACGGCCGTCCCCGGCCCTATTTCGAGATTCCCGCGCTGAACCAGCTTTCCGCCTATGCGGAGGACAATTTCACCTGGAGCATCGCCGGACCGGTGGAATTCAAGCTGCAGGGCGGCGTGCGCTTCGACATGCTGCAGCCGGGCCTGCCCGAACAGGTTTACTCGGTTTCCCCGCGCTTCAACGGCTCCCTCCGGCTCGCCGAATGGATCACGCTCCGCGGCGGTTGGGGCCAGAGCAACAAGACACCGGGCCTCGCCCACCTGTATCCGGAGCCGAAATACACGGACCGCGTCGCGGCCTCCTACCTGCCCGCCGACGGCGATCCGCTGGTGGTTTACCACACCCGCGTCACCGAGGTGGAGCGCAACAATTCCCTCCGGAACGCGACGAACAGCAAGACCGAGATCGGCTTCGACCTCTCCTTCAAGAACGGCATGACCGCTTCCGTCGTCGCGTACCGGGACTACATAAAAAACGGTTTCGGCAACTTCACGGAATACAGCGTCTATTACGCCAATTATTACACGAGCGTCGCCGGCATCCGGATGGACCCCGCCGGAAAGGCGTACCTGGACTGGGGCCATCCCGCCCGGGTGGACACGGTCTTCACCACCAGCGGCCGCATCGGCAACACCCGGGCCAGCCTCGACCGCGGCGTGGAATTCGACATCAACTTCGGCCAGATCAAGGCCATCCGGACGGCCGTCATCCTGAGCGGCGCCTACATGGAGACCCAGACCTGGAACACCGGTCCCAACTACGCGAGCCCCTCCGGCATCCCGGCCGGCTCGCCCTACGCCCTCGGCGGGGCCAACACCCCGCCCTTCAAGCTCCTGTATCCCAACGGCCTCCAGAAGGACATCGACCGGCGTTTCAGCGCCAACCTGCGCCTGGTCTGCAACATTCCCCGGATGAAGATGGTCATCTCCGCCGCCAACCAGGTGATCTTCTACCAGTACCGCCACACGACCAACCTCCGGAGCGACCCCTACGCCTGGATCGACACGGACCTTTCCTATCATGAGATCACCCAGGCGATGCTGGACGACCCCGCGACCCGCATCAAGGGGATCCTGCTGAGCGCCCAGCGGCGGAATCCCGCCGACAGCGCCCCGGTCACCCAGCCGCCCATCTGGCTGATGAACATGCGCCTGACCAAGGACGTCTCCAAGAACTTCGGTTTCTCGTTCTTCGTCAACAACGCGTTCTTCTACATGCCCTACCAGGCCAGTTCCTACTCCGGCACGCTGACGGAGCGCAACACCGGCACCTTTTCTTTCGGCGTGGAAATGTACGTAAAGATCTAGGATGATGAAAAGGACCCTCCATACCACCCTGCTCCTCGCCCTTGTGCTGCTGCCCCTGTCGTGCCGGCGTGAACCGCCGGTCGGGACGGAGGCGTTCCGCCTGGAGTTCCCCCTGCCGGAGGACTGCCTCCCCGACGCCTTCTATGCCGGCCGGAAAGTGACCCTGCGCGGCCCGCTCGAATATACCTTCGAGACGGACGCCCGCGGGACCGTCAACGTGGAATCCGTCATCCCCGGCATCTATGACATCGTGACGGGCATCGAACTGTCCGGGGCCGAATACAAGGCCCTGCTCCGCGCGCCCATCGCCCTGGAAGACAACGCCCGGGTCCATATCGGCGCCTCCCGGATGAACTGCCGGATCTTCGAGGCCGCGGACCTGCGCATCCCGCTCTCCGCCTCCGTCCTGAAGAGCCTGCTCATCGCGAAGATCTATTATTCCGGCACCCGCGACAACATGGACCGGACCTACACGACAGATTCCTACGTGGAGATTTTCAACAATTCCGACGAGGTGCAGTACATGGACGGGAAATACCTCGGCCTCGCCGAATCCGTCTCCCCGGCGGCCTACCCGGCCAAGGACAACCCCGATTCGATCTACCTCCGGCAGGTCTGCCGCTTCCCCGGCAAGGGCACCGACTACCCCGTCGCGCCCGGCGGCAGCGTCGTCATCGCCGCGCGGAGCGCCCGCGACCACCGGACGAGCGCCGCGACGTCCGTGGACCTGTCCGGCGCCGACTTCGAAGTGAAGGCGATGGAGGGCTCCGGCAACCCGGATGTCCCCATGCTCCCGCTTATCTCCAATTCCACGAACATCCTGACCCTCAACCTGATCAGCGGCGGGCTCAACGCCGTCGTGCTCTTCGAGACTGACGAGGACGTGCTCGCCTGGCCGGAGGTGTACCAGCGGGGCAAGACCTCCGGGGAAATGTTCCGCCGGATGCACCGGAAGTTCGTGACGGACGGGGTCGAATGCCTGCGGAAACCCGCCCAGACCGCCCCCGACGTCAATACCAAGCGGCTCCAGGGCGACATCGACGCGGGGTACATCGTCATTACCGCGGTGAACGGCTACAACCATGAATCCGTGGAGCGGAAAGTCGCCCGCTTCGAAGGCGGCCGCTACTACCTGACCGACACCAACAACAGTTCGGCGGATTTCGTCGTGTGCACCGACCCGACGCCGCGCAAATACGACAAGGAGGGCCTGCGATGAGGAAAATGACGCTCACGGGCCTGCTCCTCGCAGCCGCCCTTCCACTCGCCGCCCAGCGCCCTTCCGACTTCCAGCAGATGGAACTGGAAACCCTCCTCCAGCCCTTCTCCAAGACCGTCAATGCCGCCGGCATGGGCCTTGCCCAGCCGTCGCCGGGCAGCCTCACCGGGCTCGGCATCTTCCGGGAGGCGGGCGACTTCCACCTGGCCCAGCAGGGAGATGCCGACCTCGGCTTTACCTTCTCCACCCTGCGCTATGATACCTTCAGCGACAAACTGTTCATGCGGGGGGCCTTCTCCTACACGCTGGACCGGGAAAAGGACCGGAAATGGTCCGACGTGATGGACCCGTGGTTCTCCTCGCCGTTCATTTTCGGCAGCGCCGTCGCCAAGGACTATGACAGCCACGACTGCCGCCTCGCCTTCGACCTGTACACGGCGCCGCTCTCCGACATCGTGTCCCTCGGCATCAAGACGGACTACCGCGTGGCGGACATTTCGGGCAAACGGGACCCCCGGCCGCGGACAGGATTCCTTGACTACCAGCTGGTTCCATCCGTCCTCCTGAGCTTCGGGCCGCACCGCGCCGGGCTCGGGGCCGGCTATGGTCACAGCAAGGAGAAACTCTCCGGCCTGACCACCATCCAGTCCTACCCCAACCTGTACTACTACAAGATGAGCGGGCTGGACCATGTGGACGGGGCCATCGCGGCCTACAGCGGCTTCAAGCGGCAGTTCGTCGGGGACCGCTTCCTCGCAGAACTTTCCTATGCATACACCGGCGGGGACTGGACGCTGCTCGCCGCCGCCGGGGCGGAATACCGGAACCAGTTCGCCTATGGCGACAAGATGCAGACGCCCGGATCGTTCAACTACCTGGCTTTCAACGCCCAGGCCGACCTGACGGTCCGCCGCGCCCCGACCGTCCACCACCTCCGCCTCGAAGGGAACTACAAGGACGCCGGCGCCGATGAATACCTCCAGGAACTGACCGCGGTCAAGGATCCGGTGACGGGGGCGACGACGGAGACCTGGGAGACCCTCTATGTCTATCGCAACCGCTACATGCTGAAGACCTGGGATGCAACGGCATCCTACACGTTGTTCGGCGGATGGACCGGCCGCGACTACCGCTGGAAAGCGGGCGCCCGGGCCGGCCTGGAGGGGTTCGACAAGGCCTTCTACCTGCCGCAATCCGGTTTTTCCGCGGCTGCATGGACGGCGGAGCTCAGCGGCGCGGGGCGCATCGCCGCCCGCCGCGGCCACCGGCTGGACCTCTCCGCCGCCATCCGCGGCCGCCTGCCGCAAAAGGTCGCGCTGGACCTGCAGGAAAACAACCTCTATACCCGGGAAGTACTTGAGCCTGACCGGGATTACTACGCCGCAAAAAGCATGGCCCTCGATGCCGGCCTCTGCTGGCAGTTCCCCCTGAACCTCGGAAAGGCCGGGCTCGCGAGCGGCTATGTCCGCCTGGACGGCGGTCTTTGCAAAACCTCCGACCGCCGGCAATGGTCCCGCGTGGAACTTGCCGTCGGCCTGTTTACCTTCTGATGATGCACGGTATGAAAAGAATCGTCACAGGTCTTCTGGGTGCCGCCCTCCTCGCCGCCGCCTGCCGGGAAGCGGAGGATACGCGCTATTTCGCCCCGGAAGTGAATTTCGAGTCGCTCCAGTACACCGTCCCCTCCGATGCCGGCGGGGTCGATATCTGGTTCCGGCTGTCCCGTCCGGCCCCGCAGGCGTTCACGATCGGCCTGCGCTTCGCCGGCATGTTCTCCGAGGGCGTGCAGTTCAAGGTCGCCTCGCATGAACTCGCCGTGCCCGAAGGGGCGGAAGACGCCCGGCTGCACATCGACCTGGTGGACGATGAAATCTGGGAAGAGAACGGCTGGTTCGAAGTCATCATCGCGCCCGGCACCCGGTACACGGTCGATCCGAACGGGAAATATTCGGCCCGGATCACGGTGACAAAGGACATCGTCCTGCCGGTCCTTTCGCTGGCCTCGCCCGCCGAACCGCTGGAGACCAACCCGTATCGCGCAGAACCCATCATCCTGACAGTCAATGCTTCCGAAGCCCCGAAGACGGCGGTGCCCATCCAGGTCTCGCTCGGCGGCATGGAGGCCGGGAAGGATTACGGCATCGCAGCGGCGGACGGCGGTGAGGCCGTCCTGCCCGCCGGCAAGACCTCCGCACAGATCCGCCTGACCATCAACAGGATCGACCAGTCCGGCCTGGACAGGCGGGTGCCCGTCACCCTCGTCCCCGTCAAGGGAAAATATGCCGTCGGAGGGGGCGGCGCCGTCGAAATCCGCCTCTTCGACCCGGTCGTGGACTTCTCCCCGCTCTGGCAGACGGCCGCCCTCAACAACGGCGAGGGCTACCAGCTCCGCCAGGCCATCAAGACCCCTTCCGGGGAATGGAACGGCAACCTCGCAGCGGACATCACCGTATCGTCCGAAGGTTCCAACTACCTGCGAAACCTGCGGAACATGTACAGCTCCACCTGGGCCTGCATGGCCAATTCGCCGGGAGCCAATGTCCTCCGCCTGACGGAGTTCCTGCCGGACCTCCTGTACCCGAACGACGTCATCATCCTCGACTACGGCAACAGCAGCAATACCCGCACGTTCGCCCCGGTGGACTCCCTCTTCCGCTTTGTCCTGGACAAGGGGTCCACGACCGAAGGGGACATCCTGCTGGATTCGCCGCGGACTTTCAAGGCCTTCACCGGGCCCCGGGCCGAGTGGGACGGCGGCACCCCGAAGGCCTGGATCAAGGACTCCCAGGCCACCAAGGGTGACCTCTTCGCCTCCACGAGCCCGATCCTCACCGGCCGGGTCGAAGTGACGCTGGTGCGGCTGGAGGGCCGTTTCAACCTCGCGGACGCCACGGCGCCGCTCCTGTTCACGGCCTGGTTCCGCAGCGATGCCCCCGAATTCATGCGCGGGGTGGACACGGGCCTGGCCGTCACCCGGGAGGACGGGCTCTGGAAAGTGGACTACAAACTCTGGCCCCGGTAGCAGATGCGGAAGGTCCTGCTTATACTGCTTGCGCTGGCCGCCTCCCTGCAGATCGCTGCAGGCGGGCCGGCCGTGCTGCACCTGCCGCAGGACAGACTGGAGGCCCCGGTCCTGTTCGGTTCCCGCATCGTGTCGGTGAACCGCCCCATGGGCAAGGTCTTCGCGCCGGGCCAGCGGAATCCTTTCCCGGTCCTGATGCGTTTCCAGTTGGATTCGGCCGGGAACATGGTCCTGTGGCCCGAAGGACGCCCGAAGGAAGGCTTCCGGGGCCACGGGCCGAAGGGCGGCAAAGGCCGGGACAGGCACATCCATCCGGTCCATTTCCCCCTGCTCACGGACCGCACCGCCGACACCCTCGCCTTCGACGTTTCCGGCTATTTCTCCGTCTATCCCGACCAGGTCTCGGCCATTCCGCCGAAGATGCTCCAGGAGGATTCCCTCCGGGCATCGGACATCGCGTCCGTCAAGGAAACGCCTGAATACTTGCAGATTACAGGAAAATACAGCTATGCTTCCGGCCTGGAGGTGACCGCCGCCTGCTACCTGCTTTTCCTGCCGGAAAAGCCGATGCCTGCCCGGACGGTGGACCCGGAAAAAGCCGGATACAACGCCGTGGAGCACCGGGACCGGGGAAGCCGGCAGGACCAGCCCTCGCAGCGCTGGGACCTCGACCGGCGGGCCCACATCGACTTCTACGTGGACAAGGCCTTCCCGGCGGAATGGTACCCGTATATCAAGGAAGGCATCGAGGACTGGAACCGGGCCTTTGAACGCATCGGCCGCGGGGCGGTCCTCCGCGTCCGCCCCGAACCGGCGGACGGGTCGCTGGACCGCACGTCCCCGCTCGTGAACATGGTCCGCTACATCGACGTGGACGAACCGAACGCCAAGGGCGACGTCCTCTGCGACCCCCGCAGCGGGGAGATCCTCCAGGCGGATATCCTCTGGTGGAAACGGGCGGAGACGCTCCTGCAGGACTGGCGTTACGTCCAGACCGGCGCCGCGGACCCGCGGGCCCGGCTCCGGGACTGTCCGATGGACATGCTGGGGCCGATGATCCGCTATTCCATCTGCCATGAGACCGGCCATGCGCTCGGGCTCTGCCACAACATGGGCGCCTCCTTCTCCTACCCGTCCGATTCCCTGAGAAGTCCCTCCTTCACACAAAGATACGGCACCGCCGCCTCGGTGATGGACTACGCCCGGTTCAACCACCTGGCGACCGCAGGGGACGTTGCCGCCGGCGTCGGCCTCCTGCCGCCGCGGGTCGGCCCCTACGACCTGTATGCCATCGCCTGCGGCTATGCCGCGGAAGAGCCTGCACCGGACAGATTCTGCGCCTATGCACCCGCCATCACGGCAGCCATCCCGCCGGATCCGTCGGCGCAGCCCGAGACGCTGGGCGACGACCTGCTCGCCTCCTCCGCCGCCGGCCTGGGCAACTGCCGCGCCCTGCTCACGCTCGACGGGCTGGACGACCACCGGCTCGGCCTCCTCCGGAAGCAGTATTACCGCTACCTCACCCTCGCCCTCTCCAACATCGGCGGGGCGGTCCGCGGCACGCCCGTTCCGTGGCGGAAGCAGAAGGAAACCCTCGCTTTCGTCCTCCGGGGGCTGGCCGCAGCGCCTTCCGAACTCGTCGATCCCGCGGCGGAAAAACGCATCCAGGACGAACTGGAAGGCCATTTCCTGCCCGAACGGATCCAACAGACCTGCGGCGAAAAAGCCCTGAAACGATACCTCCGGACGCTCCGCCGGCTCCGGAACCGATACAAGACACACTATCCAACCATTTATTAAAAATGAAAAAGTACTACCAGTACCCGTCCGTCAAGATGACGGACTTCCGCGCAGAGCGGAACTTCCTCGCCAGCGGCGAGGGTGAAAACGCCGAGCCGACGCCCGGCACGTGGTCTTTCTTCGACGAACTTGAAATGGAGTAGCCGTATGAGAAAGACATGGATCCTTGTGATGGCTGCCGCAGCAGCGGCCATCGCCGGCTGCAGCCGGGAGCAGGCCATGGAGGCCCCCGTCAGCCCGACCATCCGGGCCGGATTCGAAGTTCCGACCCGCGTCGCCTTCTCCGACGAAGGCGTCTTTTCCTGGAAGGAAGGCGACGCCATCGGCGTGCCTTACACGAAAGCCGACAACAGCGCCGCGCGCATGGACTTTGCGCTGACCGCCGGTGCCGGTGCCGCCCAGGGCGAATTCACGACGAGTGACGACGTCACCCTCCTCGGGACGGACCCGATCGGCGTGGTTCCCGCCTCCGCCTTCGACGTGACGAACGCCGATGCCCCGATCAAACTCCCGGCCAGCTACGCCTGGGCCGAAGGCCAGTCCAATGCGGTCATGGTCGCAACCGGCCTCAAACTCAGCGGCATGAACACCTTCAAGCATGTCGGCGGCATCGTCAAAGTGACCTACAAGAACATCCCCGCCGATGCGGACGGCTTCCTGCTCTCCGCCGATGCGGGCATCTGCGGCAACTTCGCCCTGCAGGACGGCGTCATCGTCGCGGGTCCGACGGCGAACCACGTGAAGGTGACCTTCACGGCCGGCACGGCCTCCGAGATGGCCTTCTATGTCCCCGTCCCCACGGGCGAGTACAAGCTGACCGCCTCCCTGACCCGCGACGGCTATTCCCTCCCGGGCACGAAGAAGCAGACCTCCGCTCCCGTGAAGATTGCACGGAAGACCCTGCTCCTGATGGATGCCCTGACATCGGAAAATCCTGAGCCCGTGACGGTTACGATCTCCACTGCCGAAGACCTGAAGAGCTTCCTCGCCGATGCCGACAAGCTCGGCCGCGGCAGCAAGATGGTCCTCGCCGCGGACATCGACGCCGGCACGATCACCCCGGCCGAAGCCTTCTACGGCGACGTGGACGGCAAGGGCTTCAAGATCACCTACCAGGAAGAGATCCCCGAAGCCGGCTCTGATTCCTACAGCGGCCTGTTCGGCTACATCGACGGCAGCGTGAAGAACCTCAAGGTGGCGGGCACGGTCAAGACCGGTGCCATCAAGAACGGCGGTATCGCCGCGGAAAGTGCCCCGGGCGCCCTCTTCGAGAACTGCGAGAGCGACGTTGACATCTCGATGGAAATCTATGGCGTTTCCACTCCGAAACTCGCCGGTATCGTCGCCGTTGCCGGAGACGGGACCACCATCAAGGATTGCAAGAACACCGGCGACATCGCCTATGTCCTCGACGGCAAGCCTGCCGGGCGTTCCACCCAGATCGGCGGCATCGTCGCCAATGTGACGAACCATGTCGATGTGATCAACTGCATCAACGAAGGCGAGCTCCGCTACGAGGCGCTGGGCACCCCGCGCATCGGCGGCATGATCGGCTACCTCAACGATCCTGTCAACATCGTCCTGAGCAGCTGCGTCAACCGCGGCCACGTCGTCAGCGACATCAACTGGACCAGCGGCTATGTGTATATCGGCGGCATCACCGGCTATGTGGGCACGAATACCGACCCGGCCCTTCCGGTCGAACAGGTCCTCTTCATCAACTGCGTCAACTACGGGAAGGTCGAGTCCCTCGGTGTGTCGACCCTCTGCACCCGCGCGGGCGGCATCGCCTCCTATGTGGGCATGACCGATACCAAGATGACGGCGGCGGGCCTGGCGGACAGCGGCCAGCTGTATGAATTCCGGAGCTGCAAGAACTTCGGCGAGATCCGCACGACCGGCGAGACGGCCAAGAAGGAAGTGCTCGGCGGCATCGTCGGCTTCGGCGAGAAGGTGGCGAAGGTCGTCTGCACGGACTGCGTCAACAACGGCACGATCTCCGGCGTCACCACCTCCACCACGTCCAACTCCGTCTATGCGGGCGGCATCATCGGCGGCACCTGCGGCCTGCAGTCCACCCTTACAGGCTGTGTCATCGGCCCTGAAAGCGTCATTTCCGGCGGCACCAAGGGCGTTCTGGGCCTGATCTGCGGCAACAACGCCAAGTACAAGACCGACATCACCGGCCAGGTCGCCGGCGGCAAGATCGTCAAGGGCACCACGGAGACCGTCGCGACGGCCGACAACTTCCAGACCCTCCTCTGCAAGGCTATCGACGGCACGACGACCGGCGTCGTCTTCGAGGGCGGCGACATTCCTGCATTGAAGGAAAAGAACCGCCAGACCGACTCCCTCGCCCTCGTGGCCATCTACAACGCCGCCGGCGGCGACAGCGGCTGGAAGGCGGACCGCAGATGGGATCTCAGCAAGCCGATGGACGGCGAGAACAAGTGGTATGGCGTCACGGTGACGGACGGCCGCGTAACGGCGCTGAAGCTGCTGAAGGGCACCATCACGGCCGACTGGACCATCCCGGATGCCATCGCCGACCTGACGGAACTGACCGATCTCCGCTTCATCGACTGCAAGGTGAACGGCCCCATCCCGGACGCGGTTTACAGCCTGTATAAACTGGAAGCGTTCTATCTGACCAACAACAAGGTGTCCGGGACGCTGTCTCCCAAGATCGGCCAGCTGCGGGCGCTGACGAACGTCTATATCGACCAGAATCCCGACCTCGGCGGTCCCCTGCCGGAAGAAATCGGCCAGCTGGCCCACCTGGTGAACCTGAACATCTCCAAGACCGGCTTCTCCGGAACCGTTCCGGAATCGGTCAAGAACCTGGACGCACTGAAGAACTTCATGGCCTACACCACCAAGTTCAGCGGCAACGCCCCGGACTTCTGGGATGAACTCGCTTCCCTGGAACTGGTCCAGATGTATGACATTCCCACGCTGACCGGCCCGCTTCCCGCATCCTTCGGCCGCTGCGCCAAGCTGAAGAACATCTACATGTACAGCTGCAACTTCGAGGGCAACATCCCCGAATCCTGGGCAAACCTGCCGGCCACCATGCTGAACGTGCGTGTCTATGACAACAAACTGACGGGCGTCGTCCCCGCCGCCATCCAGAGCCATCCCAAGTTCAGCGCCTGGAAAGCGGCCCAGTACATCCTGCCCCAGCAGGAAGGCTACGGCCTGACGCTGCAATAAGCACCCTTCCGGCCTTAAGGAATTGTGAAAGAATAACCTGCATCTCCGGTGGCATTTACCCGGACAGGGCTGCGAAGCAGCAGACACCGGTGATGCAGGTTATTATTTCACAATTCTTTCACCGTGGCATTTTCCCGGACAGGGCTGCGAAGCAGCAGACACCGGGGATGCAGGTTATTCTTTCTGTTTTACGAAAAAAAGGCAGCCGGTCAGGCTGCCTTCTCTTGTAGCATTTCGGCTTAGCCGCGGATTGCGGCGACACCCGGAAGCTCCTTGCCTTCAATGGCTTCGAGCATCGCACCGCCGCCGGTGGAGACGTAGCTCACCTTGTCGGCGTACCCCATCTGGGTGACCGCTGCGACGGAGTCGCCGCCACCGACGAGGGTGTAGGCGCCGTTGCGGGTCGCCTCGGCGAGGTCCTCGGCGATCTGGAGGGTACCCTTCGCGAAATTCGGGAGCTCGAAGACACCGACGGGACCGTTCCAGAGGATGGTCTTGGAGGCAAGGATGATCTTCTTCCAGTTCTCGAGGGACGCGGGAGCGGCATCCATGCCTTCCCAGTCGTCCGCGATGTCATGGGTGTCGAAGATGCGCTGGGGCGTGTCGTTCTCGAACTTCTGGCCGGCGACCGTCTGGACGGAGAGGGAGACGTTGACACCCTTCTCCTTCGCGGTCTTGAGGATCTCGAGGGCATCCGGGATGAGCTCGTCCTCATGCAGGGAGAGGCCGATCTTGCCGCCCTGGGCCTTGATGAAGGTGTAGCCCATGCCGCCGCCGATGATCAGGTTGTCCACCTTGCCGACGAGGTTCTTCAGAACCGCCAGTTTGGAGGAGACCTTGGAGCCGCCGATGATGGCGGTCAGCGGGCGCTCGGCGTGCTTGAGCACGTTGTCGATGGCCTTGATCTCGCCTTCCATCAGGTAACCGAACATCTTGTCATCCGGGAAGTAATCGGCGATGAGGGCGGTGGAGGCGTGGGCGCGGTGGGCCGTGCCGAACGCATCGTTGATGTAGCAGTCCGCATAGGAAGCGAGCTTCTTGACGAATTCCTTCTGGCTGGCCTTAACGGCGGCCTTGGCGGCCTTCTTCTCGTCGTCGGAGGCATCCTCGGCGAGCCCGCGCGGCTTGCCTTCTTCCTCGGCGTAGAAGCGGAGGTTCTCGAGGAGGAGCGCCTCGCCCGGCTTCAGGGCCGCGGCGGCCTCGTCGGCCTTCATGCAGTCGTCAGCGAATTTCACCGGGACGCCGAGGCACGCGGAGACATGGTCCACGATGTGCTTGAGGGAGAACTTCGCATCCACCTTCTTCGGACGGCCGAGATGGGACATGATGATGACGGAACCGCCCTTTTCGAGGACCTTCCTGAGGGTCGGCATGGCCCGGCGGATGCGGGTGTCATCCGTGATCTCGAAGTTTTCGTTGAGCGGAACGTTGAAATCGACGCGCACGATGGCTTTCTTGCCCGTGAAGTCGTAACTGTCAATGAATTGCTGCATAATTATTATGAATGTTTGTTGTTGCCGTTTCCTCCCGGCACGCCGGGAAAGCGCCGCAAAGTTACTGAATTTTTTTCATAATCGCGTACACGGAGGGCTGAATCGGGCCCCTACCGCTTCAGCCGGACGAAGATGCTCAGCGGAAGGACTTTCCCGAAGCGGTCGCGCAGGGCGAGTTCGCCGCTGTCGAGGGCGATGTAGCGGCCGTCATGGCCCGGGGCGGCGTCATACCCCGCTTCCGGCCGCAGGCCGAACGCCTCGCGGACGGTCGTCTCGCCCAGCATGGCGGAATAGCCGTTGGAATAGAGGTTCAGGACCATGAAACTGTCCACGGGCTTGAGGATCTGCGCGACGTTGCGGAGCAGGTCGAAAAGCAGTTCGTCGAGCTTCCACTTCTCGCCGTCCGGACCATGGCCGTAGGCCGGCGGGTCGAGGATGATGCCCTGGTAGACATTGCCCCGCTTCGCTTCGCGGCGGGCGAACTTCAACGCGTCCTCCACCACCCAGCGGATGCCGTCCAGGCCGCTGCGGTCCTGGTTTTCCCGGGCCCAGGTGACGACCTGGCGGACGGAATCGAGGTGGGTGACGTCGGCCCCGGCGGCCTTGGCCGCAAGGGACGCCGCACCCGTGTAGGCGAAGAGGTTCAGCACCTTCGGGGCAGGCAGCCCGTTGGCCCGGGCGATGCGGACCAGGCGGCCCGTCTCCTTGAAGATATACTCCCAGTTCGCCGCCTGCTCGGGGAACACGCCGACGTGCTTGAAGGACGTCAGGCCGAGCCGCAGGTCGAGCCGGAGGTCCGACGCGGCGTGGGTCTCCGGATCCGGGAGGCCGCTGTAACGGATGACCCACTGGTCGTCCATCCGGCGGAGCCGTTCCCAGGTGCCGCTGTCCTCCTTGCCCGCCTTCCCGAACCCGGCGCCGGGCTTGAAACGCGTATGGGAGAGGCGGTTCCACTCCCCTTCCGACAGGGTCGGCGCCCAGAGCGCCTTCGGCTCGGGCCGGCGGAGCACATAGGGACCGAAGCGCTCCAGCTTTTCACCGAAGCCGCTGTCCAGCAATTCGTAATCCTTCCACCAGGAAGCGGGATACTCGATGGTCATCTTATTCGGTCGCCAGGGAATCCGCCGCCTCCTCCGCTTCCGGATAGTCGCCGAGGGCGGCGTGCATCAGATCATTGAAATGGCCCTCGATCTCATCGCCCAGGGCCTTGTCGCCGTATTTCCGCATCTCGTCCGTCAGGACATAGATGTACTGGCCGCAATACTCGAAGTCGCTGCGGGCCACGTCATAGAACTCCAGGAAGAAGCGTGCGGAGACCATGAGGTCGTTGCCGAGCCGCACCGCCAGGTCGCGGGCCTTATCGACGGCGCCGAGCTGGTAATACTGCGAGACCATCTGGATCACCATGTAGTCATTGGACGAGAAGCCGACCGGAATCGTCTCCAGCGGGAAGTTCTCCTCGGGGACATTCTCCTGGCAGGCGTCCAGCATCTCCAGGGCCTTTTCATTCTCCCCGTCCCGGATCAGCGCGCGGACCACGTTCACGTACAGGGCACGCTGGGAAAGGACGCCGAGGAAGGTATAATAGTTCTGGTAATCAACGAAATAGTCGGTCCGCTTCAGGGCGTCCCAGCTGTACACCTCCGTCATCTTCCGGTACAGTTCACCGGAATCGACGAGCCCCGGATCCGTCGCGGAAATCTTGTTCTTGAACGGGACGAAACGGTAGGAGAAACCGTCGTACATCAGGTAGTCCTTGATCCCCACATTGAGGTCGCCGCCCATGTTCAGCAGATGGAGCGGACGGTCCCACTGGTAATTGGAAAGCAGGTCGAGCAGGAAGAGCTCCGGCTTGGAGATGTAGCTCTTGTTCTCGGAGATCTCGAGGGTGATGGAATCCGGGATCATGTCCGCGAATTTCTCCGGGACGATGCCGCTGCGGAGCGCATTCTCCCGGTTGACGGGAATCACCAGCTTCCGCGCGCAGAGGAAATCCGCCTTCCGGCCGCTGGAGAGGTCCACGCGGCGTTTCGGGTCCTTGAAGATGTCCATCGCCTGGGAGATCGGCATCGGCTGGCCGTTGTCGTAGGTGATGAAGATGTATTCATTGGTCCCGTAGAGGTACTGCGACTGCGGGATGGTCAGCGGGAGCGGCGCAGACTTGTTGCAGGCATATTTCATCTGGTCGATGTGCCAGTCCGTGCCGAGCAGCGAGGTATTGACGATGCGCACGTCCGTGCGGATGCCCTCCACCTCCTGGGCATACCAGAGCGGGAAGGTGTCGTTGTCGCCATGGGTGATCAGGATGCCGTTCTCGCCCACCGAGTTGAGGTAGTTCTTCGCCATCTCGACGGCGGTGTAGCGGTGGGAACGGTCGTGGTCGTCCCAGTTCTCCTCCGCCATCAGGGCAGGTACGCCGAGGCAGAGGACGGAAGTGGCGATGGCCACCGCCTTCTTGTTGACCTTTTCGGAAGCTTCCGTGATCCAGGAATAGATGGCCGCGACCGCGAAACCGATCCAGACCGAGAACATGTAGAACGAGCCCGCATAGGCATAGTCCCGCTCACGCACCTGGTAAGGCGGCTGGTTGAGGTACAGGACGATGGCGATGCCGGTCATGAAGAACATCAGGAACACGATCCAGGTTCCCCGCTTGTCCCGGTCGAACTGGAACAGCAGGCCGAGGAGGCCGAGGAGCAGCGGCAGGAAGAAATAATGGTTCTTGCCCTTGTTGTCCAGCAGGACATCCGGCGCGTCGCCCTGGTCGTCGAGGCGGATCCGGTCCAGGAAACCGATGCCGCTCTCCCAGTTGCCGTCGAAGATGTTGCCCGGGGAAGGGCTGTGGATGTCGTTCTGGCGGCCGACGAAGTTCCAGAAGAAATAGCGCCAGTACATCCAGTTCAGCTGGTAGTCAAAGAAATACAGCAGGTTGGCGCCCATCGAGGGCTTGCGGTGGTCCGCGCCGCGGACCCGGGTGCCCTTGCCCTGGGTATAGCTCTCATAGAACTGGATGTAGCGCTCGTCCTGGCCCGCCCACATGCGCGGGAAGAGCATCTTGCCTTCCGGCAGGTAGTCCGGCTCGGCCGGCGCGTCCGCCTGGACGTACTTTCCGTTCAGGGGCGCCCAGTACTTGCTCATTTTCAGGTCATAAGGGGCGTCGTAATACTGCCCGTACACCAGCGGCGTGCTGCCGTACTGCTCGCGGCTGAGATAGCGGACGAGGGTGTAGGGGTTGTCGGGCTGGTATTCGTTGGTCGGGGTCTTGACCGCGGAGCGGATGATGACGATGCTGAACAGGGAGAAGCCGATGATCAGCGAAGTCGTGCACAGGAGAAGGGTGTTGGCGAACACCTTCTCGGTCTTGAGCGTTCGGAAAAGGCCCCAGAAACACAGGGCCAGGAGCGCCACCATGAAGATCGCGGCGCCGCTGTTGTACGGAAGGCCGAAGCCGTTGACGAAGATGCGGTCGAAGAAGGCCGCGAGCTTCGGCAGGTACGGGATGAACAGGAACACGAGCACGAACTCGATGACCACGCCGATCATGAAGATTCCCAGCAACTTCTTGAAAGGCAGCTTCTTGTCCTCGTTCTTCCGGTAATAGTACATGAACACGAAGGCCGGAATCGTCAGCAGGTTCAGCAGATGGACGCCGATGGAAAGGCCCATCAGGAAGGTGATCAGGACGATCCAGCGGTTGGCATGGGGCTCGTCCGCGTGTTCATACCACGTGCACATGGCCCAGAAAACCAGGGCCGTGAACAGGGACGACATCGCATAGACCTCCCCCTCGACCGCCGAGAACCAGAAGGTGTCGGAGAAACAGTAGGCAAGGGCGCCCACCGCCCCGCTCCCGAAGATCGCGATGGCCTCGGCCACGCCGTACTGCCCGTCCCCGCCCGGCTTGACCAGCCGCTTGGCGAAGAAGACGATGGTGAAATACAGCAGGAAAATCGTCAGCGCGGAAAGGATGGCATTCATCGCATTGACCGCCACGGCCGCATGGTCCGCATCGACGAACATGGTGGCGAAACGCGCAAACAACTGGAACACAGGGTTTCCCGGCGGGTGGCCCACTTCCAGTTTATAGGACGAGGCGATGAATTCTCCACAGTCCCAGAAAGACGCGGTCGGCTCGATGGTCGCAAGGTACGTCACCGAAGCGACGGCGAGCACCACCCATGAGACGATCCGGTTCCAGAGGGTAAACTTCTTTTTATCCATGAATCACAATTTGTCAGCAATCCACAAAGATAACCCAATTTGCCGGATCTTCCAATGCCCTGTCGCCCTGCCGCATCACTTTTTCCGGGAATTCCGTCCGTGCGGGCGGTTCCGGGCAGCCGGTCCCGGAAGGGATGGGGAGATGGAACCTGTGGCCGCCCGTGGCCACATGAACGGGAGGGGCCCGCAAGCGCAGCGCAGTGGGAGGGACGGAGCAACCGGAGGTTGCGGAGGGTTCAATCCCCCATCCCTTCCGGGACAGGCCTGTGCGCAGGGGCTATTTTTCGCCGACAAAGAGGCGGCAGAGGCCGAAGGTGAAGGCCTTGTGGCGGACGCTGGAGAAGCCGGCGTCGCGAAGCATCCCGCAGAAAACGTCGGGGGCCGGGAAGGCGTGGACCGAGGCGGGGAGGTACCTGTATGCCGCCTTGTTGCCGGACACAAGACCGCCGATCCAGGGCAGGAGATGGAGGAAATACAGGTCGTAAAGCGAGCGGATGACGCGGTTCCGCGGGACGGACAGTTCCAGGATGACGGCACGGCCGCCGGGCTTGAGGACGCGATGGAACTCATTGAGACCCACTTCCTTATGTTCAAAATTCCGGATCCCGAAGGCGCAGGTGACGCGGTCGAAGGTTGCGTCAGCGAAAGGCATGGCCTCCCCGTCCGCGACGACCAGCCGGATACGGTCGGCAACGCCGGCCTTCTCCGCCTTTTCCGCCACGAGGGCCATCATCCCTTCGGAAATGTCCGCGCCCGTGACGAGCGAGCCGGCCGCGGCGGCGCGGGCGACGGCGATGGTCGAATCGCCGGTGCCACAGGCGACGTCGAGCACCTGCTGCGGCGTCCCGTCGACGATCTCGCGCAGCGCACGGCGGCGCCAGCGCCGGTCGACCCCAAGCGACATCAGGTGGTTCAGGCGGTCGTAGGACGGGGCGATGCCGTCGAACATCTTCCGGATATGTTCTTTTGCGGGCATGGCTTACGGAACGGGATCATAGCCGGAGCCGCCCCAAGGATGGCAGCGGAGGATCCGGCGGACGGCCAGGTACAAACCCTTGAACGGACCGTATTTCCGGAAAGCTTCCAGAGCATACTGGGAGCAGGTCGGGGTGAAACGGCAGGTCGGGGGCTTCAGCGGCGAGATGCACAGCTGGTAGAACTTGATCAGCACCACGAAGGGAAAGATCAGGATCTGGCGGAGCGTTTTCTTGAACCGGCTGTCCATAAACGACTTATTTCGCGTGGTTATCGGAGGGTAGCGCCTTCCCGGCCTCCCCCACCGCGGCATAGATGTCCGCGAAGGGAAGGACCTCCTTCGGCGTGTAGATGAAAAGGATGTCTTTGCCGGGGCCGAACAGGTCTTTCTGCAGGCGGTAGCTCTCGCGGATCCGGCGCTTGAGCAGGTTGCGCTTGACGGCCCGCTTGAAACTGCGTTTGGGGACGGAGATGAGGATACGGCTGAAAGCCAGGCCGTTATCCGACAGGAAACAGTATTTCAGGCAGCCGGCGACGCCATAACGGCCCTTCGCGAGAAGGGCGGAGACGGCGTTCCGCCCGCAAAGCCTTTCCTCCTTGGAAAGGGTATGCGAGAGCGGCGCGCCCATCCTGTCAGGCCTGGTTTTCCAGGTAGAGCTCGATGGCACGGGCGACGGAAGGGGCCTCCGGCGTCGGGGCCTTCACGTCGATGCGGAGACCGGCCTCCTCCATCGCCTTGACGATGGAACGGCCGTAGGAAACGAAGCGGATGTCTCCCTGCCGGAAATCCGGGAAATTCTCCTGGAGGGACTTGACGTCGGCCGGATTGTAGAAGACGATCATGTCGTACTCCTCCAGGCGGACGTCCTTCATGTCCTGGCTGACGGACTTGATGAACACGGCCGTCTTGAAATCGAGGCCGCGGGCTTCGAACAGCCGCGTCATCGCGTCCGCATTCGAAGTGTCCGAGGTGGTAATCAGGAACTTCTCCCCCTTGTGCTTCGGGCCGATGAGGGCGAGGACGCTGTCCGGGGTGCCTGTGCCGTAGAAAATCTTGCGCTTGCGGTAGACGATGTGTTTCTGGAGATACATCGCGACCAGTTCGGTCGTGCAGAAATACTTCATCGTCTCGGGGATCTTCACGCGGAGCTCTTCCGCCAGCTGGAAGAACGCGTCGATGGCGTGGCGGGAGGAAAACACGATGGCCGTGTATTCGGCCAGGTTGACCCGCTGGCTGCGGAATTCGCGCGAGGTGAGCGGCTCCACGGCGAAGAAGGGCCGGAAGTCGAAGGTCACGCCGTATTTCTCCGTCACCGCCTGGTACGGGGTGAGGACGCGCGGGGTATTCTGGGAAACTAGGATCTTCTTGACTGCCATTTCTTTTGCACTGCTTTCTAACCTACAGGAAGAGGGCCGATGCGACCAGCAGGCCGGTCGGCAACACTTCGAGGGCGCAAAGGTACAAAAAAACTTGCAAAGGGCCGCAAACCATTGAGAGAATTTGACTTTTCCGGATCAGATAGACCAGGTAGATGAAGGCGGTTTCCGCCAGGATGACGGTCTTGACAGTCCAATCGTTGACCCCGGCCAGGGCCAGGATGCCGACGGTCGGGAGCACGACGAGGCCCGCCATGATGAAGAAGGTGTAGGCGGCCTTCCGCGCCATCGGGTAATTGTCGGAATACCGGTGGGGCTGCAGGATGAACCACAGGAAATACCGGAGCAGCAGATAGCACAGGAAGATGCCGGCGATGATCAGCATCCGGATGTCGTCCGGCCGGCTGGAGAGGAAGGCGGGATCATAGATCCGGTAGCGGTTCACCAGCAGGATGAACGGGATGATGAGGATCAGGGCGACGATGTTGCGGTCGCGGCTGACGCGGACGCTGCCCTCCAGGGCGGCGCTGCCGCGGGCCCGCGTGAAGTTGTCCAGCAGATAGGGGAAGACGTTCAGGAAGTTCCTGAGGAACAGGAGGCCCAGCAGGACGGAAAGGATGATGAGGACCGTCGCGACGACCGGCGTCGGGCCGGGCCCGGCGACGGCCGCCGACGGCTCGGTCGGCAGCAGGAGTTTTCCGGCCCTGAAGGCCCCGTCCATCGTCAGCAGCACCGTCAGTTCCCCCGTTTTGCGTTGTAACCCAGTTCCTTCAGGAGGGCGACGGTCTTGTCGCGGAAGTCACCCTGGACGGTGATTTCTCCCTCTTTGGCCGTGCCTCCGACCCCGAGACGGGTCTTCAGCAGCTTGCCGAGCGCCTTCAGGTCGTCCGCCGTCCCGACGAAGCCGGTGACGAGGGTCACCTGCTTGCCGCCGCGGTTGCGCCGGTCGATGCCGACGATGAGACGCTGCTTCGCCGGCGGCAGGGTCTCGGCCTCCGCCGTCTCCTCCCGCGTGTATTGAAAGTCGGGATTCGTGGAATAGACCACGCCCAGACGGGATTTCCAATCATTGTCCATACCGGTCCAAAGTTAGAGCAAATAAATGACAAAACCGAGCCCGGCGAGCAGGCAGAAGAGGAAGGTGGACATCACCAGCAACGGGAGCATCGGGTCGAGCGCCCGGTCGTGGCGCTGCCAGACGCCCTTCAGGTGCAGGATGAAAAGCGGCAGGGTCAGCACCCAGAGCCAGTGCCACAGATCGGGAATCCGAAGCAGGCAGTACACGGCCATGCAGGCCCAGCCGAGGACGACGAGGACCGTCTGGTAGATTTTCGCCCGGTGTTCGCCGAGCCGGATGGCCACGGTGAACCGGTTCGCCGCGTCGGTCTTCATGTCCCGGATATTATTGACATTCAGCACTCCCATGCTCAGGAAACCGACCGCCGCGCCGGGCAGAAGCAGCCGCCAGTACAGGGTGTGGGCGCAGACGAAATAGGCCCCGCACACCGCTACGATGCCGAAAAACACAAAGACGTAGAAGTCGCCGAGCCCGCGGTACCCATACGGGTTGCGGCCCAGGGTGTACCGCATCGCGCCCAGGATGGCGAAGCCGCCCAGCAGGAGCACCAGCAGCGGGGTCATGTCCAGCAGCGTGCCGAAGGAGCGCCAGGTCATCGCGGTGCCGGAGACGATGCAGAGCACGACGAATATGCCGATGAGGAGTTTCATGTCGGACACGGTCAGTACGCCGCCGTTGAGCCCGTACTGCGGGCCCTGGCGGTCGGGCGTATCGGTCCCGTGGAGCACATCCCCGAGTTCGTTGGACAGGTTCGAGAGGATCTGGAGGCAGACGGTCGTCACGACGACCAGCACGGCCGCCCAGACATCCACCTTGAAATCCGCGACGGCCAGGAGGATCCCGAGGAGCACGCCGCCCGTGGAAAGGGGCAGCGTCCGGAGGCGCATCGAAGCGACGGAAGCCTGGAACTTGCCCATGGTCAGTCGAGTTTCAGGACGGCCATGAAGGCGCTCTGGGGGACCTGGACCGTCCCGATCTGGCGCATCCGTTTCTTGCCTTCCTTCTGTTTTTCGAGGAGTTTGCGCTTCCGGGTGATGTCGCCGCCGTAGCACTTGGCAGTCACGTCCTTCCGGACCTGGCGGACCGTCTCGCGGGCGATGATCTTCGCCCCGATGGCCGCCTGGACGGCGATGTCGAACTGCTGGCGCGGGATCAGTTCCTTGAGCTTGAGGCAGATCTTGCGCCCGAAATCGTAGGCATGGTCCTCGTGGATCAGGGTCGAGAGCGCATCGGCCGGATCGCCGTTCAGCAGGATGTCGAGCTTGACGAGGCGGGCCGGACGGAAGCCGATGAGGTGGTAATCGAAGGAGGCGTAGCCCTTGGAAATGGATTTCAGCTTGTCGTAGAAGTCGAAAACCACCTCGGAGAGGGGCATGTCGTAGTTCAGTTCGACCCGGTCGGCGGTGATGTAATGCTGGCCGATGAGGGTGCCGCGCTTGTCCATGCACAGTTTCATGATGGGGCCGTAGAAATCGGCCTTGGAGATAATCTGGGCGCGGATATAGGGCTCCTCGATGTGGTCGATGATGGTCGGGGCGGGCAGGCCCGAGGGGTTATGGACATCGACCACGTCGCCCTTCGTCGTATAGACCTTGAAGGAGACGTTGGGAACGGTGGTGATGACATCCATGTTGAATTCGCGGAACAGGCGTTCCTGGACGATCTCCAGATGGAGGAGGCCGAGGAAGCCGCAACGGAAGCCGAATCCGAGCGCGAGCGAGCTCTCCGGCTCATAGACGAAGGAGGCGTCGTTGAGCTGGAATTTCTCCAGCACGGCGCGGAGTTCCTCGAATTTCGACGCATCGACCGGATAGAGGCCCGCAAAGACCATCGGCTTGACCTCTTCGAAGCCCGCGATCGCCTCCCGGCAGGGATTCAGCACATGGGTGATGGTGTCGCCCACCTTCACCTCGACGGCGGCCTTGATGCCGGAAATGATGTAGCCGACGTCGCCGGTGCCCACCTCGTCCGTCGGGACGAGCTTGAGTTTCAGGACGCCGATCTCCTCGGCCTCATATTCCTTGCCGGTGTTGAAGAACTTGACCTTGTCGCCTTTCCGGATGGTCCCGTTCACGACCTTGAAATAGGCGATGATGCCCCGGAAGGCATTGAAGACGGAGTCGAAAATGAGGGCCTGGAGCGGGGCCTGAGGATCGCCCCCCGGCGCCGGAATCTTGTCCACGATTGCATCCAGGACGGCCTGGACGCCCTCGCCCGTGCGGGCGGAAACCCGGTAAACATCCTCCGGGTCGCAGCCCAGCAGGTCGCAGACCTGGTCGGTCACGACTTCCGGCTGGGCAGAGTCCATGTCGATCTTGTTCAGCACGGGAATGATCTCAAGCCCGTGTTCGACCGCCTGGTAGAGGTTGGAAATCGTCTGGGCCTGAATGCCTTGCGACGCATCGACGACCAGCAGGGCCCCTTCGCACGACGCGATGGACCGGGAGACTTCGTAGCTGAAGTCCACATGGCCGGGGGTGTCGATCAGGTTGAGCTTATAGGTCTCCCCGTCCCGCTGGTACGCCATCTGGATCGCGTGGCTCTTGATGGTGATGCCTTTCTCCTTCTCGAGGTCCATGTCGTCGAGGACCTGGTTCTCCATCTCCCGCGCCGACAGGGTCTGCGTCAGTTCGAGCAGCCGGTCGGCCAGGGTGGATTTCCCGTGGTCGATATGGGCGATGATGCAGAAATTGCGGATATTCTTCATAATCTGCAAAGATACGTGTTTTTTGCCTTCCCTGCAACGTGTCGCGGCGTGGGTGGTGAGGGTGGGGTGTGGGGTGTGGGGTGTGGGGTGTGGGGTGTGGGGTGGCGGGGATGGGGCTCGGGCATTGGGCTCGGGCATTGGGCGGAGGGTGGCGGCAGGCGGTGGCTGGCGGCTCCTCCATAAGCCGTGGCAGGTAAACACCTGTAAATCAAATGATAAAGCATGAGAGCTCCACCCCTTTTCGGGGGGCTCTTTTTTGGAAACAGCTGATAACAAGCCGCTTATCCGCCACGGCCGACGGGGATGTCGCGAGTCCCGTTTGGAGCGTAAGGGAGCAAGGCAACAAGGCAGCAGGGAGGACATCCATGATGTCATTCTGGCGGCTTTTTGCTGCCTCGGATGTCCTCCAGGACATTTCAAGTCGCAGTCTTGCGTATTATTGCGACCGTTGTCCCAAAGGTCTGTCGCAGTTGCAGTTTGGGATAATAATGCAACCCGATGGCGAGGGGACGTTTTTCTACAAATATCTATCGTTCAAGCATTTCCGATTTGAATGTACCAGAATGGGTTGACTGGCACCTGATGCCGTTGGAACGGGAAATATCCGGCAGGCAGAGGGTGGCGGCTCCATGGCGGGGAACGGCGGTCGCGGTCGGGGAAAGGGGTTCGTCCGGCTAACTCGCGCGGGTCGACGGAGCACCCCGCGCTCAAACACACGCCGGCCGTCCTGACGGAACACCCCTTTCCCCCGGCTCCTCTGTAACCGTTCCCCTTAATATCCGCCGCCACCCTCTGCCTGCCGGACGGGACATATGCCGCTGCGAATAAGAAGCTGCACCCCAAATGGCCGGTGCTCCTTCGCGAGCCGGCAATCAAGGGAACAAATAATGATCTATGATGGGAATTGCCCGGCAGATCTCATGATAGAAGGAAGACAGGCATTCCTGCCTCTCCTGGTCGGACTGATGGATGAAGGATCTGCTGAATTGCTTCGTGATGGAAAGGTAGGTGGATGTGCTTTTGCTCGACAGACCCTCTGCCCGACCGGGAACCTTTTCGAAGTCCGCATCAGCATCCAGCCCGGCAATCAGTCCGGAAAGGCTATTTGCCCGACTGGGTTCAATGTGAAGCACAATCGTGAGATCCTTTCCTTCGACGAGTTGTTCTCCCCGCAATGGAATCCATTCAAAATGAACACCCTGGGGCCAATTTGCCGGGCGTATCTGATAATAGCCGAGACTGGTTTTATCGTTGAAATCAAAGGCTCTGTCCGGGTAATTGGATTCAAAATAACGGGTTGACTGTTCAGTAAATGATGCCATCAGTCCGGCTTCAATCGAAGCCCTGCCGTTGGATGCCAGCTGCAGAAGCGAGGTGAAGCGCTCTTCCATTGTTTTAAAGGCGGCGTATCTTGCCGCCGGGTCTGCATTCCCGGAGATGCCGGCTTTCTGAAGGATATATTTTTCCATTTCCTTCTGTATCTGTTTTTGATTTGTCCGTAATCCCAGAAGACCCTCTAAATGGTCAATATACTGTTTGAGGGCCGATATAAGCCATTCTTCCTTCACGACACAGTTGGGAAGGACCGTCTCTTTCAGCCACGGCAAGATGTCCGAGCGATAGTTGAGAGGGATAAAGCGGTCCTGAACAATCTCTTTTGCCTTTTCCGTATAACTGTATCCTTCGACGGTCTTATTGCCGTCGCTTGTGAGATAAACGACCCATATCCTATCCGAGGGGATCCCGTGATTCCTGACCCCAAGAACGTATTTCTCAATTTGCCTTTCCTGGTCAACAGCCCAGTGGATCTTATTCTCGATAATCACAGCGTATCGGCGCGGGCTCTCTATCAATCCGTCGATGTACTCCGTATTGGAATCGATCTTCGGGGTCCCTATTTCCAGTCCGGCTTCCGTCCAACCGCGGAGAAGGGTCATGAAAGACTCCAGGAACGGATAGGTGCCGGCCTGCTTATACGCCAGGAGACGGATGAGAATGCGGGTATGGGCATTTTCATTCGCATGCAGCTCGTCTATGATGTTGATATGATACGGCTCTTTTGACTTGAGCGCTTCATATTGCCTGCCCAATTCCGCCGCCTCATCGCAATACTGATCAATCTGTTCTGCCGTAAGTGTCATCCTATCAAATCTTTTTGAAGATATGTCCTCAGATACCATTGCCGGAAATGCGCCCCGCCGACTTCCACATAGCCGCTTTTATAGAACCGGTTGAACAAAACGGCTTTCAGGGATACCGGCACACCGTCATCCCGGGAGAAATCTGACATGCCATATGCATTGTATTCATCCAAATACAATTGAAGGTCCTCCCCGTCAAGATTGAATTGCACCCATCGCATCTCATAAAACCAGAGACTTTCTCCTGCCGGTAGCTGCTTGATGCGTTCCGGACAGGTCTTTTCGCCGTGATAATAGCGGCAGTGTCGAATGAACTTATCGGCGTTTTCCATTTCTCTGACTATTTCGATCAACCACTCGTCAGCTTCCTTCCAGTTTCCGTACAAAATTAACGAATTTTCGCATAAAAGGGAACAAACGGGGCCCGCATGTTACGGGCGTCCGTTGTTTCTGAGGCATCCTGAGATCATACAGCATTCCCCTCAGCCACATTCAAATCGTAAGTTACTGAGGCCCAATACAATGCAAGAAATCGCCCCCTCGAAAGCGAGGGAGCGATTTTCTACAAATATCTATCGTTCAAGCATTTCCGATTTGAATGTGCCAGAATGGGTTGACTGACACCTGGTGCCGTTGGAACGGGAAATGTCCGGCAGGCGGAAGGCGGCGGCGGATATTAAAGGGAACGGTTACAGAGGAGCCCGGGGAAAGGGGTGTTCCGCCAGGACGGCCGGCGTGTGTTTGAGCGCGGGGGGGGGGCGCCGTCCCCCGCGCGAGTTAGCCGGACGAACCCCTTTCCCCGACCGCGACCGCCGTTCCCCGCCATGGAGCCGCCGCCCTCCGTCTGCCGAACGGACAAGTGCCGGCGAAAACGGCATTGTAATCCTGTCATTACCAACGGGCGGCGGATTGCAATTCATTTATATATTGCTTATTTTTGCTCCCATGATGAAAAAGGACACACAGCATCAAGCCGCCTATCCGGTTCCGCACTGCCGGATAACGGAATGGATGCCGGAAAGGAGCATCCTGTCGAACGAGGACTATTCCCCCTTTGAGGACGAAGACTATTCCGACGGAGGGGAATACATATGGTAAGGCGTCACACTCCGACGGCGGCCGGCGTACGCTGCGCCGCCGCCCTGGCGGCCCTCTGGCTGGCCGCCGCCTGCACGCAGGAGGCCCTGACACCTGCCAGCCAGGGCCTTGCCGAGACCGGGCCCGTCACCGTCGAGGCCGTGTTCGCCGAGACAGTGGCGGAAGCCCGCGGTGAAGGGGCAGCGGAGACGCGAACGACGCTCGAAGGGCTGTCTCCCGTCTGGATGGACGGGGACAGGATCAGTTTCTTCGGGGCAAGCGGCACGAACGGGGAACTGACCCTCACCGCCCGCGAAGGGGGACGCGCCGTCTTCACCGGCACGGCCGACCTGCAGGGGCCCTATGTCGCCGTTTATCCCTATAGCGCCGACAATGCCCTGAAGGGGAAGAACATCGAAATAGAAATACCTGGGGAGCAGATACTTGCAGGCTCCGTCGTCGCGCCGGGTGCAATGCTGACCGTCGCCTCCGGGACCGGGACCGACATGCGCTTCCGCAATGTCTGCGGCCTGCTGAAACTGACCGTTTCCGACGAAGGCGTCACGGCGGTCACCGTCCGGACGCAGGACGGCAGTCCGCTCGCCGGCCGCGTGTCCGTCAATCCGGACTCGGGCGTGATCATGTCCGTCGAGAAGGGCTCCGACCAGGTCACCCTCAGGCCGGAAGGGAAGTCCTTTGCCCCGGGCACCTACTACATCGCAGCCATTCCGGGAGAGAAGAAGGGCATCATGGTGGACCTGTCCCGGACCGCCGACGCCCGGAAGGGCGCCAAATCCTCCGGAAACGGCCTCAAGCTCGCCCGGAGCAGCGCCGTGTCCCTCGGCACATTCCGCACGACCGGCCTCGAATGGGAATACCGGATCGGGAATTATGCCGACCTGCTCGCCTGGAAGGACGACAAGGCGCATTGGGATCCGGACGGCGAAACGGTCCGCCTGACGGGCGACATCGACATGCAGGACGAGCCCTGGACGCCGCTCACGGACAGCTACCCCGGGGAGCTGCTCGGCGGCGGCCACTGCATCAGCCATATCAACATCCAGTCCGCCGCTTCCGCCCATCTCGGCTTCTTCGGAAAGGGCTACGCCAAGGAGATCCACGACCTGGTCCTCGGCTCGGAAGACGGGGAAACATACGACGGAACTTCTTGCATCATCAGCAGTTACAGCACGACCAGCACCAGTTCCTACTGGAGCTACACAGCCCCTGTCACCCTGCCCGGGGCCGATATCTACAACCTGACGAACTTCATCCCCGTGACCGTGAAGGCCAGCTCCAACCGGAGCAGCCGCGTCGGCGGCATCGCCGCGTGGGTGACGGGGAAAGTGAACATCACGGGATGCATCAACCACGGCCCCGTCACGGTCGAGGCGCACGCCATCACCGAGGGTTCCTCCTATAAATACCTCGCGGCCGCGGGCATCCTCGGCGGTCTGAACACGGCGACGGGCGAGGTCAGCCTGTCCGACTGCCACAACTACGCCGCCGTCCGGAGCACGAATCCCGGCTCGATGGGCCTCGGCGGCATCGTGGGCTTCGTCTATACCACCATCAAGGACCTCACGGTCGACAACTGCACCAACGACGGGGACATCGAACTACTCTACACTGCCACCCAGAACGACTATTTCGCCATCGGCGGCATCGTCGGCAAGCCCGGTTGCCCGGCCGGAGGGACGCCGAACGCGGTCCGGAACTGCACCAACCGGGGCCACATCTACAGCGAGGCCGTCCACCAGCACTATGTCGGCGGCATCGCGGGCCGCGCGGACGGGGTGGACATCGCCGCCTGCCGCAACGAGGGCACGGTGGAAATCAACCACGACAAACAGGCCTCGACACGCTTCCAGACCATCGGCGGCATCCTCGGCGGCGCCCAGTCCGCCGGCGGCGGCAACATCCTCAGGGACAATGTCAACGCCGGGACCGTCATCATGAAGGTCGCTTCTTCCGGCCACAACAAGACCCCGTCCTCCTCCACCACCTTCTACGGCGTGGACGCCGGCGGCATCGTGGGTCTCGCCGGAAGCATCTCCATCCTCGAGGGCAACCGCCACGAAGGGACGGTCCGGGCCGAGAACGGGTTCTCCGCCACCAATGCAGCCTACCCCGCGACCCTGTATGCCGGCGGCATCGTCGGATTCGACTTCGGGACCCTCGAGCGCTGCGCGAACAATGTCTCCACGGGGACGGTTTCCGCCCGGACGACCAAGGCCACCCAGGTCCCGTCCGAAGTCTGCGCAGGCGGCATCGCGGGCAAGATCCGCGCCGCGACCCTGCTCAGCGGGTCCGGCACAGGGAGCGTCAGCGCGGAGGCGGCAGATGTCTTCGGAACGGCGCGGGCCGGCTCTGTCGCAGGATTCAACGGCGGCACGATCATCACGTGCAGTTACGGCGGCACGGTCAAGGGCGCGCCGGCGGATGAAAGCAACATCGTCGGCGGCGGGAACCAGCCCCTGTCCATCGGCGAAGACCCGGGGACGGGCGGCGTCTTCTCCGTCAGCGAGACGGAGGTCGCGTTCCCCGGCGGCAATTTCACGCAGACCCTCCTCCGGGTCTCCACCGCCGACAAGCCCGTCCGCCTGGCTTTCGACGGCCTTGACTGGCTCAAGACGGGAAGCCTCCCCGCGGAGATTCCCGCCGGAAGGGCCGTCACCCTGTCGCTCCTGCCCCGCACCGGCAACGTCTGCGAAACGCGCGAGGGCATCCTCCGCTTCAGCGAGGAAGGCGGGGATACGAAGTCCGTCCGCCTGCGTCAGGACAATCTCTATACGCCCGTGGATGGCTTCCCCGCACGCTGGGAAATCGTCAAGGGCGTGACCTACACGCCGGGTAACGCCGCCGGCCTCCGCTGGCTCAACGAGGGCGTCGCCGAGACGGTCTCTGAGCCGAGTTCGCCGTCCACTGCCCCCGGAACCGGCTATATCTCAGCGGGTTCCACTACCGGCAATACACTGGTCTATTCCGTCGCGCCCGGCGGCACGCAGAACATCAGCATCGGCAATATGGGCGAAGGCGACTACATCCAGTTCAGCGTCCCGGTGACCACCCTCTCCGCCGGCACGGACGTCGATTTCATGGTCACCATCAACACCAACAACAACAAGACGCCGAAGTACTGGCTCTTCGAGTACTGGGACGCCGGGGAGTGGAAGGCGCAGCCGCGCTACACCGCGACCGAGGACGGCAAGACCCGCTATTCGCTCGATGTCTATGACTACGACAGCAAGAACCACCGGACCTACATCACCACCTTCACCCTTTCGCAGGCCGTCAGCGGCGACTTCGTGAAGATGCGCCTGCGGGCCGTCGGGCCGTTCAACTGCAACGGGGAGAAGCTCTTGCCCACCGCCAATGCCTTCATGAACTTCCCGTGCACGGAGTACCGTTCCTGCGAGATCGCCGCCTATCCCGGCGTTTCGGCGGAGAAGACGCCGAAGAAGATCCTCCAGCTCGGCAACAGCTTTACCTATTATCATGGCTCCGCCTTCAAGCTCAAGCAGATCTGCCGCGCGGAAGGCCATGCGACCGATGTGCGCATCAATGTCAAGGGTTCGCAGGAATTCGAACACCACCTCGACCTCCTGCCCTTCTCCCAGCGCCTGGTGGCCGAGGGCGGGTACGATGCGGTCATCCTCCAGGACGGGTCCTATTTCCATGCGGAATACGGCGCCGGCAGCGCTTCCGCCATCCAGGGCGTGACGCCGAAGTACACGCCCGAGGAGATCCTCGCCCTGACGAAGCGGATGACCGCCGCCGTCAAGGCGGCTTCCCCCGGCGCCGAGATCATCCTGGAAAGCACCTGGTCCTACCCGTACAAATCGCTCGGAAACTTCCTGGGATTCGGCAGTTACGCCGGTTTCGACGAGATGCTCTGGAAGGGTTCGACCGCCCTTGCCGACGAGGATAAGGACATCAACTGGCTCTCCCCCATCGGCAAGGCCTTCGCCAAGGCGCGCAATGACTACGGTTTCACGGGTGCATACAATTACCTGCTGTACACCGACAACTACCACCCGCACCGCTACGGCGCCTATCTCAAGGCCTGCGTCAATTACCTGCTCCTGTACGGACAGCCCTTCGGGGACCACCCGGCCGACTGCGACGTCCCGCCGGTGGAGGCCGCGAAGCTCCGCGCCGCGGCCGAGGCCGTCGTCCTCGGTCCCGGACGGGAAACCTACCATATCAGATAAGGAAGAAAGCCCATGGGAATGAAAAACTTCTTTGCGGCCGCGGGGCTCATGCTCTGCCTGCTTCCGGCCGCATGCAACCGGTCCCCCCTCGAGGAGAAGCTCCGGGAACTGGACGGGGTCATCGCCGACCGTCCGCGCTATGCCGCCGCCTTTGCGCAGCGGGCGGACAGCCTGCGGCAGGCAATCGTGCAGACCGGGCAGGGACCGGAAGCCTGGGAGGCCGCCCATGCCCTGTACGGCCTGTTCCGCTATTACCAGATTGACTCGTCCGTCCGGTACATGCAGCTGATGGAACAGCTTGCCGGAGAAGAGCCGGACCGGAAACTGGAATCCACCTTCTGCCGGGCGGAAACCGGCATCTCCCTCCGCCGGTACAACGAATCGGCCCGGATCCTGTCGGTCATGGACACCCTGTCGATGAACGACTTCCAGAAAAGCCGGTACTACAATCTGCTGCTGCAGCTCTATGCCACCGAGATACGGGACGAGTCGCTCCCGGAAGAGGCCCGGGAAGAGCACGACGTCTTCCGCGACGACATCCGCAGGCGCCTGATCGCCTGCCCGGGCACGACCGAGTCCGAAAAAAAGCGGCGCCAGGCCATCCAGGCCTACAAGGACGGGAACATTGCCGGATCCATCCGGATGCTGGAAGACCTGCTCCGGACGGATCCGGACCTGCATGCCAAGGCTTCTGCGGCCTGGAGCCTTTCCCTTGCCTACAATCACGCCGGAGACAGGGAGCAGCGCATGTACTGGCTGGCGCAGAGCGCCATCTATGACCTGCAGGTCCCCGTCCGGGAGTACCATTCCCTCCATTACCTGGCCAATCTCCTGTATGAGGAAGGCCAGCTCGCACGAGCATCCCGCTACAGCCAGAGGACCCTGGAGGATGCCCTGGACTGCAATTTCAACGCCTGGATCTACAATTCCGCCGCCATGCAGCTGAACATCGTCAAGGCCGTGGAATTCGAAGAAGCGCAGCGCCGGCGCATCTCCGTCTTCGTCATCCTGCTGCTCAGCTTCCTGTTCATCACGGTCGCCCTGCTGCTGCTCAACGCGCTCTGCCAGTCCCGGAAAATCCATGCGACGGCGCGGGAGATGGAAACCATGAACGCCCAGCTCGAGGAGGCCAACAAAATCAAGGAGGGGTATGTGTTCCGCTATGTCAACCTGTCGGCCCGGTATCTCGGCCTGGTGGAGGAATACCGCCACTCCATGCGGATGACCCTGAAGGAGTCCGGCGAAGAGGCGCTCAAGCAGATGCTCCGCCAGCCCTCCGGCATCGGGGACGACTACAAGCAGTTCTACCGCACGTTCGACGAAACCTTCCTCGGCATTTTCCCCGACTTTGTGGAGAAGGTCAATTCCCTGCTGCGGGAAGACGCCCGCTTCTCCCTCGGCCCGGACGGCGAACTGCCCACCGGCCTCCGCATCCTGGCCGCCATCCGCCTCGGCATCACGGACAGCGGAAAGATCGCCCAGTTCCTCAACTGCGCCCCGACCTCCGTCTATACCCACCGCAGCAAAATCAGGAAAAACGCCCTCTGTCCGCCCGGGGAATTCGAGGAAAGGCTTTCAAAAATCTAGATAATCGGAAACGGTTGTTTTACCGTAAACAACTGTTTTTGAGCACATAGACATTCTACACATCTAGATTTCAATCTAGAAAGAGCCTTGTCGCACTTCTTTTCCCGGCTCTTTTCGACTACATTTGCATAAAACAACCGACGACATGATTAGACTTCTAACCACATTACTCCTTCCGATCCTGATTGCAACCGCCTGCAAGCCGGCGAACCAGCCGGAACAGAAACCCGTCGTTCCGGACGTGGCCGTCAAGCTCATCTGGGACAAAGATTACAGCGCTTTCCCCTCCCTGGAGAAGTTCGGCAATGCCTACTTCGTCTCCTTCCGGGAAGGCGAAACCCACATTTTCGACAGCCAGGGCGAAGCGTCCGGCAAGGCCCGTATCCTCCGCTCGGAGGACGGGGAGACCTGGACCTCCGTCGCGCTGCTCGCCAAGGAGGGATTCGACCTGAGGGACCCCCATCTTTCCGTCACGCCGGACGGCCGGCTCATGGTCCTCATGGGCGGGTCCATCTACCGGGACAAGAAACTGACGGGCAAGATCCCCCACGTCTCCTTCAGCAAGGACGGGAAGACCTTCTCGGACCCGGAACCTGTTGTCTATGAAGACAATCCGTCGGCAACGACCGAATGGTTCTGGCGGCTGACCTGGCACGGCGACACGGGCTACACCGTCTCCTACGGCAGCGGCAAGCTGCTCCTGCTCGAAACGAAGGACGGCCTCCACTACCGCAAGATAACGACGCTTGCCATCGACGGGTCGCCCAACGAGACCACCGTCCGCTTCCTCCCGGACGGACGGATGCTCCTGCTCGCCCGGCGGGAAGGCAGCGACCAGTCCGGCTGCTGGGGCGTCAGCAAGCCCCCGTACACGGATTGGAACTTCAAGCTGACGGGCTTCCGCATCGGCGGACCGGATTTCCTCGTGCTCGATGGGGATACCGTCCTTGCCGGCGGACGCGCCTATCTGGAAAAAGCCAACCGCACCCGGATCTGGAAAGGGGACCTGGACGGCAAATTCGAAGTCTGCTATACGCTCCCTTCCGGCGGCGACTGCAGCTATCCGGGACTGCTCCGGGTCGGGGAAGAACTCTGGGTCGTCTATTACTCTTCCCATGAACTCAAAACGCCGGAAGGCGGGAAGCGGGCGGGAATCTATTTCGCCCGGATTCCCCTCTCCCGTCTCCTGAACTGATGATAACCAACCCATAATCAATAACACGCTCCTATGAACAAATTCCCGGTTCTGGCGCTGGTCGCCACGCTGGCCGCCGTTTCCTGCCACCGCGGGACCGGCCCCGTCGCGCCGGCTCCCCAGCATGTGACCGTCGAAGGCGCCGACGGCTTCGGCGCCAAAACACTGCATTTCTCCAGCCTGCCCTCTTCCGAGACCCTCCCGATCCAGGTGAAGGGGGAATGGCACGTCTATCTTCCCTCCGATGCCGACTGGATCACGGTCTCCCCGACCTCCGGCGAATCCGACGGCCCGGTCAACCTGACCCTGACCGTAACGGAAAACACCGCTTTCGCGGAGCGGAAGGCCCGACTCTCCTTTGTCTCGGAAGGAATTGAACAAAAGGCACTTGTGACACTCATCCAGAACAAGCGCTACTACATCGAGGCCACCGTCCCCAAATCGGTCGTCAACAAGAACGGCGGCGTTTTCGACATCGCCGTCGTCAGCAACGAGAAATGGACCTATACCCTGGATGAAGAGGGGAAAACCTGGCTCAGGGAGACGACCCGCGAGGATGCGCGGCTGGTCCTCGCCGCCGCCTCCACCACCAACTCCGAGAACCACGGCACCGTCACCTTTATCAGCGATGCGGACCCCGCGATCCGCACCTCGCTTGAACTCTGGCAGAAAGACCTCGACCTGTCCATCCGCGGAAAGGAACTGACGGCCGCACAGGAGGGACTGGAGATCACCATCCCGGTCCACAAGGTCAACCTCTCGACCTGGAAAGTGGTGGACGCCCCGGCCTGGATCACGGCAGGGACGGACGGCACCGACGGACTGACCCTCCGGATCGCCGAGAACAAGAGCGGCTCCCTCCGCCAGGGTTCGGTCACGATCGGGTCCGACGAGGACAAGGAGATCCGGGCTTCCCTCCCCATCCGCCAGCTGGGCACGCCCACTCCTGTCGCTGACCTGGCAGACATCGTGTTCCACGAGGACGGCAGCGCGGAAGACCGCGCGGAAGGCCTTACGGTCACGCTGCTCCCCGGCGACGTCAGCGTCGCCTACAATGAGACGTTCGGAGCCTATGCGCCCGTCTTTACGCACAAACTGGGAGCGACGGTGGCGACTGGCTTCTATGAATTCCCGATGTCCAGCGACTTCACCGCAAAGATCAATGACGGCTGCGCCATCGAGGCCATCGTAAAACTGGACGTCCCGGTCTCGGGCACGAGCGCCAAGCCCTTCTCCGCCCACCGGAGCGGCGGCATCGGCTTCGCCCTCTCTTCGTCGAACTACAACAACCAGCTCCTGTTCTTCCTGGGACAGCGGCAGTCGGGAACCTACATCAACAATTACGCTTATTCGGGAATCACGCCGGAAGCGGGCGTGTATTACCACATGATCGGCGTCTGGGATGCCGCCCTCGGGCTGGAGACCATCTATATCGATTCCAAACCGCTCGCCACGAACGCCTTCACCGGCGATTTGTACTTCAGCTGCAAGCACTTCCTCATCGGCGGCGCCCCCAACGACGTCAATGCGGCCAAGGCCGCTGCGGCCTGGAACGGCGAAGTCCTCTTCCCGCGGGTCTACTCTGAACCGCTGACGGGAGAGCAGGTCGAAGCCGCCTTCCTCGCCACCCGGAAAGGACATTACATCCTGGTTAACGAATAGACGCATCCACCATGAACAAGATATTGAGAAACCTGCTGCTGACCGGCCTCCTGCTTTCCGCCGTCTTCCGTGCGGAAGCCGCCCCGGCACAGATCGTCCTGAAAGGGACCGTTATCGGGTCCGACAACAACACCCCGCTCATCGGCGTTGCGGTCCACCTCAAGGAGAACCCGAAAATCTATACCCTCACCGACGCGGGCGGAAACTACGAGCTCAAGGTCCCCGACGACAAGGGCACCGTCGTGTTCGAAGCCCTCGGTTATGACACGAAAGAGCTGTCCGTCAAGGACGGATTCCTCTTCTCGCTGGTCACCATGATCCTCCAGGAGAACATGTTGGACGAGGTGGTCGTCGTCGGATTCGGCACACAGAAGAAGGAGTCGATGGTGGGCGCCGTCCAGTCCGTCCGTTCGGAGGACCTGCTCACCACGAGCAGCTCCCTCACCTCCTCTTTCGCCGGCAACGTGCCGGGCCTCATCTCGATGCGCTCCAGCGGTGAACCGGGCCTGGACCAGGCGACGTTCTACGTGCGCGGCGTCGGGACTTTCGGCAATGACGCCAACCCGATGGTGGTCATCGACGGCGTCGAGACGACCTCCGCGGCCATGGTCAACATGATCGCCCCGGAATCCATCGAATCGTTCTCCGTCCTGAAAGACGCCACGGCCACCGCGCTCTACGGTTCCCGCGGCGCCAACGGCGTCATCATCATCAACACAAAGGAAGGCCGCAACGCGGAGAAAATGAGCATCAGCGTCAACTTCGACACCTCCGTTTCGACGCCGACCTTCCTCCAGCCGGTGGCGAGCGGCCCTACCTACATGGAGCAGTACAACGAGGCGCTCTACAATGACGCCCGCTTCTCCGGGATCGAGTACGAACCGCGCTACACGGCGGAGAAGATCGACGGGACGCGCCGGCACCTGAATCCCTACATTTACCCGGAGAACGACTGGTACCACTTGATTTTCAAGGACTACGCCGTCTCCGAGCACCTCAACCTGTCGGTCCGGGGCGGCGGCAAGAAGGTCAATTACTTCATGAATGCCGCCATCTTCAACGAGGGCAGCATCTTCGCCCCCGTCCAGAGCAACCTGGTGGACGCGGGCATGTACAGCCGGAAGATCCAGCTCCAGAGCAACGTCGCCGCCATGATCACCCGCACGACCAAGCTCTCGATGCGCCTCAACTGCCAGTTCCGCTTCCGCGGGACGCCGGCCGGGGAGGTTTCGGACTATTTCGTCTGGACGATGAAGGTGAATCCCGTGTACTTCCCGGCCGTCCTGCCCGGGGAGGACGGCGACACCTTCCTACGCTTCGGCAACGACGCTTCCTGGAACATGGGCGGCGCCTCCGACATCGCCCGCAACCCCTACGCCACCTATGCCAGCGGGTCCGCGACCATCCACCACATGTTCATGACCGCCGTCATCCAGGCGGACCAGAACCTCGATTTCATCACGAAAGGCCTCTCCGCCAGGGCCTCGGCGACCTTCTACAACTACTCTTACGCCAAGGTTACCCGCCAGTACACGCCTTTCTATTACAAGATCGACGACGGCTATTACCAGCAGCCGGACGGGAGCTTCTTCTTCACGACGACGCCCATCGGGCCGGCCGGTTCGACCTACCTCAGCTACTCGGCGGGCGACACCGGCCATCACCGCTACTCGGTGCTCGCGCAGCTCTCCTACAAGCGGAAATTCGGGAAGACCGAGATCACCTCGGACGCCGTCTACCGGATGAACGAGAAGATGAACAATGCCAATTCCGCGTCCGAGAACGACCTCCTGCCCTTCCGGGAGCAGGGAATCGCCGCCCGACTGACCCTCAACTATGACAAACGCTACCTCGCCGAAGCCAATTTCGGCTACAACGGTTCCGAGAACTTCATCGCCGGCAAACGCTTCGGCCTTTTCCCGTCCGTGGCGGTGGGCTGGACCCCTTCCAACGAAAAGTTCTGGGCGCCGCTCAAGAAGACGGTCTCCCTCCTGAAGGTCCGCGCATCCTACGGCCTCGTGGGCAACGACTCGCTGGCCAGCCGGTTCCCGTATCTCACCCGGGTCAGCATGGCCTCCCGCAGCTATGTCTTCGGCAACACCTTCAAGTCCGTGGGTGCCGGTTACATCACCACCTACGGCAATGAAGACGCCACCTGGGAACTTGCGCGGAAACTCGACGTCGGCGTGGACCTGCAGCTGTTCAAGAGCCTGGACCTGACCATCGACTGGTTCAGGGAACACCGCTCCAACATCTTCATGAAGCGCAACTCGATCGCTGCGGTCTCCGGCCTCGGCTCCACGCTCCCGTACGCCAACATCGGAAAGATGGACAACGGCGGCGTGGACATGTCCCTTTCCTATAAAAAGGTATTCCGGAAGGATTTCACCGCCACGCTGCGCGGGGCCTTCACCTATGCCCACAACGAGATCGTCTACAACGACGAGCCCGACTACTCGCTCACGCCCAACCTGTCGAAAATCGGGCATCCGCAGCACTCCCGGCTGCTGTATGTCTCCGAAGGCCTCTTCACCTCGCAGGAGGAAGTGGACGCCCATCCCACCCAGACCTTCGGGAATTACGGCGTCGGCGACATCAAGTACGCGGACATCACCGGTCCGGAAGGCAAGCCGGACGGGGTGGTCAACGCCCTTGACCGGGTCCGCTTCGACATCCCCTCCGTGCCGGAGATCCAGTACGGCTTCGGCGGCGGCCTGACTTACAGGAACTTCGACTGCAACGTCATGTTCCAGGGTTCCGCCCGCGTCACCATCCTCATGTCCGGACACCACCCCTTCTCCTCCAACAAGGGCGCCGGCTACAACATCATGCAGTACATCGTGGACGACCACTGGTCCTGGGACAACAACCGGGCGGACGCGGCCTATCCGCGCCTGAGCACCCGGGTCAACAACAACAATACCCAGTCCTCGTCCTACTTCCTCCGGGACGGCTCCTTCCTCCGGCTCAAGAACGTCGAGGTCGGTTACACCTTCCGCAAGAAGATCCGCCTGTACATCAACGGGACGGACCTCCTGACCTTCACCCCCTTCAAGTACTGGGATCCGGAAATGGGCTCGGGCAGCGGCCTGGAGGCCTACCCGCTGCAGAAAACCGCCAGGCTGGGCATCCAGTTCAACTTCTAAACGGAATCGGCCATGAAACACAATACCCTCGCAACGCTGGCAGTCCTCTGCCTCACGCTTTTCTCCTGCGACTACCTGAACGTCGTTCCCAAGGGCAGTCCCGGCATGGAGGACCTGTTCCGTACCCACACGCAGGCCAACAAGTTCGCCTGCGCGCTGTACTCCCACGTCTATCAGCCGAACAAATTCGACATCAACGCCTCCATGGAGCTCTGCGGCGGCGGCGACCTCATTTCCGGCGCCCGGGCGGACCGCCGGTATTTCAACTGGAAGAGCCTCCTGTTCGACAACATCGAGACCCCGTCCCAGACCTATTTCGCCGCCTGGATCGCTTCCGGAAGCCCCACCGGCTCCCACACCTACAAGGTATGGGAAGGCATCCGTAACGCCTATATCCTCCTCGAGCACATCGACGAGGTCCCGGATGCGACGGAGGAGGAGCGCAACCAGTGGCGGGGCGACGCCTACTGGATCATCGCCTACTACCACCAGATCATGCTGGAGTATTACGGGCCCCTCATCCTCGCCGACCACCTGATCAGCATGAATGAAGACATGCAGGTGGCCCGTGTCCCCTACCTGGACTGCGTCCGGTTCATCTCGGACACCTACGACAAGGCGGCCGGATACCTGCCCGCCACGCAGAGCAACGACTATTACGGGCGGGCGACCTCCGTCCTCGCCAAGGCGCTCAAGGCCCGGCTGTGGCTGTATGCCGCCTCACCCCTCATCAACGGAAACGCCTGGTATGCAGGCTTTACCAACACGGACGGGACCCCGCTCATCCCGCAGAAAAACGATCCGGAACTCTGGAAAAAGGCGATGGACGCGGCGGATGACGCCATCCACACCGCGGAGGAGAACGGCTACGGCCTTTACGAGTCTTCCGCCGACCCGGACGATTTCACCCGCGGATACGAGAACTACCGGACCGCATTCATCGGACCGGAAGGGGCCTCGACCTTCTACAACAACACCGAGAACCTCTTTTCCGAATACTCCACGGAAACCCATCTCGAGTATTTCGCCCCGCGGACCACTTCCGGCTATTCCCCGGAGGGCCCCAAGGGCTATCTCGTCCCGACCCTCAAGGCCGTGCAGACCTTCCTGTCGAAGAACGGGCTGCCGATGGACGTGGATCCGGAGACGAAGGGGCTCGACCTGTACACCATCGCGCCGGGCGACAGCACGGTGCTGCTCCACCGGAACCGCGAACCGCGTTTCTATGCCTCCGTCGGCTTCGACCGGGGCGACTATGAATTCAACGGTGTCCGCTTCCCGCTGCATTGCCGCAGGGGCGAGACCCAGCAGAACGACGGCATCATCAACAACGAATACCAGACCAGCACGGGCTATTTCGTCAAAAAGTGGGTTTCCCGGTCCGATGCCTACAATCCCTCCACCAAGGCCTTTACGACAAGCCGCCACACGATGGCGCTCGTCCGTATGGCCGAACTTTACCTGAGCTATGCGGAAGCCGAAGCCGAATACGCCGGCTCCCTCTCCGCCAAAGGCCTGGGCTACCTGGACAAGGTGCGCAGACGCGCAGGCCTGCCGGGCTTCGAAGAAGCATGGCAGCGGGCCGGCGGTACGCCCCGCGGCGAGACGCTTGTCAAGGCGATCCGGCAGGAACGGCTGAGCGAATTTGCCTTCGAAGCGCGCTGGTACCACGACATCCGCCGCTGGAAGGTAGCCGATGAGTATATCGGACATACGCCGGAAGGCTGGAACCTCGCCGGCGCCTCCGCCGCCGATTTCTACAAGGTGACGCCGGTGGACGAGGGAACCTTCGTCCGGAGCTTCGCCACCCCGAAAAACTACTGGTTCGCCATCCCGATCGGCCAGATCAACATCAACAAAGCCCTCGTCCAGAATCCCGGATACAATTGATTGAAAGCATGAAACGACTCGCATTCCTCCTCCTTGTCTCCACCCTGGGGCTTTCGGCCTTTGCCGGAACGCCCGTATTGAACTTCAAACGCCTCAACGCACAGGCCGCCCGGGAATACAACGTGCCCGTCCGCCCGGGCTACGAAGGGCGGAATCCCTTCTGGAACGGTTTCTCCCGCAAGTTCATCTTTGCGCCCGCCTTCGGTTTCCCGGCCGTGGAAGGGGCCGTCTCCTACCGCTACACCCTCACCACGAAGGCGGGGGACCGGAGCTGGAGCTTCACGGCTGACAAGCCGAACCGCCCCCTGTCGAAAGTGTGGAAAGACGTCCCGCCCGGGGACGTGGTCCTCACCGTCCAGGGGCTGGACAAGACCGGGGCGCCCGTCGGAGAACCGGCCACGCGGAGCTTTTTCCGGGACTTCCCCTTCACGGGCCCCTACCCGGAACCCGTCATCCCGTACCGGGAAGCGGCGCTGAAAACCATGCGGCAGGTCCACAATGCCCCGTGGATCCAGGCATGGCTGACCCAGGACGAGCCGGATATGGCCTTCAAGCACTATACGTATGCCAACAAGACCATCGGCGGGGTCATCAACGTCGAGTGCCTGGTTGCCCGGAACATCCCTTCCCTCAGGGAGGAAGCAATCGCCATCGCGAAAAAGGCGGCCGGCTTTATCATGGGCCTCGCCCAGGGACCCGACCAGCCGCTCGCCTACCTGCCTCCGACCTACTACAAGGGGCTGGTGGCCTCGGCCAAGAAGGAGAACCAGGGACGGACCATGGCCCTGGACGCGCTGGCGGTCGCCACAGCCCTCCTGAACCTGTATGACGTCTGCGGCGAGAAGGCTTATTTAGACCGCGCCGTTGCGATGGCCGGGACCTACCGGCGGCTGCAGCGCCCGGACGGCTCTTTCCCGGTCAAGCTCGATTACGCGACCGGCGAGGCCTTTACCGATGCCGATGCCATGCTCCATCCCGTCGTGCGCTTCTATACCCGGCTGGAGCGGCAGTACGGCGTGACGGAGTTCCATGACGTCCTCGAGCGGGCGGAGGCATGGATGCGGGATGTCGCCCTCGAGCGTTTCGACCTGGAATCCCAGTTCGAAGATGTCAACATCGGCGGGATCAAGCCCTACCAGAACCTGACGAACTGCACGGCCGCGCCGTATGCCACCTTCCTGCTGACCAAACCGGCCCCGACCGCACAGGAAAAGCAGCAAGCCCTGGACCTGATCCGGCTGAGCGAGGACCAGTTCGTCCACTGGGACGTCTTCCCCGACAGCTGCGGCGTCCGGCCGGAAATCGTCCCCTGTGTCCATGAACAGTACAAATATGAGATGGGCACGGTTTCGAGCGCCGGCAATGTGGCCAACGCCTGGCTGGACTATTATCTCCTGACGGGCGACAAGCTTTCCTATGCCAAGGCAAAGGCCCTGATCGACCGCATTACCGCCGTCCAGGACCAGCGTACCGGGCGGCTGGCCTCCACCTACCGCTCCCGTTCGGCCTACAAGACGGACATGTTCTATGATTGGGTGAACTGCACCTATTCGGCCCTCCAGTCGCTCCTCCGCATGGATGCGATGACCCGGGAAAAGCCTGAGTGAAACAGAAATAATAACCCGCATCACCGGTGTCTGCTGCTTCGCAGCCCTGTCCGGGTAAATGCCACCGGCGAAACAGAAATAATAACCTGCACCACCGGTGTCTGCTGCTTCGCAGCCCTGTCCGGGTAAATGCCACCGGTGATGCAGGTTATTATTTCAAAATTCCTTAGCAGACAATCCTTTACGCAATGACCACCCCGACACCGGCCGCCTCGAACCTGCGGCGGACGGCGTCGGGAATGCCGTCGTCGGTGACGAGGACGTCGATGTCGGAGAGGTCGCAGATTTTGCCGTAGCCGGTCTTGCCGATCTTCGAGGAATCGGCAAGCAGGATGACCTTGGCGGCCGCGCCCATCATGGCGCGCGTCATGCGCGCCTCTTCGATAAAGGCGGTGATGACGCCGGAACGGAGGTCCAGGCCGTCGCAGCTGAGGAAGAGCTTGGTGCAGCTGACGTGCTTCAGGCCCTCGATCGTGTAATTGTCCCTGACCGACAGGGATTTCCGTATCAGCGTCCCGCCGAGGATCATCACTTCCACGCCCGGTTTCCGGGCGAGGGTGAGGGCGACGCCGACAGAAGGGGTGACGACGTGCAGCGAACCCCGGGCTTCGACCTGCCGGGCCATCGCGTCGATGGTCGAGCCGGAGGTCATGAGGATGGCGTCATCCGCACCGATCATCCCCGCGGCGGCCGCGCCGATGCGATTTTTTTGTTCGGCGTTGATGAAAATTTTTTCCTGGATGTCCAGGTCGGTGATATGGGGCCGGACGAGGGAGACCTGGCCGCGGCTGCGGTAAATCTCGTGGCGGGATTCCAGGTCCCGGAGGTCGGCCCGGATGGTCGCACCCGTGACCTGGAGGCGTTCCGCGAGGGTTTCCACGGGGATGGACTCCACCGTCGAGAGCAGGTCGCAGATGGCCTGCCGGCGTTCTTGCACTTTGTTCATGCCGCAAAGATAATATTTTTCATTATATCCCCGGAATGAAAATAATTTTTTTGCTTTGAAAATATTATTTCCCAATATTTTTTTATAATGAAATTTTTGTTAGCTTTGCATGGGTACGTTTTTTATTAACCACAGTTTCTATGACACGCTCGCTCTCCGTCCACGGCAAAGCCTCCTGCCTGGCCACCTGGCTCCTGCTTGTCGCCGGCCTCTTCCTGACCTTTCCCGGATGTGCGGAGGTAACCCCGGACTCCGGGGATGACCCGACCACGGAAAAACCGGAGGAACCCTCCGTTCCAACGCTGTTCAGCGGCGGCGACGGTACGGCGGAAAAACCATACCGCATCGCCACCAAGGCCGACCTTAACATGTTCATCGCCCGTTGCAACGACCCGTCGGTCAGTGCCGCTTTCTCCGGTAAGGCGTATCTGCAGACAGCGGATATCGACATGGGCGGGGACGACCTGGCGTCCGTCGGTGCCCAGTCTCCCTTCGGGGGCACTTATGACGGCGGCGGCCATGTCATCAAAAACTACACGGCAAAAGGGGCAGGATGCCTTTTCACCGGTATCCGGAAGGCCACGCTCTCAGGTATTTCCCTCGAGCCCGGCCAGACCCTTTCCCTCCGCAGTCCTGACAGCGGAACGCTGGTCGGACTGATTGAAGAGGGGGTGGTGGACGGCTGCCGCTTCAAGGGCGAGGTCACTTCGTCCGAGCCCTGTGCCGGCGGTCTTGCCGGCAGGCTCCGTTCCGGACGGATTGCCAATTGTTCCGTCAGTGCGACCGTCAATTCCACGGCCAGCGCCACCGTCGACGGCGAGAACGGCTGTTCCGTCGCCGGCGGCATCGTCGGACGCATCGACGCCGGTTCCGTGGAACACTGCTCCTTCTTGGGCCTCGTTTCCGCCAGCGGCCGCCGAGTCGGCGGCATCTGCGCCCTGGTCTGCGGCGGCACCCTCCTCGACTGCGTGTCGTCCGGCAGCATCAGCGGGGTTTCCCAGGTCGGAGGAATCGCCGGCATCGCCCTGACCGGTGCAGGACCGACCTGTTCTGTCATCTCCTGCCGTTCCGAAGCGGTTGTCGCCGCCTCCGACCATACCGCGGCGGGCATCCTGGCCAACCTGTCGGCCACGGGCACCGCGCCGCTGACAATGGACCGCTGCATCAACACCGGCAACATCTCCTCCCTGTACAACTGCGCCGGCATCCTCGGCTTCGCGACCTCCAGCGGCGGCGGGGCGACCCTGACGAACTGTATTACCCGCAACTGCGTCCTCAGCACCAGCGGTTCGGATCCGTCCAACATCGCCTACACCCGCATCGGCGGCATCCTCGGAGGAACGGCCAAGGCGAGCACCTCCTACCTCAACATCCTCAACAGCTGCACCTACAACATCACCCTGAAGACGACCGCCACCGGCAAGAACGGCACGGTCAGCGCGATTGCCGGCATCGCCGGTTCGCTCTACAGCCCCGGCGGCATTTACGGGTGCTATTCCCAGCTGCAGTTCAGCGACATCGTCATTCCCAAGACCGTCACCTACAAGGGCGCCATCGTGGGGTACAAGGCCTCCACGGCCAACATCGGGTCCAACTGCGTCTTCGATTCGGCCAACTCCTACGGGGCCTTCTACAGCACCAATCCCGCGGTCGGGATCGCCACGGCCTCCTTCCAGGACGGCACCCTGCTGACCCTGATGAACGGCTTCGCCCCCGACATCGAAGGGGCCGCCGCCTGGGAAGCCGGGGGAGACGGCTATCCCGTCCCGACAGGCAATGCCGCGGGCGGCGCCGCGGACACCCGTCCCGTCATCCGCATCCTCGGCATCGGCAACAGCTTCACCCGGGATGCGATCGAGTACTTCCTGTACGATGTCTTCAACGCGGCGGGCTACAACGCCATCCTGGGCAACATCTACATCGGCGGATGCACCCTCCAGACGCACTGGGAGAACGAAACCAGCCCGAACGAGAGCACCCGCAACAGCAATTCCTACCGGAAGGTCGTCAAGGGCGTCCGCACCGTCACAGCCAACAAATCCATCGCGTACTGCGTCGAAGACGAGCCCTGGGACATCATCATCCTCCAGCAGGGACAGGGCCTCTACGGCATCGTCGATTCCCATTACCCGTACCTGGACAACCTGATTGCCTACGCGAAGGAACACCTCTCCAACAAGAACTGCAAGTTCGGCTACCAGCAGACCTGGGCGCTGTCGGCCCATTCCACCAACAGCCGCTTCTCCCTCTACGGCAACGACCAGCAGAAGATGTACCAGGCCTGCGTCGACTGCGCCGAAGCCCTCCGGACCCGCTCCTCACTGGACTATATCGTGCCCACGGGAACGGCCATCCAAAACGGCCGCCAGACCTCGCTGGGCGACACTTTCCTCAACCCCAGCGACGAACTCCACCTCAACACCACGTACGGGGCGTTCACCGCTTCCTGCACCTGGTTCGAGACCTTCACGGGGGTCGATGTCACGACCAACCCGTTCTGCCCGGCCGGCGTGGATGCGGCCACCGCGGCCCTCTGCCGCAAGGCCGCCCACCAGGCCGTGCTGCACCCGACCGCCGTCACGAAGGTCGAATAAAAAGAAGGAATCCATCATTTAACAAGACAAGGATATGTTGAAAAAGTATTTGTATCTGACCCTCCTCGCGCTGCTCTGCTTCGCCACCGGACTCGGTGCGCAGCAGACCAGGGTCCGGGGTGTCGTCACGGACAAGGACGGTGAACCGGTTCCCGGGGTCAGCGTCCTGATCCAGGGCACCGGTACCGGTGTCGTGACGGCGTCCGACGGTTCCTGGCAGCTCAACGCCGCCAAGGGCGACGTGCTCGAGATCGCCTGCCTGGGCTACCTGACCCAGACGGTCGTGGTCGGGGACCGCGACTTCATCGGCACGAAACTGGACGAGGACGTCACCCTGCTGGACGAAACCGTCGTCGTGGGCTATGCGACGATGAAGAAACGGGACCTGGTCGGCGCCGTGGACCAGGTGGACAGCAAGGTTCTCGGCAACCGCCCGGCCACTTCCGTCGGCCGCTCGCTGCAAGGCCAGATCGCCGGCCTGAACGTGACCTTCACCGACGGCAAACCTTCCCGCGCGGGTTCCCTCAACATCCGCGGTGAAACCTCCATCGGCGCCGGCGGCTCCTCGCTGATCCTCATCGACGGGGTGGAAGGCAGCCTGGACGCCGTCAACCCGGAGGATATCGCCAGCGTTTCCGTCCTCAAAGACGCCTCATCCACAGCCGTTTACGGTGCGCGCGGCGCCTTCGGCGTGATCCTCATCACGACGAAGAGCCCCGACAAGGGAAGCGTCTCGATCAACTACACCGGCTCCACCACGGCCAACCGGCGGACGGTCATCTTCGACAACATCACCGATTCCGTGGAATGGTTCGACTGGTGGGTGACCTGCTACAACGGCTACTACCAGGGCCAGCAGACCCTGCCGGACAACGTGGACAGCACGGTCCCCTATTCCCAGGAGATCGTCCAGGAAATCCAGCGCCGGAACCAGGACCCGACCCTGTCGAAAGCGGGCATCCTGACCGGGCACAATGTCTTCGGCTGGGGCTATTACGACAATTTCGACTGGTACAGGGAATTCTACAAGCCCGTCAACTGGTCCACGGAGCACAACCTCTCCGTCTCCGGCGGAACGGATACCGCAAATTATTATGTATCCGGCAGATACTTCGGCCAGGACGGCGTTTACAGCGTCGGTAACGAGAACTACCACAAGATCGACATCCGCGCCAAGGGCTCGCTGAAGATCCGCCCCTGGTTCAGGGTGACGAACAACATGAGCCTCTCGACGAGCTACTACTACCAGCCGACGACCCCGCGCGACCAGGTCATCGTCCAGCGCTGGATGCAGCACGCCTGCTATCCGCAGTCCGGTCCGTACAATCCCGACGGCACCTGGACGACCGCCGCGGCGATTTCCGGCTGGGCCGCCTTCGTCGAAGGCAACAACTACCGGACCGACAACGCCGTCTATGTCCGGGAGAAGATCTCCGCCGACATCGACGTCGTGAAGGACGTGTTCATGCTCCAGGGCGACTATTCGGTCAACTACACGATGAAGAACCGGATCCAGGTGCAGAACCCGGTGGCCTATTCCCGGCGGCCGGGCGAGATCCTGTACGAATCCGCCTCCGCCGGCGACAAGCTGGAAGAGGTCAACTATGACACCGTGTACCAGGCGGCCAACATCTACGCCACGCTCCATCCGCTGGCTCCGTTCAAGGAGGCTGCACGGAACCATTCGCTGACCCTGCTCGCCGGCTGGAACGTCGAATGGCAGGACTACAAGTCGCTGAGCGTGAACCGGACCGGCTTCACGGCCGACGGGAAAACGTCCTTCAACCTCATGGACGGCATCACCGGGGTCACCCAAGGCGGAAACGCCTGGTCCTACGCCGGTGCCTTCGGCCGCCTCAACTATGCCTTCAAGGGACGGTACCTGCTGGAAGCCAGCGCCCGCTATGACGGGTCGTCCAAGTTCCCGTCCAATTCCAAATGGGGCTTCTTCCCCTCGGCCTCGGTGGGCTGGCGCCTGTCCGACGAGCCCTGGATGCAGTGGGCCCATCCCGTCGTCAGCAACGCCAAGTTCCGCCTCTCGGCCGGTTCGATCGGCAACGGCAACGTCTCCCCGTACCTCTACACGTCCGACATGTCCGTGAAGCTGGCGGACGACTATGTCCTCAGCGGCCAGCTGGCCTCCTACTCCACCGCGGGAAGCATCGTCCCCGTTTCCCTGACCTGGGAGACGGCCACGACCTATGACGCCGGCATCGACCTCGACCTGTTCTCGAACCGCCTGTCCTTCACCGGCGACTACTACATCCGCAACACGACCAACATGTACACGATGAGCGCCACGGTGCCCGCCGTGTACGGCGCGACGGCCCCGAAGGGCAACAACGCCGAACTGCTGACCCGGGGCTGGGAACTGGCCCTGCAGTGGAAAGACCAGGTCCTGGTCGGCGGGAAGCCCTTCTCCTACAGCATCAAAGGGACCCTCTGGGACAGCCGCTCCTTCGTGACCAAGTTCGCCGGCAACGATACGAAATCGCTCGGCACCTGGTCGGCCGTCCTCCAGAGCCACGGCAACCCGAGCCAGTATTATGAAGGCATGGAAATCGGGGAAATGTGGGGATGGACCGTCGAGGGCATCTTCCGTGACCAGGACGACATCAACACCCACGCGATCCAGGCCGGCTTCCTCCAGTCCTACGACAAGGTGGCGCGGCCCGGACAGCTGAAAATCAAGGACGTGGACACGAGCGGCATCATCGATTACGGCGAATTCACCGCCAATGAGCCCGGCGACCTCACGATCGTGGGCAACAACAAGATGCGCTACATGTTCGGCCTCAACCTCGCCTTCAACTGGAACGGCATCGGCCTCTCGGCCTTCTTCCAGGGCTGCCTCAAGCACATGTGGTACCCGGGCGCCGACTGCGGCTATTTCTGGGGAAAATACGCCCGTCACTACTTCGCCTTCATCCCTTCGATCCATTCGAAGTCCAATCCGGACGTGGCGCAGATGAACGAGGACAACACCGTCTGCCTCAACTACGATACGGCCTACTGGCCGAAACTGACCACCATGCAGTCGAACTCGAACTACACCTGGGGCCATCTGCTCGAGATGCCGAACAACCGTTACATGCAGGACGCCTCGTTCGTCCGCCTGAAGAACCTCCAGGTCGACTACACCCTCCCGAAACGGTGGACCGACGCGATGACCTTCAAGACGATCCGCCTGTTCTTCAACGGAGAGAACCTCTTCTGCTTCACGCCGATGCACAAGTACGCCCCGAACCTCGACCCGGAAGGCCTGAGCTACGACTCGGACTTCTCCGGCAAGCAGGACGGCAACACCTACCCGGTGATGAAGACCTTCACCCTCGGGGTCAACCTGTCATTCTAAAGAAAGGAGGATACGGATATGAAAAGATATGCAATCCTGACGCTGGCCGCCGTTCTCGCCCTCTCGTCCTGCGAGGATTTCCTCACGCGGGAAAATCCGAACAAGATTGAAAGCGAGACCTATTTCACCAACCAGTCAAGCCTCAAGATCTATTCGAACGGCCTCTGCCGCTCCTTCGCCCCCCTCATCCTCGCGTTCTCGACCGACGACATCGGCACGGACATCCTGTTCCAGGAGGGCACCAACCTCTATTATACCGCCACCTATACGGCGGAAAGCGCCTCCAACTGGCGCGCCACCCACTGGAGCAAACTCCGCAATATCAATTATTTCCTGGACAACCTGCGGAAAGCGGACGCCCCGGCGGAGATTCTCGACCACTACGAGGGCGTCGGGCGGCTCTTCCGGGCCATGTTCTACCTCGACAAGGTGCAGCTCTTCGGGGCCGTCCCGTGGTACGACCACCTCGTCGATCCGCAGAACCCGGACGACATCTACGCCCCGCGCACGAACCGGGAAGAGGTGTGCCGCCACATCCTGGACGACATCAACTACGCCTGCGAGCACTGCCTGACCGACAAGGAGTTCGTGGACCGGGCCGGCTACATCAACAAGTACGTCGCCCTGGCTTTCAAGTCCCGCTTCTGCCTCTTCGAGGGCACCTACCGCACCTACCACCAAGCGGATCCCTCCACGGGGGCGCCGTGGATCGCGGACGAGGCCGGGATGTACCTGAGGGCCTGCTGCGACGCCTGTGAGCAGCTGATGGCCAGCGGCATGTTCAGCCTGACCGACGTTCCGGCCAACCGCCGCACCCAGTACCATGACCTGTTCACCTGCGACGACGCCTGCAGCCAGTACATCAACGAGATCATCTGGGCACGCGACTACGACCTGGCCAACAACGTCACGAACAACTACGACAAGAATTATTTCACGAAGCGCTTCACCTCCGGGGCGGGCTGCGGCATGACCCGCCAGTTCATCAACACCTACCTGATGACGGATGGGACGCCGTTCACGACCAGGTATCCCGACAACGAACACGTCGATTTCGTCAAGGAGTGCACGGACCGCGACTTCCGCCTGGCCCAGACCATCCGGACGCCCGGCTACACCCGCAACAAGGGCGCCAGCAGCCTGGCCCCGGACCTGACCTTCTCGCTCAGCGGCTACCAGCCGGTGAAATGGACGCTCGACGACGGCTCCAAGGACTCGAACCAGGCGGCGACCGCGACCGACGTCCCGATCATCCGCTATGCGGAGGTGCTCCTCAACTACGCCGAAGCCAAGGCGGTGCTGGGCGAATGCACGGAAGATATCTGGAACAGGACCATCAAGCCCCTGCGCGAGCGGAGCGGCGTGAAGAGCATCTATCCCCTCTCCGCCGACCCGTATCTCGTGGCGTATTTTCAAAACCGCGAGACGGACGCCAAGGTGCTCGAGGTGCGCCGCGAGCGGGGCATCGAGCTGGCACTGGAGGCCTTCCGCTTCCAGGACCTGATGCGCTGGAGACAGGGCGAACTGCTCGTGCGGGAGCGCCAGGGCATCTATATCCCGGCCATCGAAACGCCGATCGACCTGAACAACGACGGGGTTCCCGAGACCATCGTCTCCGCGAAGTTCTCGGAGAAGACGGGCTACAAGGTCCTTCCCATCGACGCCGCTTCCGGCGACCTCGGCAACAAGCTGAGCGAAGGCACGAAAGGCATCATCAAGACCGGCACGGTCGTCACATCCACCTGGAGCTGGGAGGATTACAAATACCTCCGCCCCATTCCTGCGGAGGCCCTCCTGGAGAACAAGGCCCTCGGACAGAACCCCGGTTGGTAACAGGCTAATACAAGGAAGATCATGAAAACGAGAATCATAGCAATCGCATGTATCGCCGCCCTGGCGGCCGTATCCTGCACCAAGGACCGGGATTTCGTCACCCGGGAGGAGAGCAGGGTGAGCTTCGACTGCCTGGCCCAGTCCGTCGAGCAGAACATCCAGGCGCGCGGCGACTGGCACATCGACCTGAACGGCGCCGAATGGCTCCGGGTCTCCCCGGAGCAGGGAACCGGCGACGGGGTCCATTACCAGATGTACACCATCAGCGTGGACTACAACAAGGGCGGGTCCCGCGAGCACACCATCTATGTGTGCCAGGGGAATGTCCGCTGCCCCGTCACGGTCCACCAGAACCGCTGCAAATTCGCCCTGACAGGGGTGGAGATCACGGAGAACCTCTTCCAGTTCAAGGAAAGCACGGGGGGCGTCAATGTCCTTTATGAATATGCCGCCGGCGACGAGTCGGTTTCGCTCTCGGCGAAACTCTCCGGCGCGGCGGCGGCCGGGCTCGTCATCGACCCGGTGAACACGTCCGACTTCGCCCCCGGCAAGGGCTCCCTGTTCATGCCCATCACGGGAACGCCGACCTCAAAGGGAGAATTCGAGGTCACGGTCCTCGCCGACGGGAAGAACATCGGCTCGTGCAAGGGCTTCGTCGAGGAATACGTCGCACCGGTCGTCGTGCTCGACCCGGCCGGCCTGCCCGCGCGGTGGAATTTCTTCGCCGCCGGCTACACCGGGACCGGTCCGCTCGCGACCCCGCAGGGCGCGCATTGGGACTATGACGATCCCGACCCGCACGTGACCCCGACCAGCGGCAATTCCGAAGCGCGGCTCACCGCGGTCGTCGCCAAACCGGGGACCGTGGAACTCAACGGCAAGACCCAGCGCTATACCTTCAATCCCGCCATCCAGGCACTGAGCATGGTCGAAGGCGACTACTGGCTCGCCGCCATCCCGGTCATGTACATCACCGAGGAGACGAAGATCAGCGTGGAAGCCGCGACTTCGACGCAGGCGAAGGGCCCCGGATTCTACATCCTGGAATACTCCGCCGACGGGACAAACTGGACCGAGGCGCCGGGCGCGACCGAGTTCAAGAAGACGGAGACCAACGAAACCTGGAAGGCCCACTTCTGGAACAACCAGGCCTCCACGGTCAACACCCCGACCGGCACCCGCAAGTCCTTCGACATGGCCAATCCGGAGGAGACCTACCATAAATATGAGTTCCCGCTGACGGGGGTGACGATCGAGGACGGGACGCTGTACCTGCGGCTCCGCGTGCTCAAGTACCGCTACGACATGTCCGTCGCCTGCACGGCGACCTGGACCGACCTGAAGATGCTGGAAATCGATTTCGTCCACAATGAGTAAGCCGATGGGAAAGATGTTGAAAGCGGGCTGGATCCCGCTCCTATGGGCCCTGATGCTGCCCCTCGCCTGCAACCCCGACCAGAATGAACCGACGCCCGAGCCGGAGAAGAAAGCCGTCACCTACAAGGTGGTCGCCCACCGGGGCGGCTATCTGGAGAGCGGGGCGCCCCAGTGCAGCATCCAGGGCCTGACCTATTCATCCATCATCGGCTGCTACGCGTCGGAATGCGACATCGTGCCCACCAAGGACGGAAAAGCCCTCATCTGCCACCCCGACGACAACAACCGCGTCAACGGGTTCTATCCCTACGAGAAGACGCTCGCGGAAATCCGGGCGGCGGGGAAACTCAAGAACAATGAGGACATTCCCATCATGGAGGATTTCCTGGACTTCCTGTGCAACCCGGAGAAGAACCCCCGCAAGATGAAGGTCTGGATCGACACCAAGGCGTGGAGCAACCTCTCCTACACGATCGCGGCGATCAACGCCGCCTATGACGCCATCAAGGCGAGGAATGCCTACGACCTCTGCGAGTTCATCATCCCCCAGAACGCCTCCCTGTTCAAGATGGTCCGGGAGACCGACCTGTTCAAGGAGAACAAGTGCAAGGTCGGCTTCATGGCCTCCTCCCCGGACGGTCTGCTCAACCCCGAGACATTCGAGGGGAACATGTGGCACCAGGTCAAGTACAATGCCATTTTCGTGGACGCCGCCAAGTTTGCGCCCATTGACTACATCTCCGCCGGCGTGCCGCTCAGCATCTGGTGCTGCGGCTCCGCGTCCTCGGAGAACACGGAACTGATCCAGAAGGCGCTTCCGTACTACAAGAACAAGTATTTCAAGGCCATGTTTGTTAATTATCCCCAGGCCGCGATCAAGAAGATCAAGGCCGCGGGGCTTGATACCGAATCGTTATGAAAAAGCATGCAAGCCGACTCCTGACGGCGGCGGTCCTTGTCACCGCCCTCGCCTGCAGGCAGGAACCGAATCCCTATGACTACGACCGGTTCCTCATCGAGCAGACCCGCATCTCCGTCGACAATGAAGGCGGGACCGCCTCCGTGGTCGTCAATACCAACCAGGACTGGAGCCTGGCCCCGGAAACGGAATACGGCTGGATCACCTACAGCAAGACCTCCGGCCACGGGACCGACGACATCCTGCTGACCTTCGCCCGGAACGAGGCCGAAGAGCGGAGCGCCACCCTGTGGGTCTCCTCGGCCGGCTACGAACCGATCGCCATCCTCATCAAACAGGAGGCGCCCAAGAGCGAAATCCGCCTTGGCCAGCCGTACATCGACAAATCCCCGGTCAAGGACGTGAACGGCAGTTTCATCATCCAGGTGCCCTATTTCAACGCAATAGGCACGGAAGCGGTCCCGTTCTCGATGATCTTCACCGGTACCGGCGCAGCCGGCCTCGGCCCCCAGGAATACACCTGCAGCGACTTCAAGCGGGGTGACGGGGTCGTGAACATCCCCGTCCAGGGCAGCCCGACGGCGCTCGGCCCCGTCACGGTGACCGTCGATGCCTACGGCGACTCCTTCCAGCCCGTCACCATCCGGGTCGTCGAGCGGATCCAGTACGAGCATTACATCAACTGGAACAACTGGTCCATCGGCTGGACGCGAGGCGATTTCAACCTGCTCCGCGGCAGCGCGTACGACTACAGCTGGACCAGCGAGGCCGTCCACAAGACCGAATCCGGCGTCGGCACCGACCACAAAGCGCTGCCGACCGGCACGACGCTGCCCGGCTGCGAGGACGCGTACCTCTCCCTGGTCTGCGCCAACCCGATCGTCGCGGGCGGACAAGCCTCCGGACCGACGGGCACGCCGTCCGGCCTGGCCGGCTACCAGTTCAACCCGGGCTATCAGGTCCAGGGCATGGTCAAGGACGACTATGTCTTCGTCTATATCCCGAAAGTCACGCTCGCCGCGGGCGGCACCATCACCCTCGAATCCTCCCTCGGCGGCGCGACGGCGGCCTCCTGCGTTTTCCTCGTGGAATACTCCACCGACAATGTGAACTGGACGGCCTTCGGCAACCGGAAGACCCTGGATGTGGGCGACGACTCCGTCGAATACCATTTCCGCTACATCGCAGCCAACAACGCGATGCGGTACGTGTATGCGCGGGATGCCATGACCGACCCGGCCTATGATGTCATCCAGGCAACCGTTCCTGCCGCTGTCAACGGCGCGCTGTACATCCGCTTCCGCTCCCTCGGCATCAACGGCAACGGCGCGGTCCAGACCGGCAAGGGCTGGAGCGACATCAAGTTCATCGATATTTCATTCCAATAATCTATCAATTTATAACTATGTCCAAAACCATCACGATCATCGGATCCGGCATGATGGGATCCGCCCTCGCCTTCCCGGCCTTTGAAAACGGCAATGAAGTCCGCCTTGTAGGCACTCCGCTTGACAAGGAGATCATCGATGCCTGCAAGGCCACGGGACAGCACCCGAAATTCGACTATCCCTTCCCGAAGGGTGTAAAATACTATTATTATGAGCAGTGGAAGGAAGCGGCGGCGGGCGCCGACTTCATCATCGGCGGCGTCTCCTCCTTCGGCGTGGACTGGTTCCTCGCGAACATCCTCTCCGAACTGGACCCGTCCGTCCCGGTCCTCAGCGTCACGAAAGGCCTGATCAACCTGGAGGACGGCGCCCTCATCTCCTATCCCGAATACTGGAAGCGGGAACTGGCGAAGAAGGGCATCCACCGCGAGATCTGCGCCATCGGCGGCCCGTGCACAAGCTACGAGCTCGTCTTCCACGACCAGACCGAAGTCGCCTTCTGCGGCAAGGACACAGCGACCATCCGGATGATGAAAGAGGCCATGCAGACCTCCTACTACCACATCTCCCTCACCAACGACGTCGAGGGGCTGGAAAGCGCCGTCGCCCTGAAGAACGGCTACGCCCTCGCCATCGCGATGACCATCGGCCTGGTGAACCGCCACCACGGCCCCGAAGCCGGCCTCCATTTCAACTCCCAGGCGGCCGCCTTCTACCAGGGCGTCAAGGAGATGCGCTACCTGCTCGAGATGCAGGGCGCGTCCCGCGACTGCGAGAACATCGGCATCGGCGACCTCTACGTCACCGTGTACGGCGGCCGTACCCGCAAGGTCGGCATCCTCCTGGGCGAAGGGAAGACCTACCAGGAGGCGATGGACATCCTCGCCGGCGTGACGCTCGAGAGCCTCGTCGTCTCCCGCCGCGTCTATGCGGCGATGGTCGAGAAGGACCGCCGCGGCCTCGCCGACCTGAAGCAGTTCCCGATGCTACGCCATGCCGCCGCCGTCCTGGACGAAGGCAAGGATGCCGAGCTCCCGTGGGAGGCCTTTACTTTTGACGAAACCATTTAATCCCGACAATCATGAAAAAGATCCTTTTCCTTCCCATAGCAACGCTCCTGCTCCTTGCCGGCTGCCAGAAACCGGAGAACACGGACACGAAACCGGACCCGAAACCGGACACGCCCGCCCAGGAGGACGCCCTCAAGCTCGACAAGACCTCCATCACCGCCGAGGCGGACGGGGCCACCGCCACCATCCAGGTGACGGCCAACTGTGACTGGACCGTCACCAACGCCCTCGACTGGGTCAGCGTGACGCCCGCCTCCGGCAAAAGCAACGGAAGCATTTCCGTCACCGTTTCCGCCAACGCCGGCGCGGAACGCAGCGGAAAATTCAGCGTCAAGGGCGGAACCCTTTCGCCCGTCGAAGTAAGTGTTTCCCAGGCGGCGGCCGTGAGCAAACTCGCCCTCGGCACACCGGCCTTCGACGGAAAACTGATGACCGGCTCCACCGGAACGGCCGCCGTCGAAATCCCGTACACAGGTGCCCTCGGAACGGATTCCGTCCCCTTTGTCGTAACGGTTTCCGGGAACGGCTCGGCCGGCATCGAGAAGACGGAATACACCCATAATTTCACCGCCGGCGACGGAAAAGTCCGGATCCCCATCTCCGGCACGCCGACCGCCTTCGGCTCGGTCGCCATCTCGGTAACCGCCGACGGGACGCCCCTCGAACCCAACCTGGAAGCACGGGTCGGCGAGACCCCGCGCTACAAGAACTATGTCACCTGGAACTTCTGGGGCTACGGCTATACCCGCGCCGATTACGGCCTGGTCCGCGGCAGCGCCTTTGACTACAGCTGGACCAGCGAGGCCGTCAACAAGACCGAATCCACCAACGCGTCCGACCATGTCGTCCTTCCTTCCGACGGCACCATCCCCGGCTGGGAGAACGCCCGGATGTCGGCCGTAGGCACCACGCCCGCAGCAGGCGGTACGACGACCGCCCCGGCCACGGTCAGCAGTGTTGCCGGTTACACTTTCAACCCGAGCATCCAGATCCAGGGGCTCAAAAAGGACGACTATTACCTTTTCACCGTCCCCGTCACTTCACTCCCGGCCGGGACCAAGGTCCATGTCGAGTCCGCGCTGGGCGGCGCGGCCGCCGCTGCGGGTTATTTCATCATGGAATACTCCCTTGACGGAAATACCTGGACGGAAGCGCCGGACGCCAAATCGATCGAGGTCGGCGGAGACACGTACAAGTACCACTTCGAGGATACGCACAGCACGGACAAGACCATCCGGTACACCTATTCGCGCGACACCGCCGTCGATGCCGGTTTCGCCACCTACACGATGGCCCTGCCCGCCGCCCTCAGCAATGCCACCATCTACATCCGCCTGCGCGCCGTCGGTCTCAACGGCAACAGCGCCGTCATGACCAAGACGGGCTGGTCGGAAGTCAAGTTCTTCGAAGTCAGCTTCGACTGATGCCTATGAAGCGGATCCTCCTCCTTACCTGCCTTGCGCTCCTTGCCTTCACGGCGGGGGCGCAAATCAAGGTTGTCGGGCACCGCGGTGTCCGGCACAACACCCCCGACAAGCCGGAGACCCCCTACTACGAGAACACGATCCCGGCCCTGCAGTACTGCCAGACCCTCGGCATCTACGCCGCCGAATTCGACGTCCAGGTGACGGCCGACGAGAAACTCATCGTCTTCCACGGCCCCGTCGTCCCCGGCCTCGGCAAGGACATCCACAAGATCACCTTCGCCGAAGCCCGCGCCGTCGTACTGCCGGGCGGTTCGCAGATGCCGACCCTCGAGGAATACCTCGCCGAAGGGAAGAAACACCCCGAAACCAAACTCATCTGCGAAATCAAAAAGCAGCCGAAGCCGCAGTGGGAGACCCTCGCCGCGGAGCAGGTCATCGCGACGGTCCGCCGGATGGGCATGGAGGACCAGGTCGAGTACACCACTTTCAGCGAGTGGTGTGCCGACGAGATCCACCGGATCGATCCGAAGGCCAAGGTCCTCTTCCTCGACAGCGGCGTCTTCATCAAGGACCCGGACTACCTCAAGGCCAAGGGCTATGATGCCGTCTCCTACGACATGAACGGGCTGATGAACCACCCCGGCTACGCCGTCCGCGCGAAGGAACTCGGCATGGAGACCACCCTCTGGATCGTCAACGACTACGAGGTGGTCGACTGGGCCATCCTCCACGGCATCGACTACGTCTCCTCCGACCATCCGGAGCGGATCAAAGCCTATGTCGACGGGCTGAAATCCTTTGAGAAACGCTGAAACCGCGCAGATAAAAGCCGGAACGCCCGTTGTATGGGATTTCCGGCTTTTTTTCGTATCTTCGCTTGATAATCAATGAACGGGCTCCCATGGATGCTGCAACAAAATCAAAGTACATCAAACTGCAGTGGAAGACGCTGATCGTGCTGATCGTCGGCTATACCTGCTACTATTTCCTCCGCAAGAACTTCAGCGCGGCCATCCCGGCGATGGAAGCGGAACTCGGCCTGTCGAAGGTCCAGCTCGGTATCTTCCTCACCCTCAACGGCATCGTGTACGGGCTTTCCCGGATGGTCAACGGCCTGCTGGCCGACCGTTACTCGAAGCGGAACCTGATGGTCCTCGGCCTGTTCCTCTCCTGCATCATCAACCTCGCGATCTGCTTCTCCCCGCGGCTGAACGGCTTCCTGAACCTGCTGGACGCCGAAGGGAAGGCCACGATGGGGCTGGTATACCTGATCGGCTCGCTGTGGGTCCTGAACGGCTATGTCCACGGCATGGGCTATCCGCCCACCGCGGCCATGATGGCCCACTGGTTCCGCCCGTCGGAACTGGCGACCAAGCAGAGCATCTGGAATTCCTCGCACTCGATCGGCGCGGGCCTCGTGATGGCCCTCTGCGGCTGGCTGCTGTCCCGCTTCGGCTACAGCGCCTGGAACCTGTGCTTCATCATCCCGGCCGCCATCGCCTTCATCGGGGCCATCGTGATGCTCACGACCCTCAAGGACGACCCGACCGACTGCGGCCTGCCGCCGGTCTCCGAATTCGAACGGGAGACCCGGCGCGAGACGGCCGCGGCGCTCAGCCCTGAAGAGAAGACGGAGCAGAAGGAAGAGAAGAAGACCGACCGGAAGGAGGAACAGCTCACCGGCAGCCGCTACAAGAAGTTCATCTCCCGGATGGTCTTCCGCAACCCCATCATCTGGGGCATCTCCATCGCCGATTTCTGCGTCTATGTCATCCGCTTCACCATCCTTGACTGGGGGACCTCGTTCCTGACCCAGTACAAGGGCCTGGACATCGCCCTCGCCGCCTCGATCGTCGCCGTTTCCGAGATTCTCGGCGGCGTGCTCGGGACCATCGTCTGGGGCTGGATGACGGATAAGGTGTTCAAATCCAAGACCTTGCGGACCAGCGCCCTCTGCACCCTCGGCGCCACGCTGTGCTTCACCGCTTTCTGGCGCATGCCGGAAGGGGCCCACTGGTTCTGGTGCGCCCTGTTCATCGTGGCTTCCGCCTTCTTCATCTACGGCCCGCAGGCGCTCCTCGGCGTCAGCTGCTCGCAGTACGGCACCCGCCGGGCCAGCGGCTCGGCGAACGGCCTCTGCGGCATTTTCTGCTACGCCGCGACCTTCATCTCCGGCATCGGTTTCGGCGCACTCGCCGACCATCCGGAGTATGGCTGGAACGCCGTCTTCGTCGTCGCCATCGTCTTCGGCTTCATCGGGACCGCCATTCTCGCCGCCTTCTGGAATGCGCCCGCCAACGGCTACGCCCGCGCAGAGCGCGTGATGGCCGAAATCGACAAGGAGGAGGCCTGACACCCCATTGAATCAATTATTTCCATCACTCGAAATGGCAAAAAGCATAGAAGAACTCCGACAGTTCTCGACGCAGGTGCGCCGGGACATCGTCAGGATGGTCACCCTGGCCGGCTGCGGCCACCCGGGCGGCTCGATGTCGAGCGCCGACTTCCTGACTGCGCTGTATTGCAATGAAATGAAACACGATCCGGCCAGCTGGAAACGCGACGGGAAGGGACAGGACATGTTCGTCCTCTCCGCCGGCCATGTCACGCCGGTCTATTATTCGCTCCTCGCCCGCTGCGGTTATTTCCCGGTGGAAGAGCTCGCCACCTTCCGCCAGTTCGGCGCCCGGCTCCAGGGCCATCCGTCTGTCCAGAAGGGACTTCCGGGCGTGTACCAGGCTTCCGGCTCCCTCGGACAGGGACTGTCCGTCGCCGCCGGACTCGCCCTCGCGAAAAAGCTCGACGGCGATCCGGAACGCGTCTTCGTCATGTGCGGTGACGGCGAGAGCGAGGAAGGCCAGATCTGGGAAGCCGGCATGTTCGCCGTCCACCACAAGCTGGACAACCTCGTCGCCATGACCGACTGGAACGGCCAGCAGATCGACGGCACCGTCGCTTCCGTCGCCGGGGAAGGCGATCTCGAGGCGAAGTGGAAGGCCTGGGACTGGAACGTCATTGTCGCCGACGGCCACGATTTCGCGGCCATTGCGGAGGCCTTTGCCGCTGCGCGGGCGAACAAGGGGTCCGGCAAGCCGACGATGATCCTCTTCAAGACCGACATGGGCCATGGCGTCGATTTCATGGCCGGCACCTGCAAGTGGCACGGAAAGGCCCCGAACGCCGAACAGTGCGCCGAGGCGATGAAACAGTTAGGTGAAACCCCGTTAGGAGACTTTTAGCATGAGCAAGTATATCGATACCGGAAAGAAGGACACCCGCAGCGGATTCGGTGCCGGTCTCCTCGAAGCGGGGCGGAAAAACCCGCAGGTGCTCGCCCTCACCGCCGATCTCAAGGGCTCCCTGAAGATGGACGCTTTCGCGGCGGAATTCCCCGACCGTTTCATCCAGTGCGGCATCGCCGAGGCCAACATGGTCGGCGCGGCCGCCGGCCTGGCAATCGCGGGCAAGATCCCGTTCATCGGCTCCTTCGCCGAGTTCGTGACCGGCCGCGTCTATGACCAGCTCCGCCAGGCCGTCGCCTATGGCAAGACCAACGTGAAGATCGCCTCCTCCCATGCGGGCGTCACCCTTGGCGAAGACGGCGCGACCCACCAGACGATGGAAGACATCGCCCTGATGCGCGCCCTGCCGGGCATGGTCGTCCTCAACCCCTGCGACTACAACCAGACCAAGGCCGCGACCCTCGCCGCCGCGGAGTACGACGGTCCCGTCTATCTCCGCTTCGGCCGTCCGGGCGTCCCGAACTTCACCCCGGAAGACCAGCCGTTCGAAATCGGCAAGGCCCTCGTCATGAACGAAGGCAAGGACGTCACCCTCATCGCCACCGGCCACCTCGTCTGGGAATCGCTCCAGGCCGCGGAAGCGCTTGAGGCAGAAGGGATTTGCGCAGAAGTCATCGACATCACGACCCTCAAGCCGCTCGACGAGGAGACCATCCTCGCCTCCGTCCTCAAGACGAAGGCGGTCGTCGTGGCCGAAGAGCACAACATGGCCGGCGGTCTCGGCGAGGCCGTCGCCGGGCTCCTGGGCCGCGCCCTCCCGACGCCCGTCGAATTCATCAACGGCGGCGACCGCTTCGGCCAGACCGGCACGCCGTCGGCGCTCCTGAAGGCCTACGGACTGGATGCTGCCCATATCGTCGAAGCGGCACAGAAAGTGCTTACACGCAAATAGATGGACGAGCAGGAGAAGGTATTCAATGAAATCGTGAAGACATACAGTGAGCGGCTTTACTGGCATGTCCGCCGCTTCGTACTCTCCCACGAGGATACCGACGATCTCCTGCAGGATATCTTCCTGAAAATCTGGACTGCGCTTCCCTCCTTCCGGGGGGAGGCGCAGCTCTATACCTGGGTGTACCGCATCGCCACGAACGAAACCCTGAACTTCCTCCGCCGCCAGAAAGTCCGCGCCGCCCTGCAGTTCCGCAGGATCGACGACGTGATAGAGGAACGCATCGACGCCGATCCGTATTTCAACGGGTCCGCCGCCGAGCGGGCACTTTCCAAGGCCATCGCCCGCCTCCCCGAAAAGCAGCGCAGCGTCTTCATCATGCGCTACTACGAGGACATGTCCTACGAGGAGATCGCCGCCGTCACCGGCACTTCCGTCGGCGCCCTCAAGGCCTCCTTCCACATCGCGCAGGAGAAGGTCCGGGCGGAATTGGGCGAAGGACGATAATTTTTTATTTTTCATTTAAACCTTTCATTCTCAACCGTGTCAAAGAGTGCGATGATCAGGAAAAATGACATACGCGTACCGGAAGGGTATTTCGGGGATCTCGCGGAGAGACTCTCGGCCATTCCGTCGCAGCATACGGCAGCAGCAGCCCCGCACGGTATCCGTCGGCTGGCCCCTTATGCCGCCGTAGCTGCCAGTATGCTCCTTGCCGTGACTGTCGGAAACTGGATCCTCTCGCGTACTTCCACGCGCAACATGCAGGGCGAGTACGAAAGCATGCTCATCGCAGAGACCCTCGGGACCGACAACCTCGACTATTATTTCCTCGAAACAGGCAACAGTGCCGATTACCTGACCGACGAGGACATCGTCAACTACCTGATCGCCTCCGGCACAACCGTCGAACAAATAAACTATGTCAATGATGAAGAGATTCGTTAAAACCGCCCTCTGCACGGTGATGGCGGCGCTGGTTTCCGTCGGCGCCTTCGCCCAGCAGAAAGCCGAGAAGGGCAAGGACAAGGCAGCCTGGAAAGAGAAGGTCCAGGCCGAGAAAATCGCCTACATGACCACCGCCCTGGACCTGACCGTCGAAGAATCCCAGGCCTTCTGGCCGGTGTACAACGCGGTCCAGAAAGAAAAAGGAAACGCTTTCAAGGATGTCGCCGCCGCGACGGACGCCCTGAAGGAAGCCCTAAAGGAAGGCAAGACCGGCAAGGAGGTCGAGGTTCTTCTCGAGAGCTATCTCGCCGCCAAGGAAGACTGCGATGCCATCGACAAGGAAGCCGTGGCCAAATACAAGACCGTCCTCCCCATCGAGAAGGTCGCCAAGATCTTCATCGCGGAAGAACAGTTCCGCCACCAGCAGATCAAGCGCCTGAACAAGGACCACAAGCCCGGCGAAGGCCACCAGCAGATGCAGGAAGGCAATGGGCGCCAGCATCAGCGTGGCAACGGCCAGTCCTCCTTCCGCGGCAACCGCGGCTGGAACGACGGCTTTGAAGAATAGGACTGCCGGAAGGCATTCCTCCCTCCTCCCGCTGTGAAGCGAGAGATACCTAAATTAATGGTTATTTATGTGGTTGTGCCGTGCATTTGTCTGATGCACGGCACTTTATTTTACCAGGGGAGCAGCCCCCTGGAACCCCCGCGGCCTTAAACCCTTTCCAACTTTTGCCGACACCGCCAAAAGTCACGGGACGGCCGGTCGCCTGCTGGCGACATTCGCTTCGCTCAAACCCTTACCAGGGGAGCAGCCCCCTGGAACCCCCGCCAGGGCGGCGAGGGCAGCACAAGTGACGGAGACGTCCCGGAATTTGGCAGGTTTCCGTCAAAAAAGGCCGTTTTTGACGGAAACGTCCCTATTTTCGGCAGGCTACCGTCACTCGCGGCGACAAGGCGTGGGCACAAAAAAGGGGCCGGCTACCATGAGCCGGCCCCCCGTTTTCGCAAAGCTGCGCGCGCGGATTAGCGCTCGCTGCGGCGCTCACCGCGCTCGCTGCGACCGCGGCCGCCACGGCCGCCACGGCGGTCGCGGTCACCGCGACGGCTGT
>JAEEGI010000346.1_pt1 | contig 173380 bp, 268 predicted proteins | sample 8958751 | NCBI WGS metagenome assembly JAEEGI01 (sample SAMN16246545, study PRJNA631951) | gut metagenome | biome: gut microbiome; feature: rumen; material: KS-attached | host: Bos | place: Iran: Karaj | collected 2018-10 | reverse complement strand
TATTCTCTACTGGAGAATAAAGATATACATCGGGGAACTTTTCACGAATTTTAGTTGCCCATTCAATATTACGAAGATAATCTCCATAATAGAAAATTGGTCCTGCTAAATAAATTCTCATAACTTACTCCTCTGTTATTGGTTCTACGGTTTCAGTTAACTTCTCAACAGGAGCATCTTCAGGTATTGCATCTTCCATAGGCTCTAAGAAATAAACTTGCTTCTTTTTACGCTGTGCCCAATCAATTTCACCAAAAGTACTTTCACCAATATACTTATTAATATTTACTACAAAAATAGCATCAGACATTTCAATCTTCTCTTTATGAAGATTATCTAATTGAATTAAAACCTCACGAGGAAGCTCTTCTTCTTCAGCATGATGAAATACAAAAGGCGCAAGAACGATATTACCTTGAATAGTTAAATCACGAGCTACCTGTAAAATTTCTTTCTTAAAACGGCTACTGCCGCAAACTGTAATAATCATCCTTTTATCTCCTTTAACTCAATAATTCTTTGATTGCGGGAACCGCGCATGGGAAGTGTAATATCTCGTTCTGCCAATACAAAGGGCCCATCAACCAATATATCTATACTTTCTAATATATTCTACAATATTTTTTCATTTCTGTCAAGTAATTCTTCATAAGTATAACCGGTCCATATTGCTATATGGATAGTTGGGTCAAACTTATGAATTTCACAAATAAGGTCCCAGGTTAAAAATAAGTTTTCTCTGCATAAAGGTTCACCGCCCATAATACAAAAATCTCTATGAACACCATTAGCCACTAAAGCATCTTTTATTTCTTGTAATGTTTGAGGGGTGAACTCTTTACCACCATTAAAGTCCCACGTCTCTGGATTATGACAGCCAGGACAATGATGTGGGCAGCCCTGTGTATAAAAGGTTACACAAACACCAGGAGCTGCGGCCACATCATTTTTAATAATTCCTGCGTATTTCATTCTAGTTTCCCCACATGTTTAACCCTTGCTTCGGTTTCAGCCTACTTACCAAGGTTAAACGCCTTCTTATAATCACCAGTTAAATAACCAGTAACTCGTCTTAACTATTGGATATGAGTACTACCACACTCAGGACAAGCTTCATTAAACTCGCCTTCATATCCACAATCAAGACATTTATCATTAGGTACATTTACTGCGAAATATGGGATATCATGGTCCATAGCATAATTAACAATCTATTCTAATGCATCAATATTATTTGTCACAGTTGAAGGAAGTTCAACATAGGTAATACAACCAGCATTAGAATATCCAGTAAGCTGACTTTCAATATCAATCTTATCAAATGGACTTACTTCTTTCCATACAGGAACATGAATAGAATTAGTAAAGAACTCTCTATCACTTACATTAGGAATCTCCCCATACTTCTCTTTAAACTTTTTCATAGCAGTATAGCAAAGATTTTCAGCAGGAGTATAATAAACACCAAAGTTTAAATGTTCTGCTTGTTTAAATTCAGCACAACGAGTTTTGAAAAGTTGTTCAATTCGTTTTGCTAATTCCATACCCGCCGCTTCCGTATGGTCGCATCCTACTAAAATCTATAATGCTTCAGCAAGACCAAGCTACCCGATAACTAAAGTACCATGCTTTAATGCACTTTTAATTCCTTCTTCTGGATGATAACCTAGCATAGTACCATTCTCATACATAAACTTAGCTGATTCAGCAGATTGTGAGCAAATCCAATTAAAACGTTCAATTAACATATCTTTAGCATCATGGATAGCTTCATCTAATAATTCAAGAAATTTATTAATTCTTGTTTCAGAATCGCCATAAAAACTAAACTCTCCTGCCTTACCGAGCAATGTAGATTCTGTTGCTTCCATAGCTAAAGTAGGAAGAATAATAGTTACCGGGCAGATATTTCCACGTCCATCCTTAGTCTAAGGGTTAGTTCCTGGTTCGGCATTAATGTCAGCCCCATTGACCGTGCGGCATCCCATTGTTGAGAAGTAAGTCTTGGGGTCGCTTCTATCGTAGCCACTGTTACCTGACCAATCTACATTGGCATAGTTAGGGTACAGTCTTCTGGACGTAGATTCTAAAGCGAGTCTATACAAATCGTAATTAGGGTCTCCAGGTTCACGGTTAACTCCTTTCATACATTGAAAAATCCCACATGGGAAAATAGATGTTTTATGTACTCTGCCCAAGCCTTCAATGGAAACTTCTAATAGTTCTTTTGTTATTAATCTGCCTTCTGGCAAAGTACAAGTTCCATAGTTAATAGAAGTAAATGGTAATTGATTACCACTACGGCTTTGAAGGGTATTTAAGTTATGATACATTCCTTCAACGGCCTGATGAATTTCTTTTACTGTCATATCATAAGCATAATTATATGCTTTTTCAGAACCAAAACGTTCTTTATCTATTGTAAAATCATTACCAGACCAGTCTAATTTATCTATATCTACTGGATTACCTTCTACATCAACAATGTTAATATCAGTAACACCTTCCAGATATTTCATGCCATCTTTGTAATGCTTCCAGAAGCTTTTACGTACATATGGCACCATGGTCCAATCTAAGTGAGTAGCACTTACGCCACCAAACTATTGTAAACTTTGAAGCTGGAAAATAACAGCTACTAACTACATAGCAGTGTTTATTGAATTAGCTGGGCGCACATCAGTCTAGCGTGTGTTAAATCCTTCAGCTAGTAGCTTATCAAATGGAATAGATAGACAATTGTGCATACCAACCGCATAAGCATCCAAGTCATGAATATAAATACGATTATTTAAATGGTTTTCTTTAGCCTTCTTAGACATAATATAGTCTAAGGCATAACGCTTTGTCATAACACTAGATGCTTCACCAACACGACCACCAAATGAATGTTCATCAATATTAGCATTTTGGTTTTGTACATTACGAGCCTCAAGTTTTTCACCAATAGCATCAATAAAATCATGTTTAAACTCACGAGCTACTTCTTTCTTATATCTGTAACGAATATAAGCTTTTGCTACATCAGGACGCTCTGAGCGCATTAAATATTTCTCTACTAAATCCTAAATCTCCTCTACGGTCATACGATAGGGGGCGCGCTCTACAGTTTTAGCAATTTCTAATGCTATTTCAAACGATGTGTCATTTTCATATAACTATCCATCTACTTCAATAAAAGCTCTATCAATAGCATTTATAATCTTTTCATGGTTAAATGGAACTTGTGTTCCATCACGTTTAATTACATACATTTCTAACCTCCAACACAAAATCTTGTAGTTTAATTTTTGCGTATCAATATATTTTGTGTTTTGCAACAGCTTAATTAATCAATCTTGTCCGCGGCATCACCGCCGTAGTATTCCCAGTTGATAGCACGTCTAATGATATTTGCTAAAAGCGGTAGTTCTAGTCGTCCATCATTCTCAATTCCAAATGCCGGTTGTATACCATCTAGAATCCTAGTATCATTAAAGTCTTCTTCATCTGCCCTAAATCTACGGACAATTTCATAACAATCTGGGTCTTCTTCACGATTTAACTGGCGCAGCAGCCGCACCTTATTAGGCGCAGTAATATAAATCACCAGTACATTTAATCGCTTGTCATCTTGTAAAATCTCTACTGCTGTTGGATTAAATACTCCAATATTAATCTTGTCAGGATTTAATGTTGATAACATTGTTCCATAAAACCAATTATTAAATTCAGCAGCTTCTATCATATCACCACTTAACACTTTTTCTGTAAATTCTTCATGAGTTAAATAATGATAATTAATTCCATCTACCTCATGTTCTCTAATAGGTCGTGTGGTACAATTTACTACTTTTTGAAATTCTTTATTCTTATCTAATTTTATAAGCTCAGCTAGGAGCGTATCTTTACCGCTCCCAGCCTTACCCATTAACGCAACTACTTTAATCATCGTCTTCTACTGTCCCCATCGCTCGTGTTGTTCTAATTACCAATTCTGGTCCATTAACTGAATCAATATGATATAATGTATGCCCTGGAGTTGATGCATATTTCTTTGCTATGAACGTATCACCAGACCGGATACCTTGAACAATAATCATACTACCTCTATTAAACCAAGAATTTTCTACAATATGATTCTTACCATCTTCTCCCGGTGCCGAGATACGTTTATCAAACAAAGCAAAATAATTTCTCGCAAACTTAACTTCAACAACACCATCTGTTGTTAATAATGTAACTGAACTCTTTGTTTTATTTTTCGCAATACATGTACCAAAGATTCGTGAAATTTCAAACAGATTAATTGACCTGCCACCTTTAAAGAATGTTCTTTCTACAACTGGTTCTTCTGGCAATTCGGCAAAATTACTTAATCCATATCTACGTCTATCAACATTTAATAATTCATGCTCATGATAATAGAAACATAATACTTCCATTTCCCATGCCGATAAGGAACCATTCTTTGCGTATTTATCCCACTCTTCTTTAAATAATATTTTATTTAATGTAGTTAAAACTTCTTGTTGATTATCTTGTAACCATTTTCTAAATACATTCATATGAAATTGATATACTTTATCCCATGCTTTTGTATTCATACTCATCTTACCTGTATTATTATCATATTGTACTAAATCAATATAATCATTTGATTCCAAGAATGATATAGCTACATCGGTTAAGTTATATACCCCAATACCTTTACATACGCTCTTTAAATATTTATTAAACTCATATACTTTACGTGCTAGTTTCTCTTCTTCTGTATTGGCTGGTAACAATCCATAATTAATCAATGTATTCATATTTTGAAGATTTAACTGTTTCTTCTTATCACATGTTTGCCAAAGATACCAAGCCATACATACTTTTCTATCCAGCATATGGTCAAACGCGCCACCCTTAATTAATGAAATCATTGTATTCTTTTTAGGATTGACTTTATTGATAAAATCTAATGGAGATACATATGGACGATTTTCTATAATCTGTTCAACTACTTCGTCGCCCACGTTCAACATTCCTTTTAAGCCAAACAAAATTTCATTATTTTCTACATCTGGCACAAACCCATAACCAGATTTATTAATATCTGCCAAACTAACCTTGATACCAGCACTTCTTACCGCACCGATAGCTTTAGCCATCTTTGTATAATTAGAACCATCTTTTTTTACATCATCATCTTCATCATCTTCATCTATTGGTTCTATATCTAATGATCCACTATTTACAATCAAATATGCTGTATCCCAATATATTGGATTAAAACTAGTTGCTAAATATAATGTTTGTACTCCAACAAATGAATATGCTAATGCATGAATAATACTAAAACTATAACCCATCTGCGGACCAATACCACATTTCCATATATATTGACCTAATAATGGACTTGTTGCTCGTTCCAAAACCTTTTTATGAAGTTCTGGAATCTTTGACATTTGTTTCTTACCTACAATTTTACGTGCCGCATTTGCTTCACCAAGTGAGAAACCGCACAGCTTTTCATCCATTAAGATACGCATCAACTGCTCTTGGCTAGGTGGAACTCCATATGATGTTAAGAAATATGGTTCAAGATTTTTCTGTTCTTCATAAGTTAAACCCGCTCTTAACATTTCATCATACCATAGAGAAATATTATTCTTAAAACGAACATACTTATCTAATGGCTGTTCTTCACCGGGCCCACTTGTCATTAATCGCATCAGACCATTGGCGTCGCTCATTTCCAACATATTATGTGGACGAATCTTCTTTGCTGCTTGCTTTCCAACATCGCCTTCAAACTGGAAACAACCGATAACCTTACCTTCTGCTAATGCATCCCAAATTCTTTCATCTTTAAGAGGTAATACATTTGGGTCAAGATATTTATTATATACTTCCCGAATGTTTAATTCGGGCTCAATTAATCCATCCTGTTGTAATAGATTTACTGTCTTAATAATAATATCTTGGACAGATGTTAATAAGAAATCATATTTAACACTACCAGCTGCTTCTTGGTCATGAAGGTCCCATTGAGTTGTTAGATTACCATTTGGGGCCCTCATAACTGCCGCACTATCATATGTATTACCATCAAAGAAAATAACACCTGATGCATGAATACCACGACGACTCACCATGCCCTCAATGCCCTTAATAATATCCATTAATCCTGGATATTTATTAACAGCTGTAATAAATGTTTCTTGTGGCTTACGTCCTTTATCAGGGTCACCAACTGTTAAATCTTTAACTGACCACTGAAAACCACGCTCGGTAGGAACTAATGATGCAATATATCTTGCTTCACCATTATCAATTCCCTCTGGATAATCTTCACTTCTATAACCACGACAAGCCGTTGCAATAGCCGCTTTTGTTGCTTCTGTACCAAAAGTACAAACCTGAAGTAATCCTAATTCTCCACGTTCTTTTCTAATTTCACTAAAAATCTTAGGAAGTTTAGATGGCGCTAAGTCCAAGTCAATATCACCTAACTCAACACGTTCATCATTCAAATAACGCCAGAATGGTAAATCCCATTCAATTGGGTCAAGCTGTGTAATACCCAATAGATAGTGATTTAGACCAGAACATGCGGAGCCACGTCCTGCGCCTACTGTTGAACCGCATCGCCAAAACAAATCAATATAGTGCTGTAATGTATTTGGATACGCAAACATACAAGTTTCCAGTTTCTCACCGATAACTCGTTTAACTCGCGCTTCTTCTTCAAGACGAGCTATATATCGTTCATCTAATCCGATACCTTTATTTATCAATGCCTCAAAACACTGATTAACCCAATATCTTTCTTGTATGTTTTTACTACAAAATAAATCTAATAAAATAGGATATTCTTTATCAAACTTATTTAACCAATCATCATCCATGCCATATTTTTTCATATCCAAATATCTTGGATAATCTATTACTTCTACTTCTGGAATACTTTGATGATGCTCTAAACTATAAAATTGTATTTTATCTTTTATCTCTAATGAGTTTTGAAATATCCAATCAATTATATCATCATCTTCAAATGATGCTCTTAAATTATTTCGTGCTTCTTCTGCGCTCTGAAGATATGCATATTCATAAAATTCATCTACCTCACGCTCTCCTTCTTTAGAGTTAAGATATGCTTTATGAACAAATCTATCTTCTTTCTTTAAATAATGCGCATCACTACCTGTAACTAGCTTTAATCCATAATATTGAGCTAACTTTAATAATGTCTGATTCACAAGAATCTGACTACTCTTTGCCGTTACTGTTTGCGATGGCGCGCACTCTATATAAAAATTATCTTGGCCAAAAACCTTTATACACCATTCAACAAAATCACATGCTTGATTATAAAACATTTGTGCTGTTAGAATATCATTTGCTTCAACTGCTATTCTATAATTATATAATGACGTAGATAACTCTCCACCCATACATGCAGTTGTTGCGATGATATGTCCTTTATAATCTTTCATTATGCGTTCCAAATCTGCTTTAATCGTTGGAACACGAACCATCTTACCTGTTGAATATGAATTATACCAAGCTATTGAACTTAATTCTTTTAATGCTCTATATCCTAATTCATCTTGTGCTAACAAAATAAAATGATAATATTGTTGTTTGGGCGACCTATCATTTGTTAAATAAATCTCATTCCCTAATGCGATTCTAAAATCAGGATACTTCTCTTGTATTTCCTTTGCATACTTATTTACAATCATATGCGAACATAGAGCCTCATGGTCAGTTATTGCTATACCACTTAGCCCTAATTCAATCGCTCTATTTATTAAATCTTTTGGATGGTTAATACAATCAAGTAATCTAATGTTTGAATATTCAGTATGTGAATGGATATCAAAGAATGTATTTACCACAATACAATCTCCTTACTTTTTCTTACATTATATTATACCATATTTTTTCTATATTGTCAATATGTGCGGTTTCTGTCTGTCACTAGTTTTTCAAGGTCAGAGAAGAAGGCATCATCTTTCTTTTGTTTCATTTCTAATTGGGTAATACGATTTTCTAATACCATTAAATCTGTTTTTAATGTCTAAAGCCCATTAATGATTTTATCTATAGTTTCTGTAAACATTTTAATCTCCTACTAATATTACAGCTTTTTCCGCACGAGTAACCAACGTGTATAAATATTTAATATATTCTTGAGGGTCTTTCTTTTTTAACCAGCCGCAATCATATCCTAATACATAGGGATATTCACTACCTTGCGCCTTCCAAGTAGTAATAGCATATCCATAATTAAAACTATATGGAATAATTAATAACGGATTTGCTGAGTAGCCATAGGTTAATAGTTTATTACTAACTGTTTTATTATAACTGCCTATTGTATATTCTTGTGCGCCAGTTAATGATGGACGATTAGTAGTCAGCTCTTGGTAATCAATAGGCAAGCCATGGAATGTATCACCATCATCTGTAATAAAGTCCGCGAACAAAATATCAGTAGTTTGGAAGTCCTTAAATTTAGCAAGACCAGGATATTCCTGTATATAATGTCTACCTGGTATGATATGACCAATAGCGCCATTAGTTAAGGCATTTCCTTCATCGCTTACATCATCCCAATGGTTTTTAAGTCCGATAATTTTATCTTTCTCTTCTGGAATAGGACCACGACCTAATAAACTTCTTACTTTAGTATTTAATTCAAATCGTTGTGCATTAGTTCCACATAATATCTAACTAGCTTCTAAGAGTGTTATATCTTCATCTTCAAAAGCAAATTTATGTGGGATAATACGTACTTGCCCGCTTGTTGTTGGGAATGTGCGAAAGTCCTTGCCTTCACGAATATGCATAGATAGACGAATAATCGCACTATCCTGGGCTTGTCTTAAAATTTCATCCAGGAAGATATGAGGCTCCTGTAAAACTGGATTAGTTTCGTCTCTTGGAGGAGAAAGCTGTCCAGGGTCTCCCATAGCTAACACATAAATATGATGTGAAAGCAACAGGTTCCATAATTCTTGTGGTAACATAGAAACTTCATCTACCACAATTAGTTTATAGAAATCATCCAGCACTTTTTTAGGTGTGAATACATAATTACCATTTTTTGTTTGACGAGCATTATATAAGAGCTTATGAGCGGTTGTAGCATTAGGACAACCTTTATTTTTTAATACATTTGCGGCTTTACCAGTATATGCGACATATGCGGTTTGTTCTTCAGGGATGTTTAGAGCGGAGATAATAAACTTAACTAACGTAGATTTACCAGAACCAGCATAGCCAGAAATAACTGTGTATGGCATACCCAGTTTATATCTATCTACGGCTATTTTTAATGCTTCTTCTTGTTTTCTTGTTAATACAATATCACTACACATTTGCAACCCAATATCTTTCTCTAATTTCATATGCCCATTCAACTTCTGGATACCGCTCTTTACAATATGTTATAAATTCATCATCAGTCATATAATTAAATAATTCTGGTATCTTACCAAATATCTCTGGATATTGTTTCATATAAGTTATTACTTGACAAGTGGTTTCATCTTCTACTTTATCAACATAATCTTCTATATCATTCATAATATCGTATGGTTCCTAGCCAAGAATTAGAAATTCTTTTACATTTATCATATCTAATGCTTTAGAACAAACTTTTATACTTTCTCTATAATCTAACATATTTTTTACCTCTTATATAATTATTATAACATATATTTTATTTATTGTCAATCATTTGCTTCAAAAAATCCCTAAAGCATTTTTTGTTTGGGAGGAGGGTATGGGCTGGTGTCTGCGGCCGGAGCTGGCTCAGAAATCCCACTTTACAGTTTTTGTGACCTCCATATCCTCAATAAATATTTGAGGCGTAACGTTGCCCATATAGTGATTTAAATTACACTTACCAATGATAGTTACATACAATATTCCACCATTGGGATTTAGTGCTGCCCGCAATTCATCACTAGCATTAAATTTTAACAAATTTGTTTTCTTACCATCTAATGATATTCTTACTGTCTTTTGGTTCGCACCAAGTAGAGACAAAGTAGAACTTTTAACTGGTACGTTTTTAATAGCAAGAAGTGGTTCATCTAAATCTTGACCCCAAATATCATTATAAGACGCAATATTAAATATATCTAAATCTTGAAGTAAATTATAATCTAATTCCAAATCTACTGTATAGCATGGTGAGAAATCAAAATCTTTTAATAATTCATTAGTCTTACTAATAAATGCTTGTAGATTTTCATCTTTAATACCTACACCAAATGCGCTAGCATGACCTTCGGCATATTCTGCTAATCCAGTATTTAAAATAAATTCACGCAAACTTTCTAAACGTGACTTACCTGGATTTCGACCAGAACCTTCCCAAATAATACTCCCATCTTCATGCACACATTTACGAAGAATTAAAGTGGGTTTAGCGTATTTTGCTGCTAATTGATTAGCAATTAAACCAGCTAAGTTTTTATCTACTTCTTCATAATCTACGCAAATTACCAATAATTTATTATTTAATAAATTATCTTCTTCAATGCGAGATTCAATATTAGCTAAACTGGCATCCTAAGCCCGTTTTTGTCTGCTCTTTACATTTACACAAGTTCGCGCAGCTTGCTCTACACGAGGTTCAAATTGTCCTTTACAACCACGCTTAGTAGATAATATCATTTCATTAGCTCGCCATTCTAACATGGCCAAAAACAATAAAGTTTTTTCATCCATGGTGCCAGAACGTGTCATAGCATTAATGAATGGCACAATGTAAAATGCTACACCAATAGGCGTGATACCACCTTCAAATTGATGCTCTTGGCGATTCATCATTTCTACAAAAAATGGATTATTAATGCGCTTTAATCCATCTGTTGTAAGATAATGAGTTTCAATATCTTTCTGTGACATCATATCGCCAATTAAGCTGAGTGCAGTTAAATCTCGTAATTCTAATGGCTCTTGTTGTCCCATCAATGAACTGAAATAACAACAAAATTTATATACAATAGCTCCACCACAAAGTGATTTAGTAGGATAAGCACAAAGTTGGTTATTAATAGTTATAGCATCATGTGATACATGAGCTGCTTCATGGTGGTCAAGAATGAGCACGTCAATACCATACTATTTCAATAGGGCATGCTATTCATAATCATTACTAGCTGAATCAGGGCAAATAACCAATTTAATTTGTTTTTCTAAAATAGTATGTAATCGTTCTTGAAGTACATCAGATAAACCATGCTATTTTCCTGAATGAATAAAAAATTCTATTCTATTCTATACCCATGATGGAAATAATTTATTAAAATAATTTAGAAAAATCGCACTAGAACAATAGCCATCACAATCACTATCAACTACAATTAAAGCCCTATCATTATTAGCAATATGTTTAGATAATGTCTAGGCACCTTCCCGCATATTATCTAAAAGAGTAGGACTTAATACATCATTTTCATCCGCATGAAGAAAATGATGTACTTCACTCATTGTGATACCACGATTAATAAGTATCTATTCTAGTAATCCGATACCAGGTTGTCGTTCAGAAATTAGTTTATAATCCATATTTACCTCACACTACAAATCAAGATTTCTATACCATCATCATGGAAGACTTCTTGAATAATATTTCTAACCTTGGACCATTCTAATCTATCTAAACCACACCCAATATGCGGCATAGCTATTTTCTTATATCCACTTAAAGCCGCAATAATTTTCATTTCAATTAAAGCTTCCCGTAATGATTCATATGTGGGTTTCTGCCAAAAGTGAGCCTTGGTAATTAGATTAAAGACGGCTCGTGTATCACGAGTTCCTGTACCTATACAATCTCCACCATGATAATGATAATTTGGGCAACGCTCTAATAGTTCTTGTTTTGTACCATACTTATCTCTAAACACTTTCGCAATACCAGCTCCAAGCGCAAAATCAGCTGAAATACAATGCGCTAATGCATAGTCCTGTGGCACGGTAAATAAATCTTGTTTTACTTCATTATACATTTTATAATCTTACCCTATTCTTCCATAATTCTAAAAACGTATCTACTCCATCATCTATTGGAGCATCTTTATATCCAGTAATCATATTTGTATCAAATATAATACTTACATTTATATAATTCTTAAATTTATTATTTAAACTTATTAAATGTTTAGTCCATTGACGCCATTCCCAATCACCTATGTCTTGGAACTGTCTATCAAAAGCAATAATCATTTCTGTGGCTCCAGCATCCAAAAGCATTTGAACTTGCCACATTGAGATATTAGAACCACAACATGCTACAGATATATCATTTTCAATCCCAAAATAAGTTTGGTACTTTAAGCAACTCTTCTCGGATTCAAATATAATTGCGCATTTTGCTTGTTTTATATTGGGCCAACTATTATTTATATTATATAAATTCATGCCTAACGCATGATTATATAACTGTTGGCCAATTTTAAGTGGCATATACTTACCATATAATTCAGATTCTGACTTATCTAATAATCTACCACGAAGCCCAATTAAATCACCATCTTTATCATAATGAGGAATAGTGATTTGTGCGCCTCCCGCATAATAACCTATTCTAGCTCTATTTAATACTTCTTGTGATATGTGTTCATCTAACCATGGTTTGATTTTTACATGATAATTAAATTTATCTAAAATAGATGTATCATATGGTTTAAGTTTAACATGATAATCTTTTAAGTCTAAACTTTGAATTCGGTCATATTTGCTAAACACCGGCCAATCATCTAGCTCAGTTTCTTCATCATCTTCTATTTCAACATTAATACCATACGTAATTGCTACATACCGTACAGCATCATTTAAATCATAGTTACGACCCCATTGAATATTCGCCACTTTAATAACTAACTGAAATGGGTCAAATGAATCGCCGCATCCTGTATAACAATGAAATAGTCCAGTATTTTCATAGTAATATAATTTTCTACTACCTTCTCCTGGCCTGTTATGACAAATAGTTTGACTGATAATACCAAAGTTAGAATATTGAGGCTCACCGCCAAAATCCACTAACATATCAAATACAATATCAGTGGTTAGTAGTTCTCTTACTTTTTTCTTGTCATAAGAAATCAAAATGCGCAAGGCTCCTCTGTTAATATTTTCAAGTTATCAATTTGAATAATCTCATATGTGTATGTAGTAGCAAACATTGCTTGAACACGACAAGTTCCTAAATCACTTTTACACCAGAGATATACACCTTTATATCTACCACGACGATTTTTATAAATAGATAATTTTAATGTTGGTCTATCAAAAGCGTTGCTTTGTAGAATTTGTGCTAATCCTTCTAAATCATCATTCGTAACAGGAAGAAGGATAGCTCCCATATCAATTTTATCAGCAATAGCTTTCGCACCACGCAGCAAGTTCTGGTCCGGAGTTTCTGATGCCACATAATCTCCATTCAACTGTGTCGCTGACAAAATGAAGATTCCATATTTGTTACATAAGTCCTTGAGACGAATAGAGAGCATAAATAAGATGCTGTCTTCTCTTAACTTAACTCCGCCACTTTTCTTGGTAATTTCTTCTAAAATTTTCAGACTCGTATGGATGTAATCAAACATCACATATTTTACATCATGGTCACGAATATTTTTCTTAATTTTATTTTCTACATCCTGTAATGAAAAATCTGGTAGAACCTCAATATAAATAGGAGCTTCTTTGAGTAACCGAGCTGCTTCAACTATACGGTCACGCTCATCACCATCATATCGTCCATTAAGGATATGTTCTTCATTTACGTTGGACAAAAATGCCAACATCATGGTTTGAATTTCAGTTAATTCTTGCTCAGTTGTAATATATAAAACTGGCTCACTTGTACCATTTCTAATCCAACCAAATGTTTCATCATAAATACGATTACATCCAATATTACAACAATCCGCAATTAAAGTTCTTGTTTTACCAACACCAGTAGGAGCTGACCGCAAATAGAACTTCTTTAATCGGGCACCACGAGTTACTGTATTAATCAACGGACCATAAAGAGGAACACCAACTTCTGGTGTTTTTTCTAATTCTTCAACCAGGTCCATAATATTATCACCAGCTTGAAATGCTTCACCCCAAGAGCCATCTACATATGTAGAAGTGATAATATCTATTTTATTTTGTATTTTTTCTGCTAATCCAATTAAACTTGTATTGTCTAATTGGTCCTCTTGTAATTGTCGCTTCTTTAAATCTAACAGATTAGGGTCATACAAATCACTAACATCAATACCATAACTATCATAGGCGCGCAATAACGTCATCTTTTTAAGGCGGTCATAATAATAATCAAATGTAGCAACGTCGGCATTTTCCACCGCCTTGCTTACCCATTCGTCACCTTTTTCTTTTATGTAGATAGTTTCACTTGTATGTCTAGTTGAAAGATAATCCCCAATACTATTTAATGAAATTTTTTCAGCACCCAGTTCATGTAATTTAAATATTGTACCAAAAACTATTTTATGAAACTGGTCTGGAAAATCTTCATCAGTTATTAAGTATTTATCTGTCTGGTCCAGAAGTTGAGGTGACTTAAACACACAGCCAATAACTTGAATGATACTGGCTATATCCACGTACTTACTGGTCGCCATTTAGGTCCTCCTCGTCTAAAAATGTAAATAACTTACGCTTCTCCAACTGTCGTTGAGGTGGCGTAATTCGCACTTCTATATCTTTTGGGATATAATCATTTATATCTTTTTCACTATTTTGCTCATGCGATAACCATAAAGCATAATAATAATCATAAGCTGGTTTATAGATACGTGGAATAATGCCCAGTCCATAATTCTTATTTACTGGGTTTTTACGTACCTCATACCAATACTTTAATGCTTTTAACATACCAGAATATGTGAAATTATACTGTTTCACAAACCCTTGAAGTTGAAGCATAAAATTAGGTAACAGATAATCTTCTTTCATATCATATAAATTGATTAAATATAAAATCAATTCTTCTTTATCATCTGCTGGATGTGATTTACCACATTCTTCATGGATATATCTATTCTTTAATTGCGGCATCTTAATTACGCCATTATCATTTGGATTAATGGCTTTATGACACCAGAAACAAGTTGTAGAAACAGTTGGGTCCCAAATCTGATATTCTTCTTTTTCGGTGCCTTTTTCTTTTGCTTTTAAATAACAATCAGCATGCCCATATCTGAATTGAGTCCCATGAGGAATCTATATATATGGAATTTTCTTTCTGTCAAATGTTTTCTTACAGTATTTACAGGTAACAGTTGCCATAACATTCCTCCATTCTCTTTCTATTATATCATATTTTTTTAAAAAAATCAACCCTCGGCTCCTGCGAACCGAGGGTTAATCTGTTATTATATTTTATTTAAGCAAATCTGCTTTAATTTCATCTACAATTAAATACACAAACTCTGCTTGGTCACGTGTGACATTTGCCATCTTCTTGCCTTTACCAAGATACTTCTCAATAATTTGAGTAATACGAGGAGCATAATAGTTTTGGTCCTTTGTCATTAATCCACCAACAATGGTTTCAAACTCTGACATTAAAGCATCAAAGTCATATTCCTTAACAATATTAGGAACCTCACGGACTTCAGTTACATACTTATTACCATTTTCTTGTGCTTCCTTATCAATGGCATCAACAAGGGCCTTAGCCAGGTTATCATATGTAAATTCAATCTGAGGAGTAATGTACTTAAAACGACCACCACAAGAAATATTTGCATTTGCGGGGGCACGGAGTGTTAATACAACACTAGTAGTTCCATCTTCTTTATCAACTTGGCGGGCATATCCATAAATGTCAGCCATATTTTCAATAATAGATAGAGCTGAAGATTGTACTGAAGGACGAATTGCAGTAAACTCTTTACCACTTAAATCCTTCTGTGTAGTTTCTTTAGAATGAGAGATAAATACAACAGCATAACCCATCATGGTTAATCCGCGGAATACTTCTTCAAATTCCTTCTTATATTTATCCCAACCATTATTACTCCAACCACCATCACCGATATTATCAATACCCAGCTGGTTACAAATATACTTCTAACACAGGCTGGCCGCAATATCTACGGTATCAATAATAAGTGACTTATAAACTGCTTGAACTTCGGGCTTCTTTAATTCACGATAAACCTGCTTCATTTCACCCCAAGTTGTAATGTCTTGTGCCATTACACCAGGCAAAGCATTATAACCCTTCTCAAATGCGAGAAGCAAAGCGCCGGGCATCTGTGTAGCCAGAGTAGTTTTACCAGTTTTAGGAGCGCCATAAATGAAGGTAATATAGCCGCTTAAATCCCGGCTTACCTTATGAGGTTGAATACCTAAAAGGTCAATAGCCATATGTTACCTCCAATTAGAAGTTAAAACCACGAGCAGTAGAAGCAGGAGCCGCATTAGCAGGAGTAGCTGAGAAAGCAGAAGGAGTAGCCTGACGGCTTGCCTGATATTCATCACTACGCTGCTTCATGTTAGCAAGAGCTAATTCACGGTCAGCAAGGCCCTTCTGAAGCTGAGCTACTGTCATTGTGCTTTCATCATCCCAAAGATATGGTTCCTTAGCAGCCCAATCTACAACATATTCTTTACGACTATTGGTTACTTCGCGCACATAAGGAGTACCAAATGCAGACTCTTCTGTAACCTGACTTACCACAGTCTGAGTTACCTGATAACCCTGAACCTTGGTGAACAGAGGACTCTTTTCAGATGCATCAGCATTCTCAAAATAATCCATAGCATCAGCGCGATATACATTAAACTCAACAGGCATTGGAGTGCCACGGAAATCAAAGATATAACCCTTTAATACAACCTTTTCAGGCATATTACGAACTTCATCTGCCTCAAGACGACGAGTACCAGTAATTACCATATCACACTTGAATGAACTACGCTCATTCACATTTGTCTTGAGAGTTGGATTAAGATGAATAAAACCACCTTCATTACGCTTTACGCTAACCAATTCTTCCTGACCACTACGATTAGAATAGAACTCATTAAGTGCGATAGTTGAATCAACACGAATACGAGCTGCCGCATCGCCATCCTTCATATAACACTTGGTTACGCCATTGAGAATATCCAACAGAGTGTTATAACGACTATTTGTCTGACCACTCTTTGCAAAAGTGGGAGTTTCATATGTGTAGTGAATCTAAATAATATTTGTCAATTCATCGTCAGTTGCGATGTCAATGGTGCCATTAATAAACTGGACACCAGGGTTCTTAGAATTATCGCCCGCAGTCTTTAATGTAAGATTGTGGTTATACAAAATTCCTTCAATATGAGTTTCATTTACTAGTTTCATTAATTATTTTCTCCTTCATCAATTTTAAAATTAATTCCTTTTTCTGTAATTGCATACACTACGGGGTCATCACTAATTTTTTCACAATATCCATCAGTTACCAACTTGCGTAATGTACCAGACACACCACGTGAACTGATACCCATCTTTTCAGCAAGGTCTCTTGCTTTCCAAGTACGACAATCTGGATTTTCTTGTAAATACTTTAAAATGTTCTTCCCATTGTCTGTTACTTCTGGTTTCTTTGACTTACTTGTACTCAATAATTCAATATACTCTTTAATGTTATCTGTCATTAATTTCTCTGCTGTTTCGGGAGCAGCAGCCATTAATGCATTTAGAAAATCCAAAAATTCTTGTTTCAAAATTTTTTACTCACTTTCAACTCATTTTCTATATTTATTATAACATAAAAATTTAAAAAAATCAATCATTGTTGCTTAAGGTGTAACCTACCAAATGCCCATTGAGCATATGTTTTAACAAAACCTCTAATTCATCTATAACGATATTTTCTTTATCTGTTTCATACTGAAATCGTAAATAATCATAGTAAGATACAAATTGAAGCCCTGTAATACCATATGCTTCTGCCTTAACCTACATAGCATCAGGATTATCACAAACAAATAAAGCATTATGCTCTTTTGCCAATAGCATCAAACGACTAGTTTTTCCGGTGCCCCGGCCATCAATAATACGAATCATAATTACTCCTTATTTAATACTGTATCCAAAATCTATGGCATGGTAGACTTGTTGCCAATAATCTTCTCTTTCATTTAATTTTGTAGATGTAGTACATTCTTCCAAGAGTTCAAAAGTAAAATTCTCAACACCAGTTTTTAGCATAGCAGGATATAACTTATTACGGGTTGGAGTATCTGCGCCGATACCTCGTTTGATATGTTGTTTCCAACGTTCAGCTACATCAACACTCTAACCAACATAGCACATCCCATTTTCAAGATTGGTAATCTTATAGATACCCATTCTCTTAACTGGACCAATTACTCGTCCAATTAAATCATTATAAGCTTTTTCATAATATACTTTCCAAATTACCTTATTTAATGGTTCGCTAGAACGCAAATATGGTTCAATGGAACGAATTTTTGCGATTTCAGCAATATCTTCATTAGATAGCTGTAATCTATAGAAATCTCTTTGACTTTCTTCTTGCGCTGCTCGTTTATTAGTTTCTACAATACTATTAATACGGGCACGTAAATCATTTAACTTTTCAATAGCATGGTCTGATTCTTCTTGAGCTGTTAATGTTATCTATTGATAATGAGTTACAGCCTCCTACATCATAACCAACATGTCAGTGTGATATTTCTTTTCATATTCCGCATATTCTGCTTCCAGTTCTTTACTACGCTATTCAATATTTTCTGCGGCACGTTGAAGAGCCATAATTTCAATATCTTTTGCAGCAGCCTAACTCTCTTCAGAAATTTGTTTATATGCGGCCTTCATATCATCAATAGAGCGTAAAAGCTCTACTCGTTTAGTATCTAAACGCTATACTTCTAACTCACGCTCTTGGCATTTAGCAGCATATGACTATTCTGCTTTTGTTAAATCAGCTTGTAACAATTCACTTCTATTATGGAACTCTTCTTCTGTAGATGCTTTCTTATCTTGTAGTTCAATAATAGAGTTTTTAAGGGCGGTTTCTTTATCCTATAAAGCCTAATCTACTTCTTTTTCGGCTATATGTACTTTCGTACTACGTCCAATAAAGTAGCAAATAACACCTATTATGAGGGCACCGCCAATCGCATATATTATCCACATAATAGAAAAAGAAGGGTAACAGGACATGTTACCCTTATATATTACTTAATACTAAATTACTCAGCTTCAGAAGCAGGGTCAAAAGCCATACCAGCATCAGTCAGCTTCAGGAACTTAACGGCCTTATGTGTGCCATCCTCAAGCTCAATCTCAGCGGGAACGCGGATACCAAGGTTCTTGCGCTGAATGGCAGAAGTGAAAATACCATCTACCTGACGCTTCTCAAGACCGAGAGCCTCAGCCACATCACCGGAAGTTACGTCGGCACCATTAATGCCCTTTAAATAATTCAATACCTTTACACTATTTTCCTTCATCATAGTTACATTTTCTCCTTTAAATCTTATATGTTTTTTTGTAAATATAATATAAGCAAAAATTATTTTTCTTGCATATATTCCTAAATCATATCGTCTAGCAAATCTAAATCGGACAAATCTGTAACTTTATTAATTAGATGAATTTCAGCATCTTTGGCGTTCCGGACAGTTGTGGGGTCCTCGTTTGCCTATATAATCTATTCCAGCTTTGCGATTTGCTTTGCCAGGTTCTTAAGTTCCTTTTTCTTCATAATTTTTCCTTTATCTTATTTACAGATATATTATACTAAAAAAATTTCAAAATGTCAAATTAGCTACCTATAAGTAAATTCTCGAATTGCTCCTCTGTGATGATTGGTATATTCAGCTTTTTAGCTGTTTCATTTTTAGAGGAAGTTGAGTTAATATCATTATTAATAAGATATGTTGTATTCTTGCTTACTGAGCCTACAACTTTACCACCATGCATTTCAATATCTTTAACTAGAGCATCACGATTTTTATATCTGTTTAATTTTCCAGTAATTACAAATGTTTTACCATGTAATTCTGTATTACCAATAGTAGTATTATATAATGAATTAAGAATAGTAAGCTCATGTGTTAAAGCATCTGCTTCTGTATAATTAAAATCCATAATACTATCATGTAATTCTGGGCCAAAACCATCCCATTTCATAAAATTATAAGCATTACTAGATATAGCTTCACGAAACTCTACCCAATCAGGAAAATGCTCTGCTATAATTTTACTATAACGTGTACCTACTAATGGAATACCTAATCCGGCAATAAAAGATGAAAGCTCGCAAATACGGCCAATATCAATCGCTATCAAGATATTGGTTACTGATTTTTCACCAAATCCAGGTTTCTTTATCCATTCATCTTTATGTTCTTTTAAATTAAATACATCTATTAAAGAATTTACCCAACCCCAATTAATTAGTTTTTCAAATGTTGCTTTTGATAATCCTTTAATATCTAACCCTTTCTTTCCAAAGAAATGGTCTAAACGATTAATTAACTTGCCATCACATTCAGGGTTATCACAAAAACAATATTCTGATACTCCTTCATAGCGATATGATAATGGTTTGCCGCAACATGGACAATTAATAGGAAATGTAATTTGGTCTTCTGCTGGTACATCTTTTATAGGGCCAGTAGCATCATATATTTGTGGAATAATTTGATTAGCTTTATAAATACGAATGCTCTGATGTTTAAATGGTAGTTGCCAATTAAACATATCTTTTAATAGGGTTACATTATGCAAACTAGCCCGTTCAACAATACTACCATCCGCATCAACTGGTTCAAATATTGCTACTGGAGTCAATATACCTGTTTTACCCATACTCCATTCAATATCTAACAGTTGAGTTTCATATAAATCATCATAAAATTTATAAGCTATACCACCACGAAAATGATGTTCTGTATGGCCCATTTTTTCATATTCAATACAATCATTATATTTAAATACAATTCCATCTATTGGATATGAATGTGCTTGACAATAATTTTGAATATCTGTTATAGCATATTTAGGATTTTCTAATATCCAAGGAACAACATCAAAACCAAATTGAGTTAATATATCTAATTTTCCACTTAATGTAGGTTCATCAAGGCCTTCAATTACATCCCATGCAATAAAAGTAAGATTACGCATTTTACTTTCATTAGCATCCAATAGACGAATAGAACCACTTGCGAAATTACGAGGATTACGATATGTATCTGCAAATGGTTCAAAATCGGTATAAGTACAAATAACCTCACCGTCTATAACTAGTATAGGTATTGAGGTATTTAATACCTGTGGCACATTTTTAATATGGACGACATTATGAAGAACATCTTCACCAACTACGCCATTACCACGAGTTTCTGCGCGTGTTAAAATACCATCGGTATATGTTAAACTACAAGTAAGACCATCCATTTTTGCCATCGCAATTACATCATGGTTTTTACAAAATTCATCAATTTCTGCAAGGCTTTTAGTCTTATCAAGAGATAACATTAAATGGCTATGTTCTACTTTTGTTAATGAAGATAGAACTTTAAAATCATTAATTTTGTGAGTAGGGCTATCCGCATATACAAAACCACAACCTTTTTCAAACTGTTCTAGTTTGAAATATAAATCATCCCATTGTTTATCCGACATAACAGGATGACCTTCATTATATAAATCGGTTGCGTGATTTAATTCCCTAATCACTTCTTGTACGTTTGATAAATCAACAAATTCATATTCTTTCATATTTTTATTATATCAAAAAAATTCAAAATAAGCAAATAAGGGGGCTATAAGCCCCCATATATTAAACTTTACTTGCACTGGTAATTGTTTCGTCTTTTAATACGATATTACCAAGTGCTATTCTTGAAAGTGATGGTAAATCACTTGCTTTAATACAAATAGACCGTTTCTTACCAGTAAGTAAAATAGCATCTTCATCTGAAACAAGTTGTGCCGCAGTTAAATATCCTGTGCTATTGGTTTCTTTAGATACTATAACACCTTTTCCACCACGTTTTTGTAATGTAAGTTCACTTTGCTTCATCTTTTTACCGAGACCTTTAGAAGTAAAAATAGCAAGTTCATCATTAGAATTACGAAGTGGCAATGCGATTAATACGCCATCATCGGCACTAAGATTAATGCCTTTGACACCACTTGTCATACGAGCAGTAGGTGTAATTTCAGTAGAATTAAACTTAATACAATATCCAGCCTCAGTGATCAAAATAAGTGGTTCTTCATTAATTAAAGTAACTGCTGCTAATTCATCACCATCTTTAATTGTTACAGCACCAATGCCTTTAGATTTTTTAGTATTAATATATTCACTTAAAGCTGTTTTTTTAACTAAACCTTTTTTAGTTACAAATAATACATATTTAGCATCTGTATCTCTATAAATAGAATAAACAGTTTCTACCCTTTCATATGGTTCCATTTCAATTAATGAACGAACTGGAACACCAGCAGTATTAATAGTACCAGCAGGAATATTATCAACAATCAGGCGATACATCTTACCTAAATTAGTGAATATCATTAAACTATCTATTGTATTTGTACGAATTATAGCTGTTACAATATCATTTTGTGTTTTTACACCTTTTCCGCCCTTCTTTTGTGTTACAATAGAAGTCGCAGGTACACGCTTGATATTTCCAGTTTCAGTAAGAATCACAATACATTTCTCAGGTGGAATAGCTTCAATAATCTTTTCTTCTTTAGTAGTTGCTTCGGCAATTTGAGTTAATTCAGTACGACGTTCATCACCATACTTCACCACTAATGCATTAAGTCTATTACAAAGCTCACCAGTAAGATTTCCTAAAATACTAATAAAATGGTCAATATCTTGTTGATAACCAGATATGTCTCCATCAATTTCTTCTAATCCTAAACGGGATAATTTACCAAGCTTCATCTCTACAATAGCTTTTGCTTGAAGTTCAGTAAATTTAAATATCATAATTAAATCTTTTTGAGCAGTAGAAGTATTTTCTGATGTTTTAATCAACTGGATAATTTCATCAATATGCTCTAATGCTCTACGTAAGCCCATACTAATCTCTAATTTAATTTTAGTTTTCTCTAAATCATATTCAGTTTCTCTGCGAATACATTCAGTAGTATGTTCTACATAAATCTTACAACAATCTTTAAGGGTAAGTTCAGTGGGTGTCTTATCAATCAGAGCTACTTGATTATATGAGAATGTAGTTTGAAGGTCAGTATTCTTAAATAAGAGCGCAATAATTTTATGAATATTAGCATCTTTAGCGCACTCAATAACTACTCGTAATCCATTTTTACGATTACTTTCATTACGCACATCGGTTACGCCTTCAATATCTCCATCATCACAACATTTACCAATTTCATCCAAGAGTGCTTCAGTTGTGATACCATATGGAAGTTCATAAAATACAATATTATTATCTTCCATCTTATATTTTCCACGCACTTTTACACTGCCATGCCCAGTTCTCATAATCGCGGGAATATCATCTTTATTGATGATAATACCACCGGTTGGAAAATCTGGACCAGGAAGCATAGGTTCTTTTCCATTAATATAATCAAAAATGGCATGGGCAACTTCATTTAAATTATGTGGTGCCCAAGAACAGGCCATAGCTACACCGATACCAGCATTAGGATTACATAACAAATTAGGGAAAATAGATGGTAGAGTTACAGGCTCATCTTTTGTTTCGGAATAGTTAGGTATAAAATCTACCGCATTCTTCTTTAAACCTTGAAGCATTCCATCTTCGGCAAGCTTTGCTAAACGAGCTTCTGTATAACGATGAGCAGCTGGTCCATCACCACCTTGATTACCATATGAACCATGGAAATCAATTAAAGGATAACGCATTACCCAAGGTTGCGCCAGACGTACCAATGCACCATAGATAGAACTATCACCATGTGGATGATATTTACCCATTACATCACCAACGATGGCCGCGCATTTTTGATGGGGCTTACTATTACTATAGCCTTCATCATATGCACAATATAGAATACGTTTGGCTACTGGTTTCAAACCACTCTTGGCATCAGGAATAGCACGGTCGGTATTAACGGCAACAGCATATTCTATAAAGTTTGTTCCAATTTCATGTGTTAAATCACTTGTATTAATAATCAAATTCTCTTGTGCTGTCATCGCTATCTACCTCATATGATTTTTCCATTAATTCCATTGTTTTTTCTTGAACATGTAAAACTTGTTGTAAATCTTCAAATACATCTTCAAACCAGTATAATCTAGTTAATACTAGTTCAATTTGTTCTTCATCCATATCTCTTGGGTATAAGCCCATATTTTCATAACTATTACTATCACGAGGACCGCAATATAATACTTCACCATATTGGTTTATTTTAGTTAAACGCTTATTTGTCTGCATAATGGCCTCCTTGACGTATAATTAGTCTTAAAATATGGTCTGTTGTAACTTCTAAAGATTCCCAATCAAACTCACCAGCTTGTTGAATTGGAAATTCATAATCAATTAAACTAATTAATTCTTCTGTAATAGCCGTTCTTAATTCTGTATAATCATAAGGTCTATCATTCAGCATTATAAGTAGCCTCCTGACTATGCGCCTTAATATAGGCTTTACGTGGGTTAACTGCTGTTCCCATTAAATCATCAAATAGTCTATCAGTCGTTTCAATATCTTCAACAGTAACTTGACGGATAATTCTGCCTTCTGGACTAGTTAATGTTTCTTCTGTTTCTTCAACATTCATTTCACCAAGACCTTTAAGACGATTTACTGTATAACTACGACCTGGATTTTGTTTACGAAATTCTTCAAGTGCTTCATCATTTTTCAGATAATAATATTTTTTACCCATCGTTATCTTATAAAGAGGAGGCACACCAGCATATACATAGCCATCTTGAATAAGTTGAGGGCAGAAATTCCAAATAAATGTATAGAACAAATTTTTAATATGCGCACCATCAACATCAGCATCGCTCATAATAATAATCTTACCATAACGAATTTTATCAGGATGATAAGTTACTTTCATTGTCTTTACATCAATCTCCAATCCAAAAGCTTGAATCATAGACATAATTTCTGCGTTCTTTTGGATTTTATCTAATGTGGCCTTCTGTGTATTCAGGATTTTACCACGCACAGGCATAACTGCCTGAAACTCATTATCACGAGCTTCTTTAAGATTACTACTTGCGCTATCTCCCTCGGTAATATAAATCTCACATTTCTTACGGTCTTTACCATAACAATCTGCGAGCTTACTATCAAATTTTAAGGCTTTTTCTTTCTTCTTTGTAACTTCACGAACACTATCACGAGCTTTTTGCGCAGCAAGACGAGCTTTTTTGGCATTAATAGCCTTATCGGCAATCATCTTAACTTCTTTTTCATTAATAGTCATCCAGGAGCGCAAATTATCAGCAATAGCGCTGGTGAATGGTGTCATATCTAGCTTTGTAATACGTGTCTTAACCTGAGCATCATATGCTACATTAGGTGCAGTTAAGTTAAAAACAATATATAAACCTTCTTGTAAATCATCGCCAGATAGATTTTCATCTTTTTCTTTTAACCATTTCTTATCACGGAAAAATTTATTAAATTCGCGTGTAAGAATAGCTTTTACTTGTGTGATATGTGGACCAGAAGCAGTAAGACCAGTGTTGACATATGGAACCATTGTTAATGAATAGTTACCAGTATATGTCATAACCATATCTAATTTATTTTTATCATTTGTATAATTTAATACAAATCTATTTTTAATTAATTCTTTTCCCGCAACAGCTTCATCCACCAAATCCATAATGCCATTTTTTGACGAATAGATGGTTTCCGTCCCGTTATCATCTAACTTAATAGTAAGACCTGGGCAAAGAGCTGATACTGTTTTAAATAAATTTTTAAGAACATTTACTTCTACCTCTGGATGTGTAAAAAATTCTTCACTAGGTTGCCAAATAACCATTGTACCTGGTTTAACATCTGTGCGTGGTTTTTCAGTTTCTCTATTGGTAAAAACGCCTTCATCAAAACGAATAGTTTCACTTTCGTTATTACGAATAGTAGTTACTACTAACCAATGAGAAAGATAAGTAGTAATTTTACTACCAATACCAAAAGAACCAAGTGATGTGCCTTCATAAGTACCATCTTCACGATATTTACCGGAAGTATTTAAAACACTAAAAGCAGCTTCAAGGATGGTTTTTCCATCCTCACGAAAACTATTAGGAATAAAACCTTGACCGTAATCTCTAATTCTGACTATTGGACCATCAAGTGTTACATTAATTAAATTACCATGCCCAAGTCTAAATTCATCAACTGCATTTGAAAAAATTTCTACTGCCAGCTGAGTAGCATATGTGCAATCTCCCGCATAAACTTGTGGTCTTAATCTAGTAAATGCTAATGGGTCTAATGATTCAATACTATCTTCTGTATATAAAGTTTTATCTATTTTATTCTGTGACATATTTCCAATAAAAACCTCCACAAGTATTTCTTAAACCACGACAGGTTTTTGAAATTGCACTACTATCACAGTTATTTTCCCGAGCAGCAAGAGCAATAGTAGTATAGATTTCAAGGATATTTCCATTTTTATCCATTTTTGCTACTTGTTTACTAGTAGCCTATATTTGTGTGGTTCCTTTTTCTCCTTTATATGGGTCTCTATGATATTCTGGGATAATTAATTCATTATTATCATCTAACCAATAAAAATATCTATTTGATGTTGTTTTTCGTTCTCCACGACAACAAGATGCAATATGTTTTTCATTACACCCAGTTTCTTCTGCACAATCAGCGATACTTCGCCAAATCTAAATAATATTATTATTTTTATCTACTTCGGCAACCTGTTTTGCTAATTCTCTTTTCGTTTCACTCATTTTTTTATAAGTTAATGGGTCATTTAATGGATGTTCAGTATCTAACGTCTAATTATATCCATTTGGTGTTAGAGTATTATATTTGAATAAATATGTTTTTTCTATTTGATGTAATTCTGCTTCTGAAATATTTTCATCCAACATTTCTAATATTTCATATTTAAAATTATCAATTCCATATTTACGAATAGCACAATACAATGGATATTGCCCTTTCTCTCCATCAGGATGATTTACCCAATACATATGTTGATTATATCTTCTAGATGGATTTTCAGAACAACTAGACCCAATATATTTTTTCTAATTAATTAAGTTTGTAAAACAATAAATAAATTTCATATTTTCGCTCCTTTTTCATTCTAATTTATATAAAAATTAAAATATATAAATTGTCCTGACCTGACCAGGAGTGTTTTTTATCATTTATCATTCTTCTATCTCTTCTTCTGTTTCCTCTGTTAATTGTGTATATCGTCCTTCTTCCCAACAACATAGACGTTCCATAATTTCAAGAACTGCTGCTTGTGAAAGTTGTGGCATATAGCTCTGTGGATAGAAACCCTTATCACCAATATACATAGCAACACCTTCAGCATCACGAGCCATAATACGATTTGGTACTTCTACTGTTACCGCATCACCTTGATTAAATGGGGCGCCACAAAGCGGACACCACCATCCATTCATAGTATGATGAAATGTTCGCCCACAAACTGGACAACGATATAAACCAAAAAGTTCCTACAACATTTTGTTAATACCTCGTTCATTATTTTTTTCTTACATTTATATTATATCATATTTTTTCAAAAAAATCAATTTTTTAACTTACGACGCAATTTTTCATTTACTACAGCAATATATAATCCATCTGGACCTAAATGTTCAATAAGAGGGATACCTTCTTCAATAGCATCTAAAATATAAGTCCATCCAATAGGATATAGATTACAAATAGTATCAATACGTGCAATAATTTCTTCTTTATTCATATTTTAATTGCTCCTGTCGCTAGTTTATCCGCATATTCATTCCACTTATTACCGGCATGACCTTTAATATGTTCTAGCACGCAAGTTGCGCCGGCTTCCTGTAGATAATAAAAATCTTTCACTAAATCCAGATTTTCTGGTGTCTTATTACCAGGACGTTTCCAATCATTAGCTGCCCATTTATACATCCAAGAGGTAAATGTATTTACGGCATAAGCTGAATCAGACCGGATTATTGGGGCTCCTGGAAGATGGAGTACGCCGGCCTGTATGAGCGCATGAAGAATAGCCTTCATTTCCATGCGATTATTAGTTGTATCTGGATAGAATTCTTGATGTTGGTAAATAATGGTATCTGTGTCTTCATCTACACAGACAACACCAAAACCTCCAGTAGCACCAGTAAATCCATTCTTAGAGCACGCTCCATCAGTATACCAAACAGGTTTCATCTTCTCACCGCCTTTACTTGACACGCTAAATTATTTATTATATAATATATATAGAGAAATAAAATTTTTCCTTATATATTTATATTATAATATATTTTATTATAATTGTCAAATATATAAAAAGAAAAACCTACCAAGATTTTATATATCTTGGTAGGTTTAATAAAGTTATCCTACGGCATTTTCATCTTCATTAGATGGAGTACCGAAGTAATATTGTGACATTACGGCATCATATTTAATACCATCTTTTGTGTTCTCTGCCTTTGCTTTATTATAATAAGCATATTGACTTACACCATATGCTCCCCATGGTAATCCAACCATTACGCTAAGCCAAGGTAGTTCACCTAAATATCCAAATAATACGCATAAAAATGCTAGTATGAGCATAGAAATTGTATTAATCCAAATTAATACTGACTCTTGGATAAGTAGGCGTTTTGAAAACTCTGTATTATCCTTTTCTTTCTTTCTCATAGCTTTATACCTTCTTTATATATTTTAAACTAATCCATTTATCAGTATCAGCATTAATACGGCCCCAACCATCTTTTTCTTCTACAATATTAAATTTATCGCCACGATGAGCAACTTTTATTATCTTGTAATTAGTGCCGGGACCTTTACGGATGTTGACTGAACCACCTGTAACCTCACCAGTATAACCAGTACTTGGAACAAAAATTTCTTTAATTTTATCAACTACAGTTGAGGTTGTACCAGCAATACTCTTCGCTGCTTTACTACCATTTTGTAATACCATGCAAGTATGGCTACCAGCAGCAACTAAAATATCTCCACGTTTCAGGTAATCTTTTGAAGTTAAATACTCAGCATCTTTTAAGACATCAAACTTGCCAGTCTTTTTACATGCTGCTACGATAGTTTTTGTGGTACGTAAATTACGTTTTTCGTAAAAAATTGCTTCTGACATACCACAGCAAATACAACATACGCTCATTAATGAGCTACAATCGCACTCACAGGGGGTGTTAATGTTTGCTAAAATCCAGTTTGCTGCTTTAGCTGCTGGTAATATTGTGTTACGCTCATTTTGGTCATAACCTATATTCATATTACCACAAGCGCCTTCGCATTGTACAGCAAGAGCCTCTGCTAACTCGGCTGTTTTAGGACGTAATACTGTATCCCAATTTCCATTATACCATTTCTAGATTTTTAACTCTTTTCCATTTTGATTACCAGCCTATCCCCCTTTAGCAGAACGGTTTTCATCACTAGAAGCTCCACCAATCATTACAGTAGAATAAGTTTTAGCAAGCTTTACGACCGCGGCCTCCGCCGCAGCCTTATCAGCCTTTTTCTTATCTTCTTCCTTTTGGAGAATATCTAAATCAATTTCAATATCAGCCCAGGTATCATTATCAAGAATGCCTGTGGCTTCTTCATCATGCTCCTGTTGGTATTTTTTTAAAGCTTTTTCAGTAGCAGAACCAAACTTGCCATCAGCACCAAAAATACCAACTGAATAACCAAGTTTAATCAGGGCTTGTTGAAGCTCCTTTACTTCATTGCCCTTATCGCCTCTTTGTAAAATTTTCATAATTTCCCTCCTAAAAATAAAGAGGAAAACTAGTTCCTCTTTACATATCTTCTGCTATTAATCCTATTTTGGACCTATGAACCTATTGTAATTCTACTTCTCCGTAGCAGTCCTTACCACGGAAAATTTTGGATAAACGCCGCATACCATTATTGTTGCCAGCGAAATTAATGTCGTCCACCTGTGCTTTAGCATCGCCATCTACAATACAAATACTATCATCACCGATACGCTGTAGGGCAAGTTTCATTAATGGAATATCAAGATTTTGTGCCTCTGAAATATATACACCAGCACGTAAACCAGTTGTATCATAACCACGAATATCAGACATTGGTAAAAGAAGCAATTTTTCTTCTTCAATTAAACGCTCTACTTCATCACGTCCACCAAGTTTACTAATTAATAAATTACCGATTTGAGAATCTAATAATTTTTCATCTTTTGTTCCAGGGTAATAACCTAGTTTTGCTGAATGCATTGCGGCCACAGTATTACAAAATACAATAACCTTGTCTATTCTATGTTTTTCTAATTGGTTGAATAAGAATCCAAGAGATAGTAAAGTTTTACCAGAACCGGCGGGGCCTTTGATTAAAGTAATTTGATTATTAAAAAAACTATCAACAGCACACTATTGATAGTAATCATTGGGCATCGGTCTAATACAACCAAACTATGTAGAATCCAAGTCTCTATATGATAAGTGGCGATATCCATCCTCAACGCGCACTAACCTATCAACTAATTCTAATTTTTCATTATAAACTAACAAATATTGATTAATTAATAAATCAAATTTGTTATCATCAGGGGTTTCATATAATACCGCCATTTCTTCATCGCTAAGTCGCACAGCCTTCACGCCAGAATAATCATCATCTTCATCTGGAACAGATTCTATATGTTTTAAAAATAACCTTGCGATTGTTTTTAACGCAAGGTCATTAGTTACAAATATAACATCTGTTGGATACGCAAGTGCGCAAGCTAGAATTTTTGTATCGTTCGTAATTGGTAAATCTTTTGTTATAATTGGATCTAACATTGAGTTAGTAAACGTGATAGTCTGATATAGGAATGGTTTAGCGTCAAGCTATCGTAGAATTACTCTAGCTGAATATTTTATATCATTGTCACGATTTGTAGAAGTTTTAATATTTTCCAATTCTTCTAATGTAATAGAAGAGATAACAAAAGGTTCGTTGTCAGCGAAAAGCGAACCAGCCTTTCTTAACAACGAACAAGTATCATAAAATTTAATCATCTTGGTCCTCGTCCTCCTCATATTCCTCCTCTTTTGGAGAAGTTTGGAAACCGATTACTCGTGTAATGGTTTGCTGGTCATCTTCTTCAAGTTTGGCTATTTCCTTTTTATAGCCAGCTTGCTTAACTAGCAAGCGACTACGCTGAACTTCAAGCCATTGGCAAATATAGGCGGTACAAGCTTCAAGGATAGGGATAATAAACATATATGCCAGAATCCCTAAGAACATATATAAAAGAATATCTATGATAAATCACTCCCCTCTTCTACGATATATTATGAAAAATCGGTAGGGAGTTTTAATTATTTTCGTCCTTGCTCTAATTCGCGGTAGAGCACGTCCTTTTCAGCTATATAATCATTAATACAATCTTTTGTAGTAACTATATAGCTTTTAAACTGTTCTATGTCGTCAAGTAGATTCTGTCGTTCAGCATAGATACGTTTAGCTTCATAGCTATTTGGATTAAATCGAGGACTCTTGGCCATAGTGCCAAGAAGGTGATTAAGCGCAGCAAGTTGAGGCTTTAAATCATACTCAATGTGCTGTTTAGCTAAGTCAATAGTCATGCGCAATTCAGCAATCGCGCATCCAGTATATTCATTCGCAAACTCATAATCTTTAGGAGAGGCAACTGCTTCACCATAAATATATTTATTACCAATAATTTGTTCAGCTGTGGCAGTTTTAGTTGCCTCATCCCAAGTGTATTTAATTTCAGTTTTTCTCATAGATACTCCTTACATTCTTTTACTTTATCATTCATTTCTTTAATAATATCATCCAGTAGTACAGGATAACAGTCATGAGAATCTACTCCAACATGATACATATATGGCATATCGTTATAAAAGTTAGACTTCTGGTGAGTATGACCATATAAGTTGAGTGTCATTTGGGTAAGTGTTTCTTTTTCTAAATTACCAGTTAAACAAGGATAATGGGTCATAAAGAAATGGTACTTCTTATAATTTAATTTCGCAGCGAGTGCTACTTCAACCACATTAGGTAAGCTATAATACAGCTTTACTCTTGTATCAGTATCATGGTTGCCCAAAATGATATGGATACTTCCATTTAACTGCTTGATATATTCAATACCATCAGTAGAACTACCAAGCATTAAATCACCAAGCACATATACTTCATCATATGGGCTTACCTTTTCATTCCATCTCTGAACAATAGCTTCATTCATCTCTTCTACTGTTTCAAAACCACGAGGCTTGAAGATAAACTCACGATTATGATTAAAGTGAAGGTCAGAAGTTATCCATGTTTGTGGAAGAGCATCTACTAGAATATCATGCGCCAATTCAACATAGATAGGGATACAATGATACTTCTTATCATGTAATGGGTCGGTATAGAGAGCATACATTCGCTTGATTACATCTTCTGGAACATGCAGACGACCCTGGCGATTGTTATTCCGCTTTAAAGTTTCTTCCAGAGAAGGACGTACAACAACTGCATAAATTGTTTCAACATTAGTAAGGTCTAACCGGTCTAAGAGCTTATTACGAGAAGATTCATTCAAGTGGGTAGCATCACAATATACAGCTTCATAAGCTGTAGAATTTAAAGCTGCCTGAATATCTAGAACATACTGGTTAAATACTTCCCGCTCACGGCTGAAATAAGGCTCATCTTCACCTACCATGCTAAAACGAATAGCATCCCGAGATATAATACAAGATTCGCTACGCGCATTATGCTTCAACCAAGTAGACTTGCCACTACCGGCCACTCCTACCATAAGATAAAGATGCTTGCGCTTCATTTTTGTATACTCCTTCCTCAAATTCTTTTCTGAATAAATCTACATCCGTTTGGTCATAACACTCTACATGATTAATGCGAGCTTTACACCATGGGCAATATAGAGCTTTTCTGTGCATTTTTTTATGAAGTCGTCCAGATTTACGATATATGGGGATATTTTCTTTACCACAATTCAAACAGAAAAATCTATGTGGAATCATAGTATTAAAATACCTCCGTTAAGAATTCTTCTTTGAACTCTTTACCTTGAAAGATATGTTCATCAAAGGTATCAAGGTCTAAAAGAACACAACAATCATACCATGCTGCACCACAATCAATACATATCTTGTGGTCATGACTATACCAGAGTGCACCGCCATCCCAATCTTCCCAGATGTAATTTTCAGCTTTGCCCTCAAAAAATTCACAACACTCATTAACATCTTTAATGAGAAGAGGAATAGGTGTATGACCATGAACAACTAATTCATTGTCCATACCACTCCAGTCTGCATTAAAATGAGAACGGTCCCAAAGTAGTTTATAATCGCTAGGTAAATGGCGTTCTTCACCTGGAGTAAAACCAGCGTGCGTAAGCCAGATAAGAATATTATCAGCATTAGTATAAGTCCGCCAAGTAGGAAGACGTCTTAATCTACGATACCATTCTTTGCGGTCATCTTCATTTTCAGCAAGCCATCCTTGATAAGTGCTTTCTCCCCCATTAACTTTAACAAGCCAGTATTCATCAAAATGAGGTATATCATCAAGGTCAGCTTTCATCAATCTAGTAAGCATATCTTCATGATTACCCTTGATGTAGATAAACTGCGGGTCATTGTAAATGGCCTTGATAGTTTCCCAGGGCTGCGGGCCACGGTCACCAGCATCACCGAGGAAATAGACCATATCGTTAGGTTTCAAAAATGCCTTGATTTGTTCATACAAGTCAAGACGACCGTGTAAGTCCGCAACTGCGTAAGTAGACATAGTTATTCACCCCTTTTTTATTTCTTATATAATATTATATCATATTTTTTTAATATTTTCAAATAAAAATCACGGCACCCAGCTTAACTGAGTGCCGTGCAGTAGTTAAAGTTATTACTTGATGTTAGCATAGCGCTCGCGGTCAAGCACTTCATACATCAGGTCTACACCGGACTTGTTGCTCATTACCATCTGGAAGGTAGATGCCGCAAAGCCAGACACAAGAGTTACCCCATGCTGCATCTTCATAGGCACCTGGTCATTACGACTATTGACATTCCAGAACACGAGCTCAGGCATCTTGTAACCGGAATTGCTCCACTTACGGCAGATAGTCTCAGCTACGCTTTCCCACTTGTCAAGAGTCATACCACCACCATACCAACCACGGCTGTTATGGTCCATTACCATACTGTCGAATTCACCATCGGTGATTACGACAATCTTCTGAGGCAGTTCATCCTGAGTACACTTATTACGGATAGCTACATCAAGCAGCATATCAAAAGCAGCACCCAGGTCGGTGTTTTCGCAGAGGTCCTTATCGTGGATACGATGAACCTTATCTACGAAGTCAATACCTTCAGTCTTAATCAGCTGAGGACGAGAGCTGAAGGAGATATAGGTCCCATGGAAAGGACCCTGTGCCTTTTCAGCAGCGTAAAGACCTAGTGAGGTTGCTACATCAATAGGTAAGACATTGCTGCCATTACCATAACCCCAAGTCATAGAACCAGAGGTATCCACCATGCACAGAGCGTTCAGCGCACAGCCCTCAAAGTAGTCATGGAGGTTATCCCAGTACTTATTGATAGCTACACGCTTCACATCATCAATGGGAGCGTAGCACTTACCAGCCTGATAAGCCACTTCATAAGGAGCAAGAGCCTTCGCATTCACGACAGTCTTCTCGTCCTTAACGAACTTCTCATACTTGGCCTTCAAGATGTCGCGGCGCGCAAAGGCGTTACGATACCGGAAACCAGCCTGAGAAGGAATCTTATCAAACTCGATAAGGTCCCACTGACCAGCAGACATAAGCCGCTCAACGATGTTGATACGCTTACGCAGCATAGATAGAGTCTTACGGTACAAACGAGCGTTCATACCGAGAGCATTACGGGTCTTCATGCCCAGGTAACGAGTACGCTTTGCGGAAGCATTCTCGGACTTGAGCCACTTGCCGAGCAAAGAAGGAGTCTTGGACTGAACATCCAGAGTCAGCTGACGCTTAATGAAATCAAACGCAGCCTGCTCCGCAGGAGTATCTACCAGTTCATAGAGGTCATCCCAACGGCCGAGCTCAGGAATAGACTCAATATTGCGGACAACCGCATCAGTATCCTTCTTGGCAAGCCAGTTCAGGCACACGCGGAAGAAGCGACGCTCACCCTGACCTTCAAGAATATCTCGAAGGTAAAATAGGCACTTCAGAGCGTAAGTAGGATTCTCCTGATAAGCCTTCTGGAACAGAAGGATACAGTCAGCCTCATTGCGCGCACGATATGCGCCACCATGAGCAAATAGGTCCATCAGAGCATTACCCGCAGAGCGGTATGCCTTACCGCCGTTCTCAGTATAAACATGGTCATACTCAGCGTTTAAACCAGCAACAAACTTATTCATATTTTCTTCCTTTCTTTTTTCTCTTGGACAAGAGATTTTGTTTCTTTTTTTATTTTCCATAAATATTATAACAAAATTTTTTTTAAAAATCAAATAATTGGGCGGATTATTTAAATGAAATTATCACAATTTTTAAATTTTTTAAAAGAGTAAGATACCTTTCAACTATACGAATAATTATACCTTTTAAAGGTTTTTATATATAGGGGTAGTTCTGCTCTTTTGCGGGACTACCCCGATTTTTTTATTTGATTTTTTATAAAGGAGGGCTGTAAGATATGGCTCTATTTAAAGTATTTAAAGGTCATGAAACACAAAAAATTACAGACCCATCTGCGGTTGGATATCGAGCACCTGCAGAAGGCACTAATGGATTTGCTTATTATGATACTAGTTCTAATTTATTTTATATTGATGCAGAATATCCAAATAGTGAAGGTATAGTGACACCTAATGATGTAAGTCGTGATTCTTTAGCTGTATTATCTAATCATATACGACCAATTGTTAGTAAAACATTTACTAATTTAATTGGTTCTAGTAATGATGCTACAGGAGCTTCATTTTATTTTGGCAAAATTCGTCCCACTAGTTGGAATGTAGTTTGGCGTATTAAATATAAAATTCATACTTATGTTCCTGGACAAGCATCTTATGAATAGATAGCAGATGTAATTATAAGTGGTTCGTAGGCCTCATTACGTTCTTATTCATCATTTAATACTATTGGTGCAAATTATCCTGCTTATTATCATAATTTATATAGATTAAAATCTGCTGGTTATACTAGCGGTTATAATCATTTATTAGGTGTAGGTTTTCGTTCTTCATAGAATCCAACCAATACATCATATAAACGTACTATTGTAATAGAAGTATATGAAACTGAGAACTGTACATTTGCATTTTATGATACTTGTAAAAAATATAATACTACAGATATTCCAGAAGCAACGAGTACTAATTACGATGGCTTATCAGAAATTAATTATGTAAGTAATGGATTACAAGAAACTGGTGATTCTGATACTATAGAAGATCGTTCTGTCTATTTTTCTGGTAAAACATCAACCTCTAAAGGTATTTGGGCGGGTTCATTGTTTATGGAAGATGCTAATGGCACATATCAAAATATTTGCGCAGCATCAGATGGAACTATTACTGGTTCAAATCGTACTACTGCAACTACTAAAACTGCAAATACATCTGGTTTTAAACCGAATGGAAAAATTTTTTATTCTAGTACTAATTATAATGCTAATACTAACATTAGTGGATGGGCTGTCGTTTATTATTAGACTACAGTAATTGATGCTCGTTATATATTTAATGTTACTTTAAGTAATGCTAGTCCAGCAGTAACTTTAACACCTTATAAACCAGTATATTTAGTTGGTACTATTGGAGCTGATGGATTATATTATTTAGATTCTACTTGGTGGACTTAGACTCCTACTACAACAGGAAAAGTATATGTTCTTGTTGGTGGCTGTTATGATTAGAGTAATTCATATTGTCGTATTTGTTTATATCAACATAATCCTTGGTATTATTATGATGGTACTACATTACGACCATATGTAACTCTTGCTGATTCTGGAGTAACTGCAAATACTTATGGTAATACAGCACAACAAACTCCTGCTCATGGCGGCACATTTAATATTCCTTATTTTACAGTAGATAAATATGGACGTATTACTTCAGCAAATACTACTACTGTTAAATTGCCAAGTGATAATAATACAGATACATTAGTTAAATAGACCGCTAAAAGCGATAATGTTAATTATAAATTATTAATGGGAGCAAATTCATCACCTACCTCTGGTACAGCTTATGAAGCAGTATATGATACAGCTATTACAGTAAATCCAAGTACAGATACTATTACTGCTACTAATTTTGCTGGTAATGCCTCTACCGCTACAAAAGCAACACAAGATGAATCTGGTAACAATATTAAGTCATCTTATGCAGCTTCTTTCTCTATTTCAGATCATACTATTACTTTAAAAAATAAAAATGGTACTAGTTTAGGTACTGTAACCGTCCCTGATAATAATACGGCAACTGCTGTAGATAATATTCTTGATGGTTCTAATAGCGGTACTGCAATTACTTATGCTCCATATACAACATAGCAAACCAAATTAAGTTTTGATACTTCTACAACTACTCCAACACGTAGTGATAGATTAAATCTTAATGGTTATTTTTATGCTACCAAAGTATATGGCGCAGTTTGGAATGACTATGCAGAATATCGTATTACAAAAGATCAAATTGAGCCTGGGCGTTGCATCATTGAAACTGGTAATGACGATTTAATTTTATCTACTACTCGTTTACAACCTGGTGGTGAAATTGTATCAGATACATTTGGTTTTTCTATTGGCGAAACTGAAAAGGCAAAAACCCCAGTAGCAACAACTGGGCGTGTTCTAGCATATATTTATGAAGGTCGTTAGGCGGCCAAATTATCTATTGGTAAACCAGTATGTTCTGGTCCAAATGGGACAGTATCTATTATGAGTGATGAAGAATATCAAAAATATGGGTATTGTGCTATTGGTACAATTAGTTCAGTTCCTGATTATGAAGAATGGGGTACTAATCATATAAAAGTTAATGGGCGTGTTTGGATACGTATAAGATAAAGACATGGCGATTACCAAAAAATTGGTAATCGCCACTTTCTTTTTAATCTAAATCCATGTAATCTTTTAATGCTTCAATTTTACAATTTACATTGTGTAGCCAGATAGTAAGAATTTTATATAAAAATAAATTAGAATAAATACGAATATCAAATATAATAGTTTTAACTTTATTCATTATAAATCCTCCTTTCTTTGAAAATTTTACCATTTATTTTTGATATACTTATTATACCAAAAATTTTTAAAAAAATCAACTAATAATTACCAAAATTGCCCTATTTGACTATTCTAAAAAAATTTGGTATAATTAAGTATAAGAATAAAAGGAGTTTTTCTATATGACAGTAGAAGAAGCGGCTTAGAAGCTTGTTGATATACAGATTAAAATGGGTGATACCAAAGAACCAGAAGTATTAGAGTTTATTAATCGTCGTTTTCCAAATGACCAAAATTGGTTAACAGGAAATTGTTATTGGATGGCTTGTATTTTAGCTTCACGATTTAATTTTGACATATATTATGACCCAGTAATAGGGCATTTCTTTGTTGGAGAATCAGAATATGGCCCATTTTATGATTGGAAAGGTCGTATGAATAAACCAAAGCATTATTTAAAACTTGTTGATTTACAAGCAATGGATCAAATCTGGTATGACCGACTAATGAGGGATTGCAAATGTTAAGTATTTATTGTTAGCGAATAGATGAATCAGAACCACGTCTAGCATCTAATGCATTTAGCTGGGATGAGGCTATATAGTTTATCCGCATTTTAGTATCAATACATGGCTATAATTGGGAAGATATCCGACAGTATGATAGTAGCGCTAAATAGCAAACTATTTTTGATGGATATTCTGATACTGAATATTGCTATGTAATATAGGAGAAAGATTAATGGGTGGTCAAAATAAAATTAATAGAAAAAAGAAATTGCCAATGAATTTAGCTCTGAATACTTATGAGCTAAATAAAATAGCCTATGCTAAACTTCCAGTTCTTGCAGAATCTAGTTCAGAACGTGGTGTGGCATTAGGTATTCTTTATAAATATTTACATAATAATGATGGCCATTATTTTATGCTTTTAAATAATGATGCACATTATTATACTATTTTTAGTATGTATGATAATTTTGAAGAAAGCTATATTAGCGCTATTGATGATTGTATTCGTGCTATTGGTGATTTAATTAGTATTGAATATAATGAACTTACAAATGCTTGTGAATGCTGGTTTAAAATTGGCGATGAAGCAGCTATGTATGTATTTTTTATGTATGATACGGGGGTTATAGAATGTCACAAATAAATATTGTTTGTAATTTTGATTTCGGGATTATAAAATAGCCCGTATATATTTGTAATGCTATTAATAATACTGTTACGACTATTGGTGATTATAAACTTGAAGATTTACCTTTAGTTTTAGCAAATCAATATAATGAATTTGTAAAAACTAATCCAGATACAGAAGTTCATTTATATGGGCCAGATGAATTAATTATTAATTTAGCTCATTAGATTATGGCAATTGGTAAAAATGAATATGGTTTATCTGGTGGAGTAAGAATTGAATTAAATTAAAAGAGGATATATATGAAAACATTATTAAGTACAGTTGAAACATATCGCGTAAACACAGAAGAAGAAGTTGCTGCTCTTATTGAAGAAATGAAAGCAAATGCTATTAATTACAATTTAGTAAGTCATGCTTCTAAATATAAAGAGAAGAAGAAAAAGGGCATTGTAATTGATAGTGGTTATGAAGTAAAAATTGGTAAAGTATTTGAGAAGTTTTGGGGAGAAGAATAATGATTCATAATAGTTGTTTTATGCCTGTTGCTAAATATCCTGATGCTATTATTCCTACTCGTGCTACTTTTTAGAGTGTAGGATATGATATGTTTTGTGCAGAGGATACAGTTATTGAACCACATAGTATTAAATTAGTAAGCACTGGTGTTAAATGTTATTTATGGCCTGATGAATGGTTAATGTTAGTTTCACGTAGTTCTACTCCTTTAAAGAAAGGCTTAATGCTTATTAATGGTATTGGTGTTATTGAGCCTGATTATGCTGATAACCCTGATAATGAAGGAGAGATTATGGCACAATTATATAACTTTACCGATGAACCTATCACAATTCCAAAAGGTGATAGATTAGTACAAAGCGTTATTATGCATCGTTATGTATTAGATATGGATAAGCATGAGCAGGCTTGGCGCATGGGAGGCTTTGGCTCTACAAAATGAAGATACTCGCATTAGATTAGGCGAGCAGAACTTCTGGATATGCGATATTTGAAGATAATTAGTTAATAGATAGTGGAACATTTACATTAATACAAGACGATATTGGAGAAAGATTAGTTGAATTAAGAGATATAATTATTAAATTTATTGATAATAATTAGATTGAATTAGTTTTATTTGAAGATATTTAGTTATAGGCTGGAAATGCTGGAGTTACTACATATAAAGTTTTAGCAGAAGTATTTGGTGTAATTCAAGAATTATTAACAGAACGTGGTATAGAATATTAGATAATTCATTCATAGACTTGGAAATCTGTTTTAAATATTAAGGGGCGTACAAGACCAGAATAGAAAAAGAATGCGTAGATGTACGTATTAAATACTTTTAGTAAAAAAGTATCATAGGATACAGCTGATGCTATTTGTATTGGCGCCTCATATATTAAATAGAATGAGTCGGCTTTTTAAGGCCGATTCATTTTAATTTATCTTAAATAGTTTTCAATGTTATTGGATAGAAAAATTATCGTTATAAGAGGGGTGCTACTATGTTAGAATGGATTGCTAAATACTGGCTTGAAGTATTATTTAGTGCTATAGTTTCTGGTATTGGTTTTATGATAAGATAGTATATTAAACATACAAAAGACGCTCAACAAGAGCGTGAAGATAAATTACTATCAAGTATTGAAAAGAAACTAGATGAACAAAAAGATGATGTAAAAACCGAATTACAGGGTTTTAATGATAGATTAGAATTACAAAAAACCGAAATGTAGGCGCAAATGACTGCTTGTTATGCGAATATGGTTGAAGTAGTTAATAAGCGTGATACTAATTTATTAGAAGCTGATAAAGTAATTCGTTCAGATATTTAGGGTTTAAAAGAAGAATTTGGTTCAGTTAAAAGCGGTATGTTAACTGTGCAAGGTCGCGCGTTCAAAGATGAGTGTCATCGTCTATTGGAACCAGACCATATTATTAGTTTAACCGAATATGAAAATATATTAAGTGAGCATGCTACATATAATGCTCTTGGTGGAAATCATGAAGGGGACGCTTTATTTGCGATGGTGGAAACTAAATATAAACATAATTTAACTTAGGCTGAAAGATATTATATTGGCGGTTAGTTAAATACTTGAATTATATGAGGGGGCAAGATTTAGCCCCCTTTTTATTTTTATTCCGTGAGAAAGGAGAGTTTAATGTATGGCAACATATGATTAGGGCCAATCAATGATTGGTAGTAATACAGATTGTACAGAATTATTAGCAGCAATTCGAGCTATTAAAACAGCTCGTATTACTGGAAAGGGCACATCTTCTTTTGATAGCTATACTCCAAATGCAGATATTAATGCAACATTAAATGAAACAGCTGGTGTATTAATTACTAGCGATCCTTTTGCAAATGGAGTAAAAATTATTCAACATTTATTAAAACAAAATTATATGAAAGTTGAAACAACTGCTAATTCATCAATATAGACTGCGGCAACCAATTTAAAAAATTTAAATATACAAAATGCTGGTGAAGTTATGAAAGCTTTAACGGATGCTTTTACAGTTGTTAATTATTGGACAACTGGAATAGAAGGAGCTTCTGTTGGGTGTAATGGGGCTTGTACTGGATATTGTGATGGTAGTTGTGCAAATACCGCAGTAAAGGGTCCAAATACTACACAATCTACTAATAATTTATGTTCTTCTTGTAGTAGTGTTTGTTATGGTGGATGTAATGCTGGTTGTAAAACAGCCTGTAGTACTTCATGTGGTACTGGTTGTTAGGAGTCATGTACTAATACTTGTAAAAATCACTGTAGTGGTTGTTATAGTGGTTGTGGAACTGGTTGTACTGGAGGATGTTATACAGAATGTACAAGCGGTTGTGGCACTGCTTGCTAGGGAGGTTGTACAAGTTGTACAAATGGCTGTGGTACTACTTGCTAGGGAGGTTGTACTGGTTGTACTAGTACTTGTGGTTCCACTTGTTAGACTGGTTGTACTGGTTGTTCAGGCACCTGCGGTTCAACATGTTAGACTGGTTGTACTGGCTGTTCAGGAACCTGTGGTAAGGCTTGTTAGACTGGTTGTACTGGCTGTTCAGGAACCTGTGGTAAGGCTTGTTAGACTGGTTGTACTAGTTGTTCAGGAACTTGTGGTACTACTTGTTAGACTGGTTGCACTGGTTGCACTAGTACTTGTGGAGCATAGTGTGTAACTGGATGTACAGGATGTAATGCAGGTTGTCGAGGAACTTGCTCTGGCAATTGTGATAGCTGTGGAGCACAGTGTAGTAATAAATGTACTGCAGGATGTGGAACAGCATGTAGTGGATGTACAAATGGATGTACAAATACTTGTGGTAGTATTTGCGCTGGTGGCTGTCGTGGATGTACAGGCGGATGTGGTTCTGGATGTACTGGTGGATGTAGAAACAATTGTACAGGTGGTTGTGGTGGTACTTGTACAGGCGGTGCTAGATAAGTGAGGTGAAAATATATGGGTGGTGGAACTTCATGTGGTACTACTTGTACTGGTGGTTGTAAAACAACTTGTAAGGGTAGTTGTTCTGGTGGCTGTAATACAACTTGTACTGGTGGATGTAAAACTGGTTGTAATACTACATGTAAAGGTGGTTGTAAAACCGGATGTTCAACTGCTTGTGCAAAAGCTTGTGCTTCTAGCTGTACCACTGATTGCGATGGTTGTTCTGGTACTTGTGAAGGTACTTGTTCTGGTGGCTGTAGTACAACTTGTACTGGTGGATGTAAAACTGGATGTAGTACTACATGTAAAAATGGTTGTAAGGGTTGTTCTGGAACTTGTTCAGGAGGTTGTTCAGGAGGCTGTGGCACTTCTTGTTCAAATAATTGTACAAATGAGTGTGTAAGTACTTGTTTAGGCTCATGTATTGCTGTATGCGCAGGAAGTTGTCAAGATACTTGTTCTGGTGGATGCTCTGGTGGTTGTGGTACTGGATGCACCGGTGGATGTAATGGTTGTTCTGGTGGCTGTGGCTCTGGATGCACCGGTGGATGTAATGGTTGTTCTGGTGGCTGTGGTTCTGGGTGTTCTGCTGGATGTGCTTCTACTTGTTCTGGTGGCTGTGGCGGTTGTTCTGGTGGCTGTGGCGGTGGATGTTCAGGTGGATGTAGTGGTTGCTCATCTACTTGTGGCACTAGTAATTGTACAGGCGGTTGTGGAACCGGTTGTACTGGAGGCTGTGGTTCAACTTGCGAAGGTGGCTGTTATTCTACTTGTAGTGGAAACTGTGGTAGTGGTTGTACTGGAGCATGTTGGAGTTGTACTAGTGGTTGTGGTTCAGGATGCACTAGTGGTTGCTGGAGTTGTACTAGTGGATGTGGTTCTGGATGTACTGGTTCATGTTATTCTACCTGTAGTGGAAATTGTGGCAGCGGTTGTACTAGTGGTTGTTGGAGTTGCACTGGAGGCTGTGGTTCCGGATGTACTAGTGGTTGTTATTCTGCTTGTACTAATGGTTGTGGTTCTGGATGTACTGATGGTTGTACAAGTTGTACTAGTGGTTGTGGTTCTGGATGTACTAATGGTTGTACTACTACTTGTTCTGGTACTTGTGGTACAACTTGTCAAACAGGATGTGCAGGTTGTTCTGGTAATTGTGGTTCTAACTGCACTGCTTCTTGTGGAGCAAATTGTTCAGGTGGATGTAGAACAGCATGTACAACAACATGTATTTAGGATTGTTCATCACGATGTGATAATGGCTGTAAAACAGTATGTAATACTGGTTGTACTGGCTGTACTAATAATTGTGGGACATCTTGTAGCACAGCATGTACTGGGGTATGTATTAATGCATGTTCTGGTTGTGGCAATGTTTGTGGAACTAGTTGCGATAGTACTTGTACTTTTTCTGCTGATACACATTAAATTTGACAATAAAAATTTTTTATTGTATAATTAATATATAAAGTGATAAAGGAGATTATTAAGATATATGAAAACTATTACTATTAAAGTGCCTGAAGATGTAAAAAATAAGGTTCAACGTGCAGATATTGAATGTTCTTCTCGTCGTAGTATTATTACTACAATTTTAGGAGATAATTTAAATATTCCAAAAGAGCGCATGGAAGCATATCAAAAAGATTATGATGAAAAATTTTTTATTTTTGAATCCATGAAAACAATGATTGAACAAGAATATGTGCGTACACAGGTTGATAATCCATTAAGTTGGGTATTAGATTATCATACTAATACAATTACAGTAACCGTGGAGGAATAATTTATGGCACGGCATATTGAGTAGTATTAGGATGAAATTGCTCGTTTATATGCAGATCATCCATTAGCTCTTGCCGGTAAATAGTTAGTTCATAATATAACATTTTAGGTTACAGATGCATGTAATCTTAAATGTTCATACTGTTATCAAATTAATAAAGGTCATCATGTCATGTCGATGGACGTTGCTAAACGTTTCATCGACATGATTTTAGACCCTGATCCTGATACAGCTGAATATATAGATTCTCGTAACTCTATTGCTTGTATTATTGAATTTATTGGTGGAGAGCCTTTTTTAGAAATTGATTTAATTGATTAGATTACTGATTACTTTTTACAATAGTTAATTATTAAAAATCATCCTTGGCAATATCATTATATGATTTCTATATGCTCAAATGGAGTATTATATTTTGATCCAAAAGTTTAGGCATATATGAAAAAACATTTTAATCATTTTAGTTTTAATATTTCTATTGATGGTAATAAACAATTGCATGATAGTTGTCGTGTATTCCCTGATGGAAAAGGTAGTTATGATATTGCTATAGCTGGTGTAAAACATTGGACAGAAGTATTAGGTCGTGAAATGGGAAGTAAAATGACATTAGCTCCAACAAATATCCAATATACAAAAGATGCAGTAATCGGATTAATTGAATCTGGATATGATGATATTAATCTTAATTGTGTTTTTGAAAAAGGTTGGGCTGAAGAGCATGCTACAATTTTATATTATTAGTTAAAAGAATTAGCTAATTATTTATTAGAACATAATTTAGAAGATGAAATAGATTTATCTATTTTTGTAGAACATTTTTTTAAACCTCAAAATCCAGAAAAAACAGAAACTTGGTGTGGTGGCTATGGAAAAATGATTTCTGTTGATTATAAAGGAGACATTTATCCTTGTATTCGTTATATGGAAAGCTCTTTGGGAACTGATGTTCCTCCAGTAGTCATTGGTAATGTATATGAGGGTATTATGGCACGTCAAGAATGGAAAGATTGTGTTCATTGTATGCGTTCTATTACACGATTAACAGAATTTAGTCAAGAATGTTTAGAGTGTCCAATTGCAGAAGGATGCGCAGAATGTGCAGCATATAACTATCAAGATAGCGGCGGTTGTTGGAATAAACGTGCTACTTATATTTGTATAATGCATAAAGCGCGTGCCTTAGCTAATTGCTACTATTGGAATATGAAATATTGGAAACATGGCGATTTAAAACGATTTAAATTATGGCTTCCAGATGAAGAAGCATTAAAAATTATTAGTCAAGAGGAGCTTGATATTTTAAAAGCATTATAGTTTCCTTTAACAATATAATTTATAAGATAGGTGGTGAAATAAATGTCAGATATAGGTAATCCAGTAGAATTAAGTAAATTTACTGAATTATATAATAAATTATAGACAATGATGACACCTCGTAATAATCCAAATAATTTGTTTGGTAAAAAAATTCAAGCTATAAAAAATTCAATGTCAAATATTGTGGTGGGATCAGAGAATTATATCCCCTTTTCTGCTGCTTAGCAAACTATTAATATTGTACATTTATATAAAGATGCGATTGCATAGCGTAATTAGTATGATGTTGTACCTGAATTAAGTGCTATGATAACTACAGTTAATACTCTAATTAATGAAACCAATAATAATATTATTAATTGTTAGGGTGTTTGTGTTGGATTTTGCAGTGATAAATGTGGAACTACTTGTAGTGTATGCACTAATGGTGTTAAAACTGGTACTAGTGCCCCAGTAAATGCCGGAACTGGTTGTAATAGCTGTGGAGCAACTTGTGATGGCGGCTGTATTTTTGAGTGTGAAAATGGTTGTAATGAAGATTGCGGAAAAAAATGTAAAGATGGGTGTACGGGTATTTGTGAATCTGGGTGTAAGGCTGGATGCGATGGTGGATGCAATGGAAACTGTGGAAATAGCTGTATTAATGTATGTACTGGGTGTACTGCTGGATGTAAAGCAGATTGTACATATACTTGTAGCGGCACATGTCAGGGCAATTGTGGTGATGCGTGTGCTCTTGGCTGTTCTGATGGATGTGCTGATAATTGCAGCGGTGGTTGTCAAGGCACATGTCGTGGCAATTGTTCAGGAGGATGTTCTGTTGTTTGTGCTGACGTAGCTAGAGGAGGAGTATAGGTTTAATTATGAGCTGTAATTCTAATTCTTGTGGAGTCTCATGTGGCTCTAATTGTTCTGGTGGTTGCTACAGCACTTGTGAGAATGATTGTGGTGCTACTTGTACTACTAGTTGCGATAATCGTTGTGGAGATGGGTGTTGGGGTAGTTGTACGGCCTGTTTTAGTTGTACCGGTAGTTGTTGGGGAAGCTGTGGTGCTGATTGTAGTGGCAGTTGTGGTAGTGGTTGTATTACTGGATGCAATGGTGGATGCAAAGAGCGCTGTCAATCAGGATGTAAAAATGAATGTGAACATTAGTGTGGTAATAATTGTTCATCATTAACTGATAGTTAGACAAATTATACAAATATTGATAATGCCCCAAACCCATCAACATGGATTAAATAGAATTTAATATAAAAAAAATAGGGATGGTATTAATACCATCCCTATTTTTTTATTTTCCTAAATACTTTATTCGTTACTTTTACAATCTCTCCTCCATATGTGGAGATAATATCAGCTAGTAATTCTTCCTAATCAATAGTTAATCCTACACTATAACTATACATTGCAGCATGTGTAACTTCATGTGCTAATACTTTATAAAACTGACTTGGGTTTAATCCTTCAATAATATAAATTACTTTTTCTACATTATTACACATACCAATAGTATAAGAACCATCGGGTCTTAATAAATGAGAGTCATATGGCGGCACCTTCTTTACCTGCCATACGACCCTATTAATTGTGAATACCATTATTTAATTTTATTACTAACCTATTGTAATTTTTCGGAAAGCATTTTCTTCTCTTCTGGAGTTGATTTTTCAATCATATGAGGTAAATCTTCACTCAATTCATTTAAGTATTTATTTACTTGTTTAATATCTCCTTGATTTGTTTTGTATAAATCCGCTTATTGGCTATATCAGGGAAATAGAAGATAGACCCATCAAAATCAATGGATAGCGCGCGCACTTCTTCTAGTGATGACACAGGATGACCTTTGAGAGGGTAAGGCGCTAACCGCGCAGGTTGAGGCTACTGTGTCGTTGGTTGATAATAATTATACATTTTTGTTTTACCATCCTTCTGGAAAAAATTTGGAATTGTCTTTCCAAGAATATGTAAATTTTTAGGAGGATGATTTAATAATTTTTGCCAAAAATTTTTATGGGTATTTTAGATTAATTTTTTGCCTTATTTTTTTATAATATTTGAGAAATAATAGGAGGTTAATATTATGGATTGGATGGCAATGTTAAACTAGATTTGGGAATTATGTATTATTCCTTTACTCGGTATTTTAACTGTTTATCTTGTTAATTATATCAAGGTTAAAAATGCAGAATTAAAGCAGAAGACTGATAATGAGTTATACCAGAAGTATATGGATATGCTTACTACAACAGTTATTAATTGTGTAATTACAACTAATCAAACTTATACAGAAGCGTTAAAGAAGCAGAATGCTTTTGATGCCGAAGCATAGAAAGAAGCTTTTTAGAAGACCTATGATGCTGTTATTCAGATTATGTCCCAGGATGCTATGGAATATTTAAAAACAGCAGTAGGAGATTTAGAAGAACTTATTACAAAGAAAATTGAAGCAGAAGTTAATAATAATAAGAAAGAATTAAAGCCTGCTGTTGAAGCAGAATAAAAAAAGAAAGGGCCATGCCGCTTACCAATTTTAATAATAAAAAATGTAATAAAATTAGTAAGCGACATGGCCCTTATTTTTTTTATATATTAAGATTCTTCGTCGGGTAAATCTGGAATAGCTCCAACCACTTTTTTATCAATAATGAAACCATCAGCGGTCATTAAAATAACGACTTGCATATCACGGTCTGGGGTAGTGCAAATTTCACTCCAAGCAGCAGCGAAAGCACCAGTAGCTGCTAATAATGCTGCATCAATATTATCGCCATATGCGGCTGCATGAGAATCAAAAACTTTTGGAAAGCCAGAAGGAGTTGGAACATAATAGTTATTACCTGCAGCTCCAATTACTTTTTTCTATACTTCAAAAATTTGTCTTTTCATCTATATTTTCCTCCTATTAGCTATTTATAGCTTCATTTATTAATGTTTTTATTTCATCCATAACTGTAGTAGCTACAATATTTGTCCCTACAGTAAAAGATGCACCGGTTACAACTGCAGCAGTTATTTTATATAAAAAGCCTAAGATATAAACATAATCGCCTACTGAATAATTACGAGTTGCTTTCATTGCTGTTTCTACTGGAGCAACGTTATTCCATAAACTCTAAACAAATCCGGCATTTGCTACTCGTAATGAAACATCTCCTCTTGCTGGGGCTGATGTTAAACGAGGCTAACCAGTAAATGTAGGACTATTAATATCGGCTTTTGTATCAATTAATTCTGCTGCTCTATTCCATCCAATTACATCAGTTTCTAATATATTGGTATTTCCAAAAGTCATACCAGAATAAATTGTTAAATGATCCATAGCTATTGTAGCAGCATAATAACTTAATTCTAGAAACATTCCATTTTCTATAAAGAAATAGTTATTATATTCATTTAATGGAATTGTCATTGCAGTACAGTCATATTCAACTATATCTTCATCAGCAAGTCGATATACTACTTCTGCTCCTGTCTATGGGACAGTGCCTTCAATATATAAATCTCTATCTGATAGCCAATGACCCGGTAAAGTTTCTCCATTATAAGATGCTATATGCTCTGTTACTTTCCATAGTTTTCCTTTAATAGGATCGAACTATAAGCCATATAAATCACCGGCCGCCACAGGTACATTAAATGTATAAGTAGTGGCATCTTCTGGATTACTAGTAGGTCCAATTTTAAAACTGACAGAACTTGTAGCTGTAAATGGTGTCATATAATAAGGATAATATTTATTTGGGGCGCCAACAGTAATCATTATATTAGTATCTTCAACACCCCAAGATACTCTTACATATGCCCCATTAGAAGGAACTATTCCATGTGTACTCCAATTATCTCCTACTTTTAAACTTCCTGCAAAACTAATTTGTTTAATCCATGTCTAATTAGCAGTATAAACATGAAGACGACGGTTAATACTACCTGAATTAGTTGGCCCAATCGTTCCAGTATAATAAATATCATCGCCAGGAGATACCGGGATAAAATCTCCTACATGGTCATTAGTATTTGAACTAAGCGATCCATTAGAACCAATATAATACCCTGGTGTATAAACACTTACATCTAATAAATTAATTGTACGAATCTACTATGAAACAGTTGGTTCTACTGCCATAACTAATCCTAAAGCATTTTCCTATTTAGCATTAATAACATTAAATTCTGAAGCATTAAGATTAGAAATTGTTTTTTCAATATTTGGATTTAAATTATTTAATATTTTCTTATCATCCGCAGATAATAATCCATCATTACTTTCTGTTGCTAATGGAGGAGATACTGCATTACGAGCAATAGTATCTTTAATATTATATTCTACTCCATTTAATTTTATTTTTGATAAATCAGCCAATATCAATTTCTCCTTTCATATCTTGTATGACAAGAGTAGTATCTTCTATAGAGTATAAGACTGAATTGGCAAATGGTAATTCTCCTATTTTAGTAATTCCATCTCCAATTTTTATACCTACATCCGTATAAACAATCACTTCATTCTTTTTTGGAATAAAATTTTTTGCTTTACTCCAATTTTCAGAAGTATCTTTTTTAATAACAGTATTTTCTTTTATCATAAAAAAAACGGGTAGGGATATAATAATCCCTACCCGGAAAAATTATATCCCTTATCCTTTCCAAAGGTATATAATTATTTTATATTCTTATCTTTTCAAAGAATTAAGCATTGTTACCAAAAGTAACAGAGACAGTCTTTTCTGTGCTTGTAAAAGCAGGAGTAATATTTTCACTGTCAACAGTAACACTTGCAGTACTACTCATAGCAGAAGTGGTAGTTGCAACAGTAGGAGTTACACTTGCTGCAGTACCAGTGAAGCTACCAGTAAAGGTTGGCTGAGTAACAGAAGCAGCAGTAGAAGTATAGCTAGGAGCAGCACTAAGTACTACACCAGTTCCAGAGAAGGAACCATCAGCGCTTGCACTAGAAATACCAGTTACAACATTCTCAGAACCAAAGGTTGGAAGAGCACCACTAAGAGTTGGGTCAACATAAGTTACAGTGCCAGAAGCGGTAACTGCATTAGAAGTATTAGCTGCTGTAAACACTAACATTTCACTATCATTAGAGTCAACAGAAACAGTAACACCCTCAGTAGCAAAAGCGCTAGTGGTGTCAGAACCTTGACTCAGGCTGCCAGCAGTAAGTTGATATGCAGTACCAGCACTAGTTAATGTAGCAACAGAAGCAGTGCTTGGGGTGATACTAATATTACTAATACTTACAGAACCAGCAGGAGTATAGTTAGCTATACTAGTGCCTTCAACAGGAGCTGCGGCAGAAATTGCAACAGCAGTAGTTTTATCATAAGAAGCAGCGGCTGCAGTGCCAGCTTCAATTGAAACAGAACCAGCAGGAGTTACATCAAGAGCATCAAAGGTAGCAGGAACAGAAACAGAGCTACCAGATACACTATAAGTACCAGCCTTACCAGTGCTAAATTGAGTCATACTATCAATAGTAGTAACTTTTACAGAACCATTGTCTTTATAGGCAAGGGCGCCAAGTTCAAGAGCCTGTTGTAATTCAGCCTTTGTGATATTATCGGCCATATCAATGCCAGCAATTTCAAAAGTTTTTAATACATAAGCATTTTCAGAACCGACTTCACGCCATGCTGTACCATCGTATAACCATTCTTGGCCATCGCTCTCAACTACGAAATCACCTTTTGCTGGAGATGCTACAGTAGTATGGTCAGAAGCTGATAAAAGATTTAATACTTCACCTAAATCGCCAACCTGGTCAAGTACAAAATCATAAACTTGGTCCGCAGTTACGAGACCTTCGCCACCATCGGCAATAGTAAGAGCAACATCTTTAAGAGTTGCATTACCAAATGTATCAAGAATGGCACGAGCTGCAGCATCCTTGATATAATATGTAGTATTTCCAAATTTTACTTTGGATAAAACATTATCATTATTTGCATAAGTTTGAGCCATTTAATTTTTCCTCCTTATTAAAATGAAAAAACTAATAATTCATTACCGCTATCAATACTTGCTTTATAGCGTAAATCTAATTCATCAGTAATAGCTTTTTGTGTCATTGTGCCATCTACATTTTGTCCAGTCTCGCCATAAAGTTTCACAACTCCTGGCGTTTGAGCAGTAGCGGTAACAAGACTTTCTTGGATATTTATATAATTTGTTCCATCAAAGAAATAAATTTTTCGAGTAGAATCTTCAATATAAATCTTATTTATCATTCCTTGAATTAAGGTTTGATGTTGTAAATCTTTATAAAATCTACCTTCATATAAATATCCATGAAGCACAGCATTACGTAAATCAGCATCAGTATATTGGAGCTAAGCCCAAGTGGAATAACCATCACCAACTTTGGCACGAAGACCATCTTGGGCTGTATCTACCAATACTACTTCACCATTTGCAGGAATAAAAGTATTTTTTACTCGTTCAAAATTATAATCATTATCACGACGTAATTGAATTGTAGCATTTAAAATCATGGTTTATCCCCGCTTTCCGGGGCAGAACCACCATTAATACTTCTAATGTTATTGATAGCGTCATCTATCATAGATTTGATAGATCCAGGAGTTTCGGTATTACCATTTAATAAATTAATAGCTTGCCGAAGTGCATCAACTTGGTCATCAATATAGGCTTTTAAACGGGCTACGCCTTCGGCGTCTAAATATTCTTTATTAGCCATTATTTATTGTTCCACTCCTTTCACAAAATTTTATTTTAAATAATTATGCGCGATTATCAATGATATTAGCAGATGCACCTTCACTTAAGAGCACGTCTAAATCACCATCAGTACCAGCGAGTTGCATATCCTCATCAATTGTGAGCTTGAATTCTCCAGTCTTTGCACCAGGATATTTTGCAAGTTCATCATAAACTACAGCATATGGACCGACAACAACGCGGCTATCGCCAACCTTGCCTTTAACACTGGTTGTACCATTAGCAGTAATTGAACCGCCATTAAGCTCAACTTCACCAGCACGCATTACAAGACCTACACCATCAGATACAATTTCGCCACCATTCATAACGAATTTGCCGTCATTTGGCATATAAACACCACAGGCAATATAACCAGCAGAAGTGATATGAGCAATAAGTTTACCACCATTCATAATCATCTCTGTACCACCATTACCAGAAGAACCTTGACCCATTAATGGGCAATTATCTGCGCCTTCAAGTTCGCCACCATTCATAACGAACTTGGCACCGCCTTGGATACACATTGGAGACTCTTGTGCAGAAACCTTACCACTGTTCATAGTTACTTTTGCATTTGGACCATAAGCATTAACGCCCCACTTTGCGGCATCAATCTCACCATTCCCGCTAATAACTAATTCACCATTAACAACTAATTCTTTATTACTTGGAATACTTACTGTACTATCACCAAGATCAAGAATTACTTTCTTATCAGATGCAATAGTTGCACCATCCGAAAGAGCAATGTTCTTATTTAAAGTAACTGTAACAACTGGTTCATCATTAGCAAGCATTGCATTAAAACCAGCAGCATCAGAAACAATAGCAGATTTTCCACTATAAAGAATAGCATTAACAGTAGGAATTGCAATACCGTTGACTTCAGCAGCCAATTGATATGGACTTAAATCAGCAATAGAACCAAAGTCATCCCAAGCTTCACCATCCCATGCAGCGTTCATACCAGTATCAATGATGTTATATACATCACCCACTTCTGGATTTTCAATTGCTTGTAATTCTGCTAAATTTGCTACGCTACCACGGAAATGATATACTGTGCTAAGACTTGCTCTAAAAGTATCAAAATCATCATCTGTAACATAATTAGCAAGAGCAGTTTGTAATTCATCAATATCAACATAACCAGTTGCTTCATCAATATAATGAGCTAAATCATCTTTTGATGGAACATCGGCAGCATTAGCTTTACTACTTAAAGAGTCATTGATGTATTGCACAAGACGCTCTAAACCTTCTTGGTCTAAATAATATTTCTCAGCCATTTTTTTACTCCTTTACAAATAAATTATCAATTACAGAAAGTGGAATAGAAGAAATTTCCATATCCCCTTGGATTGTAGTTCCATTTAAAGTAGGTTTGTCTGTTAAGTCATTATAGCTTGAAATGCCACTAGCTTTTACTTCTGTATCAACTGCGCCTATAAACCAATTTCCATTTGCGCCTATATATGGTGTTTCGCCAGGGGTTCCAGTTAAGCTAGTAATCCATTCTGCTTCACTTCCAGAGAAACCGTTTTTTACAGCTATCTCATAAGCACTAGCACCATCTTGCCCTTGTAAGGCGCCGGCGCCAGCTAAAGAGGCTTTTATATATTTCTTAACAAGTGCATATGTGACTATATCCACTACAATAACCTCCTTTATTTTAATTCTCTATAAAATATAGATTTTTCATTAACGTGATTAATAGTATTTGCCCTAAAAATCCCTAAACGATTTTTTATTCGGGGCGAGGGTATGTGCGGGTGTTGGCGGCGTAAGCACCTAACCACTCCACTTTCAAAAAAATAAAACGCCTATCATAAGATAGGCGTTTTACTTAAATTTCCTTCCATTCACGTGAATTATTCAATATATATACAGAACCATCTTCTGTACAAATAGCCTAGGAGCCAGGCTTACAGGAAATAGGAAGTTTTTCCTTATCGGCGCGTTCATCCATAACATATACATTTACACCATGCGCCACGTTTGAATCAGATTGCATTAAAGAAATGGCCATTTTCTTTACCTCCTTAATTAATTCCAAATACTAATGGGCAAATAGCATCTTCTCCCTTTTTAAAAGCGGCAACATCCTTATATTTATTATAAGGATTAAATAATTCTAACTACCCATCAGACAATACTCTACCAGCTTGGTAGTGCATTCCTACTTGTTTCTTATAAATCCAAGTATACAGTACAATAAAATATTTATATTTCTTTACCTATTGGGTATTTGTAAAGGTTCCTAAATATTTTACTTTAAATCCTAATTCCTCTAATACGCGTTTAATAGAGACAGGATTTGTGCCAAGAGCGCCACCTAATACTACACCAGTTTTTTTAGCTAAATTGCGTTGAATAATGTCGTTTAAATCAATATTTTCCATATTATCCATTAAACAAACATTAGCCATAGCAATAGCTCCGCAGCCATTATTCGCTACGGAGCCACATTTGCCATATGAACCTTTTGTAGAATCAAGTTGGGGCTAATCGTTGATAAATTTATCACTCATAGTAAATTCCCCCTCTTTTTATTATGATGGTAGGAAACCTGGGATTTGAACCCAGAACACATCGGTTCTAAGCCGATTGTCTCTGCCAATTGGACTAGTCTCCCATACTTACAAAATGAGCCTAATAAAAACCGTATATTGTAACCTACTACACATCTTCAACATCAGCTTTGAGGGGTTGAACGTGTCCTCTCCTTATGCGCACCTTGTGCCAATCCACGCCTCGGTCCTTCAACGATTTTTATTAGACTTTCTCTTGGATATTTACCTTTTCCTTTGACGCGGTCTTACTTACGAGCAGCAAGTTTAGTTCAGTAAATATCGTCATATTAATTGTCCGCATCAGTAATTATGTCACTCGTACATATAGTCACACATCACGTCTGTTGACCACGACTATCTTTTTTAAATTGCCCTTCATGCGAGATAGATAGTAACGTCTTGAAGGCAAACTCCGTTATTTGATTTGGTCGAAGTTAACGGCGAAGTTCTTCTTTTCTCTCTTAGAGCTTCAAAATCGCCGTGAATCAACAACTTTGAAACCTCACTTTTTCTGTCCTTATGCTCGACTTTTGGACTAATGATAGAGGAGAGCACTCTACCAAGATGCTGACCATCTGCGGAGCCTGCGATTGCTCAGTACGGGTATCTCCTTTTATTTAACGAGCTGTGGTTCGCTCACCCCTTAACCATTGGGGTTGGAGCCGCCGGTCGGAATCGAACCAACAACCTGCTGATTACAAATCAGCTGCTCTACCTTTGAGCCACGGCGGCATTTCAAGACACAGTTGGGGATTTGAACCCTTTAACGATTTTTACAGAATCATATTTAACCAAAGAGATTGCTGTGTGTGTCTTAATATTTAAACCATTTAGGTTGATAACGAAGAAGCGGGGAACTTTTTACATTCAACCATTTGAATAACCCCGCACAGTATGGACAGTCAAGACAAGAAAAACATAGCTACAGCCTAGGATGTAAAAGATTTCTTGACGTGATTCTTTTGTTTCCTATACACTCTAAATATATAGGAAAAGGTAGCGGATTCTGTCAGCCATTTTCGCTCTTCAAATGGTTCCCTTATAACAGTCTTTTTGCACTTTACTTCGCTTCTTATTTTTTATAGAGGCTTTTCCGCTTATTGCCACATATCAATCTACGGTCTACTTTCGTAGCGTTTGCCGGTGGTAGTTGAAGTGCTAAATCCGTGTTAAGACCTCTCTTATAGAAAATTGAAAATTCATATCTCAACTTTCTATAAATATTATAACAAAAATTTTTAAAAAAATCAAATGTGAGATTTTTTTGCCAATCTTTTTTGTTTCCGTTCGGTAGCCGTATCAATCGTTTCTCTATGAATAGATACAACCGATTTGAGATAACCACCTTCTACGATTGCTTTAATAGGCACTGGCGTATAACCAATAGCCTCAGCACACATGTTTAAGTGCTTGTCGTCATACTTGTGCGGAAGTGCGTGACAATGACCATGAATGTTGAGCGCATATGGAAAATCAATAGGTTCATGCGAAAGAATTAACTTATCGCTAATCATTAACGCGCCTTCATAAACTTCATCCACATACTCTTGATAGGTCGTAGCTCCTACATCATGGTTGCCCAAAATAAGGACTTTGTAACCACGCAGCTTTTTGAGCCATTCTTTATCCCCAATATCACCTAAAATAATCAATGTATCGTTTTTACCAACTTTGGCCCGAATACGTTGAATTTGTTCTTCATCGGGGATATAACCTTTCCGAATACCCTTCATTTCAGGGTCAGCGAAATGTGGGTCAGAGTAGAAGTAAATCGTGCCACCATGATACCAATGGGCAAAACAGTCATATAGATGTTTAAACACAGCACATTTACTCCTTTCTTTATCTTACAAAAATATTATACCAAAAATTTTTAAAAAAATCAAATTATTTGTTACGATAGTGGTGCAGCCAATACCTGTATTCTTGTTTCTTATCAGGATATTCGCCACCATAGCGATGCCACATCCTAATACAAATTTCCCAATATTCTTGCCAGGATGTTACCCAACCAAAATCACAAATGTTATAAGATTCATATACTTTCTTATAAGCATTTCCATTGGCTAAAATAAAATCGAGGTCTTTCATTTTAGTGCGGACCTTGGCATTAGCATTTCGTTTCTTTGCTTTACCTTTGTTATCACCACAATAAGGGGTACGTTTATACGACCGACTCATAGAAAAACCTCCTTTATGGAGCGGGATATGGGACTTGAACCCACGAAACCAGCTTGGAAGGCTAGGATGTTGCCACTACATCAATCCCGCATATATTCAAATTTTTTTGGACATTTTATGTCATGTGGCACAGGTCCTCGACATTGGATATACCATATGCACTATTGGCATTTCTTTTTCTTTTCCTAATAAGCTCTCCAATCTACTACTTGAGTAGTTTGCTTTTCTTTCATAAAATCACCTTCTTAAATGGGTTGAGATATCAGAGTCGAACTGATGACATCAGAGCCACAATCTGAAGTTTTACCGCTAAACTAATCCCAACATGTAATGGTGGGCAGGGGTGGAGTTGCACCACCGGTGTTTCCTGTGTGGCGGATTTACAGTCCGCTGCCATCGCTACTAGGCATACCTACCCAAGTAAAGATTCGAGTTATGGTCGAATCCCGAAAGCACCATTGATAAGATTATAGCCAGATGTTGTTTAACAGACTATCCCAGATATTCTGGAAAGTTTCACCGGGCTTGAGAGTATAATGATAAGCACCATATTTCTTACAGAACTCACTCAATACATCGTGATATTCTTTTTGTGCATTCATCAACTTCTGACGAGCTGCTTCAACCTTTTCGGCTTCGGCTTTCCGTTCTGCCGCAGCTGCTTCCTTCTTCGCTTTGGCTTCTGCAAGGGCCTTTTCTTCAGCTGCCTTCTTAGCTGCTTGTTCAGCTTCCCATTCCTCTTCTGCCATCAGGCAATCTTCAACGCTGGCATATTCCTTACCAGTCTTTTCACTCAAAATCTTCATAACAAATTCCTCTCTTTGTCATAATTATTTGTGCGTAAAGACCTGTAGCTACATGTGCTTTTGGCACTGGCTGGGGTTGATAGACTTGAACTATCAGTCTACTGAGTCAGAGTCAGCCGCATTACCATTGTGCTAAACCCCAACATAAATGGCTGAGGCGCCTAGATTTGAACTAGGACTAATGGAGTCAAAGTCCATTGTGCTGACCATTACACAACGCCTCAAAAAAAAACAAGACTCATAATTACACAAATGCTCTACCCACTGAGCTACGAGCCAGATTGGCTTGATGGGAGTTGAACCCATGACAGATTGTTCATCTGAGATTTGCTGTAAGAGTCTTTATGGTCTGGGTGGAGGGATTTGAACCCCCAACCTGATGGACCCAAACCACCCGCTCTACCAAGTTGAGCCACACCCAGAAATACAAGGCGATTATTTTAGCTATTTTTGATTAACAGGTCAAATGCTTTCAATAAGAAGTTTGCTGTATTCGCCTTTTTCAATTCTTACAATATTATTATAACAAAAAATTTTAAAAAAATCAAATGGCAAGAACTCTTGGACTTGAACCAAGACCAGCGGTTTTGGAGACCGATATGCTGCCAATTACACCAAGTCCTTATAACATCATAGGTAGAGTGGTGCCGATTCCTCATTTAATTCTGACTACCCCTGCTCCTCAATAGCACCATTGTAGCAGGCTGAAATCCAGTTCCCTATTATCGTCAGATGTATAACGCTACTTTGTCGCACTTTAGTAGGAACGTAGTGGTACTGGTGGGTGGACTCGAACCACCGACTTTCACCTTATCAGAGTGACGCTCTAACCAACTGAACTACACCAGTATATTGGCACCCCCTGTAGGAATCGAACCTACGGCACAGGGCTTAGAAGGCCCTTGCTCTGTCCCCTGAGCTAAGAGGGCAAGCTTGGTAGAGGCGGTGGGATTCGAACCCACAACTAACTGTGTATAAGACAGGTACTCTCACCGTTGCGTTACGCCTCATGGCGGGCAGGGTGGGATTCGAACCCACGCACCGGGATTAACCGATCTAACTCATTAGCAGTGAGTCCCCTTATGACCTACTCGGGTACCTGCCCATAAAAAATAGAAGAACCAGCAGGTCGGCACCCCCGCATCGCACATGTAGTCAATAGACACCATTTCTATCCTTGGCTCTTCTAAACATTAAAATTTCAAATTATTACGATTAAAAAATAGGATAATTACTAATGCAAACAAGATACATGCTTCAATAATAATTAATGTATTCATATTAATTCCTTGGCGACAGCGGAAGGATTTGAACCTTCGGAGGTTTTACCCTCGACAGTTTTCAAGACTGCTCCAATAAGCCGGACTCTGGCACGCTGCCATTAATCTACTGTGAAAAGCCATATTGGTCCAGCAACCTTTTCAAACTCTCTAAACTGCTCAATACTATCATATATATGGTTTGTATTGAATAATTCAAAGTGATTAGAGTTTAACAACCAGCCAGCCTGACAGTGTCTTCCCCAGTCATCATTTTTATAAAAAATATAGAAGTAACGATGTTGAATAACCTGACCTATACTTTCCCAACGGCCTTGGAAATGTACATCAAAGTCCAATTTATACAAAACTTTCTGTGCCGCAAAAAATTTTGTACCTAACCATCCTTTTAATCGGAAACCATGGACCTTTCTTATCATATCTATAATTTCGTCAAGAGAGATTTCAAACCGGTCTAATTGACAGATATTATAGACAGCAATGGCATCATCCGCATTTTCAGCTAAACAACCCCATGCTCCATATGTTCCGATTATATTTGAAAGGGCGTGTTGGTTATTAATCAACGTTGTTACCTCCTGGTCGCAGAGATGGGATTCGAACCCACAACCTCCTGGTTATGAGCCAGGTGAACAGCCGTTGCTCTACTCTGCAATATTACTAGACACGTTCAACTAAGTGTAATGTTGGAATCGAACCAACGACCTTCTGTGGATTAAACAGACGCTCTACCTACGAGCTTATCATACGATAGTATCTTTATACTTTGCTGGTTGTGTCTATATGGTGGACCTGACAGGCATCGAACCCGCGACCTCCTGCGTGCAAAGCAGGCGTTCTACCAACTGAACTACAAGCCCAAAATATTAGTCATTAGAATGACCAATAACAACAAAAGAATCCTCACCGGGAATGACAGCCAAACCACCCCAAGTACCATGAAGCTGGCCCATATCATCAATACGAACAATCGTTCCTTCACGACCTTCATACTGAGGTTCTCCGCTCATATAATTGATGCGGATAATATCACCGACTTTTGCCATATTAACCCTCCAAGGTAAGATTGGCTACAAGGCCATATTTATCCAGAAGAACTTGTTCAATGTATCTGAGGTCATCAGAAGTGAAATCATCAGACACAGAAATATCAGTACGTCGACCCTGACCAATAGCATCAGCAATATCTATCAACCGCTGAGTATGATAGGCATAAGCTGAAAATGCGCGATTTTCAATCGCATTGGCACTATTTACGGGACTCCACAGGTCGAAGGCGCAACGGTTGGAATCGTGATAACCGAACATGACTATTTGACCTCCTGCCGAATGGCATATATTATGTCGCCCATTGTTCCATCATCACAGTCTACTTCGTAAAGCTCAAAGTAACCATGATACGTCAGTTCATCAGCTTGCTGCTGTGTCAAGAAATCATCCAACATTTGATTTTTCCCCTTTTCTTATCTTCTGTATTTATTATAACAAAAAATTTTAAAAAAATCAAATAATGGTTCGAAGTGCCTATACCATCATTGTTGCAACATCTGTTTTATTCATATGACCGTAGCAGCTGATACTAATCAATGAACGTAATGGCTTCGATGGTGCGGGCGCCGAGGGTCGAACTCGGGACACCTTGATTAAAAGTCAAGTGCTCTGCCAGCTGAGCTACGCCCACATATGGAGGGCTAAGTTGGAGTCGAACCAACTAACGCGGGCTTTGCAGGCCCGCCCCCGGCCGACGAGGGTTTAACCCAAATTACCAAACATCTTCACTAAATAGTTCTGGATAAGTGTTTTCAATAGGAACAATAAGCTGATTAGCTGCTACCGCAATTTTTTTAGCTTCAATTCGGTCTACAAAACGATTTTTTGAAGTCCAAAAACCTTGAACATAAGTAGAACGATTATAATGTATATTATGTAAAGCCATATTATTAAAAATATCCGAATGGCGTTTATCCGTCCAAATTTGCGGATATTTTGAATCAACAAGATAATAAAATTTAATTGCGGAAGCAACAACCTTTTCCATCGCTATTTTTCCTATTAAATTAATTGGCGTGCCGTGCAGGAGTCGAACCCGCATTCTGTGGTCCGTAGCCACATGTTCTGTCCATTAGACTAACAGCACAGGTGGGTCTCTCCGAGCGGGGCTGTGCTTAACCCCAATCTTTCGACTTCGCACACTCGGAACCCTGGTAGAGTAGGATGGAATTTAACCATCTTAATTACATTTTAACTGGAGTCCCGCCCATTAAATCTTAAGCTTTAACGCGTAGAATAAGTGCTCAGTTTATTATTATAATCAGTGCATTCTTTATGCTACTCTTGGTGGGAAGGGTTGGAATCGAACCAACGTCCACGGATTTTCAGTCCGTTGCTAATACCTCCTCAGCTACCGACCCATAATATTGGGGCCAAACCATCATATCCCCTAACCTGTCCGTCCATATTAGTAACATTTGAATAGCGTCCTATTCTCAACGGCTTTCCTATCCTGGTACCTCCTCAGGGATTCGAACCCTGGGTCTTGTGATTAAGAGTCACCTGCTTTACCAACTAAGCTAAGGAGATAAGTGGAGCGGCTAACCAGGTTCGAACTGGTGAATCAACCTTGGCAAGGTCGTATGTTACCACTACATCATAACCGCATATAAATTGGTGCCACGAGCAAGAGTCGAACTTGCGACATACGGGATATGAGTCCGTCACTCTGGCCAGCTGAGTTACCGTGGCATACTCGGCTATCACGATGGCCCGTCGGTGGACCGCTTGGATTCCACAATGACTCGTTTTGAGAGCTCGTTTTTGCGAGCTGGTAGCCCCTGTGGGATTTGAACCCTACGTTGCCGGCGTGAAAGGCCGGCTTCCTTACCAACTAGAAGAAGGGACCAAGTCTATACGCTTTGTGATAACGGATAAAGCGTTCGCAACTATAAACTCCATATGCACCGCATCTTTGTTTCTTCATATGCGTATGTAGTGAGAGGCGCAAGCAGCTCTACATTTTAATCGTGGTCAACCGGAGAATACCACGAACCTTGTAAGTAAGGTTTTTCTCAAGACCGGCACTCGTAACCGCTATCACAGGAAGGGTCATTGCACTCAACTGTAGGCTTGCGGTCGCATCCACCAAATGCAACACTTAAACAAAACCTATGGCTACTTGTAGCACTATTGGGACTTCCCCCGCAGGGACGCACATGTCAAAAAGCGCACTTGCAAGTTGCCCGTTTATCCGTCCTTGTCCAGCCGTCCTAAACGTGACTTAAAACGCCTGCGATTGGAGGCTTAAATGGTGTTGCCATATCTTTTTTTGTTCCTGTTGAACAGGGTGAGGCTCCAATGGGCAATCTCCCAAAGTCACTAGTCTGTGCTAGAATGGTGCGGGCTGACGGGCTCGAACCGCCGACCTCCACGGTGTAAACGTGATGCTCTCCCAGCTGAGCTAAGCCCGCATTTCTCATTTCTTACAATATTATTATACCAAAAATTTTTAAAAAAATCAAATATCAGATTTTTTTAAAGAGATAAAAAAACAAGATACGCTATACGTGTGCTACCGTTACACTATTCCTCCATGTGACGGAGGAAGCTGGAGTCGAACCAACTCTACGGATTCCCTACATCATCAGAAAATGATTGCTGTACGTATCTTTAATGGCGGTCCCACAGGGAGTTGAACCCTGGTATTCAGATCGACAATCTGATGTAATCACCGCTATACGATAGGACCATTCTTGAGGTTTTGATAACCCAGACCTCGTGTCAGATTATACTGGGGAACATCAAAACATTTAAGGCTGTCAGGCTTATAAGGCCTCCACTTGGCTCCTTCGGCACCTTGTTTTGATTTTATTGTGAGCCAGGGTAACTTTGCTACCAGTGCACTGGTATTACCGCATTGCTGCTCGTTTTATACTGTATCTGTTGGCACACGACAGCTTTCGTAGTCCGGATACGCTAGGATATTGTGCTTTCCTACCTACAGTATATTTGTGCCTACACTGTGTGACGAGGACGGTTACTAATGGCCGTTAATCTTTTTCACTTATGGCAGCTACCCCGCAGAGGTGGCAAGAACATTCTCGTTTCCTTCCCTCTCGTTTTTCAGCACATAATAGACTATTGCGAACAACGGGTCCAAGCTCTACACTTGGTTTATCGGTTATAGCGCTATCCCGACAAGAATAATCCTTCCATCCCGTTTTTCGGCGAATAATTGACTATTGCGAACTTGCGGTCAATTAACGCGGCACCTTTTTATAGTGGGTCTGTATCCAGTTTTACACATAGGACCTTTTATATCCCGCACTCCTATAAGCGGCCGACATGTGCGCACAGACATTTTATATCCCGCGAATCTGTATGCGGTATACATTTACTCGGTGTTTCAGTGGCGCACACCGAAAAGCGAATTTGGTATAGGTTCCCACCTCAACCTAATACTCTGCATCTTGTCCAAACCAAGACTGCCCCGCTTATGCGTCCATAAGCTCAATTTTCAAGGCACTTATTGTTTTCTGTTCTACCAATTAAACTACCGCGCCACTAGACGCAGGTCGGGCTTGAACCGACATCTTTGATTTACCAGATCAATATACAATATTATAAATTGCTGCATATGCCTTTAATAATGGCTGCCGGGGTGGGACTTGAACCCACGACCGAGTGATTAACAGTCACCAGCTACCACCAGCTGAGCTACCCGGCAATATCAAGACGGCCAATCCCTTTTCTGCATTCCCTCGCGCGGGCATTGTCGGACGAAATTAAGATCACTTTAAAGACCCGACTTCTTTTGGCGCTTCTCTACTAAATAAGGAGCTTGATCGTTATCTATAAAAGATATTTGCTGTTAGGTCGTCTTTCTTATTTCTTACAATATTATTATAACAAAAATTTTTAAAAAAATCAATTAAGAGATTTTATTATTAAGATTGTGCTGGTATTCTTGAAGAGCTTGCATAAATGATTTTTGGAAATAAAAGGCATAATTTTTATTAGAAATAAACCGATTATAAATTTGAGAAAAAATAGGATGATATGGTTTTGAATCTTTTGTTCTAATTTGAAGATATGTCCCATTAGAAGTTGAGATTGTACCATGTTGCTCAATATCATTTTTAATTTTTTCACAAATTATATAATAATCTTTTTCAAGTTGTTTCCATAAATCTGAATATTGTTCTTGTGAAAAATCAACATGAATTGGATTCATAAAAAACCAATTATGAGGATCTCCTTCTCTAACAATAGGCACATATAAAAAATTAGAAATTTTAATGGCTAAAGCAGATTGATTAAAAGGATTGGCTTGAATTAAATTATCAATATTACTACTAATTTGAGTAATTGCCATAGTTTCTAATGGCTTACCATTAGCATCACATTTATTAGTTTTTAATTCTCCATCATCAAAATCTCTTAAAGATGAAGATAAATGTAAATGTAAAATAATTTTTTCTAACATTTGTCCAGCTTTTCCTTTATTAACAATAACATCAGAAAACTGGTTTTCGGGAATTAATGTTCCAAATTTTTTATTTGCAATTTGATTAATAATATTTTGCGCTTCTTCAAGTTTCATATATTTATCGTTCTAATTCTTCAATAATTAAATCTTTAGGTAAAAAATTTTTACAAATATAACATGAACCAAATGATACACCATCTTGTGTTTTTGTCATTGTGATATCACGATAATAATTAATACGTTTATCAAATCCAAGATATTGAATATCTTTTAAATATGGAAAACGTGTTTGACCTTGTAAAGTTGGAATTGGTAATAACATTGCATATGGTTTACCAAGTTCAGATAATCGTTTTAATACATCATCTTTACAAGAAAATGGTGGATTAGAAATAATTATATCATATGGTTCTGAAGGTTCATAATAAAAGAAATTTTCTCCAGTATCTATATGAGTATATATTACTTTTACATTTGGAATAGCAGATAATACTTCTACATATTTACTAGACTACAAATCAAAAGGGCACCAGATTGTTAATTCTAACTTAGTATGTGCCTACATATATGCTTTTATATATTTAACAAGAGGCTAAATAGCATAAGCAGGAGTATATGTTTCATCTGATGCTTTATCAGTTTTTGCAGTCAAATAACCTTTATTTAAGGGCATATTTTTTACTCCATTCTTCTATTAATAATCCATGTGCCATAAACCAATCTATTAATGGTTGTCTCTCACTACATGGATTCTTCGGCGTTTCATAGACAATTAAAACAATAATAGGTTCATCTTTAAATTGTTCTATCTCTTGAACCTTATAGGCGATACGTTCTAATTCACCCATTACATAATCAAAGTCTAATGTATCTAAATGTTCTCTATAATCCTGTAAGAAATTACAAATTTGTGGGTTATGGGTTAAACAGTTTGGCCCACACTCACATTGGTAATCCGGCGGCATTAAAAATATGCTTGCTCGGATACCATTATATATTCCTCTTTTATCTTTAAATATATAATCCTAATCATAAGTAAAGTCATGAAACCATTTTGGGTCCCAAACAGCTGTACTTACTGGTATCATATTTTGGCTAAAATGCCTTATCTAATAAAAGTAAGAAATATATATTTTCATATAATTAGAAAAATCATAAAACCATTTTAATGGCGTGTGTCCAAAAAAACTATGACGCTTTAAAGGGGGAAAAGCGTCATAGAAAGAGGGAAGTGCTACTTATTTTAGTAGCTGGTGGTAAAGTTAGGAATTGCACCTACAAAATATCTTATTATATACTTTACCATATAATCCCGTAACGTGGGCTAGTCGTCATTCTTTTCCAGTTTAACGTGCGTCAATGAATTCGATAAGTAGCACACGATGGTGCGCGAGGCGGGATTTGAACCCGCAAGCTTTCGCCGACAGATTTTAAGTCTGTTGTGTATGCCGTTCCACCACTCGCGCATATCAAGACACATTATATAATCACCAGGTAAGACCTAATATTATGTAAAATTGCTGTTCGTGCCTTATAAAATTTTGTCCGGTTGGCGGCCCCGCTGGGATTCGAACCCAGATCTTTCGCCTCAGAAGCTGGGGTTTTAGAGACCCCCGTGTTCACCATTACACTACGGGGCTCCAAAGAGAGGATGAGGGCATTTCCTCACCCTCTCTTTATATTATACCAAAATTTTTTGAAAAAATCAAATTTCGGCTTTCTCACCCAGCACTACATCGAGTTCATTACCGGCCTCGATGACAGCATCGCTGGCATCATAGAAATACTGACGATACTTCTGAAGTTCTCTATCAGCCTTTTCAAAAGCCTGAATAGCTTCATAGACCTTACCGGTTGCCCTCTCACGCCGCTTCTGTGCAACCTTATAATTGCACCGAGCAGCCGCAAGACGCTTGCCATATTCCAGGTCAAAAGCGTCATCACTAGCACACACAGCCACACCACGAACCTTACGGCCCGCATAAGTGGTAACAGCGATTACACGATTACCATGCTGGTAAAAGTGATAACCCTCAATCGGAAAACGCTTCATCGTATGTCCTCCTTACTTCTTCTGACCCAGGAGCAGCAGCGGAAGCAAGTCATTAAACTTACCTTCCTTACCGTCCTTGTTATCATTCAGCAGAAAATACAGCATCATGGGATTAGACATGTCCAGACCCATAGCATTTTCGCCATTCATCAAGCTCATCATGAGCAGAGTATTAGAATCTACATTGCCATCCTGCATCAGCATGAAAGGCAAGAAATTACCGAACGGAGAATCAGGAGTGGGGGCCTTAGAATAAACATCCAGCAAGGACACAATCTTGGTCACAAAATTGAAACCAAACATATTGGTCGCAGGCAGAATAGTCTTCACGTCGCCAGCCACAGCATCAACGACCTGAATGCCGCCCTCAATGCTAGTGACAAACATAGGAACGCGATTGTGAATCACAATATCGCCAACCTGAATCTCGGCAACAGCCACAGGCATCTTGAACAGGAACTTACGACCATCAAAATTGAAAACATCAACGTCGATAATCTGCTTAGATTCCTTGTTATAAGACACCCAAGAGCCATTAGTGTTCTTAACCGCAAGACCATACAGACTCATGCGGACATTTTCATTGGTGCAAGGACCAAAATCGAAGTTCTTAAATACCATTGTTTTCTCCTCTTTCTCTTTTTTATTTAGTGGGCACTCGCTCTTTTTGCATACATCATCTAATGTAGCAACAGTAGAGTTCCAAGTACCATTATTAACAGTAAGTATTTGCCAATCTGTCGCCGGAATACTGGTTACATAATCGCTCCAATTAATCTTGTCATAAGAGGTAGCATATGTAACATTTCCGGGATTTGGATTAATAACATTTGTTGTGTAGTAACCATTATCTGTGCTAGTTGTCATATCATCCTCCGGTTGTTTTAAGAAAAATTCTGATCGGAGGAATGAACCAAAACTGGCATGTTTAATCACATAATGACGCTCTTCATGGATTTTAGGACTAATCCCATTCCAAGTTACTCGGATATAATCATCTGCGGAATTCAGATTAATAACTTCCAAGTCTATTGCAGTATCAGCAGGCAAATTTGTGAATAGCCGCCAATCCTTGTAATTAAGATACTCATATTGCTTAGCCTTTACAGCTGCGGAATATTTAGTACATAATACATTTTGTAGTTGTTCTGCTGTAATAGTTCTTTCTGTTACCATATCTTTTGTTGCTTCATTTAACTGATTCATAGCTGAGGTCGCATTCGTGATGGACTATGCTAAATGCTTGAATGCTTCTTCGCTAAAGCCAGTACATATTACTCCTCCCATTCGGCTTCTACCTCCTGACACTTACACCTGGTCAGTATGGTTTGCTTAGTATGTTTATAAGTTTTATGGTCTTTTACAGTTCCCTTTACCTTATAGACCTCACCAACATTCAAGGTGCAGGAAGCCGTAGTCCATACGAACACATTCTTATTTTTGTCCATCATTATGTGCATCGTAGAAGGACCATAAAATCCATCGAGCTGGAGTACAGTCTTTACGGTGAGTTCCAACTCTAGTTTATCACCAACCTCACCAATATACTGGGAGGGGTCCTTATCATACAGCAAGGACTCAACTGCTTCTTTAACCTGCGACTCGGGCTTCAGTTCATCACCATGGCCAACCAAGGACCAGTCCAGGCGCATCGGTGTAATGCCCGCAGGAAGCACTTCGGGGACCTCAACCGTGGAGCCGAAACCCCACCCCCAATACCGCGTATATCTGGCGCCCTTTTCCTTGAACCAATCCTTTGCGTTATAAGTGTCGCCCTTAAAGATGGTGATATAACCGTTTTCAAAACCCAAAGTTTCTCGCTGAGTGCGATAAAAAGGATCATGACTATGGTCAATAACCTCACCGGGATACATCTTCTGATATTCATAATCAGAATACCAACGCACCTCACGGGTACTTCCAGTAGAAGTCTTGACCTTGACATACTCCTTACCATTCTTCTCGTAAGGTTCACAAGTAATCTCCATCTTTTGGAAGCTTTTAGCGACCATAATTCATAATCCTTTCCTTAATTTTCTATAATAATTATATCATAAATTTTTTAAAAAATCAATTAAACCACTCGGAAGGCAGTTGTCTCTAATAATAAATCTTCAATACATAAATTATTTAAATGAATATATGGGATACGAATTAATGGTATATTATTATCTTTACACCATTGATTTTTTATCGCATCATGATTCTAGGTTTTAATTAAATGTTCTTCAGTGCTCCAGCCTCCAGTGGCTTGAAAATGCTAAATACCATCAAATTCAATTAAATAATTTTTATTTTTTATATAAAAATCAAATCGAGCATATTGTTTTGTATCTGGGAAATAACAAGTCTTAAATGTCTTTTCTGTTTCATATGTTATATTTAATTGATTTAATAAATTTCTAATATATTTTTCTCCAAAAGAACTGGAATCACAACCACAGCTTTGAGTATGATACCGTTTTAAATTATCCCCCAAAACATCGCATTCATTACCACAATCACATTTACAATGCCATTTAACCGAAGTAGTAGAATCTGGGGTACGATACATTACTGTTAATTTACCAAATTTTTGTCCCGTTAAATCTATTAAATGAACTTGAGAACTAACTTCTTTTTTTAAACATCCACAACTTGAAGTTGTTCCATCTCGTAAAAAACTGCCATGAACATCGCATTCATTACCACAATCACATTTACAATGCCAAATTATTTCTCCACAACTTGTTGTTTTTTCAAGAACTCGATACAATACAGTTAATCGCCCAATTTTCTGTCCAGTCATATCAATACTATGTATCTATGAAGCTTTTTCTTTAATAAGGCATCCACAACTTTTTGTGTGTCCAGAAGTAATATATTTTCCTATAACATCACATTCATTACCACAATCACATTTACAATGCCATAATGCCTCATGATTTTTTGTACCATTCCTATATAAAACGGTTAATCTATTAAATTTTTTATTTGTCAAATCAATAAAATTTGATGGAGGTGTATGTTTAACACATCCACAACTAGTTGTATGACCTTCCTATAAATTGGTTGCACTTACAATTATTTCTGTTCCACAATCACATTTACATTTCCAATGTGCATGTTTTGACGCATTAGGTGTTTTTACTCTATATAATACTGTTAATTTACCAAATTTCTATCCGATTAAATTTTTTGCTTTACCAACTGGAATTTCATCATCATACATAATTACAGCCCAAATTCCGCAATAAGTGCCCGCACATTTGCGAGTTCCTTTTCATCCATTTTAGCAGGTTCATACGCATCTACTGGACCTTTATGGATATCACTCACCTTGGTAAAATCTACATCGCCACCAGGAGAGTAAGGAACCTTCGGACAAGTCATACCAATGGCAATTTGAACTTTTTCAGTACCATCATCTGCCATGACATATACTTTACCATCTGAAACTCCTACAAAGTCCTCACCAAATACCTGCTTAATTTTTTCAATTACGGCTACTTTTGCCGTAGCTCCTTTAACTGCCATTATTCATCCTCCTGACAATACTGGCAATAATATTCGCCAGTTTCTTCATTAAATGTTGCTAGTTCAATATTACACAAACTACCACAGCCACTACAAATAACTGCGCTATCTGCGATACAATCTTCACACCAGAAGGAATCATCAACTAGCCAAGACCCTTCAGTTTCTCTTACATGCCGACGACCGCAACAATCACAAGTCATAAAACTACCTTCATCGTCTGCGCAAGTAGGACAAATCAGACCATCCAATTCTACATCACGACTGAACGGTTCGCCGCATCCAGGGCATCTTACTTCTTCTACACCAACGCGGATAGGATGTAAAATACGTTCTTGAATATTACAACGACGAAGGTTATAATAAGGTTTAGTATATACTGTACTACGAAGAATATCATCATAGAACAGCGGACCCTGTTTATTTACCTCCTGGTATAGTACAGAAAGAGGATAAATACGATTATCAGTATATGACATGATATGAGGTTCCCAAAGAAGAATAGGAACTTCTTTGTCACCAGCCTCTGGAATACAATCAATATCTTGCCCCATAGGTAGATACCGATTATCCCAATGATTGATATGGTTATTATCCACCCAAGGCAAACTGTTATGCTTAGGGAATAGCTGATTCCACATCTTATCAATTACAGGGAAAATCTGATTCAGTGTTTTAGGATATTGCCGACCGGCAAATACAGTATTCCCATCATCAGAGGAGAATAGCAGCATACGCCATTGTTTGCTATTCCAAGGAACATCAGTAGGGAAATTGCGAATAATTGTTTTGCTATTATCATCAATATAACATATCAATGTACTGCTATCCATCATGTATTCCAAATTACCAGCAGCATAATCCCCATCCAAAGAATGACAAGAACGCCAACCGTAGCTATTTTCACTTACAGAAAGATAATCCCGAGGGTCTACTGAAATATGGAAATAACCAGTAAATTTACAATCGCTGATGATGTTATTCATCAAGTCCTGTGCATATGTCAGAGATTCTTTGCGGTTAAAGAAATATTTAAATGCGCGAAGAAGTTTAGTTCCACCTACAATAGTTGTACCATCTGGAAGAAGAAAACTCTTAGATACAATATTTTCGGCAGCCCCTACGCCCTGTTCCTCAACAAACTCAGCAAACTTAGAATATCCAAAGGTATAGCTATCCCGAGGAACACACCACTCTTTAACCAAGATGGTATCCAAGAAACCTCTAATACGAGTTTTACAAGTTTCTTCATCCATATAGAATGTCAACTTTTCTGGATACATAATACTGGTGCTATCACCAAATCTTTTAATCCAGGGCTCTTTAGCCGCATACCATTTATCAATATACTCACGGACTACATCATCAAGCGGATTTATATCCCCGGCATCTGCGATGATTTTTTTAACTACGTTTACGTAAAATTCTTTATCCATTCGTAATTATCCTTTTCTACATATTGAAATTGTGAATGAGGCGGACAACTTAACATTGCCGCTACTTTATCATAAGTTTCAGAAGCCCAATTTAAGTTCCAATGCTCACCATATGAATGTTCATCCATATAACCAACAGAGAGATTCACACCAGCAATCTGCATATAGGGCATTAAGATAGATATATCTGAAAATGTACCAAATGTAGGAACAAAACCGAAAGATGCGATATAATCAGTAAATGCCTCATTTTCACAGGAATAGAAGACACAATCATCATATCCCATGCGGTCCAGCTGAATCATATATTTAATATCTACCTTTGGACGATGCTTACTGAATGTAAAATCAATAGCACCCATGCCGCCGCACTCTTCATCATGTGTGAATAACACATGAGGACGATAACCGTTCTCTAAAAGTCGGAGTATTAAAATCACACCGGCCCTATCATCAGCGCCAAGCCCATCAGGTGACCACATGACCTTTTGCTTTTGATCAAAATAAATCATCATAGATGCTCTTGTCGTATCAGGATAGACGGTGTCTAAATGTGCGACTAGCAGAATTGGAATATTCCCTTCAGCAAATAAATAAGTATCTTCGGAGATTACGGTGGTAGGATAAAACTCCGTCAGCCGCTCTCGCAGATACTTATGTAGCTCAGGTTGTGTTTTTCTCAAGATAGCATAAACAGGAACCATTTATCATTCTCCTATATCTTATATAATTATTATATCATAAAATTTAAAAAAAATCAACTGGGGCTCTTATTCCCCAGCTGATTCTGTCATTAATTCTTTAACTTTTCTCATTGTTTCTATCTTGGCGAAACCCGCTACTAATCGGCAGAACTTACACACGCTTCCTCGCTGACATCGTTGCCCACAATCAGCGCGTCGCTCACCAAAATTAGGTGGCAAGGCCCGGTTTAGAATCTGCATATCGTGGATAGAAGGAACGATCATATAAAGTTCGCCGGGCCATTCTCCTTTAGTATATATGCGCCAGAGTGCTTGTTCTTGTTCAATCGTGTTGAAGTCAAACTCAGCAACCTGAATAGCATTTGTTACCAATGGATTTGCCATATCCTCCGGACGGAACCAACCACCGACCAGTCCATCATTTGCTGGGTCGTCAGGATTTACTGCTCCAGAGGAGTTAACATATGCGCGGATTTCAATATCATAAGCCGCAAGTGCTGTTAAATAGTGTGTTAAAGGTGGTGCTATCCTTGCCGCGCATATGCCAAGAGTAAGATAATAGTTTAATGTATAGAAATCACGAATAGGGAATTGGAAAAAGTAATTCTTAATTCCATTATCCTAACAATAAATTATGTCTGTTGGATACGTGATAGCGACTTGACAATGCTCACAAGCCTTGTAAGCAATAGCTAATTCTTTCCAATCAATGTTCTATTGGTCTAATGTAATAACTACACGGACCTTACCTTCACGCAAATGAAGGAGTTCTGATACATAATGTAATTTAGAATAAGGAATATTTACTTCATCAGCTTTTAATAAGTATTCCTTATTTTGACTTCCTGATAAACAATAAATCATCTTAACACCTCTCTTTATTTATATTATACAATATTTTTTTGAAAGTGTCAAGTAAGGAAAAACTGCGGCAACCAGGTCCATCCGCTCGGGACAACCTGGCTGCCGCAGTTCAAACACAATAGGAGGGAAGATTAGGCAAGAGCGTACACAGTAACCTTGTGCTTCTTGCCATCGGCGCCTTCGCGCATGTCATCAGCCTTCTGGGCGATGCCGGCATTTACCAGCTGGGTCAGACGATAGCCAATCTTACCCACAGAAGCCTCGGGGTCATTCACCTTGGCGGTAATCTCTTCGCGAGTAGCGAAGTCAGCAGTCAGCACGCCAGCCACGACGTTCTGGAGTTCGTCACCAGCCTCACGCTTGGCAGCGGCGCGCTCCTTGGCCTTTTCAGCCTTTTTGTCCAGAGAAGCAAGTTCTTTCTCGCAGTAAGCCACGAGAGTTTCACGGTCCAGAGTACCATCCATCAGAGCATTAAGAATTTCACGCTTAGTCATTGTTTTTTACCTCATTCATATTATTTTTTGTTTTTTTCTTGTTCTTTATCTTACATATTTATTTTACCAAAATTTTTTTAAAAAATCAAATCTGGAATCTTCTATTTGTGTCTTGTTATCTTATTGTAGTCTAGCTCTGCCGGCATGTCGGGCCACTTTAGTGTATTCCAGACCATATTCCTATCCAAGTTTGCTACAAATTCATCATCATACGGAGTTACCTTGTACGCTTCCTGTGCTTCTTCTACTGTATCAAAGTAATTCTCCCATCCGACGAACAACTTTAATCCTTCTTTTGTGAGTTCCTGCGGGAAAACGACATTACACCAACGACTATACCAACGGGACTGCGCATACACATAGTGAGTAGTGAAATCTTCACCATCCACAAATATATCCCGCATAGCATCACTATCATAAGGATGCTCTACATCGCCGCGTACCCAAATCGGATTTTCATCCAGAATAAATGGTTTAATACTTCCTTCATGTTCCTTTGCGCCAAGCACTAGATAGATAGGTTCAGAATCATCTTTCCAAATAGCTTCTTTGGAAATGCCATCCTGAACTATCTGTTCATCATAGCACTCTTGGCACAAATAAGTATCCAAATCTGCCACATAGATTAAATCATCATCGTGGAAACGCTCACCACAATAGTCGCAACGTGATACATTTTCCAACGGAGAGCAATCAGTACAGAACACCATACTGTTAGCTTCATCTTCGCTGACATCATCCCAAGTCAGCGTTCCACCACACCACATACACTCACAAGGACCAGAAGCTGTAATGGTATAAGTATTTGCATACTTATTACCACGAGCACGAGTTGCCAGAATATCATCCTTGATATACTTTGTATTAGCATATACGCGATGACTAGAAAGTGTGCCAAGGTCATCGTACATATAATCCCAATGTACGCTCAAATCGGGTGCGATATGGCTGTTAATATCTTCGGGGTCCTCAAAACTGTATATCGTTCCATCGTTTCGGCGATTCAGATTGTCGCCATTATGTGTGATATATCCACTGAAATCATATTCCACGTCCCAGTTATTACGAGCCAACTCGCGTAGCCAATCCAATACGACTTCAACTACGCTGTCATTCTGGAAGGGGTAACCTTTCACAGCTACAATAGCCCCTTTATCAATGAGGAACAACTGACGCCAAGACTTATTAGCCCAGGTTGTATCAAAGTCCAGCCTCATATCATTCTTCTCACGGATATATGCTATTACCACCGTAGGAGAGTTCAAGCACTCTACAGTACCCTGGCGATAATCACCAGTATGGTCACGCCAGCACATACAGCTTGACCAACCCATATCATTATCACTCATAGTCATATAATCCAACGGATGAATAGACAAGCACAGGTCAAACTCTGTGTTTGCGGAACTACGAGCGATAGACACAATATCAATCAGCTTATTCAGCTCATCAGTATCAAAAGTGCCAAACTGTTCATCAGGATATGCCTGGAGCATACGAGCAAGAATACGGCTAATACGCATACCAGGCTTCAGCTGATAAGGCTTATCAGTATCAGGGAAGATAACCGTACCAGCAACACCATCATAGGTATTACGAGCCAGGGCTTCAATATCAAACTTGGTTTCTTCCAAGAAGACTTCTTTACCACGATTGTAGCGTTTGTCAAAATCAAACCACCGCTTCGCAGCAGCTTCCCAGTTCTGACGACAAGCCCACTCCAGCCAACGGAAATAGCGGTCGAAAACGATAGCATAAGTAGACCCCCGCACTTCCTTGGTAGACCAGCGCATATCATCCAATCTACGTACAAGAGTACGGACGTCCACATCAAGGCAAATGTGCTTCTGTACGATGAAATTATTACCGAGCAACTGATACAGAGATTCCTTGTTATAGTCCCAATGACGAAGAACATAGTCCAGACTAGCCCTCTTATGAGTATAATAATTGGGCGCAACATGGTCAGGATTGGTTCCATAGTTACTGATATAGCTTGAAATCATTTCTTTATCTGTTTCAGTAAGTTTTTCAAACAACATTGACACATCCTCAACTTTCATTTTCTATAATTATTATATCACAAAATTTTTAAAAAATCAAATAAAGAGAAATGACGCCACAAGGCATCATTCTTGTTCAACTAGCAATGGCCGAAGCATAAAACCAGTCATTTCATACTTATTATTCGGCAAGGCTTTAGTAGTATTATCCATTATTTTGAAAAATTCAGAAATAGGGGCTGGTTTTGCCAACTGACGAAAATAAGGCATCTTACGTCCTTCAGTATAGAAAAGCCAGCCCTTAATTACATTAAATGTCGCTAAAGGTGTATTCTGCGTCATAGCTATCACATAACTCCTTATAGAGCTTATCATCAAAGGCTCCATTCACAATGGCATCCTTCATAGCAGCTCGCATACACCAGCGGCACTGGACTGTTCCAACTGTTCCAATACAAGTAGGGATAAAATGGTATTCCCAAATCTCTCCCATTATCTTTGCTCTTGGTCCTACATCGGCATGACGGGTCTTAATATGCCGGTCAATCCAATTCTGTATGTCATTTCCTTCGGCTGCACTAATAGGGAAACCACGACGATTATTTTCACGAGCGACCTCTACTGCCTTAGATAATTCCTGAAGAGTTTCATCTTTCCAGTTTTCATCTTCTAACTTCTGGCAGGCAGCCTTGAGATTATCAGCTCTACGCTCGCTTTTTTCATAGAGGAACTTCAAATTGTCTAACACATGATAAAAATTATCTTCATATGCGACAGCTTGATTCTCATTATTAAAATCAAATGTTAATGCCATTACTTTTTCACCAACATACAATTATCATAAAGAACATCATTATATGCGCTTAACCAGCCACAATAAGCTATACATTTTTCTCCGATACATTCCATGAAGTTTTCTTCATAGCGTGTTGGTATAGTATTAGCCATAGGACCAACGGCATCAGTTACAAGAATTTCCTTACGGAAGGGGCAGAGTTTAATTTTACGAATAGGTTGCTCACTCATTTGCCAGTTCCTCCGCCTCTTCCATATCAGGTGCCTCAGCATCAGCCTTAGCAATACCTTCAAGAACCTTGAAGGAAAAGTTTTTATGCTTATATGCGGTGAACTTAGGACGATTCACGATGCGAATTACCACGCCTTCACGCACATGAGTTTTACCTACAGGGTCAGGACCATCGTAGAATTGTTCTGCTAAGTTCTTTACCCACTCACCAGTAGAGATAGTTCCACTAGATAAATAACCAATACCCTTGTCTTCTTCAGTAGGTGCCGCAACAATGTTCTTAGGAACGTAACCCTGATAAAATACAGGTACGCATTTAGCACCCATCTGTTCACAGCGATAACGCATGTAATCAGGAGTATATTCTACCACATCGCCATCCTCATTAGTCATAGTCATACGATAAACATATGCCGCAGACTGAGGATAGAAAACAGCTTCGCCGCAAGGCATAGGAATCCGAGCAGTAGGCTCACAGCCATAAGAGAATACGGTCTTAGGACCATACTGCTTGATGAATGCCTTATCGTTAGTCTTCTTGTTATCACCAGGGGACATGATAGGCGCACCATCAGTAGTGAAACCAACTACTTCGTAATAGACAGTTTCACCCTTATGAAGCTTACCCTCAAAGAACTTAGCGTGCTGCTCACGGAACTCGTTGCTACCATAGTAACCGCCATCATAGTTATTCAACACAGTACGGCGAGTACCAGTCACATAACCCCAATCATAGACAGGCTTGCCTTCACGACGACGGAGCCAGTCCCAGAAAGTACGCTTATAGCCCTTGAAAGTAGGCAGATAACCAGTACGCTGAGAAGTACCATGCATCTTCAGAGTAATCTCAATCTGGTCGCCCGCCTTGAAAGCATCCATGTTATAAGCAAGCTGTTCAGTATCAGCATGCTCCTGGAACAGAGGAGCAATAGGAGGATGCTTCTTACGAGTATGGTTGCCCTCCTTACGAGGACCATTCTGATTCTTAACAACAGGAATCCACTTACAGCAGATTTCGTGACCATTAATCACGCTGATTGTAGTACCAGGATGGAAGATAGACTTATCTACGCAAAGATAAGATAGGCAAGAAATAGGTAGATAAAGACCATCAGACTTCTCACCACGCAGACGAATTGTAGTCACATTGCGCTTGATGGGGTCCATATAGCCACCAACATTATTACCATTTTCATCCTTACGACGGACCAGGTTATTGGCCGCACAGAACTCTTCAGAGAGCTGCAAATCGGTAGGGAAATAAATACCAATATCACCCACCTTCACAGACAGGTCAACACAGGTATCATTACCGAAAAACGTAGCAATCTGCATACGGTCGGCATTAGAATGGGGACGGAGCTGCTCCACCTTTACAACATAACCACAATGTTCAGACATTTTTATTACCTCACTTAATATTCTTCATCAACCTCAATGTAAGTCTTTGCGAATACGCCAGGCTTACAAGGATAAAACTCACCTTCAACACCACGTATGATAAAATCACCCATGGATACAACCATATTTCCTTCATATGTATCAAGTACCAGGATAATAACCGAATCATCCAATGTAGGATACTGGACATCCAAATGTTCACCAGCGAAATCTTTACATTCTTGAAGATTCCAACCAGTCCACTGGACTGCCTGTACAGGAATAGGCTTTTTAATGTAAGTGCCTACCATAATTTTCTCCCTCTTTTCATTATCTTATAATATATTATAACAAAAATTTTATAAAAAATCAAATCGGTGTCCGATTTACTCAGGCACCGATTCGTTTTTTTCTTCTTCTTTTTTATCTAAAAATGGTAAGTCAATTATAGGTTTTTCCTTCTTACGTAAGGCTATACCATTTTCATTTACATTATGTAAATCCGCAGATATTTGTTGTAGTTGATGAAGTAAATTTATTAAATTCATATTCAAGAGTTGAAATTCTTTAATAAATTTTTCTAATATCTCCGGTAATTCTACGATAGCACTAAGAGGGCGCAGGATTACAAACCAGCCTACTAAACCGATTGCGCCTGCCGTAATTAGAGTATGAATAATATTTTCAGTATTCATAGACTATCTCCTTATCCTATTGGCTGAACTACATAAATTAGACCCTCCTGCCGAATAAGTTTATAGGTCTGGAAAAATTCATTCATATTTACGCTATCATCTACCAATACACGATATGTTGTTTCAGGAATCTTTGGAACTGTTTGCAGTAAAAAAATTATCAATGCTATAGATATTACTGCAATTATTAGACAAATGATTCCTGCTTTTGATTCATAAGCACCAAATGAAACTACACTACAGATAGCAAATAGTAATCCGGCCATTACACAAATTAGTAAGACACCTGCTACCCAATCAGGTCGAGAAGCTGTTTCTATTACTTGAAGAATTGTTACTCCATCCATAATTATTCATCCTTTGCATAATACATAGGTGCTTTAGGAAGATACCACTCTTCTTCCAGCACTTGAGGGTCGGTCCAGCGCGCATAGATGTGGTCAAGTTCTTCTATATCTTGATACATCATTTGCACTCCTGGACGTTCTAATCTATCCCTATGAAAATGGCCAAAAAGCCAAATTTTGTAATGAATAGATTGTCTTATTTTGTCCAACCACAGTTCCATTGTTTTATCCACAGAACTTTGATCAAGACCCGGCAAAAATACATCACGAGGTTCCCAGGCGATAGGCGCAGTATGGGTGAGCACAAAGTCAAAATGTTCACCTTTTACTAGGTTCTTTATTTTAACACGCTCTGTGCCATTTAACTGTTCATCATGATGCCAAATTGCGCCTCGCATAATACGGTAATCTTTATCAACAGAATAAGCACCGCCAATAGCCAATACTCGATACCCATTAATATGATAGGTTTCACCATCTATAAAATAATGGATATTAGGATATCTGCGTTCTTGATATACCATGCCGGTTACATCATCATTCCATACCTTTTCCATGGTAGGAACACGCTCGGGTCGTGCATCATGGTTACCACGAAGAAGGAACCATTCAAAGTTAGAGAATTTCTTGGTAAGTTGGCGTTTTAAGCCAGAATCATGTTCTGGTTTAAGTGTCCAATTTACAGCACAATCACCAAGAATGATGATAGCAACGCGTTCATCAGTCTTATATTCATTCATGTTTGTAAATCGTATGAATACACCATGTGTATCCCCGCTAACATACCATTTCATTTTAATAGTTCCTTCCTCACGGAATGTTCCATGATGTTATATTGGACTTCTTGGATGAGTTTGTCAGTTTTCTCATCAAAGCTGTCTGTATGGGCGGCACAGTAGCCATCAGCTAATGCAGTTACTTTTGCCACAGTTTCATCGGCAACTTCTCTTGCAGTTTCAAGAGAGTAATAACCTTGTTCTTTCAGAGCAATCAGATACTGTTTATCCCTTGCCTGTAAGCAAGAAGCATAACTGTCCCCGTTGATATAGCGTGTTAAGAAGTCGTAAATACGAATCATATGGGACAGCTGCTTGCCGTCATAACCATACTTCTCTACAATATCAACTTTGGCAGGATACCGATGCTCCATCGCATGATACTTTTCTAATGCCATACCTTTCATCGCTTTAACAGCCCGATAAGGGTTGTAATGGGCGATGTCCTCACGAGCTTCCATCAACCGCATAAACTCACCGGCATATGTCGCATTGAGGATGTAGTAAGGGGTGAAAAGAATTTCTACGAAGTTGATGTTCTGCTTTCGGAAAGTTTCAATATACAATCTCAAATCCTTGAAATCTGTATGTTCATCATTGGCCCGCACATGAGTAGAACTCACAGGTTGCTTGTTAAAAGCAATCTGCTTGAAGGTAGGAGTTACTACTAGTTTAGTATCTACGTCAGAGTGCGGAGTAGCCAGACCATAGTTTTGACTACCCTGAAGAAAAATGCCTACGATGTTGTCGTAGGGGAAATATTCTTTAGCTTCCTCGAAGTGTTCACGAACACGCTCCATTACCATGCTTTTCACCATCCTTTCATATAAATATTATATCATAATTTTTTAAAAAAATCAATTAACTCCTATCAATGACAGAATAAGGATTATTACTGAAATATTTTGCTTTCTTATAAATATCTTCAAACTCATTACAATGAGTGATAGCCATTTCTTTCTTAAAACGAGGGTCAAACTGTACCAAGCTCCAGTCCTTTTCAATACGAGCAGCCTGCGCTTTATCTTCAAGGTAGCCATATCGTAGAGAACCCTGGAAATTATTGGGTACATTAGTTTTATCAATCATATCGGCATTAATTTCAGCTTTATTAGCAACCTCTTCCAGAGGACCAACGCCATGACGAGTCAGATAAGAACGTGTCACATAGCAGACTTCCGCACTAAAATCTTGTCTATCTCCAAGTATGGCTACTGGATTAACTAGACCAGTATTAGATGTAGTGTGCCAGTCATTATCTACATCTTTATCCAGACCAAGACCCTGACCACTTTCAAAAATAATATTATCAACCAGCTGATAAATATTTTCAAAAGTAGAAATAGTAACATGCTGGAAGAAGATTTTTAAATCTCGCTTAAAGTTAGTGAATAACTGTTTTCTTTTCAGAGAATTAGGCTCAAAATATTCTCTAAAATCAGGCAACTGTGTAGCATCAACTCCACGAGCCAGTAGAACAGCAACACAATCATTCCAAGTTTGTTCTAGGAGATATTGAGTATGAGCATCAGAAATTAAATAAGCACTAATAGGATACACTCTATCCCTGCCACGGCTCTCAATGGCGCACCAGCTACCAAGACCGCATGTGCCATATTCACGCTCACCATTCTGTAGAGCAATCCATGCCATTGTTGCGTGGTCTACTAACATATCAAAAATAGTAATTACGCGTGCATCAGGATGGCAATAAGCAGAAGGATGAATACCCGAGAATACCAAATCTGCATATTCTTTTCTAAACTGTGCAGGATGTACCCAAAAAGTATCGGCAAAATAAGTAGGCACACCATCACCGGTACCACTACCAAAATGATGATATACACGCCGACTATGTGGGTTATAATCTACGGTATGTCCGCGCTGCGCTGTACCATTATGAAGTACCACGATTGGGTGTTCATGATTATACAGGGCATTACGCACAAAATGACGAGTAAGCAACCCTTTGCCCTCGTCACCATAGTTAGCACCAATTACGATTTCTACCTTTTTCATATTATTCTCCTTTAGCCCAGGGGGTTGTTAGCCCCCTGGGCCGATATATATTACCAAGTCACTTCATCGTTTTCATTAGTTGTCAGAGCAGGAGGAGTAGCAAAGACTGGAATAGACTCAGCAGCCCTGTCCTTAATAATACTTACGATAGTGTTAGCCAGATTATCAAGAGTGGCTACAAAATAGTTTTCACCAAGCAATTCCCGCCAACGCTTATCTTCATCATAATTATCGTTATACCACCGATAAGAAGTTTCACGGTCATCTACAGCAATATGAAATACATCATATTTCTGTTTCACTTCTTCAAGCAAAACTTCGGTTTCAACGCCTTCAGTATTATCTCCAACACAGTGGTTGAGATAATCCTTGGGAAGATAGGGGTTAGGCAATTCATCACCAAGAGTGATGATAATACCCTTCTGCCCACGATTCCAGCAATCCAGCTTACAATGACGGACGCCCATATACCATGCAGCAGTATAGGATTCAAATCCGTTGCCGCCGCCACCGCCTTCAAAGTAAATCTTATCCAGCTGTTCGGCAATACGAATATCAGATTCAAACTGAGAAATCTGGATAGGCGCATCGTCATATCGTAGGTCGCCAATACCCATTACGCAGAACTCAATATCCTTGACACTGGCATCAGCGTATAGGTTTGTCATAATATCATTTAACTTCTGAGCCACACGAACTGCCGCACGGCCCATACTACCAGTTACATCAAGTGCCAAAATAACTGGCAAAGTCTGAGGATGTTCGTCACTATCGCAGCATTCGCGCATGACCTTCAAGGGGTTTAGTTCGGAAGCCAAATGCCGAGATACATACATGTCCTGAGCAGTAAAACCATCGCTAGTAGCGAAAGTTTGTGCGTCCATACCACGAGAAGATGTGGTGTAGCTATTATAGCTCTGTACGTCCCAAGAACCCCAACCCATAACTTATTCCTCCGTATTATTTTCGTCAGTTTCAACTTCGTCCTGTTCGGGAGTCCCAAAGTTGAAAGCGCCCTCAAACATATTCATGAAGGGATTATTACCATTCATAAACATGAACATCATAGGATTAAATGCGCCAGTCGCATTAGTATTACCGCCACTGAACATCTGACTCATCATCATCATATTCATCATGTTAGACAGTGTAGAGCCATCATCCTTACCCATATTCATGAAAGGAGTGAAAATCTTACCATAGCAGTAAGTCTTACCCATGAACACATGATGTTCAGGCACCAGTTCGTCAATAGTACTATCCTCATAAGAGAATGTCTTGACACTAGTGGGGCCAACACCAATAACATGACGAGGCTTACCATTCACGAGGATAATATCCCCACATTCTACCTTAAAAGTAGGCACAACCCAGAATGCTCCATCCATGTCAAACACGAAATTATCGCAGTTTGTCAGCTTCATCTTCTTAGGGTCAAAGGTCTTATAGCCAGACTTGGTATAAATGGCAATCTTGCCATTGGCGCCCATCTTACAATAACCTTTAGCAACAGGCTTAAACATTCCGTTAAACATTCCACCGAAATCAAACATAGTTTTTTTACTCCTTTTTAATTTTTAAATGGTTCATGTAGTCATTCCACGCTGTAATTAGATTATACAACGCTTCGCCCTTACTCTGATAGATTGTATCAGTTTTAGGGATACGTGGTGTAATCCAGCACTCTGGATTATGTTTAAGAACCAAGTTGACTTCCGGTTCGTACCCACGGATAGGTTCTTCCACAATATATGGACGCAACCCACACACTTTGCATGGCACAAGGCCGAGTTCTTCTTCCATTACTTTTTATCCTTTTTCTCTTTTACTTTTTCAAGGCTCTCGCAGAAGGCTGCGGCAACCAAGAACAACATACACACGCATAATAGAATTAATGATAGTGTCATATTATTCCATCTCCTCCTAAATCATATGGAAATGACAGGTGAGATTCCATACTTTTTTCTATTGCTTCATTAATAATATAGCGCATATTTTTATAAGCTAATTCCATGTTTAGGCTATATCGTGTTAGATTTTCTGGCGTGATACCCTGTCTTTTACAGGTATTCGCAAGCTCGCACAAATCAGATAACGCATAACCCCTATAATACCAATTATATGGTTTATCTATCATATGTGTTTGTAGAGCTTTTCGTAGAGCATCATTTTCACGATATAATTGCTCAATACACGCATCCTGCTAATTCTTAAAATTATTCATATTACCCCATAATAAAACCGAACTTATTTGCCGCCAAATCTGGCATATCCATTGGTTCATATTGCTGATTCATATTATTCCATTTGAACCACCAAGTACGATTGCCGGCGCTACCATATAAACCTTCTTGGATTTCTTCAATCATAGCAAATGTATAAATAGTTTCCCAAATATCGCAGTTATTATTGGAAACACTATTAATCGCATCCCCAAGGTCAGTATAATATCCTACGTTGCGCTCATGCCCAAAATCAAGATACCCAGGATATTTTGCATCCTCTTGGCATCTTGTCATGGTTTTAATAGCGTATATGGTTATACCCTCAATTTTTGGCATTATACTATATCCTTTACTGTTGGATGTCCAATTTCAATGCCGACATAAATATAATTATTATAATCATATTCTTTCTTATCGGCATACTCCACAGTTTCAATAATATCAATCAAGAAACCGAAGAAGTGTTTCGCATAGCGAGCTTCTTTAATATCCTGTTCATACTCTTGGATTGCTTCTTCGTACTCATCCAGATATTCAAGTGCTTCATTCCAAGTACAAGACAAATCTTTAAGCTGTGCTATTCTTGTTTTTGTTTCAGCAATTGATTCTTGATAAGCTCTCTGTTGCCGTTCCGCTTCTGTAATCATTTGCTCAATGCTTGCTTTAGAAAGCGGACTTACCTTTTCCCACATAGCATAGCTATTCGCAATCCTATAAATAATAGAATTACGCGAATAATCACTAATAGGGATAAACTCATCCCCACGACGAATGAAAAAGTCTATATATGCACTCATATTAAATTTCCTCCGTTTTCACCATTTTATGAAAAGCATCCAGCCCTTCATTGGCAATACAATTCAAATATTTTAATATTTCTTTTTCTGTATCAGGATGAAAATATCTGCCACCTCTCACTTTATTATAATACTCTAATGGAGCACACTGTGTCCATTTAGCTGTATTATAGGCTTTTCCAGCACCTATTAAATCACAAACCATTTCCACAACATATTTATGCGGAATCCTATTGGCGATAATTTCCCCATTGGGTCCAAAATCAATCCAGTATTCCCAATGATGGGGGTTCTTACCTTTGTGATGAAGCCAGGCAGCAGAGTAACCAATATCTTCTTTTTCTGCTTCAATCGGACTTCTGTTCCCCTGAAAGTACTTAGCTGACGGAATAAACTCCGTAGGACTAAACTTTGAGAGGTCATGAGTTAAGCCTTGCCACACTATACCACAAGAGGCACATTCGCGGAAAACAAACCACTTATGCCTACATACGGTTTTAAAGTGTTTCTAAACGTAGCTCATTAAATTTCCTCCCAATGATTATGCTGGGCAATCAAACGCATCTTTTGTACACCGACAGGGTTTTGGCTATGAAAATGTACGACAGGATTATACCCATGCGCTTCACACCAATCAAGGATTTTGTAATAATCACCGCCAAGTTTGGCAAAATCACCAGCATCATGGTCCAAGTCCAAGAAAATATTAGTGCTGGGCTTATAACCCTTGAGATAATGGATAACATCAGTAGTGCTCTTGAGAGCAATATCATAGCCCGCAGGAACCTTACGCACATCATCAACCCAAATCTTAATCATCTTTTACTTCCTCCATAGGACACCAATCAGGGCGTGTATATAAATAAGTTTTTTCATCCAAAGGGAAATTCATATAGGCATATACATCAGCATTACAAAATACACCAGGATACGCAGTATGGTTTGTATTAAAAACAATACAAGGACATTCAAGACACCGAGGTGGCATAGAGATATTCAGTAAGACCATTTTTTTCTCCTTGATTTTCTTAGTAGCAGGTGGTATAAAATTAGGGTTAGGCTTTTCTTTGCTATTTAGTATGAAACTTGGCATATTTACCACCATTGGCACACAAGCAAGAACTTAGGTTGTTCATCTGCTCGTTGTGGAAAAGCATTATGCCATTCTTTTAACATAGCCGTAGCAGCTTCTTTAGTCACATTAATTTCTGCAATTTCTGTAGATTGCTCGGTACTTTTGAGTTCCAGACCAAAGACGCCACCATAATCCATCGCATAATCATTTAAGAATATGAAATAATCAGATAAATCTTCACCGCGAGCATCACAATAAGCTTGATACCTACAAAATTCATCCCCATCTATTTCAAATCCATAGACTATTTTTGCGGAAACATCAACGCCCATATTTTATTCCTTTCTCATTTTCTATAATAATTATAGCATATTTTTTTTAAAAAATCAAATGACCGAACTTATCGTCCGGTCAAAATCTTTACGAATTCTATCTAAATCTTCAAGAGAGAAATCAATATTATATTGCTTATAAAAATCATGCGCCATAGCTGATGCTACAAGATTATAAATACTCTTAAATGAACGTTGCCGATGATACATATCGGTAGTACCATCACTAAAATGCCAAAGAATATAACGACCAAACTTATCATAATCATCAAGATGGACTAGCCATTTGGAATATGTGGTAGTGATGCGCATAATATTACGTTCAATAGTAATCTCATGCCATTCACACCAAGTATTGCCGCAAAATTCTCCAAAGCCAATTAGTTTTCGTTGGTTAAAATTTGCCATATTTACCTCTGATAATAGTGCGCGAACCAGTTTATGCCGAGCGGAATGAGCTGGAAAACCGCATTTAATGTTTATCCTCAATATGCCAAATATTACCGTCTTTACCAGTAATAGTATATTTAGCATCAAATTCATTCATATCTATTGGTTCGGTAAATAAAACATCGTATTTATTATAAGTTACTGGCTCTCGTCCATATTTTAAAGGCAAACCAATTCCGATAGAACACGCCAATATAATACTAAAAATACACCAAAAAACTTCTTCTTTATTTAGTATTGACCAGGCCCTAATCATCAATACCAGTAACACAATACCCATAATGATAAGTGTACCACTTATAATACAAGTAGGTATGTTCCACCCAGCTTCAATAGTAGTTGTGTTAATAATTTCCATTAGTGTTTATCCTCCAAATGCCAAATACGGCCATCATGTCCTTTAATGATATATTGTTCTCCGAGTTTATCTAAGTTTACTGTATCAGTAAAGACAACATCATATTTATTATAGGTTACCGGTTCATGTCCAGCTCTCATAATAACAATTCCTAATCCAGTTAGAGCTAATGGATATAACAAGAAAATTAAGAAACCCATGTATGCTTTATCTTTATACCATTCAGTAATAATGTATATAAATAAAAGTAATGCTATAAAGCATATCACGCTACCCATAAAAATATAAAATGCGTCCCATCCAGCTTCAATAGTAGTTACATTTAAAATTTCCATATGACCTCTGATTTAAATTTTTCTTATTTTCTCTATATATATTATACCAAATTTTTTTAAAAAAATCAAAAAAAGTCCCCCGCAACTAGCAGGGGACTGATATTTATTCACCGATAGGCAACATCATTGTGGTGTCGGTGTTCGCACCAAACATATACTGGGGTAGCTTACCATCCCATGCCTGAATGTAGTAATACCGAATAAGGGTATCAGTTAGCCATTCAGAAATTGCCTTATTTTTTGCTGCTTCTTTCTGACCAGCGTATTCTGCGGCATCAGCCTGGATTTTAGTTACTTCCAGGTCTGCCTCAGCCTGAATCTTCGCTTCTTCTGCTGCGGCATTAGCATCAATAATACGACGCTTTGCAATCTGCTCCTGCTCCATAGTCTTCTGCGCCTGTTGGGTTTCGGCAGTCAGTTTATTCTGCGCAGCAACCTGCTTCGCCTCAACGGCATTGGTAAAGGCATCAGTAAAGTCTACATTTTCAATATTGAGATTGACAATAGTAATGCCGTACATAGAAGCATCTTCTGCGAGTTTTTCAGCAATTTGTTTGGTCAGTTCATCACGATGAGCAAGCAAGTTCTCAGCTGTATACTTCGCAAATGCGACCTTCGTGTTATTAAGAATACTCGGCTCAAGGATAATACTGTAATACTCTTTGCCGACAGTCTTATACAAGTTCTGGGCGGTAGTCTGGTCAATACAGTAGTTAACGCTCATAGTAAGGTCAACTTCCTGAATATCAGAACTAAATGCCTCGGTAGTAATCGTTACTTTCTGAGTTCGGTTATCCAGCTTCACGATTTTCTGCCAGGGGGCAATCACATGAACGCCAGCACCCATCGTGCGGTCCTCAACCCTACCGAATGTCGTGAGAATGCCGGTATAACCGGTTGGCACAGTTGTGATACAGGTCAGAGGAATGAGAATCAGGAAGAAGGCGATGACACAAGCCAAGACAATCTTGGGAATTGAGATTTCGTAGTCCGTGACATCATGATAGCCATCGGTGTAGCGTCCATACTGGTCTTTGTTCGGAACTTGACGGGTTACTTTGCGTTGAAACAGATTCATTACTTTTTTCTCCTTTTTTCATTTTCTGTATATATTATACCAAAAATTTTATAAAAAATCAAATAACGACCATGATGCGCAGCTTACTGCTGATGAATAACCATTTCAAAGGTAGCTTTCATCAGGTCTGGGCACTCATCCCATAGTTGGTCAATTTCTTCTTTTGACAAGAGGCTTAGTATAAACATCCAAGCATCAAGACGACTTTTAGCAGTAAATTCTCCCATTGGTTTTTCTCCTTGACAAACTAATTTTTTTGTGATATAATTATTATATATGAAAGGATAGGCTTATGAAATTAGATAGATTTTTAAAAAAGTTTTATGCTGGTGTTGTCATAGGATTGGGTGCAGTAGCTAATTTGGCATTAGGCGGCGGCATAGTAGGGGCATGCATATTCTCATTTGCCCTTCTATTAATCTGTGCTCTTGGATTTGATTTATTCACCGGAAAAGTGGGAGCCACTTTTTTAGGGGAATATGAATTATCCAGTCTTGCCCAAGCGTATTTTTATAACGCACTCGGCATCCTATTCGTAGTACTTCTTACTTGGTTTTCACCCAAGGAAGAAATAATGCGTGAAACCGCACTTGCTATCGCTATGGCTCGTGAAGAAACTCCAATACTAATTAGTGTGTTTATGGGTATCTTTTGTGGGATGTGCGTGTAGCTTGCGGTAGATGGATGGCGCGAAACAAAATAGCCCTTAGTAGTTATGCTTTCAGTCATAGTATTTATGGGAGCCGGTGCGCACCATTGTATTGCGGATATGTTTTATGTCGCATATGCCGGTGGTGTAGGGTTCTATTCTATACTATGGACTACTATTGGCAACATCATAGGTTCATTTATTTTTGTGGAACGTAGATGGCATCAAGTTCGTGTTGTGGGCAAACGCCAAGACTCTGCTTGAAACAGGTCTGGCTTTCCGCATGATAACAACGACAACCAGCTTGACAAGTACGTTTTATAAGCTCAGGATTGATTACCTGCTGTTGGATTACCATACCGCCTTGACGAACAACTTGATTTACAACTTGGGGGATATGGTCGGGATTTTCCTGTAATTTACAGGTTTTTCCATGGGAACAGGTAGAACAAGTCCAAAATGCTTGCGCACATTGGGGGCAGAGGGTGTAATAAGGAGGGTCATTTTGAAAAACCGCATCCTTATCCACGTCCTTGCCGCAAACTTGACAGATAAGATGGATACGTGGCATTAGTAAGAATTCTCCTTCAAAAGAACTTCAATGATTTTATCAACGAACTCGCTGTTACCAAGATGAATGACATTCATATCACTGATGCCGGTGATGGAAACGATACTCTCAATAGAATCCCCAAAGGATTTCTCAATTAAGCCAACGGCATCCGCATAATTATCGGCTTGAACGACCACAGTATCTTTTTCCATTTCATCCTTGATTTCTTCGTAATATTCAACGGTGGCAATAAAAGTCTGCATATGTTTCACCTTTCCTATTTTTCTATAATAATTATACCAAAAATTATTATAAAAGTCAAATAAAGATTTTTGAAGCGAGCAGGACGGTCTTGTAATGCTAGAATATAGCATTTTTTTAATTAAGCTAAAAGGCATACAGTCTGTATGCCTATTCGCGCATAGTAAAGAGGTTTAAAATTATATGGGAGCTAATAATAAGGGGCATTAGTTAAATATGCACTTAACAGAAGAAGAATATGGCTGGCTAGTGCGTTATGCCCACCGCACTGATTAGTCTATGGCATCTATTGCCAGAAAAGCATTGCGAATGTATATTAGTGTTATAGCAAAGAAAGAACAAAAACGTTAGGAGCAAAATGATGAAGCAAAAAGTGATTTACTCGTTGAAAGTAGTGAGACAACTACTTGAAATGGGGTTTCGTCCAATAGAGACGTTGGATAATCCCATAAATGAAAAGTATAAGTGCTGGGTATTTGCGCGGACTCCTGAATTTGAGGTCGCATTGGATTAGGTTTTAGGGGGTAGTGCAGATGGCCGGAATTAAGTTATATCCTAATCAGTCAAGTATTACAATTTTGAAACAAGAAGATAGTGAGCTGTACGCACAAGTTGATATGGGCGCATTATAGGTTGCTATGGTGGAGTTGGATGGTGCAGCATTTAAGATTTGGATGTACTTGGCGAGAAATAAGAATAGATATGAGTTTGCGTTAAGTCCTAAGGCTATGGAAGAATGGGGCATTAAGAAAGACGCTTATTATAGAGCTAAAAAGGTTTTAGAAGAAAAAGGGTATCTGGTAGAAGGAAAACATGGGCTTGTGTTTAACGAGTATCCCGTTGTCAAGGAAGAAGTCGTGACGCCACGATACATTTTTTGAAGCCTGTGTGCGGCGTAGATTCTCGTTTTGCGAATCAAAGCACGGGGAGGTTCGCGTTTTGCCACTAGGGAAACTCCAAGAAGTTCGCATTTTGCGAACATTGAAGTGAAAATAAGTTCGCGTTTTGCGAAGATTATGATGACATAAGGTTCGCGTTTTGCGAAGGTGTGCGCAGCACCGATTCTCGTTTTGCGAATCGTGGTGGAAGTGAGGCTTATGGTAAAAAGCAAGAAGTTTTTGGTAACATATTCTCAAAATGAGAAGATGGTGCTAGTGATTCTCGTTTTGCGAATGGTAGAGGCGAAAAAGTTCGCATTTTGCGAAGATTATGGAGCAGAGAAGTTCGCGTTTTGCGAACTATAAGTGGTGAGAAGGTTCGCGTTTTGCGAAGGTTATAGCATTTCATAGTTCGCATTTTGCGAAGATTATGGAGGTTTATAGTTCGCATTTTGCGAACGTTGTGGAGCTTGTCTTCTCGTTTTGCGAATCAAAGCGCATAGGGGTCTCTGTAATTGAAGTAATAGAAAGTGTCGTGCGCTTGAGGGTCAAGAGAAAACTCATTTGAAAACGCCATTTTTACGAGTGCGGAAGTTGTTTTGCGTGGCAATTTGAACTACGATTTTCAGCCGAAAATTGGCAACATCTTCTCGTTTTGCATAGAGAAATAATAAGAGTTTTTAACTCGCTTTACGCTCCCTTCGGTCGCTCCAAGCCGAGTTAAAAACTCTGCGAGCGAGTAGGGGTGGCGTACGACCGGCGAGGGGCGTAGGCGCACTTGGGGGAATGGGTTAGAAGAAATGAAATGAAAACGCAAGGGGCGAGGAACGTTTGAAAAAATGAGTTGAAAATGCTAGAGAAAAATGAAACGAAAAAAGAGCCTACTTTATGATAGTAGGCTCTTGGAGGCGGAGCTTGTAGAGAGGGCGTGTTGGTTAGTGTGTATTTAGAAAGGAGGAGGTACACAATGAATACTTGTTTGAAGGAGTAAAGATAACCGCGCGTTATAACGACGAAAGGAGAAAGCGTTATAACTATTTTAAGACTAGACCACATATATATGTAAAGGAAACGGTGTAGGTAGTTCTCTTGCTCTTGGCAACCTCTCCCTTAGACGCTGTGTGTTGTAAGGACCCAAACCTTCCACGAAAAAAACCTTACAAGCTACACAGAAGATACGCATAAAGACAGTAAGAGTATACGTAAATAGTGGAAACAGGGAAACATATGTAGATGTTATATGTAAATACGGCATAGATGCCGTTAAATGCGGGAGAGGTCTGGCCGCCGCTCGCTCCGCCTGGGTTCTGCGGTCCAACCAACCAGCCTGGCACCGTTTCCGGATTCCTTTACTCCTGGGTTTGCCCTCTACTACAAAATATCGTAGCAGGACATAGCTATTGTCCCGTTATGTAATTTTCAAGGTGCTACGGTGGATACTAAATCGTTTTTATGGTATCCACCATAGAAAATCGTGGCGATTTTACTTATCCTCAGCTGCCTTAAACAGGTCAGCAAGGAAATCCACCATCTGACCCCATGCCTTCTCCACGTCGTCATCAGTCACAACAACCTTATGGACTACCGGCTGTGCTGTGGTCTTAGGGACGTCTGTGGGCTGCTTCACAGCAGTCTTGCTTGCCATCTTGTCAGCGAAGAGCTGGCACACTTCATCAGTAGTGAAGAACTGGTCTTCGTGCTCCACGCCCTTGACGTCGCACCAATCAAGCAAGCTCACATTGATGTCGTCAGTGAGCGCGCCAATGCGTTCCATCAGCTTCAGGTTCTTTGCTTCACTCTCCTGGTGTGCCAGGGCTGCGTTCAGCGCATCAGTGAAGTCCTGAGCGATTTCATCAGCCGTCTTACCCTTATTCAGAAGTTCAACGATGCTGGTAAGAGTTTTATTATCAATCATCTGATTTTAATTTCCTCTCTTAATTCTTACAATATAATTATAACAAAAAATTTTAAAAAAATCAAGTCAGGGATGCCGCAGCCCCGCTGATGAGACACTCATCAGCCAGCCATATGGGCGAGTGCGCTCACAAAAGTCTTTTTTTTATATTATAACATATTTTTTTAAAAATGTCAAGCGCGCACTCGTTTTTGCCCGCTTACGCGGGCGCATATACGAGTGCTGACGCACTCGCATAGCTTCATCTCGCTCCACTCTTTAAACAGCTCAACCCGCACATACACGCGAGCGGGAGCCTGCTAAGGCTCCCATATGCGCAGGCGAGCGCACCCCGCACTTGCCCGCTAGGGCAAGCGCATATGGCTTGCTTTTGCCCATGAGAGCGGCGCATATGGGGTCGCCGCTCGGTCAAGCGAGCGGAGCGAGCTGGCTCAATTAGCCAAGGCTAACTGTTCACAGAAAGTTTACAAAAAGTTCACAATTCGTTCATGGAAAGTTTACAAAAAGTTCACATTTTCGGGAAAAAAATTTTTTCAAAAAATTTTCAAAAATTTGCTTGACAAATTTGCCAAAATGTGATACGATGGAAGTTTGGCCGACGCCCTGCCGGGCGCGGCCCGGGCAAAACTAAAAGGGCGCAGTTATGCCCAGCTGACATCAAATACCCATCCATTTGTTTGAAATGTAAGAGGAGCAAATGAAACAACAAAACCTTTTTGCTCCAGTTTCTGTGCCAGCTCTTGTAACACATTTTCAGGCACAGCCTCTGTTAAACATACACTAACACGAAACAGGCCATCAGACGCATAATCCAAAATGCCCTTATTGATTTTTTCTTCAACGTAGTCCCAGCGGTGTTGCTTCGCAAGGGCGGCCTGTTGACGCATGGCTTCTGCAGTAATGTTAAACATTGAATTCATTTGAATTTTCATTCCTTTCTTTTTCTGAATTAAGTATAGCATACTCTTGGAGCATTGTCAATCCCCTTCACAAAAAGTTCACAATTACGGCCCGGGCAAAAAGCCCTATGGCGCATTTGCCACAGGGCTTACCGCATTACCAAGCGATTTTGAATAGCCAGTCTCCTAAGTCTCCGCATGAATCTGTGAGGCGATGAGCAGAAGCCCCAAAACCATTTTCTGCCAACAGGTTTAACACATGGTTTACATGGCGGTCTTCCAGCGGAAGCATAGAGAACCGAACTTCCACAACCATTCGTCCTTCCTTACAGGCGGCTTTGATTTTTTTATCAATTACAGCCATTACTATGGGAGACAGTTTGGCATTTTCATCTTGTGCTTTTTTCCGAGCTTCAGCAGCAGTAATCATGCCATTACCTCCTAACACCCAGGCTCGCTAAGCCACTCACCAGTGGCTTCATCTTTTACCGACAGGATTTCACCAGTCACTTCTTCGACCCCTTCGGTCTTGCGAATCTGCTGATAGACAGGGTCTTGCCCATCAACTTCATCAATGACCCTCCACTCATCTTCGGTGTTCAGGTCATCAGGGATTTCTGCTTCATAGCCATAGTAGACTACGCATGACACATAGACTTTACGCATCGTCTTCATCCTCCTCGGAATCCACGATGTAAATATCCATGGCGATGTCATCATCAAAGAACAGCCCTTCGGCTATGTCCATAGCCTCGTCTTCGTTCTCGGCTTTCACCCAGTCTTCCCAGCACTTCTCACAGCGAACCAAATACTTTGCCATTTGTTTTTTTCTCCCTTCATCTGATGTAATTAGTATAGCACAGGGCTATCTAAAAGTCAATACTTAAATTGTGAACTTTTTATGAACGCCCGGGCCAAAAGGCTCCTTAACTCCAGGAGCCATCAGCATGGCGGTGTATCACCGCAGGAGCGTGGCGCATTTCGTCTTGCGCCTCTTTCGCATCTTCGCAGATTTGATGGGCGGGGAATCCAAGAGCGCAGACCCCATCCTTCTCACAGTAGGGGCAAGCCCAATCTTCAATGGGGCAGATGAAAACATCAGTCATCCCAAGTTCCCTCCTCCCACTTTGCCCAAGCCAAAAGAAGGACAACGAAAATGATGAAAAAGCACCAATAGATAGTGGTCATGCGATTCGCCCCTCCTCCCGCAGTTTGACTTCGGCATCATGTACCCCATTTCTTACGATGCGCTCACTCATGGCACTATACCCAATGAGCAACAGGAAATGGAACAGCGGAATGGCCGCCAAGATAAATCCACGAAGTAACGCACCGAACAGAATCGGTCCTCGGCCACCTTCAATGGGCTTGATGTCAGGGTGAAGCTGGCGAAGCTTGCGCTTCATGTCCTGTGCGGTGATGATTTGGAGAACGAACACCAACAGGGTAGTAGCGATGTAGATAGCGAGAATGATTTTCCAGAACATTTTTTTATCTCCTTGTTTTTTCTGTACTTAGTATAACACAGGTAATGGAGCCTGTCAAGATTTGAATTGTGAACTTTCTGTGAACGCCCCGGGCGCGCCCCCTGCGGGGCAGGGGTTAGTAAGTATCGTAGCCCATCCACTCAGCTTCTTCATCGGTATAAACACCGAGAAGCTGGAGGGATTCATCGGGGAAGTACTCATCAAGGATTTCAACGGCTTCGGCCTTGCCCTCAGCTTGAACGAAGAATCGTTCTCCCTCAAAAAGGCCATCGGTGATTTCAAAGAGAAAATTATTCATGGCGCACCCCCTTAGCAATCATCGGTGAAGCAGCCGAGATAGGGGTCATAACCGCAATCGTTATCGCAGTCCTCCCACTGGGCTTCTTCTTCCCGCATCTTAATGAAGTCATCACAGTCTTCATCAGGACGACCCATGATGCACACATCGCCTTCCCGCCAATAAGGACAGGACGCATCGGCCACAGGGCAGATGTAGAGCTGTTCGCACTGATTGTAGGGCCAACCCATGATGCCAGCCAGCTCCGCTTCGCTGGGTTCATAGGAATCAAGGATTTCGCAATCCTCCAACTCGAAAGTGCCATGACAGCCGCACCCACAATAGATGGTGCCATTCTCGCTGGCATACCCATAGTGGATGTCATCAGGCTCACCGAGGTCAGGCTCAACCACGCGAAAACGAACCAGTTTCATTGTTTGTTTCTCCCTTCTTGATTCTGTAATTAGTATAGCATACTCTTGGTTGAATGTCAAGTATTTTTTCAAATTTTTTGCGGAGTGGCGGGGGCCCGGGCCCTGTATAAAAATGCGAAAAAGCTGAGGATTATTCATCCTCAGCCTTGGGCCACAGCCTGCCATCAATTTCGGGATTACGAGCCATAAGATATTCAAATATCTTGCGCTCAATCTGCACATCCTCCAACCCAGTATGGGCTTCATTAAAATTGATGTCACCCATAATGTATCGGTATAGGACTTCGGCGGTGAATTGGGGCTTGCCATAGGTGGTCAGAAAATCGTGAGCCATACAAAAATCAGTATAGGTCTTATCGTCTTTCAGTTCAGCCCTTGCCATCTTCAAGGTATCCCACCATTCAACCCCCCAAGGGAAAACCCACCGCCAACGAGAGGAAGTGCGGTAGCGTTGCGTGGTATGGAGTGCTACATAGTCGAACCTTGCATTGTGGGCAACGATAATTTTTGCATCGTTTTCCATAACAGTTCGATATAGCTCCCTTGTGATATGGAACCACGATGCGAGCTGACGCTTGCCAGCATCACATTCGGCTACATATTGCCCCATCTTGTCCACAAAGTATGCGCTTTTCATCAGGTCTTTTGCGAGGAACACATCGGCATTGATGAAGCTGTTGCGGTCATAGAGGTTGCCGTCAAGGTCAAACACTTCATACCCCACATCATAGCAGAGGGGGTCATCCAACGAATTTGTGGTTTCGGTGTCCAAAATCAGTATGCGAGAATCTTTCTCAATCGCCATTTGTTTTCTCCTTCCCTTAACTTACGATTACAGTATACCACAGGGCAAACGAAAAAGCAAGAGGGAAAATTGTAAACAAAATGTGAACGCGGCACCCGGGTTAAATTTCTCTAATACTATCAGTTATATCTATAAAATCATCTTCAAATTCTGATTCTATAACTATATTTTCTACTCGGTCTAAGAAATAATATTCATCTTGTTGGAATTTTGCGCCACAATCTTCACAATGACAAATCACATGACGTCTTACACAGTATTCACGTGATTCAGGTTTAGCTAGTACTTCTTCTTTTTGAATTTTATCTGCAATAGCATCAATACTAGTACAAACTGGACAAGTTACATTATACAACATTTTTCTTTTCTCCTTTATAATTTTTGTACGGGAAAAACGCGCCCCATTATTTGGGGACGCGCTTCTCAATGAGGGTCAAATCATAGCTCTTGCCATTCACTACAAAGGCTATCATCCTGTTTGCATTGGTGATTTTCACTTCTTCGTAGAGCTGACCTTGGGCATCTTCCCGCAGAAACTCCGCAAGCTCTTTGATGATGCTTTCCTTGACTTCGTTTGGCTTGCGTTGACTTCTGTTACCCTTGCCCTTTTGGTGTTCCACCTTGCGGTTCATAGCGGTTACATTCGCTTGCTGTTCTGGGGTCAGGTCATACTTGGTCTTCTTGCCATCTTCTACATCATCATCATAGCGCACAAGGTCTTCTGCTTCTTCGCGTGAGATACCCAGCTTTTCCATGAGTTCCATAACTCTTTGGTCTCCTGCCATTACTTCTTACCTCCTGGCTTTACTATACCATAAAACTTTTCAAAAGTCAATACTTTTTCTCATTTTCTATTATTATTATATCAAAATTTTTTTATTTTGTCAAATAATTGGGGAAAAAGGTTAGAATGCGGTCGACCACCTCGTCTAGTTATTTCATAGCTAAGTTTAGTTATACTAAATAATACGGAGCGCCCGGGTCAAAATGTGAAACTTTCTTCGTCCATTAAAAAAATCGTGGCAAATTGACCCGGGCGGTTAGCGCAAGCTAACCGAAGCGCAAAAGAAAAAGGGTGGGGGTTGCCCCCACCCCACACAGGGGGGTTAGGCGAGGGTGTAGTAGTTGTGGCCCTTGACCACAGACTTCACCACACGACCAGCGTCCACCAGCTTCTGCATCAGCGGACCGACCTTCTGAGAGGAAGCACCACTCAGAGCAGGAATCAGAGTGCAGATGTCGGGGATGGAATAGGTCACACCCTCCACCATCGCAGAGGCCACAGCCTCGGCGGTCTCAGCGTTCTCACGCTGGGCCTTGGTGGGGCCATTGGGCTTCTGAGCGTTCCGCTTGGCGATGCTCTCCTTGAGAGCAGACACCTTGGAGAGTTCCTCGGCGGAGAGGGTCTCGCCCTTCAACACCTTGTCCAGCACAGTTACGTAAGTCATCTTTTCCATGATAACACATCCTTTCTCGCGGTAGGTCGCGACCCATCTTGTATTTAGTGGGGGCTTCTTGCTCCCCTCACTTTCTGTATTCATTATAGCACAGGCGGTTTCGTTTGTCAAGTGCTTTTTTCAAAAATTTTTGGATTTTTTTATGGCGTCCTTTTTAGGGAACTCGCGCGCCCTGTCCCATGCGCTTGTTTAACTGACTCGCAACCATCAAGCACCATAAGGTTTCCAACCCTATTCCTCAGCCTTCCAATCTCTCCCCCAACGATACCCCACAGACAAGGTATGCTTTGTTGGGTCTGGCCCATCTCCTTGGAACAATTATAGTATAGCATACCCCTTACTTAAAGTCAACCCCTTTTTCTAAAAAAAATAATATATTATTCGCGCCCGGGCAACAAACGTAGGGTATAGCCCTACGTAAATTACGGATGCCTATTTTCCCCCTTTGCGTTCCTCCTAACCTCGATAGAAGCGCGTTGGCAAAAATAGACCAAAAAGTCACTCAAAGATAAAGGCCACTGTTTTGTTTCGCTTACCTGTTGAAGCTATGGTCTACTGTGAGAGGACCACCATAAAGTCACCGACACGCATTATTTGGTACTCATAGGGCCGAGGTCGAGCTTCCCTCCATGTAGTTCCAAGTTCGTGGCCACTCCCTTGGAACAATTATAGTATAGCACAGGGGCCTCCTAATGTCAATACCATTTTGAAAAATAAAATAATATATTATTTGCGGCCCGGGCGGTTAGCCCCAGCTAACTGGGGCCATCCGCTTGAAAGGAACGAACAATGAAAACCAACTCTATACTGCCTGCCTTTACCTTGCCCCACCCACTGGTCCTCGCCATCAGCCCATGGGCGGAACCGAAAGTTTGGAGCCCATCCAGTGGTGGAGCCAGGTAAAGACAGGAGGGAGGGGGAGAACGCCCCCTCCCTTGGGGGCTACACCCTATCAGGCGAGGGTGTAGAAGTTGTGGCCCTTGACCACGCTCTTGACAACCTTGCCGCTGTCAACGAGCTTCTGCATCAGGGGGCCAACCTTCTGGCTGGAAGCCCCATTCAGCGTGGGGAGGAGGGCGCACAGGTCAGGGATGGAGTAGGTCACACCCTCGACCATGGCGTTGCCGACCTGCTCCGCAAGCTCGGCGTTCTCACGCTGGGACTTGGTGGGCTTATCGGACTTGGTGGCGTTCCGCTTGGCGATAGAATCACGCAGGGCGGTCAGCTTCTCGACTTCCTCGGAAGTCAGGTTGATGGGGTTCTCGATGACCTTGTTCAGGACAGAAACATAAGTGGTGTTAGTACGCATAGGGTACACTTCCTTTCTCGTGGTAGGTCACGACCCTTTATTTAGTGGGGCTTTCGCTCCTCACTTTCTGAAATCATTATACCACAGGTGGTGGCGGTTGTCAAGGGGTTTTTCAAATTTCTTTGAAAAAGTTTTTTTGTCCTTGGGACAAGGGGTTTTTACATGATGCCCGCCTTTAAGGGCTCTTTGACTACAGTTTAGAACCTGCACCGCATTCCCTTGTCCCTTGGAACAATTATAGTATAGCAGATGCAGGGTCAAAAGTCAATACCTTTTTTTCAAAAAAAAATAATATATTATCCGCGGCGCGCCCGGGCAAAAGGAGAAGGGGGCACAAAACCCCCTTCGATAGTTGGTATTAGTTTCGCAGACCAAGAGCGGCCATGATTGCGATGAACAGGAACCACAGCACCCACAGCACCACTTCGATGATGACAGGCAACAGGACGAGGAACCAGCTCCAGGCGATAACGCCGATGGCTTTGAGGACGATGAAAATGATGGTGAGAGTAAGGCCCATTATCTGCACCTCCCATCACTGAAACCAGCGTTCCGCAGGGCGGTGAGGGCATCTTCCATCTTGTTGATGGATTCCTTGTGGCTGTCAATGCGGTCACGCAGGCGGCGGCTTTCACCATACAGGCTCTGCACCGCATAGTCGAAGTTCCGCACATCGACCTTCCACTCCTTGACACGACAGATGCGAGCATGGGTGTCATCAAGGTCATAGTAGGACTTCTTGCTGTTCCCAGTGGGACGAATGATGCGAGCGCAGGACAAGGCGCTAATCTGACCGCCATTGAGGTTGAGTTCCTCGGCGTAGAAGGGCTTGCCATAGTTGAGGTTGGCGTTCCGCATGGCGCAGATGGTCTTGATGAAAGCAGGGGTAATCTTCTTGGACATTGTGTTTTTCTTCTCCTTGGTGTTTTATTTCGTTCCCCTTGGAACAATTATAGTATAGCATAGGGGGTGCAGAATGTCAATACCTTTTTGAAAAATAAAATAATATATTATTTCGGAATCGCCCGGGCGAAAAGCAGGGTTGCCCCTGCTCCACCTTACGCCATGAAAGCCAGGTACTTCAATGCCCGCTTGTTGTACATTTCATAGCGAGCTTCGACCTTGGCTCTGCCACGCTCGGTCAGCTCCACATCATAGGTGCAGATAGGAACTTCCAGCGTGAACTTAGGGGTTTCACCACCATGCCAGCGGTCATACTCATCTTTGAGATAGAAATGACCCCACTTATACACATAGCAGTCCTCAAACCCCTTGAGGTAGGCAGGAAACTCATGGCTACCATAGTGACCAGTGGTTTCGGGGATGGGCTTGTGGATGGTCTTGCGGTCAACGACATGGGTGGCTACCACCTTGTAGTCATAGGACGAAAGGTTACGGAGGTCGCGCTGGCGGACATTCAGCATCATTGTTTTTTCTTCTCCTTGTTGTTTGTTTTCTCTCTTGGAACAATTATAGTATAGCATACTTGCTCTTGGTTGTCAATAGTTTTTTGAAAAAATTTTTTTAACTTAGCAACCAGCAAAAGCCCAACAGCAGAAACATGAATAGGGCAGGAGCCACAACGAACTCAAAGAAAGTTTTGACCCACCAAATGATAGACAGGGGACGAACGATGTAATGCTTCTTCATGGTTTATTCTCCTTCGTTTCTTTCTGTAATTAGTATAGCACACACCATGCGGAAAAGCAAGTAAACAAACTGTGAACGGGGAGCCCGGGCAAATTAGGGGTGGCTAACCACCCCCAGCTTATTTGGCAGGCCGATGCTTGATGAGGCGCACGCTGTACTGGTTGCCATTGAACTCGAATGAGAACTCGGTGTCGGTCACATTCTGATAATTCTTGAGGCCCAATCCATCGGTGGCCTGAAATAGGGCAGCCATCAGTTTGTGTTTGTCCGCATCAGGCTTGCGCTCACGCTTGGTTTTTTCCTTGTGCTTGCCACCACCTGCGGTGGTCATAGCCTTGCTTGCTTTCTTCTGCTCGGCGGTCTGCTCAAACAGTTTTTCCCCATCGTCAATGGCTTCATCGGCCTTGAGGATTTCCACAGCCTCGGCCTCGCTAACCTTGAGGGAGGCCATCACTCGCTGAATGTCTGCTTGGGTCATTTTTGTTTCTCCCTTCTCTTGATGGTATTAGTATACCACAGGTTGCGGTGGTTGTCAAGCTATTTTTCCACAGAAATTTCTATGATTTGATAATCATTTGAAATTCCCTTGCCAGCCCATTCAATCGTGGCGTATACCTTGTCTTTTTGATAGGCATTACACCGATTGAAGCGGTCAACCTCGGCCATGAGGTTTTTGCGCTTTTGGTTGGAGCAACAGATGATTTCATGGGTAAAATCCATGAAGCCCTTGTCGTGATAGGTGAACAGCGCTCTGTCCCCTGTGCGGTCAAAGGTGTGGTAGTAGGCTTCAGCAGAATCTCGGTTGAGAAAAAACTTGGTGCCCTCGGCGTCAATCATTTGCCCCTTGGTGCAGACGCAATAGATGGTCATAGTGCCTCCTTATCGGCAAAAACCGATGGGCTTTTTGGTGGTAGAGGAAATAGCTTCCCCTCTTTCCAGTTGAAGTTCATACGCTCCACGAGGGTCAAGTTTGTATACCTTGATGTTGACAGCCGCAGGAGATTCTTCAAAGGCTTTCACCCATCCATCCACATCAGCTTGGCTCTCGGCGGTGCGGAACACACAATGGCCAGTAGGGATTTGGACGATGACTTGAAATTTGGGTTCACGCTTGCGGAAGATTCTCATTTGAATTTCTCCTTACTCATTTGATACTTATAGTATAGCAGAGGGTATTTCAAAAATCAAGTGGTAAATTGTGAACTATTTGTGAACTCGGCGGCCCGGGCCAAAAATGCCCCAGAGGGCATTTTAAAACTCAATTCTGTTTTGCCAGTAGTGTCAAAACAGCCTTGACGATTTCGCGGTTGTCGGGGCTGACTTCATCCAATGGGTCATCATCGGTGATGGTACAAAGGGTGATACGCTCCCAGCGGGAAGCCGCTTGGATTTGTACGTTGAACCCCTCACCCTCAACCCAGTTGTCCCGCACATAGTCAAGAGCTTCTTGGAAAGTGTCAGCAACCTTGACACAATGGCAACCATTGTGGGTGAGCACAGGGTATTCGACGTTGTGGGCATAGGTGATTTTCATTTCAATCCTCCTTCTCCACAGGGAACATCCAGTTCCAGCACTCAGGGCAGATGCCCGAAATGAGGCGTTCCCGCTCTTCGGGAGCCAAATCAGGAAAAGCATCCTGAACCGACCAGCCACCCTGCCACAGACAGAAGCGGTTAAAGGGAACTTCCACATCGTGGGAGGTGTGGCAGATGGGGCAGTAAGTAGCGATAGCGATAGTCATTTGAAATTATCTCCTTCTCTTTTGGTATCTTTAGTATAGCATACTCAATTGGAAATGTCAATAGTTTTTTCAAAATTTTTTCATGCGGTTTCCAGGTCCGCCCGGGCGGTTAGCAGTGGCTAACACCGAATGGAACGAACTGGAAAACCGCATGAAAACAGGGGCACCCCCGCAAGAGGGCACCCCCATTTTCAGTTGGAAAGGGTCAGGCCAGCTTGAAGTAGACCTTGCCCTTGACCTGCTCACGCACAAGGCTACCCTCGTCCTTGAGCTGGGTCAGCATCGCACTCACCCTCGCATGAGCCACGCTGTTGGCGGTGAGAGTGGGCACACCCTTCTCCACATCGGTGATGGAGTACAGGGTATCAGGCTTCATCCAATCAAGGATGTCCTGCTTGAAGCCAGCGTTCTCCTTCTGCTTCGGAGTGGGCTTGCGCTCGGCAGTAGCCTTCTTGAGCAGGGAAGCGGAAATCGACTGGAGTTTCTCAATGACCTCGGCGGGAGCGTTGGTCAGATTCTGGATGGCGTACTCAACCGCAGTACGCTGCGTATACTTGGGGGAAGTGGACATTTGATTCATCTCCTTCTTCTTGATTTTTGTGTTCCCCCTTGGAACAATTATAGTATAGCAGATGGTGGTCTATTTGTCAATAGGTTTTTTAGAAAAAAAATAATATATAATCGCGGGGGCCCGGGCCAAAAAACTGGCCTTAGTAGGCCAGCGTTTTCAGCACTTCCAGTATTGCGGAGGGTTCGTAGGCAACCCCACTTGCCCAACTGTTGCGAATGTCGGTGTTGTCATCAAACAGGATACCCTGCGGAATGTCGGCAACTTCGGCCTTTGGCACACCATAGGGGGTGATATGGATTTCATCCCACTTGACGGAGGGCAGGTGCTTTGCCAGCCATGCCCGCTTTGCTTCGGCTACTGCTTCGTCATATGCGGGGGTGGCGCACTTGCTTCCCCAACTAATGACCCCGATGATGTAGCCCTCACGCTGACGCTTATTGAGAAGCCTTGCCAGCGTTGCGAAGTGAAGCATGGGCTTCGCTTCGGTGTAGGGGGTGGTGTCATATGCTCGGAGCTTGGGGAGCCAATTCTCGACCCCATACAGGTCAGCTATCGTGCCATCCATATCGAAGTAAATTGCTTTTGCCATTTTCATATCTCCTTCTCTTTTGTGATTTAAGTATACCATATTTTTTCAAAATTGTCAACAACTTTTTTCCATATGGTAGCGGGGCCCGGGTCAAGAGGGAGGCTCACGCCTCCACCCTTGCCATCAGCCATGCGATGCGCTTTTTGGTTTCGTGGTTGCACTTGATTTTAGCATATCCACCGTTCTGGGTGCTTTCGTGCTGGATGCTCCCAAAGGTGAAGATGAACTCCTTGAACTCGGCCATATTCATCAGATATACATCGTATGTTTCGGTAATATAGGCCACGAGGTTGGAATGGACGCGGGAGATATACAGGTCCCAAATGCCCTCCATCGTGGTGCGACCTTCGCACAGGGAGCCGTTCATAAGGGAGAAGCCCCCAAACTTGGCCGATATGTTACGCCCATCAGGGAGCTCGATATCGGAGCCCTTGTCGTATCGGCCGTTGTCGTGCTTCGTGCGCGATATGCCGAACGCCTGAGCCAAAGCCCATTCGCGGGCGGTGCCCTTGTTCGCGGGTGCGTTCTCGATGCTGTCAATGTGGATGCGCTTCATGTTTTTGTTCCTCCGTTCTCTTGATGTATACAGTATAGCACACCCCCCACGGGATTGCAACCCCTTTTTGAGTTTGTTAACAATTTGTTCATATTTAGTTAGCATAGGCTAACCATGTATAAATATACAGTATGCGTGCATAAGTATGCAATTTTGGGAAAAAAAATATTCACAATTTGTTCACAATTTGTTCATAAAAAATTCACCAAAAGTTCACAATTGCGAAAAACGCGCCGCCTGTGGCCGCCGGCGGCGCGCCGAAAATAGGCCAGTTTGCATAATTCAGATGAAAAATGTATAAAAATAAAAATGAACTGGAATTTATGCAATCCCAGTTCAAAATCTGATTTGGAATCAGTAGAGCCGCTCCCCCATCCAGTTTAGGAACAGCTGGGCCAGCTTGCCAGTGTCCACCTTGGGGTCATCGCACATAGCGGCGAACTGAATCGTGCGGGGGTGCTCGTACCCATACTTCCGAATGATTCCATCCAGCATGTCATCTCGCGTCATTTTTTCGTTCCTCCTTGTCTCTTTCTGATATTATTATAAACTATAAACTGGGATTTGTCAATACCCAATTTGAAAAAATACCGGATTTTTTTTGAAATGAAAAAAGAGGCTTACGCCTCTTGTACTCATTTCAATTTCAGCTTGGGGGCCAACAGGATGCCGAAGACCATCATGGCAGAATCCGCAACCCATGCCACAGCGTTCTTGGGAATCTTCACCGCAAGCGGGATGGAGTAAAGGACACATTCGATACCAGTTTTTGCCCCCAGCAGACCCACCAAAGAAGCCATAAGCATAGCCGCAATTCTTACCCAAATGTTTTCGGTGTACTTGCAGGCAAGACCGAATCCGATACCAATAAGAGCATTGGCAACTACCCAGCTAATAGAGAAGCCATAGGCAGAAAACAGGATGCTTTCCAGCGCACAGCCCACAACACCGACCACCGCGCCGATGGGGCCAAACTGGCACAGGGCCACAGCAAAGGCCACATAGCCGAAGTCCAGCATGATATTGCCGATGAGATTGACTTTGCAGAAAGCGGACAGGACAACATAGAGAGCGGTCAGAACGCCGAGGATGCAGATAGTCTTAGTGTTTTTCATTTTTTTTATCTCCTTCGTTTCTTTCTATTGGTAGTATAGCACACCTTTTCTTGGTTGTCAAGTGCTTTTTTGAAAAAAATTTGCGGTTTTTCAGCTCCACCCGCCCGGGCAAAAGAAGCTCACACCAATCGGTGTGAGCTGGAAAACCGCATTATGTTAAAACTGTTTCACACTCCAGCCGCGTCCCTGGGTTTTCGAGCATGCCCAGAATAGCATTAGCCGCAGTTTCGGGAGTTGCGTTCTTGAATGAATCACAGCCCCAGTAGGTCATGAGAGAGGTGGGCTTGTCGGTGATTTGTACCACATGACAAGGGATGCCCAGCCCATAGGCGAAGCCCTGCTCCCAGTTGGTGCCAGCGGTGCTCTGCCGTCCAACAGACACAGATACCATAGCATCGCAGTTATTGATGGCAATAAGGTCGGACTGGAAGACCGCCTTTGCCCAGTCTTCTTGACTCATATCCCACGCATTGGGGATTTTCAGTTCAAAAGGACAATGGACTTCGTGGCCCTTTGTCCGCAAAGTGCGGGCGATGTTCATCATCATCGTGCGGTTTTCAGTATCACAGGGACCAGCAAGATAGATTTTCATAGGTCAGGCCTCCTTATGCCCTTGGATTCTCACATTATGGAAGATAACGCCGCCCACTTCATGGGCCACAGCATCTGCTCGCCAGCCTTCGGCATATGCGCCGTAGAACCAGAACTCGCCATCACAGAGGCGGGCTACCACGAACTCATAGTCGTGGGCATAGGCGGGTTCGTTGCGGATGGTGATTTCAGTAGTCATTTTCATATCCTCCTGTTTTCTGTATTTAGTATACCATATTATTTGTTATTTGTCAAGCATATTTTAGCAATATGCCAGCTTCATGGTGGCCCAGCCCAGGACCGAGATTTGCTTATGAGCGCGGCCGATATTCATGGCCTCCCGCTTGGTGTTGACGCGGCGGGACTTGTCAACGTAGTAGACACCATTCGAGAGCCAGATGCCGCAGGTGCCGCCGTAGGCGTTCACGGCGTCCATGGCCTCCTGTGCGGTCCGGACCTCCACGCCCTCCGTGGCAACCTGCCAGCCGGTCCGATAGGTGATAGGCTCGCCAGCTTTAAGGGTCAAGCCGTCATTGTTGCGAAGATTGGCGATGGTGGCGGTGGTAATCATTTGTAGTAGCTCCTCTCTCATTTCCTGACTACATTATACAGCATACCGGGCCAGTTGTCAAGCATTATTTTTCAATTTTAGGAAATTATTTTGTTAACAATTTGTTCATAATTTTTCTCTTGACTTTTCGCAAGCGTTGTGCTATAATTTTTCGGGGACTTTGCACCCATTTCCGGAGTTGACGGGATAAAAAAAGGACCCTTGCGGGTCCAGTTGTTAAATCGTGTATGCGATAAATGTGAGAAGCGGAATGCCCAGCGTGAAAACTACTAAGCCCCATGGCCATCGGTTCTCTAATTTTTGAAACACTCCCAGAATCCCCAATGATAACCAAATATCAATGAGGAGAAATAAAATGCAGACATTTTCAGTCATAGTGGCTACCCCCTATTTTGTGTTTTTCCTTGCCATCAATTCGGCAAAGAGTACGCTGTCCCACATTCTGTCCTCGCTGCTCCAATGGTCGATCATGTTGTTAGCAAACTGGGCATCCTTGAGCTGCTCCACCGTCATGGCCTTGGCCTGCGCTACCATTTTCTCGTACATTGTTTTGTTCTCCCTTCCTCTTTTCTGATTAAATTATACACTATAAACCCGGGATTGTCAATAGGTTTTTTGAAAAAAGTTGAAAAAAAATTTGAGGGCTTTGCGGCCCTCAGTTTATCCAATAATCTGTCGCATGTTATAAAGGGTCCAGTAGAGATTCCAGTTTGCCAGTCCATGAGAATTGGTCAACTCGGCCTGCCCAGTGCAGAGGGTGTAAATCATAACACCCAACAGAATCAGCGTAGCCACGCCCAGCAGAACCAGAATACCCATCATCCACCAAAGAGGGTCGGTCACGTAGTCCTCGATGTGCCACCAGATTTTCCGCATCAGCTTTTTCATTGTTTTGTCCTCCGTTCTTTTACTGTAATCATTATACAGCTAAAACCCCGGGTTGTCAAGCCCATTTTGAAAAAAAGTTGAAAAAAAATTAGCCCCTTGCGGGGCTGGTTTAGGCGGTGCGCTTGAGCTCGTCCATGCGCTCCCACCAGTAGAGAGCAATAGCAAACTGCTCCTTGACTTGGTCGGTGTAGCCCCGCTGTTCCATCAGCTCGGCCTCCCGAAAGGCCTGCTTTGACTTGCACTCGGCAAAGGCGATTGCTTCGTTGCGTTCCTTGGTGTCCATGGTGTTTCTCCCTTCGTTTTATCTGATACTATTATACACTATTGGGGGTGGGGTTGTCAAGCCTTTTTTTCAAGCCGCCTGCGGCTTGCCGTTGCGGTAGGGCTCGAAGCGGAGGAAGTGGGCGCGGCCCTCGCGGACCTCCCAAACCTCGCGGACCGCCTCGATGAGGGTGCCGCCCTCGCGGTCCACCTGCAGAGCAGAGGCGAACATCTGCTCCTCGGTGCCCATGCCCACGCGCTCGCGGGTGCCGTAGCGGGTAATGTAGGTGATGTGGTAGGTGTAAGTCGTCATGGTGGTGACCTCCTCTATTTGGTATACCTAATTATACCGCATCACAGCACGGTTGTCAAGCACTTTTTTCAAAAAAAATGGGTGAAAATTTTGTACCCATTTTTGCAGGCTTGCACCCATTTTCCTGCATTTGCACCCATTTCGGGTTATACAGCGTTTGCATAAAAATGAGTGCAAATGCATAAAAATACCTCCTATGCATAAGCCAGGCCAACCCTGGCCGCGCACATCCGCGCGCGGCCAGCCGAAGCTTATGCATAAAAGGGGTGGATAACTGCGTTTTATGCATAAAATGAAAAATGAGTGCAAATGCATAAAAATGGGTACAAATGCATAAAAATGAGTACAATGTATAAAAAATGAGTGCAAAATGATAGCCGTTAGCTTGAAGCTAACGGCTTTACCAGCGGTGGCAGGCTCTGGCTATTGTGCGGGCTTACTGACTCTCATGGGTCACACTCTTCGCTTTGCCGCGTGCATTTGGCCTGCTTTGGTGAGAGGGTTTTAGTTCCTTCAGTACCACGCACCCTACGGTGTTAAGGGCTCGTACCTCTCTCGGCATGTAATCCTCGCCGCGCTTTTACTTCGGTTCCCCGACTTACGGACTCTCGTGGGTCTCTGGCTTTACAGTAGCGGGCTTCGCTTTCGCGGGCTGAACGCTGGCTCCTTGCCGAAGGGTTTTAAGGGTTTTCCTTCCCTCACTTTCTGTAGCTATTATAGCACAGGTTTGGCTGGTTGTCAAGGGGTTTTTTGAAATTTCTTTCAGATTTTTTTGAGGAGGCCGGTCAGTGCCTGACCGCGACCACGATGCCCATGGCATCCGTGACCAGCTCCACGACCTCATCCCAGAGGTCATTGGCCTCCACGTACCGGACGGCCTCCCCGTGGAACATGCCCACCACTTTGTCGCTCTCGTACATCCTTATGCCCTCCTTTCTTTAGTCCTCTTGGTTCTCGGCCTTGAGGGCTTCCATCAGCTCCTCGTAGTCCTGCTCGTGCGCTTCGGCCCATCCGTACATGTAAGTGTTCATCCTCTGTTCCTCCCTCTCTTGATGTCTACATTATAGCACAGCCCGGGCTGGTTGTCAATACCTTTTTGAAAAAATCTTTTAGATTTTTTCGCCGTGGCAGTTGCGGCAATCCATAACCCGCTTGGGGCACTCCCCCATAGGGTCAAGGTCGCAGGGGTACAGCTCCCGCAGGGCCATGTCAATGGCGATGTCGCGGGCCATCCCATGGAGCTTCTCGCCCCGCTCCAGCATTTCTACCACCTTGCGCTCGGTTTCGTTCATCGGCTTCAGCATTTTCGTGTCCTCCTTGGCTCTCTTTCTGATAAGATTATACACCTAAAACACGGGCTTGTCAATCCCTTTTTCAAAAAAAATGAGTAAAAATTTTAGGGGCCTTGCGGCCCCTGTTTTAGTAGGTCATGTAGATGTTCAGCTCCTCCACCGTGGTGTTGGTCTTCTTCATCCAGTAGGTGAGCCGCTTTTTGGGGGCTCCATCCAGCCACAGGTTGAAGGCTTCCACCAGCTTGGCCTCGGTGTCTTCATCCATGGCCCAGAACTTTTCCAGCACTTCCTGCAGGCGGGTCTTGATGATGCGGACCTCGGTGGGGGTCCAGTTGTAGTGGTTCAGCAGGTCGGCGGCGGCTTTGGTGTAGTAGGCGTTCATGGTTTGTTTCCCCTTTCGTTTCTTTCTGTAATCATTATACATGATAGACACGGGCTTGTCAAGCATTTTTTTTAATTTTAGGAAAAATAATTTGTTCATAATTTGTTCACAAATTTCCTCTTGACTTTTCGGCGGCGATGTGGTATAATTTTTCGCCACCCCAGCGCCCGCTTGCGATTGCCACGGGCAAAAAGAAAAAGCCTTTCGGCTTTTTCTTAGTGTTCCCAGGCCCCCCGCTTGACCCACTCCCCGCCCCGCTCCTGCAGGAGGGTGATGTTCTCGCCCTGATTGAACCAGTCCATAGCGTGGTGGTGATTGTCGATCAGTTCGCCGGTGGAGTTGTTCATGTACCAAAGTTTCATTTTTGTGTTCCCCTTTCGTTTCTTTCTGTATGTATTATAGCACACCCGTGTCAATCTGTCAAGAGGCTTTTTGAATAAAAGCACCACTTTTTTTCAAAAATGTATTCAAGCGTGAACCCCATTTTATCCATGATGTGCCGCATGGGGGCATTGTCTACCCAAGGAGTGCAACCGATTTTTGCGGCCCCGCTGTTCTCTATCATGTAGGTAAAAATCATTTCCGCAAGGTGGCGGCCCTTGTTTTCCTTGCGGAAGATTGCCAGCCGCTTCATGGCATGGTAGCCATAGGTCGCATCATACACCAGTGAGCAAGAGGCGATAGCCTTTCCCTTTTCCTCTATTACATAGCACCTATTGGCGGCGATGTCGGCGGCAACATGGGCGGGGGTGAAGTAGTCCAGCTTTTTGTTTTGAATTGCCCGCACAATGCGGAGATAGTCGGTGGTGGTAGCTTTGCGAATCGTCATTGTTTTGTGTTCCTCTCTTGTTATCTTCTGGAATCATTATAGCATAGTCCGTGCCGGTTGTCAATAGGTTTTTATTTATTTTTTTTTTTTTTTTTTTAAGCAGCCTCAGTGTTTGCGTCCCCACCGTGGTGCCACTCCTTGTCTCTTTCTGACTTTAGTATAACACAAAAGGGGTTTGTTGTCAAGCCCCTTTTTCAATTTTTAATCCATGTTCTTGCAAGTATTGGGCCACTTGATTAGCAGGGAATTTTAACAGATAATCCATCGGCACCGATGGCCGCAAGGTGTATTCATGCTTGACGATTAAATCAAGCGGCATTTTCCATTCTTTTATGTCATGGGTATTTTTATCAAACAGGCGAGCATTAAAGAACGATATCAGCCGCCCCCGCTTCATGTTCCATACATTAAAGCATAGTGACAAACCATGGTTAGTATAGTATTCGTCCAGATTGTCCCATGTGAGATGAACAGTTTTATCTTGCGGTATGATGTCCCATAGTTCAGTATGGCAATAAGGGAAATCGACTTGCTTATTGTTGCGGTATACGGTGACACGATGCTGATAAAATTCCATTGGTTTATCTTCCTTTCTTTTTTCTGTCTTTATTATAGCATAGAAAAAGGGCCGTGTCAAGCCCTTTCTAAAAATTCTTTTTTGAAATTTGGTTGCTCTTTGTAAAACTGCTGGTTTCTTGTGACTTTCTTGTAAAGCCAGCGGGGGAGCATGTTCAGCCCCAGCCCATTGTAATAAATGCGGATTGCCTGCGCCAGCGTTGCGATGTAGGCGGTCACCAGCATGTCATCGGTTGCCCCTTTTACCATAACCACGCCTGTATCGGTTAGCTGTAAAACCTTGTTTCCGTCAAACCATTCGGCCTCTACTTTATCACCAAAACCAACAGTATCATGGATGTAAGTCAACCTTTCAACTCTATCATTTAGTGCATGGGGACTAAGTATGGCGTTCAGCATGTCCGTGTTCTCCTCTCTCTTTCTGTCTATACTATACCATCATTTGCCCGTGGTGTCAAGTCTTTTTTCAAAAAAATCAATAAAAATTTTAGGGGGCTTTCGCCCCCCTGTTTTACCATTCTTCGCTGCGACCTGTGAGGAACAGGACCAAAGCATTTTTGCCATTCTTACTGGCATGTAGGTCTACCCCATGACGCTTGGCCCAATTGCCAATAGTCTGATGGCTGATTTCTTCATAAATCTCGACGATTGCCATGTAATAAGTATCGAAGTCGGGGGCGGTTTCATTTAAGTAGGTAATGATGTCTTTCATGGTTTGCTCTCCTTTTCTTTTTCTGATTAAATTATAGCACGGGTATGGGCGGTTGTCAAGCCCTTTTTTATTTTTTTTTTTTTTTTTTTGGCAGCCCCAGTGTTTGCGCCCCCGCTCGGTGCCACTCCCCGTCCCTCTTTCTGATTATAGTATAGCACAAAGCCCCTTGTTTGTCAAGGGGCTTTTTGAAAGTTTTTTTATTTTTTTTAGTCATTCACCGCCGCCACGATGATGGCGATGATGAACACCAGCAGGGTCAGCAGGATAGTCAGCCCTGCGCTGATGATGAGCGGCAGGCACACGATGAACCAGCTCCATGACACCACGCCGGTGAGCTTGAGAATGAGGAAGATGATGAACACCAGACCGCCCAGACCGATACCGCCACGATTGACATTGATTTTCTTTTCGCTTTCCATTGTTTTATCTCCTTGTTTTTTGTTGTCTTAATTATAGCACACTCTTGGGTTTTTGTCAAGAGGGTTTTTGAAAGTTTTTTATTTGCCCATTACGCAAGAGTCAAAGGCTTTGCGGGCTTCGGTGTAGTCCCACAGATTTACAGAGCCGACCCACTTGAGGAAGTTGTTGATTCTCTCCCAACGGGCACGAGGCAAAAGCAGATGCTTCATGGTATCGTTTACATAGCTCCAAAATTCGTTGTTAGTCATTGTTTGTGTTCCCCTTTCTTTTTTCTGATTAAATTATAGCATAGCCCGGGCAATTTGTCAAGCCCCTTTTTGAAAAAACTTTTATTTTTTTTTTTTTTTTTTTTTAAGCAGGTTGAGTGTTTGCGTCCCCATCGTGGTGCCACTCCTTGTCTCTTTCTGGCTTTATTATAACAGAAAAGAGGCTTGTTGTCAAGCCCCTTTTTCAAATTATTTTTCAAAAATTGCAAAGCCCAGCTGTTGCATTTTGTCATAAGTATCAGAATCTACTAAAAACCATTCATCATTTAAGGCACATTCGGCAATCGCCATTTGTTTCAGCAAAAGATGATAGGTGGTTTCTTTGGCTGATAAACTGTTTTTATCTACTTGCAAAAAATCAAAAGTATCAAACATTGTCAAGGCTGTTTTGTACCCATTCATGCGGCTTTGGATACAGGTACTTTTTCCAACTTTAACCCAGCAGTAAATCTGCTTATCAGCTTTGTTGTAGGTTACTTGTCCAATGAAATACAGCCCAGCATAGGTAGGAGCATTTTTGATTATGTCCAGCGTGCCAACATTGTCCAGCGTGGGCAAGTCAAATTTTTTATCGTTGCGATAATAGGGAAAAAGGTTTAAGCGTTGCCAACAAGCTTTAATGTCAGTATTTGAATCAAAAAGCTTTTCAATTTTTTCTTCTTCGGTGTATTCGGTGTAGTATTCTTTAACGGCGGGATTGGCGTCCATGATACCCTGCAACGCCTTGCCATTCTGCCGAATAGACAGATAGCTTTTGACAGCATAGAATCTGGTCATGTATTCAGCCATGTAAGTCATGGCAAATAACAGATTGTCCTTTGCAACGATAAGTTTTTCTTCATAGGTAGTCATTTGTTTTGTTCTCCTTTTCTTTTTCTATTGGTATTATAACACGGGAAAGGGGCTTTGTCAAGCCCCTTTTTCAAATTATTTTGTGTAGGTTTTGATAATTTCTCCTGTTTCAAGATTGACAATCTCGGCTTTGGTTACTTCGTCATAGTGTCGGACATAGCCAATAGCTACCATGTTGGCCGCCCATTCGCTGTTGAACATGTTGGAATAGCAGGTGCCGTGGTTCGTGGTGGTGGTCATAATCTGGAACATTTTTGTTTTCCTCTCTTTCTTTTTTCTGATTAGATTATAGCACACCCCGGGCTGTTTGTCAATAGTTTTTTCAAGTTTTAGGAAATTATTTTGTTCATAATTTGTTCACAAAATCGCTCTTGACTTTTGCGGCGGACTGTGCTATAATTTTTCGGGGTGTTTGCACCCGTTTTCGGGATTCATGGGCACAAAAAAAAGAGCCTTTCGGCTCTTATCTTATTTATACACTTTATTGGTGGTGGTCTCAACCTTTTCAATCCACCACGGTGAAACTTCTTCAAAATACTCTGCAAGTGTCATGCCGTATTCTTTGGCAATCTCTTCTTCATAGTTAGCGGTCTCGGTCATGGCGAAGGTCTCAGCCTCTTCCTTAGAAGCAAAGTAGAAGTCCTGTCCATTGTAGCAGTAAGAGTCTTCGGTAGAGAAGTGAAGCTTAAACATTTTTTTGTTCCCCTTTCGTTTCTTTCTGTGTACATTATAACACACCAACCCGGGTTTGTCAACTACTTTTTTGAATGTTCATAGTTTGTTCATAAATGAATAATCCACAATGATTGTGCATAATTTATGCAACGCCCTCCTCCTCCACCATCCTTATTATAGCATAGCCTGTCAAGGTTGTCAATAGTTTTTTTAGAAAAAAATTAAAGGGTCTTGCGACCCTTTTCTTTTACGCTTCACCAACTTCGGCTTTGAGTGTTTCCATCAGCCGCTTTTTTCTTTCGATTTCAGCAGTCAGCCGCTTGATTTCATTCTCGACCTCGGTGATTTCCTTGGGGAGCTTTTTGAGCAGAGCGACCTTTTTCTTGTAGGTCTTGTATTCTTCTACGGTCATGCCCATGGCTTCGGCCTTCTCAGCTTCCCTTGCGGCTTTGCGGGCTTTGGCGGCTTCTTCCTTGGCTCTTTCAGTTTCGATGTAGGCTTCCCATTCGGCGGCTTTGGCTTCCAGTTCAGCCACGGTTTTCACGTATTCCTTATTGACTACGTACCCTTTGGCTTCGGCCATCTTCGCCGCTTCTTCGGGGGTCTCGGCTTCGATGTCCAGCTTTTCGATGGAGTAGTTCATGCTCCCGCACATCATGTTGTGGTAGTTCTCTTCGGTGGCTCTTTCGACCCTGTACAGCTGTTTCATTGTTTTGTTCCCCTTTCTTTTGATGGCTTAAGTATAGCACATTATCCCGTGTTTGTCAACTACTTTTTTATTTGTTCATAATTTGTTCATAATTGCATACTGACTCTTGGTTTTGTATAATTTATACATTTCAGGAGCGTTCCACTTCCATTATAACACAGATGCGGCCCGTTGTCAATAGGTTTTTTATTTTTTTTTTTTTTTTTTGGCAGGGTGAGTGTTTGCGTCTTTTGAGTGCCACTCCTTATCTCTGTCTTTACTATACCACATGGGCGGCAGTTTGTCAATAGTTTTTTTCAAATTTTTTAGAAAAAAAATAAAGCCCCTTGCGGGGCTTGGGCTTTACGCTTTGCGGTAAACCACGTTGCCATTGGCATCGGTCACGGTTACTTTGGGGAACCACTTCTCAACGTACATCGTCCATGCCATGTTGATGGCGTCCTGCTCGGTCTCGGCGGTGTAGGTGGCGGTGCTGAAAACTTTCTCTCCTTTGATAGTGAACATTGTTTGTTTCCTCTCTTTCTCTTTTCTTGTCTAAATTATAACATGGAAACCCGGGTTTGTCAATAGTTTTTTCAAAAAAAAATAAAAAAAATTTCAGTTAGCAGAGGCTAACTGAAGCGGCCCCTTCCAGTTAGCAAAGGCTAACTAATTTCAGGGTTCCATGCCCATTGTATCACAAAAGCGGCACGTTGTCAAGTGTTTTTTTTGAAAAAATTTTAATTTTTTTTCAGTAATTCGGTTAATCGTTCCAGTAGTACAGAACGACAGTCATCCCATGCGACTAAAGGACAAACAGTGCAGTCTGCCCACAAGCAGGAGTCCACCGCCTTGGCGATGTTCTCCTTGGTGAGATAGGGCTCAGCCCACGCTGGCATCTTGTCCATGCGTTCCTCCTTCACTCACTGATGTTGGTGTGCTCGTGAAGCACACACAGCGCCTCAAGGCAAGAGTCTGTAAAATAGCTGTTCTCGCACAGCCACGCAAAGTCTTGGGTGACCTCGTGTTCCATGCCGTACACACGAATCACTCGGTCCAGCAGTTCTTCTCTCTTGGGGTTCATCATCGTCTTGGTAGTCATGGGGTTGTTCTCCTCTCTTTTGATGACTACATTATAGCACGTGTTGGGGGCTTTGTCAAGCCCCCGCAACAAATTTTTTTTATTTTTTTAGTAGGCTCCTGCGTGGTAAGTCGCGCCTATCACAGCATCGTCAAGGGGGTCAAATGTTCCCGCATCGTAGAGGATAGCACATAGCAGGTCTCCCACCTGCCAATCTTCCACGCCGTAGAAGCTCCAGTACATGCCCCTGGCATCCATGAACGTAACCACGTCGGCAGTGTAATCCAGCTCTGTCACCACTCCAGCTTCGGCGTAGAGATTGCTGGCGGCGTATCTTGGCTCGCTGCTGGCGGCTGGCACAACTACCACAACAGGCTCTTTGCTGGCGGCCACAGTAGAGGTTGCTGATGGCATCGTTGGACGCTCCACATCGAGGTGGGTTGTATCGTAGGAGTGTTGCGCCGCTTGGAAGCAGCCCGCAAAGCTAACCACCAACAACATCACAAGGAAGATGGCCCATCGTTTGCTTGTGAGTATCTGTTTCATGCTTCTGCCTCCCTTCGTGCGTTCAGCTTCTCCTGCTGTCTGTTGTAGTCCTTGGCGCTCTTGTGCGCCTGCGTGCCTGTGTTCATCAGTACAAGCGTGCGCTGTGTCTTGAGCCACTCCTTGTACGCCTTCTTCGTCATGGTACGCTTGCGGTTCAGCTCGATGGTCTGTTCCATGCTCTTGGTCATTGGTGTGTCCTCCCTCTCTTGATGGTTATAGTATAGCACATCATGGTGTGCTTGTCAAGTATTATTTTTCACGGTTTGCTACAAATGGGTGCAAGCTCAACGAAATGGGTGCAAGCAGTAGCAAATGGGTGCAAGGCGACGGAAATGGGTGCAAGCTCAGCGAAATGGGTGCAAGGGCTGCATAATTATGTGCATACACAGCATACTTATGCAGCCGGTGTATACGCTAAAAAAATTGCTGAGGGGGTGCCTCACGGCAAATCGCGCCGCTGTCTGTCGCCACCGGCGCGACGTTTTGTAGGGGGTGTCGGCTTGTACGGGTGGATAGCGCGTTTTCAACGAGCCTATAGACTTAGTAGGCATAACCCCGGGGGGATATTTTCGGGAAGAAAAAAATCAAATTCGCTTGCGCGAATTTGGTCTGGCCCTTAAAATTCCCAAACGCAATTTTATTCCGCACCAACCCTAGTCCCTACTTTAAAATCCTTAACATCTACTAGCTGTTTAACTCCATTTTCAAAAGTGTACTTCACAAATGCATGTACCAATATGCTATCGCTCTCTAACCAATCCATTAGTTTTCTAAATGCATCTTCAAAAGTATCAGTCTCTACATTAATTCCAGCTTCTTCTAGTGCTTGCCGCCGCATTTCCGGCCATAGGTCCTTATTCATACTTTTGTACATACGGAAAGCCAGCTCTAATTGCCTTATCAAACCATTCAGTACTTGGTCTAATTAAGCCCCATTCCGCAAACTTTTCAAATCCGCCAATAAGCGTAATATACATTCGCGCAATATCCACAATTTCCTGATAGGGCCGGCCATCCACAAACTCATCGCCAATCGCGCAACTTAGTTCAACAACCTGTCCAGTAGCCTGTGCCTTTAGCCAAGCATAAATATTTACACTCACATCAGCTTTTGTTAAATCTTTACCATGCAAGCCGCCACCAGTTGCGCTTTCGCCCATATCACTACCTAATTTCCTATTGGTAGCTCCACTATCTACTTCTGGTCCTCCTGTCCAATAGCCAAGAGGATTAATAGTAGCCTGCGGCCACATTTCTCTTAAATCTTCTTCATGTGCACAGCTTTGGCAAATCACAAGGCCATTTTGATTAGAAATATATTTTCCATCCATAGAATATAAATTCCATAGCTTATCGGCAATATCTGTTAATGCTATTTCTTCTTCTTTCAACGGCACGCCTTTAAAAATACCATTATCACCACAGCGCACTGTTGCACCTTTTTCATTTGCTTCCAAAATATGGTCTTGTGGTCGCTGAACTAATTGAGTACTTAAAATATTAGAAATTAAAAATACTTTTTCTTCAACTTCTCTCTGGTGAAGCCATACATTACTTTCTGTAATAATAAAACACTTATCATGCCCCAGGAGCACTTCAACAGCAATGCGCGCATTAGGGTCGGCGGCATACGCCATATCTACCAATGCTCCAGCGATGCGGTCTGCCATCTTATCTGGATGGCCCGGATTTACCTTTTCAAACATAATTACAGCCTTTCTTCTAATTCTTTTGGAATAGGAAGTCCAAGTTCCTGTAAAACTTCTGCCGCGAGTTTAAATCGGGCATTATTTTCCTGATGACTTGACATGCCGATATACTGAACACCATTGTCGTCTTCCATGGTGTAAAAATCTACTTCACTCAAATCCTCAATGCAGAGTCTCTGACGAATGGCCTTTGGAATACTGATGCGGCCAAGAGAGTCAAGTTTGCGGGAAACATTTTCAGAAATCATTTTATTCGCTTTCATGCGGTTCTCCTTGTCTGATGCGCTTGGGCAAAACCTATTAACACATCTATTTATTTTTTCAAAATTAAAAGGAATATATTTTCTTTCCTTTTTCTATAATAATTATATCAAAATTTTTTTTATTTGTCAATTTTTTTCCTACACCTTGCCAAATTTGACAGAGAAAAAATTTTTTGATATACTGTATATATACGGAGATTGGAGGTTGAAAAGCTTGATTAAATTAGATTATACGCTTGAAACCCCAGAAGAAAGAAATGAGTTAGTCAAGAAAATCTTAGAAGAAACTCCTGAACCAAGTTAGAGTTATTTAGAGATTCTTGCGAACTACCTCATTTTATGTATGGAGAAACAAGAGCGTAGAGAGCGTAAAATCCTGACCGATAATCGTATGACAACAGTAAATAAGCGTGAAACTTCATTTGAAGGGCTTGTCTCCCAATTTGAAAATGGAGAAGATGGTATTTATAATTTAATTTCTGAGGATAAGAATACCATTTTTCAACCTAAAGTAACTATTACAAAACGTGATTTAGAGGAAATCCCATTTTTACAATAGTTGCGCGATAGTATCGCCTGGTGGGAAGAAAAAGCTAAAACAGCCTCTGGAAAAGATGCTTATATTATTAAAAGAACAATTATTGATTTAAGAAAAGATTAGTATATTATTAAAAATGCTTATAGAAAACCCATTGTATGTAACACATTAGTCCATTCAAGAAGCACACTTCCTTTAGATGGTGAATTAACAATTAACGAAGATGGCACTGTATCTTCAACAGGAATAACACTAGCAAATCCAGCTGTCTGTTCCGCAATCTTATGTAATTACTCTAAACTTAAACAAGATTGCGATGGACATTTTGATAGTGATTTATGGTATTTATTAAAAGATTTTGAAGACACAGCTGACCGAGCACTTGCGGACCACCAATTATATTATAAATTAATGATTTATAAAATTGATGGTATGCAAAACATAGACATTCAAACAGCCCTTCAACTAGAGTTCGGTATCAAGCATAGTGTAGAATATATTTCTAGCCTATGGCGTAATAAGATACCGAACTTAATTGCTGCTTAGGCAGAAGATGATTATTTAAACTGGCATTATACGATGATTGAAAAAGGAACTTATAAAAGATGTAGTCGGTGCGGTCAAGTCAAACTTGCGAACAATAGATATTTTAGTAAGAATAAAACTAGTAAAGATGGATTTTATTCTATTTGTAAAGCGTGCCGTAATAAAAAGAAAAAATCCTTGGACGAGTCAGTATAAGGCATATGTGTTGTTTTACTTGAATAGATGAAAGGAGGCAACGATTATGCCAACAGAGAAAAAAGAAAAATGTTTTTGTGAAAAATGCCGAAAGTTAAAGAGTGCGGATGATTTTTATTAGACTAATAATTTAGAAAAATATCCGAATGGCAAATTAAAACAATGTAAACCATGTATGACAATGCATGTAGATAATTGGGACCCAAAAACTTATTTATGGATTTTACAAGAATGCGATGTTCCATATATTCCAGAGGTTTGGTCCAAATTATTAAAGTCTTATGCGAAAGACCCTACACGTGTAACAGGTATGACTATTATCGGTCGTTATCTTGGTCAAATGCGTTTACAGCAATGGCGCGATTACCGTTGGAAAGATAGTGATTATCTACAAAAAGTCGCATTGAACAAATTAGAATCTACTATGAAGGCTAGCGGATATGATGCAGTAGAAATTGCCGAAGCTGTCGCAGCTCAATAGCAAGATTTGAAAGTAGAACCGCCACCTGCGGATATTGTGCCGCCTGATGATGACGATGCGGAATTCACTTATAAATAGCCCTGGGCAAATTAGGTTAATGATGATGACCCATTTTCAGCGTCATTAACAGAAGAAGATAAATTAATGCTTCTTATGAAGTGGGGTAAGAGCTATAAACCATCTGAATGGGTTTAGTTAGAAAAACTCTATAACGAAATGTTAGAATCATATGATATACAAACGGCAGGCCATTTTGATACGCTTAAATTGGTGTGTAAGACATCTCTAAAGGCAAATCAACTTCTAGATTTAGGAGATGTAGATGGCGCATAGAAAATGATTAAAATGTATGATTCACTTATGAAGAGTGGTAAGTTTACTGCTGCTCAGAATAAAGGCGAAAATGGCGATTATATTGATTCTGTTTCAGAATTAGTTGCTATGTGCGAAAAAGATGGTTTTATTCCACGTTATTATGTTGATGGACCACAAGATAAAGTTGATAGAACAATTTAGGATTTATAGGGTTATACCCGCACCCTAATTATGGAAGAATAGAACCTTGGTGAAATGATTGAGGCTGCTGTTCGTCAAATCCAATAGACAAAAGAGAATGAAGCTATATTAGATGCCGATGCCGCTGGCGATGATGAGGCATTTGAAAACTAGCTCTTTGATGAAAACCAAGCTTTTCTTAATGATGATGATTTTGCTGAATTACGTGACCAAATAGATGATGAAGCTGAAGATGATGAAGACTTCATTAATTCACTTGTAGATGAAGAGGACCTAGTTTAATGGCTCTTCAAGATTTACTTAATATTTCATCATCAAAAAAGAAGGTTGGATTATCTGAAGAGCGTGTTGCGGCAATTAAGCCTGTTCTTCGTTAGTATATTGCTTATTGGCGTGAATATCCTGATATGTTCATTGATTTTTTACAAGGGGGTATCGAGGGTAAAATACCAGAAGATGGATTACATTTTTATTTTTATCAACGAGTATTTTTACGAGTTGCTATGCGATATAAATATGTATATATGGTGTTCCCTCGTGCTTATTCAAAATCATTCTTATCAGTTCTTGTATTAATGTGCCGTTGTATCTTATATCCACGTGCTAAATTGTTTGTAACCTCTGGAGGTAAACAATAGGCTGCGGATATTGTAAAAGAGAAAGTTGATGAATTATGCGCATTGGTGCCAGCTCTTAATCGTGAGCTAGATAGACGTCCAGGTAGGACCCGCAATAGTAAAGACTATTGTATATTTGTATTTAAAAATGGGTCATATTTTGATAACGTTGCTGCTAGTGAAAAGAGCAGAGGTAAACGTCGTCATGGTGGTCTTGTAGAGGAAAGCGTTGGTGTAGATGGTAAAATCTTATCTGAAGTTATTATTCCTACCATGAACGTTGCGCGATTGTGTATGGATGGCACAATGTAGCAAGCTGAGACATTAAACAAAAGCTAGATTTTTGTAACCACTGCCGGCTGGAAAGGGACATTCGCATATGATAAACTTATTCAGTTATTAGTATGGATGGTTACAGAACCTCAAAAAGCCTATATTATGGGTGGAACATGGCGTATTCCAGTTCTTATGAAATTATTGGACCGTACATTTATTCAAGATTTAAAAGCTGACGGTACTTATAATGAAGCTTCATTTGATCGTGAATATGAATCTAAATGGTCTGGAACTGCTGAAAATGCGTTCTTCAATGGCGATGTATTTGACCATTGTCGTATTTTGAACTAGCCTGAATATGAATATTCTGGTAGGTCATCAATTCATTCTTATTATGTTCTAAGCGTGGATGTTGGTCGTAAAGGATGCGATACAGTAATTTGTGTATTCAAAGTTACTCCATCTAGTACTGGTCCAGCAATTAAGTCATTAGTTAATATTTATACTATGACTGACGCGCATTTCCAAGATTAGGCTATTAAATTAAAACGATTATTCTATAAATATAAAGCCCGTAGGTTAGTTATTGATGCTAACGGTTTAGGTATTGGTCTTGTTGATTATATGGTTAAATCACAAGATGATGAAGAAACCGGTGAGCATTTCCCCGATTTTGGCGTATTTGGTGGCACATAGGACGATGCGGCAGATGAATATAAGCGGTATCGTACTAATGAAACTGAAGAAGATGCAATGTATCTTCTAAAAGGTAATGCCCCTATTAACTCTGAAGCTCATGCTAATGCACAAACTTAGCTAAATGCCGGAAAGGTAAAAATGCTTATTGATGAACGTGTAGCTAAAGGTAAGTTATTAAATACAAAAGGTGGACAAAAAATGACACCTGAAAAAAGGGCAGAATATTTAAAACCATTTACTCAAACTTCCATATTAAAGGAGGAGATAATGAACCTTCGTGAAGAAAATGAAGGCGTAAATATTATCTTAAAACAAGCGAATAAAAGTATCCGTAAAGATAAATTTTCTGCTTTTGAGTATGGTTTATATTATATTAAAATAGAAGAAGATTCAAAGAAAAAGAAAAAGAAGTTTAAGATAACTGATATGTTATTTGCAAATTAAGGAGGCGCTTATGCTGAGTTCAAGAGGGGAAGTTAAAATCCATGAAATCCTTGAAGAAGCAGGGTTGCGTTTTCAAGAGGAATATGTAATTCCTGGACTATGCAGTTCTAATGGGCGACCCTTACGTTTTGATTTTGCGGTTTTTGACGATGATGGTAATTTAGATTTTTTAATTGAGTATTAGGGTAGATAGCACTATGAGCCAAGTAGTAAATTTGGCGGCAAACGTGGCTTTTACCAATAGCAATACAATGATGGTAAGAAAAAACGTTTTTGTATGTTACATAATATTAAATTAATTGAAATACCATACTTTGAAGAAAATTTAATTACTTATGATTATATTATTCATAAAGCTGGATATTAAGGAGGTGGCGTTTTGAATACATAGGAAAAACAAGCTGCTATCCATGAAAAAGGCTTTAATATGACACAACAAGTATTAACTCCAAATGGCGATTTAACTGAATATGGTAAGATTAAAATCGGTCTAAAAACAGTTGATGATGCCGTTATGGAAATTGGCACTTTTACATCCAAGAGATTACCACTAATCTCAAAAGAAGAAATTATTAAAGCATTAGCTTTATTAGATTATCCTCGTATGCGGATGATTTCTGATTACTTCTATGCGGCAAGCGGTATCTATCAAACAGTATGTAATTATTTTGCTTATTTATATAGATATGATTGGTATATTTATCCAGAGAAAAATAATAAATCTGTAAAATCTGATAAGGTAATTGAAGAATATACAAAATTATTAGCATATTTAGATAATACTTATATTAAAGATATTTGCGGTGAGATTGCTCTTAAAGTAATTAAACATGGTTGCTATTATGCTTATTTAATTGACAGTAAAGATAAACTCTTATTACAAGAATTGCCACCTGATTATTGTCGTGTGCGCTATTATGTAGGAAACATGCCAGCTGTTGAGTTTAATATGCGATTCTTTGATGAAAAGTTCTTTGATGTAGCATATCGTATGAAGGTAATTAAGATGTTTCCAGATGAGTTTGCTAAAGGTTATGCGCTATATAAAGCTGGTAAGTTAGAAGGCGACCCACGAGGCGATGATTATGGCTGGTATTTATTAGACCCAGGTAGCGCTATTAAGTTTAATTTGAATCATAGTGATATTCCAGTATTTTTAAATGCTATTCCATCTATTATTGATTTGGATGCTGCCTAGGCTTTAGACCGCAAAAAATAGATGTAGAAGTTGTTAAAAATCCTTGTGTAGAAATTGCCAATGGATAAAAATGGTGATTTAATTTTTGACGTTGATGAAGCGCGTGATATTCATAATACAACAGTAGCTATGTTAAGTCGTGCGATTGGCGTTGATGTTATTACCACATTTGCTGATGTTGATTCAATTGATATTAGTGATAAAAATACTACCACTAGTGTTGATGATTTAGCAAAAGTAGAACGTTCAGTTTATGATGCTCTTGGTATTTCTCGTAATTTATTTAATACAGATGGTAATATGTCATTAGAGAAGAGTATTTTGGATGATGAGTCTACATTACGTAATTTAATCAATCAATTTGTTATCTTATTTAATTATGTTATTGACCATAAAAATGGAGCTAAAAAGTTTGATTTTAGATTTTAGATGCTTGAAACTACTTAGTATAATTATAAAGAATTGTCTAAACAGTATAAAGATTTAACAGCTAACGGTCAATCTAAGTTCTTACCTATGATTGCTCTTGGACATTCATAGAGTTCTATTTATAACTTAGCTCACTTTGAGAATGAGGTTCTTGAGTTGCCACAATTAATGATTCCTCCATTAATGAGTTCAACAATGAATGGATAGGATATTTTGGGCACGAAAGGTCAAACCAATAGCACAAAAACACAAACTTCATCAGAAGGAGCAGGACGTCCTGCTAAACCTAATGATTAGAAAAGTGATAAGACTATAAAAAATATAGAGTCGCAAAAATAATGAAGGGAGATAGAAGGAATGATTAATAGTATTCCATTGGAAAATAAACCGATAGAAGTATTGAATGTTACTTCTATCAACCCTTTAATTTCTAAATGTGATATTAAAGTGTGTTATGTATCAGATGAACCTAATCGTAACAAGAGTATTATCACAAAAGAAATGGGTAAAAAACTTGCTGCTTCATTGCCTGGCAGTCCTATCGTTGGTTACTATAATGCCGAAGAGAAAGATTTTGAAGAACATAATCGTATCTTAGAGTTTGTTGATGGTAAATTAACATTAACAGAAAATACTAAGCCATATGGTTTTTGTGATGTTCATGCGCCTGTTTGGTTCCAATGGTTCAACGATGATGGAGTAGAGCATGAGTATTTAATGACTCAAGGTTATCTTTGGACAGGTCAATATAAAGAAGCGCAAGGTATAATTGATAATGGAAATAATTAGTCCATGAAACTTAATAATGAAAGTGTTAAAGGAAGTTGGACAAAAGATAATAAGGGAATGCCTTAGTTTTTCATTATTAATGAAGCAATAATTGAAAATTTATGTATTTTAGGGCGTGACGTTGAGCCATGTTTTGAAGGTGCATAGATTACATCTGCTACTGAATTTTCACTTGGTGATAGCTTCAAAAGTGAATTATTCGCATTAATGCAGCAGATGAAAAAAATTCTTGATAAGGGAGGAACACCAGTGTTTACCACTTATGCTGTTGAAATTGGTGATTCCTTATGGAACGCTTTATATGCTTATGCTTCATCAAATGCATATAGTATTAATGGCGTTTTTGAGGAAGACAACCAGAAGTTTGCGGTATTACAAGATGCAGACAACAAGTATTATCGCTTAGACTTTTCGGTTGATGAAGCTGCCGGGTTTGTGCCCGCTGAGAATCTTGTAGAATTAACAGACTATGAGCCTGCTACAGAACCTCAGTTTTCTGCTGAAGCAGTTGCTGCCTATGCTGCAAGTGTAGAAGCTGAAACCGAATCCGAAGAAGAGCCTGCCGAAGAAGCTGCTTCTAAAGAAGAAGTTGTAGAAACTCCTGCCGAAGAACCAGTAGCTGAGGAAGAAGCTCCTGCTGAAGAGCCAGTAAGCTATGTTCTGGACGAGATTCCTGAGTATGTTGAATTACAAACTCAGTTCAATGCGGCCCAGCAACAGATTGCTGAACTCCAAGAGCAAATTAGCACTCTCACAACTGAAAATCAAGAATTAACTGCTTTTAAAGCTGGTATCGACCGTAAGGCTAAAGAAGAGTTAATTAATCAATTTTATATGTTATCTGATGCTGATAAGAAAGATTGTATAGATAATATTGATACTTACAGCTTAGATGATATAGAGGCAAAATTATCTATTATTTGTGTTCGCAATAAAGTGAGCTTTGATCTTGACAAACCTAATACGAAGAAGGATACAACTTTCAGTTTAGATAGTATTGATTCTACTCGTAATTAGACTATGCCTGCTTGGGTCCAAAAGGTTAAAGAGGTTGCGAAAAATAGTAATATCTAACAAGGAGGAAAAAATATAAAATGCTTAGTGATTTCTTAAAGAAGAATATTAAGAGCCAAGCTGCTTATATTCAGAAGCATGGCTACGGCTATGGTCAAGTAGAGCCCAACCATCTTTCTGCCCAGGCAACAAAGGAAGTATATGCCCAGCTGCCAGCACAGAAGGATATTGAGATCCTTGAGAATGGCCAGTTTGTCAAGTATGACTACAAGAATGAAGTAGTTAACTTTGAAGGCAAAGGCGAATGGATGCTCGTTTGGAACGAGATTAAGCTTTATCGTGAGCACCAGGATGATTGCGAGTTCGCAATGATTCGTGATAACTATCAGGCTCGTGTCTATAGTCCCTTTGGTGGTGACCGCGATGGTAATCCTGACACAGTATGGCAGAAGCAGTCCCGTTATTATAACGGCCAGGGCGTAGATGCCGCTGATGGCAGTATCACATTTGCCGATGGTAAAGTAAGTTTTGGTGACAAGAGTTTCCCAATTGACGATGTAACTGCTGGTCCTGATATGTATGAAATTCATTATAATGAGGACCCATTCCACATTGAGTCACTTTACAAGGAGAAGTTAATGCCAGAGAATGGTAGTTCAATGGTTCCTCGTGTAATGAAGACTCATGTTGGCGACATCTACACCACAAACATGATTGGTGATGAGGATGTAGAACTTGGTGCTGAGCTCAGCCCACGTGCCGAGGATGGTATCCTTTCAGTAGATGGTGACGGTTCTATCGTTTGGGAAGTTGTAAAGATTTATACAATGCCCGATCATCAGCCCGGCGTAAAGCTGATGAGAATTAAATAATGAAGAAAGGAGAAGAAGAAAATGTTAGAGAGAGATCAATTACTGCAACTGATGAAAGTTGCTGCTAAGGCAGACCCTTCTGCTCCTACAGCTTATAGCTGGAATGGTGAGAGCCTTTCTAGCGAAGCAATTAATGAGACTCTTCGCCAAGAGCTCAACGAGTTAGCTGGCACATATGCCCTTTATCGTGAGAATAAGAACACAATCTTCAGTCTGATTGAGCAAACAATGGATGAAGTACTTCCTAAGAAGGTTGTAGAACAGTATAATCAGTTCGCAGAAGTTAAGGTATTTGCCTAGGGTGACAAGCCTATCTTCCGTCGTAAGTTAAACTCAAATAATCGTGCAAAGCAGTTCATCACCCGTGTTGGACATGCTGGTGTGTACGAAGTATTCAAGCTTGGTAAGAACGAGGAAGCTTTTGAAGTACGTACAAGCGCCATCGGTGGTGCTGCTCAGATCGGCTTTGAAGAGTTCCTTGATGGCCGTGTAGACTTCTCAGAGTTAGTCCGCATCGTAATGGATGGTATGGATGAGCTCATCTACAAAGAGGTTGCTTATGCTCTTAAGGCTTCCATCAATCAGCTTCCACCTGCCAATCGTGTTGCTGCTAATGGCTTTGATGAGGCTGAGTTCGACCGTTTAATCGCTGTTGCTTCTGCCTATGGCACACCAACAATCTACTGCACATATGAATTTGCTGTTCGTATGATTCCTCAGGAGGCTTGGAGATACACTGAGGCCATGAAGGATGAATTATGGCGTACTGGCCGTCTTGCATAGTATAAGTCAACTAAGGTTGTAATTCTTGAGCAAGGCTTTGAAGATGAGACCAATAGCCGTAAGGTAATCGATCCTGGTTACTGCTGGATTATCCCTGCTGGCGCTAACAGCAAGCCTGTTATGATTGCTTTTGAGGGTGGCACACTCGTAGATGAAGAGCACAATCGTGGTGATTGGAGCCGTGAGATTCAGGTCTATCGTAAGGTTGGCGTTGTTGCTATGTTAGCTAATAACATCTGCGCTTATGTAGATACTTCCTTAATGGGTCAGATGGATACATTCTTCTTTGATGGTGTAACTGGCCGCGTAATTACTTATGATGGTCGTTTTGACGGCGCCGTAAGTGAGAGTGGTGAGCCCGCTGATGATTCAACAGATGAACCAGTAAATCCTGATACACCTGTAAATCCAGACCAGCCAGCTGATCCAGATCAGCCAGCCGATCCTGACAATCCATAATTTGACTTTTTAAATATTTTATGATATGATAAAGGGGAGTAGGGGAAGGTCCCCTTCTCCCCTTATTTTTGTTAAAAGAGTAAAAGGAGAAAAATTAAATATGAGTAAGAAATGGTATTATAAGGTAGCTAATCGAAGCGCTAGTTCGGTAGTATATCGTATTCCCGAGCTGAATATCCGTAGAACATTTGCTCCCGGAGAGGTTAAGATTCTTAGCTTTGAAGAATTACAGAAGTTAAGTTATTAGCCAGGTGGCCGTGAGTTAATGGCAAATTTTTTACAGATTCAAAGTCACGGAATTGTTGCTTCTCTAAATATTCCAGCGCAACCTGAATATTATATGACAGAGAAGTAGATTGTGGAGTTATTAAAAGCAGGCACACAAGATGAGTTTTTAGATTGCTTAGATTATGCTCCTGTTGGTGTTATTGATTTGATTAAGAAATTTGCGGTAAGTCTTCCTTTAACTGACTATGATAAGCGTCAAGCTTTGAAAGCAAAAACTGGTTTTGATGTAGATGAAGCTATTAAGAATCAGAATGCTGAAAAGACTGAGGAAGAGGGAACAAACACAACAACTTCAGCGACAACTGAAATTCCAGCAGGTCGTAGAACCTCTGGTAGTAAATATAACGTAGTTAGTAGACACTAATTAATTTATAGGGAGGCGAGCTGTAAATATGACACCCTTTACAGATGTATATAATCGCTTTCTTGGAAAAATTACTGATGATATGTATGTCGAGCTGACCCCATAGGATACAATTAAAGATTTAAGAGTAATGTTAATTGATGCATTACCTAATTTTGAGTTTCCACGTCATAATTTATATGATTATAATATTGATTAGATTACAAAACCAGAAGATGAAATAACAGATGGGGATTTTGTATTAGGTCTTTTATGGGATGATACGCTTGATGATGACGATGCGGGGCAACCACCTTTGGTAGTTGTAGAGAATTCTTGCTTTGCGGCTACTTTAAATTCAGAAGAAATTAACATTTTAGCTATTTTAATGATGACAGCCTGGCTCCAACGGCAAGTAACCTCTATTGAAAATACACGCATGAAGTATAGTGGTGCAGATTTTAAAATGACTTCACAAGCTAACCATTTACAAAAATTAATGGGCTTATTAGGAGAATGTCAAAGACAATCGCATCACATGCAACGTTTATATAAACGTCGTCGTATTAATGCGAAGGATTTAAATTATATGTCTAACTGGAAAAATGCAGTTGGACACGGTGTGTATTATTAATGAATACAATTTATGGTTTTTCTTTTTCAGAATCTATTATTCATAATGATGTTAAGCGATTAACTAATTAGTTATGGAAATTGATTCCAATGAAAGAAAACGAAGAGGATTGGAGCAAACAATTAAATAGTGTGATTATAGAAATCGCTGGTAAGCATGTTATTTTTAATGCCGACCAGCGTTTTTTATAGCTGTTATCTAAATTAGAAGGTTTAAAAGTAGTTAATTTAGAATTTGCATTATATCGCAAAACAGTGTTTGAGTGTATTAATTTATTATAGGAGATTGGTAAAGAATTATGTCAAAACGATTAATTCCAATGTCACCAGGGTTTAATACCAATATTAAAAATACACAATTACAAGGAATAGCATATCGTATGGGAAATTTAGACGTCCCACCACAATATTATAAAGATACTGTGGCTGGTGCAAATGGTATGGCTATTTAGCTCGCAACACGAGGCGGTTTTCCGCAATAGGAAAGAATGATTCGAGATAAGCGAAAATCATTAGATAGAGCAACTTTATATTCATATCAAGCTGCTCGTATTAAAAAATGTTTACCACCGCATTTACAAGGATAGTTTGAAGATTATCCTCTTGTACGTGCATTAATTAATCCTGATAAAAATAAATTTGATTATGATAATAAGATTCTTTCTGTTGGATTTGAACATGACTTTCATCCAGGTGATGTATTTGCTTGGGATAGAACAAATAGTTATTGGTTAATTACATTACAAGATTTGGATGAATTAGCATATTTCCGTGGTGAAATCAGACGTTGTGATTATACATTAGAATGGTTAGATGAAGATGGGAATATTCAAAGTAGCTATGTATCAGTACGTGGTCCAGTAGAAACAAAAATTAATTTTATTCAAAAACATAAAATTAGTGTTGATGAGCCTAATCATTCATTGCATATTTATATGCCACGAACAGAAGAGGCTTGTAAATATTTTAAACGTTATGCAAAATTTTATTTAAGTTCAGCAGATTTTCCAGTTGATTCTATTTGTTGGCGTGTTGAAGCTACAGATGCTGTAAGTACTGTTGGTATTTTAGAGTTAAATGCGGTTGAATATTATGCTAATAAAGATGAAGACGATATTGAGAATGGTATTGTTGGTGCTAAAATTGCTAAACTTGTTGAACCAGAAGTAAATGAGACTAGTTCTATTATTGGTGATACATTTATTCGGCCAAAAGTTGAATATACATATTATGTTAATACAAATCGTGACGGATATTGGTCATTAGGTCAAACTAAAGTACCAGTTAAATTAGAAGCGTTTGTTAATGATAAAAATTATTCTGCTGTAAAAATTAAATGGAATTCATCTTATAGTGGATAGTTTGATTTATTTTATTAGGATTTATAGGGCAATAATATTACATAGAAAACTATTGTAGTTGAGTCTTTATTTTAAGTGAAAAAGGAGTGTTTCAAAGATGAGAATTAATAATTATCATCCACCAGTAAGTAGTTTTTTATCTATTAATAAAGATATGCGATTATTGGTAGATAAAATTTTAAGTAATTAGCGTTTAAAAAAATTATTATATTATTGTGTAAAGGATCCTTTAAATTGTCCAAATTTAACTGAACAATAGAGTTTAGGTTTATTTGGTAAAGAAATTAAAGTTGTTCCTAAATTATATGTAGATGAAACTACATAGAATTATTTATGGATTAAATTTGATAATTTTTTTACTAGTGAAAACCCTGAATTTCGTGATAATACAATTGAATTTGATATTGTTTGTCACTTTGATTAGTGGCAATTAAAAGATTTTGATTTGCGACCATATCGAATTGCTGCTGAACTAGATAGTATGTTAGATAAACAGAAATTAACTGGTATTGGCCGTTTAGAATTTATGGGTGCTAAACACATTAATATTAATGATGAATTTGCTGGGGTTTGTTTAATGTATCAAGCATATCATGGTGAAGAAGATAAAAAATTACTTGCTAATCCAAATAATTAGGAGCAATTTGAATCTGATTTTAAAGATATGATTAAAATTCAAACAGAATAGGCTGAGGAATATCCATATGGACTATAGGCTAGCCTTGCAAACAGGGATTGATATTCCTGTTCCATTTTGTTAGTTAGTATTGCATTAGCCCATTTTGCGAGAAATTGCTTTAATTGGAGAAACTGATTTTTTCACTGGGATACAATGTTTATGTTTATATAAATCAATGTTTGTATAGGACAAAGTAGATTTATCTGACATAAATAATTTTTAGATATTTATGACGATAATGCAAGAAAAAGAAGCTAAAGATAAAAAAGAAGCAGTCCGTTTAGTATTATCTTTATTATTACCGAAATATAATATTTTATTTACTCCTAATTCATTAATATTATAGCCATATGATAAAGAGTAGGAAAATTGTATTATTGATATTAATAATTTTGAATAGCTTCAAGAAATATTGCGTTTAATATTTTGCACTAAAGAAGGACCAATGACCCAGTAGGCCTTTAATCCCAAAGGTGCAAAAGCTAAAGAAATAGCTGAAAAGTTAATGAAGGGTCGTGAGCGTATTGCTACTGAAAATGGTAGTAAAAACTCAAGTATTTTTAGTCAGTATATGTCAATACTTGGAATTGGATTACATATACCTTATTCTATGTTGACTGAAATGACAATGTATTAGCTTTATGATTAGGTAGAACGTTTTATGCTAAAACAAGCTTGGGATTAGGATGTTGCTATTAGATTAGCAGGCGGAAAACCTGATGATAAACCTGATAACTGGATGAAAAATATTCATTAAAATTAAAAGGAGGAAAAAACTCTATGCGTTTTGGTGTTAGAGAGATTTGCAATGTTGTTCTTCGCGCGAAGGGCCGTCAGCAAGTTGGTAATAAGATTTTTTATAAGCATGAGCCTGTTATCTATTTTGATACATTAAAGACTTCTAGTTTAGAAGGTGCTGCAACAACCGTATATGCTCAGGGCGGTCGTGGTAATTCACGTCTCGTTGCTTGGGAAGGTGAGCGTACAATTACCTTCACAATGGAAGATGCTTTAATCTCTCCAGAGGGCTTCATGATTCTGTCTGGTGCTGGTCTTGTAGAAGGTTCTGATGCAAAACCAATTATGCAGCATATTACAGAGACTATTGATGCAGCTGAAGTTGAAACAACTGAAAATGGTTTTGTAATTAATATTAGTAAGCCTGCTTATTTACCATCTAATAAAGGCGATAATTTTGCATATGTAATGTTTATGAAGGATGGCGAGATTATTACTGAGCCTTATATTCCTACTCATTTAACAGATGCAGAAGATGGTAGTGATTATCCAACTGCAACAGCTTTGCAGGTAGAAACTTCACATGAGTGTTATGATGATGCTCATCTTGATGGTGATACAACTGATTATGTATCTGATGCAGATAGTTTAGCTGGTAAGTTTGATAGTGTACTTGTAGACTATTATACACCACGTAAGTCTTATGCAAAACAGATTGAGATTACTCCAGACAAGTTTGGTGGTAACTTCTATCTTGAGGCTGAGACTTTATTCCGTGATACTAATGGTTTCGATATGCCTGCTGAATTTATTATTCCTAACTGCAAGATTCAGTCCAACTTTACATTCACAATGGCTTCTTCTGGTGATCCATCTAGTTTCACATTTACAATGGATGCATTCCCAGATTATACAAGATTTGATCATAGCAAGAAGGTACTTGCTGCAATTCAAATCATTGAAGAAGAGAGCTCACAAGAGAATCATCGTGGTGAGACTCCAATTGGTGATTATGTAATTCGTGGTGGTAGCAATGAAGATCATCATGATACAAAAGAGGATCACTGAAAATAAATAAATTTAAAGGGGAGAGATAATTAATATCTCTTCCCTTTATTTTTTTATTTGAATAAGGAGAGGCGTTATGAGTTCATTATAGGAAGAATGTAGTTAGATTTTAATTAATGCCACTCGTGAACAAGAAACTGTTAATATTTCAACTATTAAAGCTGGTTTAATTAATATGAAAAATAAAGTTTTAGTTTTACAAGCGGCCGTAGAATTAGAACAATAGCAAAAAATTAAAATTACTACTGATGTATTTTCGGCAGCAACACATCTTAATAACGCTAATACTATTGAAGATTTGTTATCAGCCACAAAAGAATTATAGAATGTTTTGGAAAAACAAGAAATTGAAAACAATACTGTTAATACAGCTAATGATATATATAAACTTAATACTTTAGTTGAAGCATATGAATTAATAGCTCGTTTAAGTGATTTTATGCGAAATAAAACAATAGATTATAAAATTATACTTACTGGAAAATCAATTAATCCACGCCAAATGACAGAATTTACATTAACTTTAGATGAATTATTATCTAAAGATGAGAAAGGCAATTATTAGTTTTTACGATATGATCCAGACCATAATAGTTTACGTATAAAAAGTTCTGGTTTTAATGCTTATAAAGCAACTTATATAAATGATACAACTCATCCTTTATTTGAATTTATAGATAAAAACAGTCAAAATAGACAGCGTTTAGCTTAGTATACTGCTGTGCTTGAAGCGATTTATAATTAGCGTAATAATATTTGGACAGAAGCAAACGCTAAACGTATAGCAAAAGGTTTACCTGATGATTATATCAATCGTGGTAATATAAAAGAATTATTTCTTTTATTATAGGAAGGATATCCTGATTATTTTAAAAATTTACCATATAAAAATGGAAAATATGAAATTGATGATGCATTTGAAAATACTATGGTTAATATTTTAAAAGACAAAATTCTATCTAATACTATACCATTTTATTAGTAGGGTGATTTAGTATTAAATGGACAAGATTATTAGGTAAAAGGAAATGAAGCTACAGTTACAAATATTAAAACTATATTAAATATTTTAACTCGTTTCATTGATTCATTAGGATCAATTAATGAAGGTGTAATTCATCGTGGTGTTGCATCAAAGGATTTAGATTCAATTGTAAAAGAAGAGGCTGTAAAATTTGTTCAACAATTTATTGCAGGAATAAATTGACAATTATAAAAAAATGTTATATACTATAATTAAGAATAGAGTAAAAGGAGGTCATATTATATGGCAAAAGTAAGTTTTACTAAACTTGGATTAAAGAAAAATACTAATGTAATCACTTTATCTTGGAATGATTAGACTATTGAAATAAAAGAATATTTACCAATAGAAGAAAAGGCTAATATTATTGAACGTATTATAAATTAGAGTATTGATGATAAAAATTTTGCTAGTCCTTGTCGTATTGAACTATATACAACATTAGAAATTATTTTTGCTTATACAAATATTAATTTTACTGATAAGCAAAAAGAAAATGTACAAGAATTATATGATTTATTGATTGGAAATGGTTTATGGCAAGCTATTGTACAAGAATTACAAAAATTTACTGATTATAATTATATTATAACAAACGTACAAGCAACTATTAATGAAGTTTATAAATATAAAAATTCTATTTTAGGAATATTAGATGCGGTTAATTAGGATTATTCTAATTTAAATTTAGATGTAACTAATATTCAAGATAAATTAAATGATCCAAATGGCTTAACATTACTCAAAGATGTTATAACCAAATTAGGTTAATCCTATTAGAATATTTTTAACATATATATAGGAATAATCAAAAACAAACCCCTTATTGGTGATTATCCCAATAAGGGGTTATTTTTTTATAATATATAAAGAGAGAAAGGAGAGCATAAAATGGCAGATGTCGTAAAAGTTCAAGTTGTTGCAGATACTAGTACTGCAAAACAATAGTTATAGGATTTATAGAGCTAGTTATAGAGTATTGCAGCTAAACCTGTTGATATTAATAGTGATTCATTAGTAAAAGCCAATTAGATGGCAGTTGAATTACAACAAAACCTATAGAAAGCAATGAATCCTAATACTGGTAAATTAGATTTATCTGTATTTTCTGCCGAATTAGCTAAACAAAAGCGTAGTTTAAATGATTATGCAACTGCTCTGAAAAATGTTGGACCAGAAGGACAATAGGCATTTTTAACATTAAGTAGAACGATTGCTATGGCTGAAGCACCTACTACTAGATTAAATGCTTCTTTAATGAAATTTGGTCAAACTATTAAAAATACAATTAATTGGCAAATTTCATCTAGTTTAATTCATGGGGTAGTGGGATAGGTATAGTCTGCTATAAATTATGCTGAAAAATTAAATACATCATTAACTAATATTCGTATTGTTACTAATTAGAATAATGATTAGATGGCTAAATTTGCTAAATAGGCAAATGAAGCTGCGCATAGATTAAATACTACTACAACTGCATATACTAATGCTTCATTAATTTATTACCAATAGGGTTTAGGCGATAAAGAAGTGGCCGAGAGGACAGAAACAACACTAAAATTAGCTAATGTTTCTAAACAATCTGTAGAGACGGTATCAAGTTAGTTAACTGCCATTTGGAATAATTATGCAGAAGGCTCTGGTAATTTAGAGCATTATGCTGATGTAATTACTGCTCTTGGTGCAGCAACTGCATCTAGCTCTCAAGAAATTGCAACTGGTTTACAAAAATTTGCAGCTGTTGGTAAAACTGTAGGTTTAAGTTATGACTATGCGACAACAGCATTAGCTACAGTTACTGCAACGACTCGTTAGAGTGCAGATACAGTTGGTACTGGTTTAAGAACATTATTTTCACGTTTACAAGGTTTAAAATTAGGTGATACTTTAGAAGATGGTGTTAATTTAAATAAATATTCTGCTGCTTTAGCTACTGTTGGTGTTAATATTCAAGACCAATATGGTAAAGTAAAAGATATGGACCAAATTTTAGATGAATTAGGTTCTAAATGGCAAAATATTTCTAAAGAACAATAGATTGCACTTGCTCAAACCGTTGGTGGAGTTAGACAATATACTAACTTAATTGCTTTAATGGACAATTGGGATAAATTTCAATAGAATTTAACAGTTGCACAAGGAGCAGATGGTACATTATAGCGTCAAGCTGATATTTATGGAGAAAGCTGGGAAGCCGCTTCTAAGCGAGTTAGAGCATCTATTGAGTCTATTTATTCTTCATTAATTGATGATTAGGTAGTAATTAAATTAATTGATGGTTTTGCTGGTTTTATGGATATTATTCATGGAATTACAGAAGGTCTCGGTGGAATGAAAGGTGTTTTATTAACCGTATCTTCTATTTTCATGAGTCAATATGCTAAAAATATCCCACAAGTATTAACTAGTTTAACAAGTGGTTTTAAATCTTTTTTTGGTATTGGGATGGTTAAAACTCAATATGGCAAAATGGATAAAGATACTTGGAATGCACAAAGAGATAATGAAGCTTTGTTAGCTGCTACAGCTCGTGATACTAGTTTAAGTAATGCGGATCGCATTGCTGCTTAGGGATCATTAGCTTTAAGTAGAATGAATGCAGCATATCAAGGATAGCGAAAATTTTTAACAGCTGATCAATAGGCAGCCGAAGAATTAAAATTAAAAAATGCAGAAGCTAGCTATAATTCATTAGAAGCACAAGCACGCGCTAATGAAAAGATTGATTAGACTAGTGAACGAGAATTAGCAGGCGCTCTTAAAAAGGCTGCCTAGATTCATCGGACCGGTATTGAATAGGCTGCATTAGAATAGGCTCGTGATGAAGCAGAGAATGAATAGATGCGTGCGGAACGTGAAGCAGCTGCAAGCCGTGCTGGAGCTAAAGGTATGGCAAAACGAGCTGCTAAGGCTGCATAGCATCAATTAGATATGGAGCGCCAAAGCGGTGAAGATTATGATGTAAATCCTGAGTATGATGCAGCAAAAAAACAAGCAGCTCAATTAGCAGAAAATGCTAAAAAAGCTGATCAAACCGCTTAGGCTAAAGAAGATGCCGCAAAAATTGCTAAGCAAAATGCTGATGCTGCAAAACAAGCGGCTCGCACACCAGAAGAAATAATAGCTGAACGTGATCGAAAAGCTCAACAGTTATGGGAGAAGTAGGATCATAAAAATGCAGCTGGTGAATAGGAAGAATATATTACTGCTGAAGCTGCTAAAGGTAATGCTAAATTAGCAATGCGTCGTGAAGCTTAGTAGAATGGATTATTGGATACTGTACGTGATTTATATGGCAAAGAAGCCCTTTATGCTGATACGGTAGATACTGCAAAAGCGGGTTTAGGCCGTTTTAAAAATGATAAAACAGCATTAGCAGCAGCATTGGCTGATACAACTTTATCTGAAAAAAATAAAACATAGATATAGGATGATTATTTAAAATCTGCAAAAGATAAAGGTATTAAATATCGAGATAATTTAAAAGCAGCAATAAATGAAAAATATGATAAAACAACTGCAGAAGCATTAAATGCTAAAATTGATGAAGCTGGAAAAGGAATTGATGAAGCAAAATCACTTGATGATGTTGAAGGAATTGCTTCAAAAATTGCAGGAGCAATTGAAACAGCTTTAAAAGATGGCATTGGTGAAATTAAAAAAGAATCTGATCGTGGTGAGGAAATGACCAAAGCCAATCAAGCCGCGGCGGAAGCAACTGGTTTAGAAGAGTCTTATATTGAAGGATTTGGTCAAGATCATATGGAGGGTAAAAAGGGAGAATTTGCTGCTGCAAATACTTTACAAGAATTATAGAACCCTCCAGAAAGTAAGAAACCTAAACCATTAGCTGAAACTGATCCTTTTAGTGCAACTGTGGCGGGTTTAGGTTAGGTAACTGCAGCAGCTGCAGCTTTTACAGGAGGTTTATCTGCCGTTTCTAACGCGTTTAATTTATTATAGGATGAATCAGCTTCTTTTGCTACAAAATTAGGAGCTGTTGGTGGCGCTTTAGGTAGTTTAAAAAATGTTGGAGATGTAACTCAAAATGCCGCTGAGTCTATTGGTCAAATGATTGGAAAAGCAGCTCCTGGTTGGATTGGTGCTGCTGTATCTGTGGCTACTATGGCATTTGGTTTAATTAAAGGTCATTTTGATAAATTAAAACAAGAAGAGCAAGAGCGTCGTTAGGAAATTATGAATGATGCTGATGCTAAAAACGAAGAATTAAAAACTCATAAAGATTTAATTGATAATAATTATAAATTAATTGAAAGTTATAATGATTTAAAAAAAGCTGGAGCTTCTAATGTAGAATTAGCTCAATAGCAAAGTAAAATATTAGAGGAATCTTAGGAAGTTGGTCAAACTTATAATATTACTGGATTAGCTAGTAGTATTATGGGTGGGAAAATGAACTAGGCATAGGCTTTAATAGATTAGGCTCGTTTAAAAGAATTAACTGAAGGTAGAGCTAAGAATGAAGCTGCACAAAACGTAGCTGGTAAAAATTTATAGGATGTAAAACGTAAGGGTATTATTACAAATTAGGATGAATAGACTTATGAAACCCTTGGTTATACTATAAGTTATGGCATGGCAAAATATGATGAAAAAGAAGCATACGATATATTAAATAAATATGATTCATTAAAAAATGGTGAATTATCTAAAGATGCTTTTAAAGATGCCGAAAGTTCTTTAGCTACATATAATAATTTAGTTGCAGCCTATGAAGAAATGAAAACTACAATGACTGCTGACCAATAGAGTGATAGTGAGGTTTTTAAAAATACTAAAAAACTTATTGATAGTATGTCTGAATAGGCTGAAACTTATAAAAAATATAAAGATTAGATTACAGATTATGGTATTGAAACAATTGCATTAGGCGGCCAAATTAATGATGCTTCTGGTGGAATTACTACAAATATAGGTAATGCTCGTTAGGAAATTACTGATTTAGAAACTTATGAAAAATATCGTGCTAATTTAATTCAACAAACTGCTAATGCTAGAGGAATTACTGATGAATCTTCTCAAGAATATAAAGACTTAGTAACTTCTGTTGATGCATATTTAGGAACTTTGACTAATGTTACTTCTAATGAAAAAGGGAATTTACAATAGATTAGTAAAGGTTTAAATGATATTGTAGATTCATAGGCAGCATTAGAAGGAAAATCTGATAATTAGAAACGAAAAGATGAAATTAAAGCTAGTTTAAAAAATTTATATGACCAATATGGTGATGCAATATTTGAACTAGATTCTTAGACAGCTTTAAATATTCCTGCTAATTTAGATACAGAAGACTTGTCTGGTCGTTTAAAAACTCAATTAGAATTATTATAGGCAATTGCTGATGCAAATACTATTAAAGCTCAAATTGAATTGGTTAATGGTTTTGATTTAACTGATAAAAGTTCTTTTGAACAATGGGGTTCTTTTGCTAAAAGTTTAAATGCTAATCAAAAGACTGCGGCAGGTGAAGAAATTCCTGATTCTGGAATGTGGGAATCTATATTTGGTGAAAAATTTGATATAGCTAAATTTACTTCACTATCTTCAGATGAGCAATAGCGTCAATTACATTAGTATACAGCAAAATTAAATAAATAGTATTATGGCCCTGGTGGAGAGTTTGAAGAGGTACAAGCAAAACGAGAAGCTGATGCTACGCAAGCAGAAAAGGATTATAATGATACAGTTGCAAAACGAGATGCTAAATTAGCCACTTCTGTTGGTAATAGTTAGATGGCATTATCTGCATAGAAAATTGCTGATAATGCTGATTTATTTCGTACATATAATGAATTAACATAGTTATAGTCTGAAGGAAAGTTAGATGCAGCTGGTCAAAAATAGTTAGCTGAAACTAAAGCTAGTATTACAAAAAATACTGGTATTTCTGAATCTGCTATTGATTCATTTAGTTCATTTACTAATGAAGTTTTAGCAACAATAGATGCTGTTGATGCAGCTGAAGCATCAATGACACGAGCAAATGAAGCAGTAGAAACAGGTCGGGCAGAATAGGAAGCATATAAAAAAACTGGTTTTCGTCAAGCATTAATTGATGAAGCTGATTAGTGGGATATTAATTATGATTCTGTTAAAACCTATGCTTCACAATTAAGAGAAGCTGGTGTATTTACTGAAGATGAAATTGAAGCTTCTGAAAGATATGCTTTAAGTGTATTAAAACAAAATGCTGCTATTGAAAATATTAAAAATAATTATTCAGATTGGTTAAAAATTTTAAATGATGATTCTATTGATAAAAATAGCACAAAATATCAAGATGCTTTTGATGATATGGAAGATTCATTACGATAGTTATTTGGTTTAACAAAAAAAGATCCTATTTCTCCTAGTTTAATGGATTGGGCAAAAAAGACAGGTAATCTTAAAAAATTAATTGAAGGAAATACTGAAGCCTGGGGTGAAGCTTTCGCTGAATAGGTAAAAGGATTTGTTAAAAGTGGTAAATTAACTGATGAATTATCTGGTAAGATTGATGATTTTACTTAGAGAATGGCGAAAAAGAAAAAAGGTGAATTAATTTCTCAGGATGAAGTTAAAGAAGCTCAAGACATTGTTAAATAGATTGCAGCAGCTCGTAAAGCTGCTGGTGAAGAAATGTCTGAAACAGAATAGGTTGATTTATTTAAACAATTAACTAATACAGAAGGCAATATTAGCATGGATGCTAATGGAAATTTTGTAAAAACTATTACTTTAGATATTGCAGAAGGTGAAGATGTAGGTGAAGCAGTTGCAAACGCTTTGGCAGATGTCCCAGAAGGCACAGACGTACATATTGGATATGAAGTTGATCCACCTCCAGGGTTAACAGAAAAAGTTACTGGTCAAGGTGATTTTACTGTTAGTGATGTTCCTATTACTGGTGTAGGAGCAGTTGCAGGTGCTGATGGAGCGTTTCAAGGAGGCAGCGGTCAAGTTACTGTTACTGTTCCAGTTATGGAATCTAAAGGAACTGGTGGCAATAATGGTGGCGGCGGCGGAGGCGGCGGTGGAAAGAAAGAACCGCATAAAATTAAACGTTACCGCAATATTGAAAATCAAATTCAAAATAATAAACGTCAAACGGACGCGGTATCTCGTAAAAAAGATCGTTCATTTGGTACAGCAAAACTTGATGCATTAAAAGAAGAACGTCAATTACGGGAAGAAAATTTAAAACTTGAATAGCAATATCAGAAAGAAATTGAAGATTGGCTTGATAAAGATAAAAAAGATATGATGGAAGCTTTTAAAGCTATTAATTTTACTCCAATCTTTGATGAAGCTGGTGAAGTTATTAATAATGATGAATTTGAAAAAGCATTTGAAGCCATTGGGGATGGTTCTAATGAAGCTTGGAAGAAAGCAGAAGAAGCACTTGCGCAATATGAAGAAACTCTTGATAAATATAATGATAAGTTAGAAGAAATTAAAAAATTACAAGAAGAAATTTTTGACAGTTTTCTTGAATAGACAAAATTAGAAATAGAGTTAAAAGTTAATGTTAGTGATGATCGTTTAGAATATTTAGATTATTTATTAGGAAAAATTGAAGATGATGCTTATTCTGCTGCTGAAGCCATTGCATTATTAGGTGATAAAACTGGTGAAACAATGACACAAGCTGCTGCTTATCAAGCAGGTATTGAAGATATATTAAGTAGACATAAACTTGCTGATGGAACTTAGTTAACAATTGATAATATTGGAAGTATGTCAGCAGATGAATTAAAAGCTGCCGGATTTACTCAAGATGAAATTGATTAGTTAAAAGAATGGCGTTCTGCATTATTAGAAGCTAATCAAACTTTATTAGAAATGCGTACTACTATTGTAGATAAAGTATTATCTGTTTTAGATGATTTTAATGAAAAAATTTAGAGATCTTATGATAAATTTGATACCTATAATTCTATATTAGAAAATTATAAAAATATTAATGAATTAATTGGAACTCAATTATCAAGTCAATCTAAAGATATTGCAAATCGTTTAAATCAATCAATGTTAGCTAATGCTCGTAATCAAACTAAGGCTGCTAAAAATATTTATGATTAGGCATTAAATAGATGGAATGAATTAAATGATCCAGAAGGCGAATTTTAGCAAATGCTTAAAGATGCTGATGAAGAAACATTACGTGAATATCAACGTATTCTTGATTAGGCAGAAGATAATTTAAATGAAGCTCAATAGCAATGGTTAGATTCATGGCAATCTACATTAGAATTAGCTAAAACCATATTTGAAACAGCTATGGAAGATATGGCTAATACATATAGTAAATCTATGAGTGGAATGTTTGGTTCATTAGATTATTTACAAGCAGCTTATGATAGATAGAAAGAAACTAATGAGCAATATTTACAAGATTTTGATAAATTGTATGAATTAAGTAAATTATCTCGTGATATTTCTAAAGCTATTGATGATACTGATAATATTAAAGGTAAATAGAAATTACGTGATTTACAAGCTCAAATTAATAAATTATAGGCTGATGGAAGTAAATTAAGTGAATATCAAGTTCAAGCATTATAGAAGCAATTTGAACTTGAACAAGCGCGTTTAGCTATAGATGAAGCTAAAAATGCAAAATCACAGGTTCGTTTATAGCGAGATGCTGAAGGTAATTGGGGGTATGTTTATACCGCTGATGAAGATAAAGTAGCAGAAGCTGAATAGGCATATGAGGATAAATTACATGAATATCAAGTATTAAATCATGAATATATCCAAAAATTACAAGATGAAGCATTATCTGTATAGCAATAGTGGCAAGAAACCGTTGGTGAAATTTATTCTGATCTAAGTCTTGGTAACATTACGCAAGAAGAAGCAGATGCAAGATTAAATGAAATTAATGAATGGTTAGCGAAATAGCAAGGATATTTCCAAGAGCAATCTAATATAGTATTAGGCAATTAGGCAAGTTTATACCAACGAACATTAGATACTTATAATGTATCCTCTGCTAGTATTGTTGATACTTGGGAAGAAACTAACTTGGCTATGTTAACTAATATGAATTCATTAGATGGATATATGAGTAATTGGACTACTACTGTTGATACTTATTTAAATGATATGTTAAAAAAATATAAAGAATATAAAGAAACATTAGATGGTATTAATGGGGATGCTGGTGTCAGTACAGACATGTTTAGTACTCATATTGAAAATATGACTGTGAATATTGGTGAACATTCAGATTAGACAGTAGAAGATATTGAAAATTTATCTGAATTATTATCTACTACATTTTCTGATGCTTTAGCTGAAACAGTTAAATGGGAATAGGAATATGCAGAAACTATGGCAGATATGATTGCTCAAAATGAAGAATTTATAACTTCATTAAATGAAATGATTGAATTATTAAGCGGCCTTGATGGCGCAGAATTTTATGCTAGAGTAAATCGAACCGCAGGAGCTGCAAATGCTGAAAGTTATGATACTGGTGGTTATACTGGTACATGGGGCTCTTCTGGTAAATTAGCATTTTTACATGAAAAAGAAAATGTATTTAATGCTGATGATACATAGAAATTATTAGATGCTGCTTAGTTACTACGTACTCTTGATATTCAAACAAGTTTGTTTAGTCGTGGTTTAGGGTCATTTATTAATCCAAGAATATTTGAACACCTTAATACTTCTGCATTAGAATAGGATGTACATATTGTTGCAGAATTTCCTAATGTTACAGATCATAATGAAATTGAAGAAGCATTTACTAATTTGGTTAATAAAGCTTCACAATATGCTAACCGTAAAGGTTTATAATATAAAGGGTCAGATAGAAATATCTGACCCTCTTTTTTTATTGGGCGAATTACGGCAATTGATTTTTATATTTTTTTATGAATATATAGAGAATTTTTTGAGATAAAGGAGATTAAACTATGGCAGAGGATTATGCTGAAAATTTATTTTAGGCAGTTGATACTATTGTAACTGAACGTATTTAGAATTTGCCATATGATCGTACTATACGTGCAAAGGTTATTAATAATTCTAGTGCGTTTTATGGTTTATATTATGTAACTACAGATAATTATAATTATTTTCCAGCATATAGTGAAGATACTACATATAATCTTAATGATGAAGTATATGTACGTATTCCTGCAGGTGATTACCGAAAATAGAAAGTTATTATTGGAAAATATATTCCAGAAGTAACATTAAATAGTACACCAACTGGAAATAATCTTTTTTATATTGCTAGACCAGGTACACCAAATAATTTTATTATTTATGATATGTAGGATGATAAATTAGGTTATTTAGTCAGTAATACAGTACGTTTAGATAGTTATTAGTTATTATTATATAAAGAATAGGAAGTTTCTTCTTCTTATTCTCCTGATTAGGATAATCCAATTACTTATACTATATAGACAGTATTAGTACATTATACTATGGAAGATGGTATATTATATGCTGATGAAACATTTAATTTATCTAATTGTTTTTATGGAGTGGACAATGGCACAACAGCAGAATTAGTTTATTCAAAAGAATTAGATGGACAATATAGTATTAATGAATTAACTGCATCAAATGGACAATTTAATATTAGTTTTATTCCAACACATTAGATTGTTCATCCATATACTATTATACGAGCTTATATTACACTTTCTTCTGGAGCTATTATTAGATCAAATCCACTTATATTTGGCGCTAATGCCCAATTAAGTAAAAAATATCGTAATTTTAGCTTAGAAGTGACTAATGATTAGTTTTTTTATTATAATGCTTGTGGCAAGTTTATTGGTAATTCTAATAATTTAACAACAAATATAACAATTATTTATAATAATCTTTTAGAATCAGAGCCTTCTTTTCAACCAGCAACAATTAATATATCAGGATTAAGTATACTATCAAGAGGAACCTCTAGTACTACTTATTCTGGAAATACTGCTACTATTACTTTAACAATTAACTCTAATACAGTATTATCTACTAGTTTTTATATTGAGCATGTCAAGTTTATAATTATAAAAGATGGTGTAGAATATACTTTATTTAAAGATTTTTATTTTGGATATAAATAGATTGATAGTAATGTTAATATAAAACCACTTAAATTATATTTAAATGATAATGATATATTATATTACAATAAATTATTAGTTGGTAATGACGGTAATTTAATTAATATTTCAGCTGATAGTGTTAATTTAGGTGGTAAAGCGTTAACTACAAGTGGGACTTGGGCTGGAACGAGCGAAAATGCAGTTAATGCAATTGTTGCTACTAAATTATCTAATACTGATAAAATTGGTGATATTGATAAACCAGTGTATTTTACTGCATCTGGTATTCCAGAAGCAATTACATCAATAGATGAAACTTTATTAGGATTTAATAGTAGTGATTATGGTTTTTCAACTACTGGACAAAATACTAAATTATGGCGATGGCTTAAAGATATCTAGAGTAATATAAATGCATTGGCGGCCAAGCATAGTGATGTTACTGCATCTTGGCATGCTAATTTATAATATGAGATAAAGGAGGACAATTATGGCGTCAAAAAATAAATTATATCCTCCAATTATAAATGGAGTTTTACCTGCATTTTATAAGAGAACATTATCTAATACTGATACATCTACTTGGACTGTAAAAATTGTTATTCCATTTTCTATGAGCAAAATGGTTGATAAAGGTAGCGTAGCAAGTATATTTTTACGTTTAAAAACGGTTTAGACAAATGAAATTAAATATTGTGCTCCTACTAATGATTTTAATTTAGATGAAGGTGTAGCAACTTTTTATTTAAATGAAGAAGAAGGAAATGAATTAGTTGAAGGGTTATTTTATAAGGCATAGTTAGCTTATAGCTCAGAATCATTAAGTAATACTAATGTTCCTTCTGTATTAAATGCAGGATATTTTTCTACTGTTGGTATTATTAAATGTATTTCTAAACCAACAGTAAAAATAGCAAATTTAAATCCTAATTAGGTAAATTTATTTAATAATTTATTTATTGGAACTTATGAATAGGATATTCAAAAAGGTGATAGTAATGAAAAAGTTTATTCATACTGTTTTACTATAACCGATAAAAATGATAATATATACTATACAACAGGCACTCAATTACATAATGTTAATAATGATATTACTTATTATTCATCTGAAGATGAATTTAGAATGTATAAATTATTGCCTGATAATGAAATTTATTATTTAAAATATACTGTTACTACAATTAATAATTTAGTTATCTCATCTCCCGCTTATCGCATTATGATGGGTGAGAGTATTGATATGGAAAAAATTATAAGTGTATTACCAGAATTAAATTATGATGAAGGATATATTTAGATTAATTTTAAAGGTCCATCTTCATCTATATTAATTAATGGATATTCTTTAGAAACAACACCTGAAGAACGTTGTTCTGGTTTATTTTTATTATCTCGTGGTTATAAGCGTGATGATTATATTATATGGGAAGATATTGCTCGTTTTAGTTTAATGAATGAATATCCTTCGGAACATAGCGAGTATGATTTTACCATTGAACAAGGTGTAACATATTAGTATCGTTTATAGCAATATAATTTACATGGAGTATATTCAAATCCAGTATATTCTAATGAAATTTATGCAGATTTTGAAGATATGTTTTTATATGATGGTGTTCGTCAATTAAAAGTACGTTTTAATCCTAAAGTATCATCATTTAAAGTAAATATTCCAGAACAAAAATTAGAAACTATTGGTAGTAAATATCCATTTATTTTCAGAAATGGAAATGTATATTATCATGAATTTCCTATTTCTGGACTTATTTCTTATTAGTTAGATGAAGCAAAATTATTTTTAAATGAAGATGAAATCGCAGATGGACAAATTTTAGAAAATAATTTTTCATATAATAAATTTACTTCTAAAGTAGCAAATAAAAATATATTATAGCATGAGTTTCGTTCATTAACAGAAGAAGAATGGGAAAAATTATCTGATAAAGAACGTTTATAGCGTACATAGTCTAATCGTAAAATTTCATTAACAACTCAAGAAGTTAAATAGACGTTAAATGATAATATAACTTCTCCAATTCGTTTTGATAAAGATTTAACTAGTGAAAATTTAATGTCAGAACGATATTTTAAATTAAAAGTATTAGAATGGTTAACAAATGGTGAAATTAAATTATTCCGTTCTCCAGGAGAAGGAAATTATTTAGTACGTTTGTTAAACACTTCTATGACACCAAATGATACATTAGGCCGCATGTTACATACATTTAATACTACTGCTTATGAAATTGCAGAATTAACCTATGATAATTTATTAGCTTATCATATGATTTCAGTAGCATAGCCTGAAAAAACTTTAATTTAGTATCAAACTATTTTATTAAATCCACGAACAGATTCAATAGTTTATACACCAACTACAGATGAAGTATTAATGGGTATTGAATTTATAGATTGGATGCCAGGTGATAAGATTATTATTTCATATGCAGATGATTTATCTACTGAAACTATTGTAATTGGTTCTACTGGATATTATTATTTTAATAGTTATGGTCGTCCAATTACAGATATTACATTTGAGCCAATTAGTAGAACTGAATCTACTTATCCTCGAACTGTTAATATTGGATACATAGGTGAACAATAGCATTATTTTGATGTGGTTACAAATGTTAATACAACAACAATTGTAGGTCGTACATATTATGGTCCATAGAATAATTTAGTAAATATTTTAACAAGTGATGATTTAAATTTTATGTGGAAATTTAATATTCCTATTGGAAAATATACTGAAAGTTATAAAACTAAATTATTAGATTTGGAATTATTAAAAGTTAAACGTCGTGAAATTATTCCAATCTATGAAGTTGGAACTAATTTATATGCGACCACTCCCTTTGGTGTTGGACGCCCATTAAATGAATTAAAAGAATTAAATGAAACTGGATTATCATTTTTAAGTAAATTTGCTATTTTTGCTATATATACGCCTGTTGAACACCCATAGATAGATATGGATCATATTGATCCAATTTCAATTGAAAATAATTTACCATAGGATTATTTATATAATCAATTATATCCAGAATGGGAATTTGCTTATTATATAGATAGTATTAATAATACTCGATATTCCAAAGATGAATTATATACTCGTTTTGCAATTACAATTACTAATTCAGAATTAAATTATATTGAATTACAAGATGAACCTGAAATTGTATTATCGCATTTAGGGCCTATTGATATGTTATATTTAAGTAATGGTGTAATGGCAGAAGTCACTATGCGTATTTAGGTATTAACATATACTTTAGAAAGTGAAGCTGACTTAGCACAAAAACAAAAAGCATATTTAAATGCACAAAAAACATTTGAAACATAGTTAGATAATTATTATACTAATGCAAATAATGCAGAATAGAACTATATGACGTATTTAACATAGTTAGGTAATTATGAAGCTAATTATAACCGTAAATAGGCATTAGATAATATGATTTTAGTTGTAAATGCTATTATCAATTCACCAAGATTACAAGAAGAATATGCGGCAAATCTAAAAGATACTGCTCGTTCTAAAATTAATGAATATATTAATACATTTTGGGATAATGTTAATGCTGGTGATTTACCCGCTCCTACTGGATGGAATGCCGGTACTAAACCACCTACAGTTAATACAACAACTGTTAAAAATGAATTAATTTTAGTAGATGAAAATAATACTACTAATATTAATTTATCATATATATTAAATTTAGCAAATACTACATATTTAAATTTATTAGCTAATTATCAATCTTCTATTCCCGAAGATATTAGTAACGCTCTTTGGCCAGATGGATGGACTAGTTCTTATATAGGTACACATACTGTACCTTAGTTAGTAACTGAATTAAGTACCTTCGTAGTTACATTATTAAATACAATGTATAATCAATTACGTTTTAATACTAGTCCTATTGTAAATATATTTAATAGTGAATATTATATGTATAAATTAGAATAGCCAATAGAAGTATGGACTACTTAGTAGTGGACAGTTGATATGGCTAATTCAGTACGTGCTGATTAGATTGAAGTTGCTGGGTTATTAGAAACCCTATATGATGATTTATTTGGTGATAGTGAGCGTATTCTTATGACTAAAAATAAATATGATTTAACTTGTTCTATTTTACAAGCATATTTAAAATATGAAGAAGATTCTGCTAAATTACAAGGTTATATAAATGCTAAAGATAATTTAGAATTAACATCGAATTGGTCGCAATTACAAATAGATTATCAAAACTTAGTCGCTATTCCTGTTGCAGAACAACAATAGATTCATGACGATGCTAAAGCTGATTAGTTAGTACAACAATCACAATGGGAAAGATTTGAATAGATTTTATAGGAATTAGAAAGTGGCGAAATCATTGATGCTGATCCACGGGCAATAGATTATTGTACGGCTGCAATTAATATTGCTCATATGCAATGGAATGTTGATGCAGATATTATGGCTAGAGCATTAGATCAAATTGATGAAATTAATACCGAGTATGAATCTCTTATTACAGATTATAATAATACTTTAAATACCTTAACTACATTAAATGATAAAATTGATAATTTTACTACAAGAAAATTACCAGATGATTTAAGTAGTATTTAGGTTGAATTAAACGCTTGGAATATGTCATTAAATAAAGTAGTATTATATATTGAAATGCTGCAACAAATTGAAGAATTATAGAGAAGTGGTATTACGCAAGCATAGTTATAGGAATATTTTGCTAGATATGAAGCTACATATTAGCAATTAAAATCTTTGCATGATAGCTTATATACTATTGCTTCAGACGCTTTAGAAAATGCAAAAACTATGGATACTGGTATTGCTGCATTAACGGCATTACGAGATGGATGGCAAGCTGAACTAGATGCAATTGGTACATTAATAGAGCCAGTTGAACCTAGACATCCTGATCCATTTGATTATCAAAATATTTATTCTAATCCAATTCGTGCGGCTTGGGAGCGTTATATACAAGCATTACGTATTGAATATTAGAAATTTGAAGCGAGGTATTATTATTATGCGAGATCCAATGCATGACGAACAATTTTTGTTAGCATTAGATAATGATCATAATAAAATTATCTATGCTAAATTAATTTCGCTTACACGCGATGAATAGCCTATTGAGGCAATTGAGGGTGTCGTACAGTCTGGCTCAATTAATATTGATGGAAAGTCGGCTGTACGACGTTCCTGTAATTTAACTATGACAACTAAAATGTTAAATATTAATGAAGTCTATTGGGGATTTACGACAAAAGTTAAAATTGAAATTGGCTTATAGAATAATGTAAATTCTCAATATGATAAAATTATTTGGTTTAAATAGGGCATTTTTATTTTAACTGAATTTAAAACATCATAGTAGGTAAATAATTATGTAATTACTTTAACTGGAAAAGATAAAATGTGTTTACTTAATGGTGATATTAGCGGACATTTTACAGCTTTAACTACTGATTTAGGAGCTGCTGATTATAAATTAAGTAGTGAAATTATTGTTAAAGAAAAAATTCCTATTAAAACAATTATTAAAGATATGATTCATCATTATGCACAAGAACCATGGTCTAATATTATAGTTAATAATATTGAAGATTATGGTTTAGAAATTCTAGATAATTCTAGTCAAAATGCTTATTATTTATGGCGTAATAAGAAAACTGCTAAATATGAATATTTAACTAAGCATGTTTTAGCTTCGGCTGAAAATAATATAATAGAACATTTAGAAAGTGCAAACTATGAAACAGTTGATATTAATTTAAATGATCCAAATCTTTTAATATTATTAAGATCTTCTTTTACATTTTTAAATGGATTAGAAGAAGATGCAAATGGATTAGTAGAAACGAATCTTCCAACAACAATTGTTTTTAATGAAGATAAAACTAGAATTGTAAATGAAGATGAATTAAGCGAAGAAGACAAACAAAAATGTCATTATTATAATTTGTTTAAAATTGAACCATTAGGTCCAGCTGGTTATCGGTTAACTGATTTAGTTTATGATAAAGATTTAATTGCAGCAGGTGGAGACACTGTAACATCTATTTTAGATAAATTAGTTAATATGTTAGGTTCATTTGAATATTTTTATAATTTAGATGGTTAGTTTGTATTTTAGGCTAAAGATACTTATATTAATTCTACATGGTCTGCCGCAGAAAATTTAGATGTGGCTTCTGGATTATCTTATATAACTCCAAGTTTAATGCAAGATAAAACTAGTTATTATTTTGAAAATGGCTAGTTAACTACAGCCATTTAGAATAATCCTAATTTGTTAAATATTCGAAATGATTTTACTGTATGGGGTAAAAAAAGTTAGACAGAAGTGCCTATTCATGCTCGTTTTGCGATTGATAAAAAGCCTTTATTTTATATGACTTTAGATAATACAAATCCTCCTCTTGATTCTGACAATTGGAAAACTATTACTGAAGAAAATGTACATATATTATATGCAACTAAAGAGTGCTAGGATTTATTATTAAAAATGACGTAGTTACCAACTGCAACACAATATCGTAGACACCCAATTCCAGAAGTGTTTGGTAAAACGGAAGCAGAACGTAATGAATGGTGGTATTTATAGGATTGGGCTGATTATTATAAAGCATTTGTTGGTGATTATCCAACAGATGATAGGGTTAGAGGGCAGTTAAAATATTTTTAGGCTGCAAATAGTATTGGATATAGCGGTGATTTATATTTTACTAATCGTATAGTTTCTTCTGGCCGTAGCCCTTTTTAGATCGTAGATGTAGCATATTTCCCTGAAACCAATGAGTATTTGCCAACTCAAGACGTAAATGGATGGAATGGCTTTCAACATCGTTTTAATAGTTGTACTCATACTTATCGTTTCTTTATGAATCAAATGGCAACACAAAATGCTAATAATTAGGGATTTATTTTTGAAACTTATTTTTATTAGCCAACTTTTGATTTTGATCCTGCTGCCAGTTTAGAGAATAATAATAATGAAAATCTGCGCATCGCAGCTTAGATGATAAATATGTTATAGCAAGAATAGCGTGATGGTTATAATCCTATTGTTGATTGGCGAGAATTAATCTTTCGTATGCAATTAGATTGGTATCATCATAATCATGATGATAATTTTGAACAACAAATTGCTTTAATTAATACTCCATTTTCAAAAGCATTAGGTATTTTAGATTATTATAATGGTAAAACTGGATATGAACAATATTATATAGATATTGAAGGATTTTGGCGTTATTTATATGATAGTCGTTATATCGGACGTGCCAATGATATAAGTGAGCATATTATTAATGATGAAACAGTAATATATGATATTACTGGTTGGAATAAAATTGTTACTGAAGATCCAGCAACATTATTATTTTGGTTTGATTTTTATAATGCCGATGGCGCTATAGGTAGATTTAGTGTGCCTGCTGTTGGTCAACGTACTAAAGTAGTAAATGATGATGATGTGCGAGTAATTGTATATCCTGATGTACCTGATATTATATATCCGGGTATACATACCACAAAAGATATATTAGATCCACCTGGGTTAGATATTTATAATCATTATAAATAGGTTATTGTTGCTGTATTAAATGAAGCATTATCAGAAAATAATTTAGAAATTGCTTATCCTTGGTTTACAGAAGATGAGCATGAAAGTATTTTAGCACATTTATAGGCTAATATTGAAGTAGCTATTGGAGATTTAACTGGTTTAGATGCCCAGAATAAACGAGATGAAGTAATAGACAATATAGCAGCTAATAGAGCTATGGAATTGGCATTAATAGATTTAAATGAAAGTGATGATTTATATATTGAAGAAGATCATACTGGTTATAGTCATATTCGACCTATACAAGATTTTATTAATGCTATGTCATTAAGTGTACGTAAAAAATCTGCAAAAGAAGTTATGGATAATTTATTATATACTTATAGTCATACTAATGATAGTATTACTTTAACAACAGTGCCTATTTATTATTTATAGCCAAATAGTATTATTCATGTACATGATGAATTAAGTCATATTGATGGGTATTATGAAGTTAATAAAATCACCTTACCATTAGCATATAATGGAACAATGAGTATTACTGCTATAAAGATTCCATAGCAAATTTATTAAGGAGGAAAAGGAATTATGGTTAAAAAGGTTTTATAGTTAAGATATTATGGTCCTAAAAGTGATAATTATAATGTCGAAACTGATAATAGTTGGCCAACATTAGATAGTGATCCAAATTTAGCTTAGCATTTAATTGATGGTTCTTTATTTAATAAATATATTCCAGTTACTCATATTGGTATTTAGACTATTCCTGGTGCTAAATTTTATATTAATAACAATAATACTAATCCTATTATTGTTGGAGCATTAGGTATTTATGAATTAAATTTAGATGATACCACTGGTTTAATTTATAGTTTTAAAGTAGATCCGAATACAATCATGGCAATAAATAAAATTGCCACAGCATATTTAATTATAGATATTGTCTATGAGGAATAGGAGGAATAATTATGTCAACTAGTTTATATGGAACTGTTAAAAAAATTGGTTCTTCATAGTTTGTATTTGATAAAATTTATGCTAATAGATTTGAAATGAGTAACCATCAAACGACTGATGGTATTTATCATGGTCGTTATATTTTAATTAGTTATAATCAGAGTGGTGAAAATACTTATAGTTAGGGTAGTATTAATATAGATGAATCTCATTATACTATAAGTGCTCCAGCTGAATGGCGTAATAATTATTTTATTGATATGAATACTTATCATAACATGTATGATAATACTGTGTGGTAGAAAGTATTTGAAGGTGATCGACAAAAATATATTATGGTTGCGGCATTGAACGCTCATGCCCCTGGTTTAACCATTGATGAAGATTATTATACATTTGATTTAGTATCTGATAATAATTCAGCATTAATTTATTATACCAAAGATGAAAATGATTTAAATACAATTGTTATTCATGATGGACAAGATGTTACAAACCATCGGGCTAAGAAAAAAGCATCTTACCCTTCTCCTTAGTGGAAATATTATTCAAATGATAGTATTTATCATTTAACTATGCCAATGCCATTACGTGTTAATGTGGGTAATACTCCTGAATATTTTGCTGCTGGTTTAAATGCATATACTCATTCATCAGCTAGTACACAAGATAATTTAGAAACCGATATTAACTATATTCGTTGGGAGCATATTACTAAAGCTGATGAGCCAGGACATATATTAGGTGCTGATTTTAATTTTCATTTACCAGTTATTGGTCAAGCAGTTAGTGATACTTATGATGCTATGTATGGTATTCCAATGTTACGAGATGAAAATAATCATTTAATTTTAGATAATGATGGAAAACCATAGCCAATATCTGGACCTCGTCCATTTATTACATATTCTGAGGAAACTGGTTTACCAAATGTTTCTTTAAAAGAAGAAACATTAGAAGCATTAAGTCAAACAGATTTTCAAGGTTTATTATATATTTTAGCTCATATTGGTTTACGAAATGATGATGGTGGATAGTTGCATTATTATTTAAGCTCAGATTGGCTTGCTAACCATGGAGAATTTGGACATATTGATCATCGTCCATAGAAAATTACTAATATTGGTTTTAATTCTAATGGAACATGGGCTATTACAGCTGTTGTATAGCCATAATAATTATTTACTTTGGGCTAACCTTGTTAAAGGGTTAGCCCAAACTTTAATATTTAATGGATAATAAAAATATCTTTAGAGGAAAGGAGAGTTCAAAATGGCAAATGGCTATAATTTTGTAAAATTTTTACGCGGTTCTTAGAGCGCATATGATAGATTACAAACCCATGATATTAATACTTTGTATTTTATTTATGATGCACAAGATACCAATAGTGGTAAATTATATCTTGGCGATTATTTAATCAATGATGGTAATGGTATTTCCAACGTGGCATTAAGTGATCTAACCGATGTTGATATAGGCACTTTAACCGGTACTGAAATTTTACGTTATAATAGTGAATTACAAAAATGGCAACCAGTTTTAGTAAGTGATCTTTTAGCAGAACTAAATATTGCGGCTGGCGCTGCTGTTGTGAACTCTGGCATTACCAAACAGGCTGGTGAGACAGATGCATAGGCAATCGCTCGTGTAGTATCTTCTCAAAAAGAAGGCGATTTAGCAATCGTCGATGGAACCGTATATGTTTATGATGATGGTGGTTGGTTAAAACTTATTGATTCATCAGTAGCTGATATTGGAAATTTGGCTGATAGAGTAAGCGATTTAGAAACAGCTATAGATGATGTATATACAAAAAGTGAAACTGATTCAGCTATTACAAGTGCTGTTGCAGCAGCTAATCATTTAACATATACAACTGTTGGAAGTTTAGAGAGTTTAGACCCAACTGCTTCTAGTAGTCAAAATAAAATCTATCTGGTACAAAAAAACCCAGGTGAATTAAATGATGGCTATGATGAGTTTATGTCAATTAATGGGGCCTGGGAAAAAATTGGTAATTGGGCTGTCGATCTTTCGGGATATGTACAAACTGATGATTCTCGTTTATTAACCCCAACTCAAGTAAGTTATATTAATAATTTATTTGATTCTAATGGACAAATTTCTGTTACAAGTATCAGTGATTTAAGTTAGGCATTAGCAGATGCTTAGTATATTAAATCAGTTGATTCTAATTTTACTGTAACTGCCGCAGGACAATTACAGTTAACAAGTATCCCCACATCAGTATTTGATCCAAGTAATTATGTACTTAAAACAACCGTTGGTGATTTAAGTAATTTAACAAATCGTAGTTCTGCTAATAGCACGATTGTTGATGAATTAAATGTTTTATCAGATGCTTTAATGTGGAAACCTATTGAAACTGAATAATTGGAGGATATAAAATATGGCAAACGTATTATTTAAACGTGGTCTGCATAGTGCATTACCTACTGGCAATAATATTAAAGATGGTGTGTTCTATTTAACCACTGATACCAATAGATTATTTATTGGTCAACAATTACAAACCACAGATACTCCACAACTTATTGAGCTGAATAAGTCTATTACTGTTGTAAGTAATGCTAATCAGTTACCAAGCAATACTTCTGTAAATAATCTTGAAGTTAAAGGTAGTCAAGTAGCTGTTGGTTAGTTCTATTACATTAATGCTGGTGCTGGCTCCGTATCAGGTAATATTTTAGCTGTTTGTTCTGCTATTAATAGTACAACAGGTGCTATTACTTGGGTACAAGTAAATCCAGATACAAATACTAATGATCATTTAAGTGATGTAACTATTGGTAGTGATACAGTATCTAATGGTGTTATTTCTATCCCATTTACCTTCTCAATGGTAGATAAAAATGGGACTGCTTTAACTTCTATTCAAAAGACATTAACATTCTCTGCTGCTGATGTTATTAATTTAGTTGATGCCGATGTAAGTGTTGGTACAGTAAGTAACAATACTGCTACAGTAACAACTAAGATTAAGAATACTAATGCTAATACAAGTAGCACAGGTGATTCTTTTGCTATTAAGGGCGGTACTGGTGTTACAATTACCAAAGACGCTAATGACAATATCGTAATTGATACTGCTGTTAATGCTGGTAGTGTATCACTTGATGTTGATGGTAGCACTAGTAATTTAGTAACCGCTAATGTCCAAGTAAATGGCGCAGATGCTGGAGATACTTTAAAATTAGCTGGTGAAAAAGGTATTGCAGTTACTTATGATTCCACAAATGATATTGCAAAATTTGGTCATACTAATACAGCTTCTGATGGCACTGCTGGTGGCGCAACACAGGCAGCAACCACATTATCTAATGGCGGTAATTTTACAGCTGTTATTGAAAGTAAGTATGATGAATATGGCCATGTAACTTCTCAAAAGAAACAAACTATTACATTGCCAACAATTTCTGCTAGCTCAATTGATGTTGATTCTAGTGATAAAAGTAAGTTAACATTTAAAGTTAAGGATCAAAATGGTACTGAATCTGCTGCTGCAACAAGTGGTAGTATTTTATATCATACTATTACAGTATGGGATAGTCCAAATCCTCAAACAGCTCCAACAGCAGCAACTAAGAAAAATCAATCAGATTTAGGTACATTCTATTCTAAGGCTGCTATTGATGAAATGATGCAAGGTCTTGATGCCTTAACATATAAAGGCACCGTAGCTCAAACATCTGATATTCCAACTACTGGAGTAAGTATTGGTGATACCTATAAGGTATCTGCTGCTAATTCTGGTATCACTGTTGGTGGAGATGCTGCTCAGCTTGGCGATTTAATTATTGCTACAAGTTCAGACGGTACAGAAACCAATGGTGTAATTCCTTCTAATAAATTACAGTGGACTTTAGTTGCTAGTGGATCTGATACAGATACTACATATAAAACAAAGGTAACTTCTGGTGGTACTAATAAAGCCAATGTTGGTATTATTGCAAGTACTGCTAGTGGAAGTTTCACTCAATATACAGAATTTTCTGGTGATGGTACAATCACAATAACTCCTACTACTGGTGAAGATAGTGCTGGTAAAGTTGCATTGGCACATAAGAATTCTGGTGCAACAGCTGGTACTTATGGTGGTACTGCAGCTATTGCTACACCAAGTGCTTCTGCCGTAGCTATCGCAGCGGGTGGAGCAGTTAAAATTCCTAGTTTGACAGTAGATGCTAAAGGTCATGTAACAAGTGTAGCTGAAACAGAATTCTCAATTCCTGGTGCTCCACAGCTTGCTACAGATACTACAAACAAAAAAGTTAAATTACAAAATGCAAGTGGTACTGATCTTGGTACTATTACTTTCCAAAATGGTAATTTAACTACTGCTACTGTTGGTGGTTCTGGTGCTAACCCAACTGTTAAATATGACCATGCTGTTCCAACTATGGGCAGTAATACAAGTCCAACTGCTTCTATTAGTTTAGCAAATAGTAATGATGCTGACAGATAGATTGTTGCTATTAGTGGTATTACTAAAGATAGTTATGGCCATGTAACTGCTATTGCAACCAAGACTTATACATTAGGTCGTATTGATGATGCATTATCCCGCACAGTAAGTTCTACTGCCGCAGGTACTTCATCTATTGATAGTGTAACTATAACTACTACTTTATCAGATTATGCTGGTGCAAGCAAAGGTGCTTCTGCCTTCACTGTATAGTCTTCTGGTAAGAGTATTGCTGTTACAAACCCAAGTGATGGTAATATTAATATTGATCTTGTTTGGGGAGATTTTTAATTTAAATTAATTAAACTAAAGGAGAGAAGTAAAATTCTCTCCTTTAGTTTTGTATATATTTTGGATGGAAAGGAGATAATAACTAACATGAGTATCCCTTTTAAAGTAGTCAAGGGTAGTGAAGCTCACATTAAAGCTAGCGCACCTCTTGCGGGTTATTTATGGTTCGCTCTTGATACTCGTAAAATCTATTATAGCGACGGCACTGATTTTATTTCAATGGGCGGTAACTCCGGTATTTACTATGGCACATTAACTTGGCCAGAAGATGCATTGCCTGATACAGATCAAGTAGAATTTGATTTTACTTTAAATGATATTGAAGGCGATGCTATTCCATCGGTTGGTGATTTAATTTTAAATCAAGATGGTTGTTTCTATCGTATTATGGAAGTAGATGGTTCAACTTTTAAAACTTTAAAATTAACAATTGCCGGTTCTGGCACAGGTGGTGGCGGCAGTAGTGGTGGAGAAGTAGGACCTGGTACTACTAGTGTTCTTACTATTGAGGCTGCTGCTAGTAAATACTTTTTAGCAACAGACAATTCACCTGTGTTTACTTTTAATGTAAGTTCTACATAGGTTTTAGGTAATAGAATTAATAAAATTACTTATACATTAGGTTCTCGTACTATCGTTGATGATTCTCCACATAGTTTTGGTTCTATTACATTAGATTTAGCACCTTATTTTAATATGATTGCTGAACGTGGTACCACTTTATCATTTGTAGTAGAAGACTTAAAAGGTGCTAGAAAAACGTCAACAACTATTACTTTATATAAAGTTGCATTATAGCTAACTCCAGATAATAGTAATAAAACAGAAATTTTACAAGCTACTAATACAGAATTAACCTATCGTGCTATTGTTACAACAAGCAGTAGTGCTTTACGCGATGTAAAAATTCATTATAATATTTTTGCAGAAGGTTCTACAACACCTATTTATAGCGGAGATAAAGCGGTAACTAATCTCACTGGTGCAGTTACCCCTATTGCATTAGATTTTACCACTATTGATCCTAATAATCAAGGTTTAGGCGCATATAGATTAGAATTAAGTTGTAATGGTACTGCTGGTAGTTAGTTAATTGAAAGTAATAAATTAACTCATTCAGTTATTAGTTATGGTGAGGCTCCTGTTTTAGTTGCTTATTTGCCTACTAATAGATTAGAGCAATTTGAAAATATAAATATTTCATATGAAATTGCTAAAACAGTTATTGATAATCAAAAAGCACAAATTACATTTGAAATTGATGGAGAAGCAATTATTCAAGAAGTTGAATATAATCAAATTTATCCTTTTAATGTAAGTTTTGATGATGTTGGTTATCATACAATTTTTGTACGTGATAATTTTGGTCATGTATAGTCATTTACAGATATTTATGTAAAAGAATATGCTGGTCAAATCCAAGTCATTGATAATACTGATATTGACTTGAAATTAAACTTAACTGCACGTGGCCGTAATAATAATGAAATTGCAAGTAGCCGTCAAGTTTGGGCAGATAAAACTCGTACTGGCGTTGCAACATTATCTGATTTTATTTGGGGTAATATTAATGGATGGTTAACAGATGAAAATGGAGTAAATATGCTTCATGTTTCTTCTGGTGCTAGTCTTGTAGTAAATGGATATGAGCCTTTTGGTTTAAATGAAAACAATAAAGAGGGCATGGAAACTGGTAAAACTATTGAATTAGATTTCTGTATTTCAGATGTTACTGATTATAGCGCACCCTTAATTTCATGCTTATCATATACAAATAATGATGAAATTCTTTGTGGTTTTTAGATTACTGGCCAATCAGCTACATTTAATACTCATAATATTAAAGCAACAAATAGTGTTATTATTGAAGATGATGAACATCAGACATATAATACACAAATTCAAGGTTTAACTACTAAGTTTACTGAAGGAGAGCGTATTCACTTAACTTGGGTTATTCAGCAAAAAACTGAAGAACATCCAATGATTAAAACTTATATTAATGGTATTGTTTCAGGTATTTCTGAATATACTGGTGGTATGAATAGTGATAGTATTGCACAGAATGAAACCACTGGTGCTGAACATGCCTTAATTAAAGTAACTTCTAATACTGGTACAGTAGATTTATATAATATTCGTGTTTTTAATCGTGTATTAAATGACCGTCAAGTATTAGAAAATTATATTGCAACTTTATCTACTGTTGCAGAAAGAACTGCTTGTTATGAAAATAATATTGGTTTATTAAATTCTAATGGCCAGATTTCAGTAGCAAATATTGAAAATGGATTATATTAGATGAAATTGCCATATCTAAAAATTACTGGCGGTGGCCAATGTAAAAAGACAGATGAAGGTTATATTTTAACTAATGCTGATGGTTATAATCATTTACCAAGAGCTAAAAAAGATTATCGTTTAATTAATCATTTTGATTATATTGACCCTAATAATACTTCTAGAAATGTAGATTTATATTCAGAAATTAAATCTAATAATTTAATTAATGGTGTGGTCATGTATGGCCAAGGTACTTCATCTATGGAATATCCAGTTAAAAACTTGCGTATTAAGTTTAAGATGAAGAAAGATGGTAAAAAAGTAAAATTCCAAGTAAATCCAAATGATTATCCTGTAGATATTTTAACTTTAAAAGCTGATTATATGGAGAGTTCTAGTTCTCATAATACGGGAACAGCGAATTATGTATTTGATTCATTGGAAGCTCTTGGATTCCATACACCTGGTCAAACTTATTGGAATGAATAGAATCCTGATTATAAAACTTTAACAGCTATTCGTGGTTATCCTATTGTTTGTTTCTTCCGTGAAGATGAAGATCATGATTTTGAATATGTTGGTCGTTATAATTTAAATATGGATAAATCTTCTGAAGATGTATTTGGTTTCTTGCCAGTGCCTGCAACAGAAGAAGAAATTACTTCTCTTTCTGATATTCAATTTGGTTGGATGGAAAATGATGGTACCAAATCTTCATTGGATCCAGTAGAACATCCATATGTAAATGCTATTCATTGTTATGAATTTTTAAACAATGCTTCTAACCTTGATAATTTTATTGTTGGTGATAGTGGGTTAAGTTTTCATGATCTATTTTATCAAGATGTTATTGTTGATGGTGAAGAAACTAAAAATTGGTTAACTAGTTTTGAGTCTCGTTATCCAGAAGATAGTGAAGATGTTGAAGCCTTTTATCAATTATGTGCCTGGTTAAATTCAACAAATACAAAAGAAGCTACTAACGAAGAATTAGATTCTGCTATAACTTATGCTGGTATAACATATACAGTTGATAATGCTGAATATCGTTTAGCTAAATTTAAAAATGAATTTGAAGATCATTTAAATAAAAACTTTACTATCTATTATTATGTATTAACTCATATTCTTCTTATGATTGATTCACGTGCAAAGAATATGATGATTGCTACATGGGATAATCAGCACTGGTATCCAATATTCTATGATATGGATACTATGTTAGGTTTAAATAACTATGGTTATAATAAATTTGATTATAATGTAGAAGATAATGAAGACCTATATCCAAACGTATACAATGGCCAAAATAGTGTATTATGGTTAAATTTACGAGCTTGTTTCTTACCTGAAATTCGTAAAATGTATAATGATATGTAGTCTGATGCGGGTTTAACATATGAAAACTTAATTCGTAATTATAATGAAGTTCAGGCCGATATGTGGAATGAAATTATGTATAACTATGATGCAAATTATAAATATATTAGACCATATGCTGAAGGCTATTATGATGGTAAGAGTGGATAGGAAGTTGCCGCAGGTAGTAAAAATTATTTATATGCTGCCCAAGGCAGTCGTTCAATGCATCGTAGATATTGGTTATCAAATCGTATTAAATATTTTAATGGTAAATATTTATCAAATGCTTATACAGAAGATAGATTTATGATGCGTCTATATACGCCTAATGCAGGTGGAGATAACTATACTGTTGCTACTGGAGTAAATGGTGAGAATTTCAATAATAATACTTATTATACTCGTAGTGGTGATACAACTATTGGTTTCACATTTACTGAAGCTCATAGTTATCAATCTGGAACTACTTATTATATTAAAGCAGATAACAGATTAGCAACTTCATTAAGTGTAGTACCTCCTAGCAATAACTTTACTTTAACGCCATTACATAATCAATATTTATCTGTAGCTTTTGGTGGTTAGAATGGTCAAACTTCTGGCCCACATTATGCACGAGAAAATATGCCATTTGAAGTATTAGCTCCTCTTGGTGCGCAATATAATGATACTGAAACTTATGTATATGGGGCAAGTTAGTTAAAAGATTTAGGTGATTTATCATCACAGTATTTAGGTAACTTACAATTCCCTGGTGTCACTAAATTAGAGCGTTTAGTATTAGGAAATAAAACCAATAATTATTATAATCCTAACTTTAGTGCTTTAAGTATTAGCCATTCTGCTCCACAATTAAAATATCTTGATATTTCTAATACTGAATTAGGTGGTTCATTAGACCTATCTCATTGTTAGAATATTGAAACTGTATTTGCTTGTGGGTCTAAAATTACTAGTATTCCATTACCTAGTTATGGAGTATTAAAAGAATTAAGATTACCATCTACAATTAATACATTAGTATTAGATAATTAGACAAAATTAACTAATGATAAATTTACTATTGGTACTTATGATTCATTAACCGAACAATACACAATGTCTAATAATGGAAACTTACAAAATATTTTTATTGCTGGTATGCCACAATTTAATTGTTATGACTTAATTAAAAATAATGTTAATAACTTATTAGTTTATGGTTTGCGTGATATTAATTGGATTATTCCAGCATCTGATATTGTAGATACGGCAGATGGATTAAAAGGTATTAATGCTATTGAAATCATTATTCAAAATAATGTAACTCCTCGTGCATATGATGGTAGTGCTACAAGTTCTGCTCGCGCTTTAACTGGCACAATTTCATTTGCTAGTGGAGTATCATCAGTAGATGCATTAGCAATTTATGAGCATTATTCTAACATTTATCCAGATTTAGTATTTAATTTTAATGAAGATGATATTAAACATATTAATTTATATGATGGTGATGGTAATATTTATTGGTCTAAACCAGTTGCTATTAATACTATAATTACTGAGAGTTTTTATGATTCTAGTTCGTATGGTCCATTTGTAATTCCTACTAAGACCAGTACACAGTAGTATAAGTATACATTTGGTAATTTATGGTATATTGATAATGATAGTTCTAATAGTATTAGTGGTGTAAAACCAATTCCAGATACGGCTATCCTTACTGATTTAGATTTATATCCACAATTTTCAGCTGCTATTTAGACTTATTCTGTAATCTATCATATTAATGATGATGTAATTTCATCTACTTATAATTTTAATACTCCATTAATTTAGACGATTCCAAAATTAATTCCATTCTCAAGTAATAATGATCCAGTTTCTTCTACTAATAGATTGATTTATCCATTCTTGGGATATAGTGAAAGTAGTGCAACAGCAATAGATAATTTAATTGATTTATATGGTGATAATACTATTACTAATAATCGTGAATTCTATGCTGTATTTGGTACTGAATTAGTTGATGTAGCTGATAATATTAATGTATTTTATCCAGCTTGGGAAATTGTTGAAAATAGTAATATTAATTATAACGATGGAATTTCCTACAGTGGTAGTATGACTATTGATAATAAAAATAATGCATTTAACGTAAACGGATGTAATACCATTAGTCTTAAAGCTGATTGGGATTATGGCCAATTTGTAACATTACCAACTTATATTCGTGGTACAACTAAACCAATTCATGTATTACTGCCTGCATCAAGTAAAAATACTACAATCCGTAGAATTTATTTTGAAGCAAATAGTTAGCTTTTAATGGTTGGAACAAGTTGTTTTGCTCAATATGAGAATTTACAATATTTTGAATTCCCAGATTCATTACGTCAAATTTGCCCATTAGCATTTACAAAAACAACATTAGAAAATACTACTATTGGTGGTATAAATACTACTTATATTGGTATTAGTGCATTTAACCAGGCTATTACAGATGGAGAGAACCATCGTGTATATCTTCCAGGTAGTGTTAATATTTTAGATTGTAATGCTTGTAGTTATAGTGGACGTCTTTCTTCTGGTTGGCAATTAATTATTGGTGGTCCAGATGATTATAGTTATTTAGATTTATCTAAATATAGTGGAAGTCCTTCAGACCATCATGTATTTGATTAGAATGAAAATGATCGAGCTGCTTCAATTACATTCTATAGTCGTCATTATAGCAGTTTTGATGACCAGGTTGATGAGGCTGGCGATGTAATGTATCATTTATTTGGCAATGCTCCAATTATAAGTAATAATAATTCAATTTTAAGAGGAGGGCAAGGATAATATGACTAAAGAAATCCTATATCAATATCTTGGTACAAATGGTATGATTATATCACCTGTACATTTAGAAGATATTTATTATGTTCGTAAGTTGAGACTTGCTGCCGATAAAGGAAAAGTTCTAATGAAGCAAGGAAGTTCACAACAATTATTATCTGTTGTTATTCCAGAAGATGAATTAGTGAATTGGCAAGAAGTCGAGGCCAAATAATAATAATAACATTAAATGTTTTTTGATAAATAAGGAGAGAGAATAATTTATATTCTCTCTCCTCCCTATATTTTAGAGAAAGGAAGATATAAGGTTTATGATTACAAAATTAACCGCTGAAAATAATGAGTTATATTTAGCTCGTTTGACATTAATGAATCAAGCCTTTGGAAGCGTATTACCTGATGGTCGTATTCGCGCAGATGTAGATCCTGAAGATACTTCAGTACCAGCAATTCCTAGCAATATTCAAGCATTTTGGACTAGCTTAGAATCAGAACGTCTTGTAACTACTCCTTTATATATCGCTTCATTAGAAGAGTATTTTGCTAATATTCATACTATTTATCAATTTACACAAGCATTTCCTCAGTATACCGCTCGTTGCTTAGCTATGGCTGCAGATGAGCCAATGTTTGAAATTGATGCCAATAGTCGTGTAATTAATGTACCAGCCGTATTTAAAAAGAATGGTATTGCCGTAATGGGCGACCATAAAGCTGAAATTGTGTATTTCAAAATTGATAAGTATTTTGATTTTACTAACTTCTATGATTTATTACAAGATAGTCAAAGTCATATCGCTATTAATTGGATGTTAACAACCGCAGGAGCTAAAAATACTTTAGATCAAGATAAAGTTCAATCTGTTTATGCTTTTGGTCCTTCTGATGATTTAGTTCCAGGAAGTTTGGTATTTGGTTGGATTATTGATAAATCTATGACTGATAAGCCAGGTACTTTAACTTTCTCAGTTCAGATTTACCATGAGACCAATGAGCCTGATATTTTAGATTATAGTTTTAATACTTTAACTGCTACTGTTGCTGTTGGTAATACATTAGTTATGAATAAACCTTCTGTAGTTACCGATAATTCATTAGATTTAGGCAATCGTTTAAAGAATAGTGCTTATCGTGTTGAAGGTATTGATGGTCCAGTTGAACCAGAATGGTTAACAATTTGGGAAAATGGAGCTGAAGCTAATATTCCATTTGGTGAAGATAGTATTGATGTACCTGCTCAGGCCGGTATTGAAAAAGGTATTACTATTCAGTATCGTTGGTTTAAGCAAGAATTTGGTTCTGATTCTACTGTTGAAGTAACTCCTGTAAGTGGAGAAGAGCCAAATCCTGCTGATAAATATATTCTTACTACTGATGAATGGCCAGTAGCAACCAAACTTTATTATACAGTAGTATTTGATAATAATGATAATATTGTTGGTCGCACACTCCTCACTGGTGCAGTTCCTAATAAACCAACAACTGAAGCTGGTTGGGAAATTGATGAAGAAAATGATAGTGCAAAATGTAAAGCATTTAAAGCTCTTCACGCTGATCCACAAAATGCAGAACCAGTATATGAGCGTTGTAGCGTATTAACAGTAGACACTGCTGGTTTATATCGTGTAGAAGCTAGTGCTAAAGTAGATTTAAGTGATTATACTTGGGCACAATTAGATGAGACTGCTCGCGCACAAGTAGAAGCTATGACTAAAACTCGTAGTTCCGAAATATTAACAGTGCCTGCAGCAGAATCTCCTGTTGTAGAATTAACTGTTACTTCTGGTTTAGGTGAGGATGATTATAAGCCACTTAGTGATTATGAAGAATATTCTGAATTGGCAGTAGAAGGTCCATTTACTTATGTATCTAATGATGCATCAAAATCTCCATCTATTACAGCAGTAATTACTAGTGATCGCGTTGGCGCATTAGCATCTGTAATGTTAGATGAAGAAGATAAAGTGCTTGGCACAGAGGATGTGGCTTTTGCAGCTTATGAAGCTCCTATGAGTGCTTTTGTAGATTATAGTGCCGCAGAAGAACGTGAAGTTTTATTAAATTCCAGTGATACTGGTTTAGTTGCAGAAGGACAGTATAAAGTAGGTATTATTAATTATTTAAATGGTACTTATGCTAAAGGTACGTCTGCTGCAATCGAAACTTCATTTGTAGCACCAAAAGTACATGATATTGATTTAATGGTGAACTTAGGCACTGGTAATGCTTCTGAAGCAGTATTGCAAGATGGTTTAAGTACTATTAATGTGACTATTAACAATGAAACTCGTCGTGGTGTTCGTTCATTCGATATTAATGATGTAGCTTTGTTTGTATTAACCCATTCTACATATGAAGATTTAGCTGCTGGTTATACTGGTGATTTAAAAGTTAAATATTATTTAGAAGAAGTAACTACACAAGATACTGGTTCTAATGTAAGTCAGCAATCCGTATTTGAATTAAAAGTAGATAGTACTTCTGATGAAAATAATATTACTTATCTTGGTGAACCAGTCTTCTCTGAGAACGAAGAATTAACACCTATTAATTTCGTACCTGCTGATGAAGGTTATTATCGTATTCGTATTGATACAATTTATAATAATACTGTAAATACTGATTATACTGATGTATTCGCATTATATCATATGTAATTTTTAAGAATAGGAGGCGCCCCATATGATTACTTATAATTAGCATGATCAAAAACTGATTGATAATTATTATAGTCTATTAAACAGTATCCAAGATGGGTATAATCCTCCTGATATCAGAATTCGTATTCCACGCGATGAACCAATATATGAAGTTGATTGGAATACGAGAAAAATATCTGTTCCTCCATTTTTAAGTGTAGAGGCAGATCATTCTGCGGAGATTATCTTTTTTGAGATGGATAGATATTATGACTCAATGGATTTAGCTAATCTTGTTGGGATTATCCAGTTTCGAAATGCGAAAAATGAAGAATATTATTATGTTATTCCATATTATGATACAACATCTGTTGATCAAAAAATTATTTTTCCTTGGAATATCCAAAGTGAAGTAACTAAATATGGCGGCACAGTAACATTTTCAATTAAATTCTTTAAAATGGATACCGTTTCCAAAAAAATTACTTATGAAATTAATACCTTAGTTGCTAAAACGAGAGTTTTAGTTGGCTGGTCAAGTATGAAAGGCGCAAATCATACCGTGCAAGGTGCTTCTATTAGTTTAGTAAAATTAGCTGAAGAACTAATGGAAAAATATCATATTGATAGCACATATGCCTCTGAATTAGAGAATATTATTGCTCTAGCTCAAGAATATCGTAATGGACAAAATGCCGGCATGTTTTGGATTGATGTATAAAAAATTAGGGAAGAAGTTAATGCTTCTTCCCTTTTCTTTTTATATTGGTCTAATATGATTAATGTAATAAAATCTTTTTTGATAATTTATGTAAAAAGATTTTTTATTTATTAAGAGAGAAAGGAGATAAATCCTTTATGGCAAATATAACAGGAATAACTACTGATTAGCAATATGTGTTTACAGGGGCAGGACTTTAGGCATTAGCAGGAAAAACATATTCTTCTACCCCTTTTATTGATAGTGATCATAGTACTACAACTTTAATTTTAGCTAAAAATAGTAATAACAATGGTAGTCAAGAATGGTCAAGTGGTCCTAAATATATCACTTTACGTTATGGAGATGGTAATTTAACAGTATTTCCAGTTGGTAGTGAAATTGTGTTTTAGGGCGGAGTATCCAAAACTGATCAAGATACTTAGGCAACAGGTACTTTTAGAGTAAAAGTTGATGGAAATACTTTAGAAGTTCCTATTAATGGTTTAGCCGGAGGAAGTGGAGCTGCCATTACTTTAACAGGTGATTTATTGCCTGCAACAGATAATATTTATGATATTGGTAGTCCTGATGCAGATGCTAATTAGAATGGAAATTAGCCAAAACGTTGGCGTAATTTATATTTATCTGGTAATTTAGGTTCTTCTACATATCCAGTAGCTAATGCTTATATTACTAATTTAATTCTGGGTGGTTCTATTTCTAGTTCTGGAAAATTAAGTATATCAGATACAAGTGATGGTATTAATGGAACTACACGAAATAGTAGTACACATGTTACTACGCTACCTAGTGGGACTATTACTGGAAATACTAATGCTTCTATTTATACGTAGGGCGGTATTTATGCCGTAAATAATATTTATGGCGAGCGTATGTTTAATGCCGTTTTTAACGACTATGCTGAATACCGCACTACCATTAATCTTACTCCTGGTCATGTAGTAATAGACCAAGATGATGGTTCTCTTATTTGTTCAACTGCGCGCCTTTAGCCAGGAGCGCAAGTAATATCAGATACATTTGGTCATGCTATGGGACAGACTTTTGAAGCAACTACCCCTATTGCTGTTGCCGGTCGAGTTTTAGTATATACCTATCAGTCACGTGAAAATTATCATGCTGGTATGGCAGTATGCTCTGCGCCAGATGGTACAGTTGATATTATGACACGTGAAGAAATTCGTGATTATCCAGATTGTATTGTAGGTATTGTAAGTGAAATTCCCGAGTATGAAACTTGGGGAAGTGATAATGTAAAAGTGGACGGACGTATTTGGGTTCGTATTAAATAATATAAAAAGAAAATGGCGATTACCAATTTTTTGGTAATCGCCATTTTTTTTATTTTCATTCAAATTTTAATAGATAAGGTTCTTCACCTACATATAAAGCCGCACAATTATCAGGTATTTTTTGATTAATGACTATTTCTATTTGTGGTTTAGTTATATCAAGAACATCAGCTATTTTAGTTTTTTCTTCTTTAAATGAAGGTTTAATTACATTATTATAAAAACTCTATGAACATAATAACGTAGGATTATAACATTGATGTTCCTATAAGGTTTTTACAATAATTTCTAATGTATCTATACTACTTACTTTAAATGGTATCATACGTTTTGATTTGTGCCAATTCCATATTGAGCATTAGATTCAGAAGCAGTAAAGATTATAGAATCTTGCATACTCTTAGTATATGTACTAAAATCTTCTTGTGTTCCAGTATCAGCAGTTAAAGTTGAAGGTGCTGTATTATTACAAGTAATTGTACAAGGATTCACTGTTATATTTGAACCAGCGGTTGTTGTACAATATGGAGTAGTAGTTACTGTTGTCCAAGGAGAACTATATGTATATCCTCTTGAATAATACCCCTATTTAAACGCCTTATCTAATAACTCTTGTAATTCCTCTTTGGTTAGAGTAACTGTTCCATCATAAGGATTAGCATAGACATAAATTACATCAACCATTAGTTTTCTCCTTTAACAAAAGGTTTAAAATAATACCAACTACTAATGCTAAACCAGTAGCTGATAAACTAATAGTAGCACCACCAACTACTAATCCACTAATACCAAGAGATAATACAGTAGATACAATGACTAAGTTCTTCTGAATATTTAAATTGGTTCTTTGCAGCATCTTAATTCCGCTACATGCGATGAAGCCATAAAGGATGATGGCCGCTCCCGCAAATACGCAGCTTGGTATGCTTGCAATAAAAGCTTGTACTGGGGCAAGGAATCCAAGTAAGACTAACAGCACCGCTGCTCCCAATGTGACTTCAGTCGCCGCAACGCGTGAAAATCCAACGCAAGCAACTCCTTCTCCATAGGAACAAATACCGAGTCCACCAAACGTAGTGCCTACGACATTTGCGATTCCTTCACCCATGAAGATACGTCCTAATCCAGGTTTTTTATAAAGGTCTACACCAATAATTCCTCCTAAAGCCGCATGGTCACTAAGACATTCCATCATTGCCGAAATTGTATAAGCAATATACATTATTACTACTGGAAGAACTGTAGTCCAATTTACGGAAGTCCAATGTGCAAATGCGAAGTCTGGCCAAGTAAATAATTTTAAATTGGCAAATACACTAAAGTCAACAATTTGATATGCGCCTGTTAATGTGAGAATAATAGCATAAACATATCCAATTAATGTACCAACTAAGAACGGTAAAATACGCCATAGACCTTTAGCATAATGTGAGATAATAGCGATAGATAACATGGTTACTAAAGCTACGCTTACGCCCCACATATTAGTAACACCGGCAATTTGTACATATGATAAGATGAATGGCATTAAATTAACGCCAATAACCACAGTAACTGCACCAATTAATGCAGGAGGAAACACCTTATATATCTTTTCTACTGGAACTCGTGTAAATATCAAACCAAATATAGTATAAATAATACAAGTTACTAAACCACCAATAGCCACAGCAGTATATCCACCAGCCGCAAGCGCTGCCATTACTGGCGCGACAAATGCACCTGAGCTTGATACAAACATTGGAGATTGAAACTTAGTAAGAAGTAGATAAGCACCTGTTGCTAAACCAGCACCTACAAGAGCACCACTTACTGCTACTCCACAAATGTTAGCAATCAATACTGTTGCTACGAATACAGATAATACCATCTATATGGAAAACATTACAAGTTTACCAAATGGTAATCTATCATTAATATTATAAATCATTATTGTTATCTCTTTCCTTAATTATTTTTGTCAGCATATCATAAATCTTTTTAAGTTCTACCACAGAGACATTAGTATCTACATGTATATCATCAGGTAATAAGATTAATTTATGATGACTTACTTCTTCATAATATTTACAAATACCTTGTAAGTCATCTATATCATATGCTCCAACTGGATAATATCCTATATCAAAGATTATCGTACCGTTCATATACCCGCTCTAATTCTTCAATTACTTCATCAATGTTACTTACAAGAACACCAGCTTGTTTAATCAAGCCAGTAACATATAAATTTTGATAAGAATACTGTTGCTCTCCCAGACTTGCGGCTCCGCCAATATCTTTAGCATCACTATGAGTGAGATAACATTGGCGAGTGTCAGTACAAATGCCAATAATATACTTATTATCCCCACGCATAATTTTTTCGTGGAACTTTCCAATTTCAGCACAGGTGCCAGAGGGGAGTACATCACCATCTATACAAGCAATAAGAATATCAGTATTATCCAACCTAATATTGTCACCATTGGCAATTTCCTATGAGCCTCCAAATTTCTTCTTACCTTCGACGCCATTTATATCAGTATTCTCTACTGGAGAATAAAGATATACATCGGGGAACTTTTCACGAATTTTAGTTGCCCATTCAATATTACGAAGATAATCTCCATAATAGAAAATTGGTCCTGCTAAATAAATTCTCATAACTTA